>Ga0182229_1000439_pt1 | contig 10764 bp, 3 predicted proteins | sample G6R1MG_32_FD_129663 | JGI IMG/M metagenome (GOLD analysis project Ga0182229, IMG submission 129663) | Miscanthus phyllosphere microbial communities from Michigan, USA - G6R4_MAIN_07NOV2016_LD1 MG | ecosystem: Host-associated > Plants > Phyllosphere > Phylloplane/Leaf | place: USA: Michigan...
ATATCCTCGGCCGGGAAGCCAACTTCTTTAGTCAGAATATCATACGAGCGCTGGCAGATTTCAATGCGGCGCTCGTAGCTGTCGGCCTGCCCCTGCTCATCGAAGGCCATGATGACCACCGCCGCGCCGTACTGGCGCACCAGCCGGGCGTAGTGCTTGAATCTTTCTTCGCCTTCCTTCAGCGAAATCGAGTTGACGATGCTCTTGCCCTGCACGCACTTGAGGCCAGCCTCAATGACCGTCCACTTCGACGAGTCTATCATCAGGGGCAGGCGGGCGATGTCGGGCTCCGAGGCAATGAGGTGCAGGAAGGTGGTCATGGCCGCCTCCGAGTCGAGCATGCCCTCGTCCATGTTCACGTCGAGCACCTGGGCGCCGCCCTCCACCTGGGCGCGGGCCACGGCCAGCGCGGCTTCGTAGTCGCCCGAGCGAATGAGACGGGCGAAGGCGCGTGAGCCCGTGACGTTGCAGCGCTCGCCGATGTTGACGAACAGGCTCTCAGGTGTGATATTGAACGGCTCTAGGCCGGCGAGCCCTAGGAACGACTGCGCCGTGAGCAGCGCCGGATTGGCGAGCGCGCCATCGGTGGCCAGCGCGGGCTGCTCTTCGGCCGCGGGTTTATCTAAAGTTCGCGCTGGGTACTTATCGGCCAGCTTTTTGAGCTCGGCAATGTGCTGGGGCGTGGTGCCGCAGCAGCCGCCCACCACGTTGAGCAAGCCTTCTTTGAGGTAGTCTTCGACCAGCGCCGCAAATTCCTGGGCGCTCTCGTCGTAGCCGCCGAAGGCGTTGGGCAGGCCGGCGTTGGGGTAGGCCGAAACTGATACGTCGGCGAGGCGGGCCAGCTCGCGCACGTAGGTGCGCAGCTGGTCGGCGCCGAGGGCGCAGTTGAGGCCCACGCTCAGCAGCGGCAGGTGCCGGATGCTATTCCAGAAGGCCTCCACCGTTTGGCCGCTCAGGGTGCGGCCCGAGGCATCGGTAATGGTGCCCGAAATCATGACCGGCACTACCCGGCCGCCCTCGTCGAAGAACTGCTGCACGGCGAACAGCGCCGCCTTGGCATTGAGGGTATCGAAGATGGTTTCGATGAGCAGCGTGTCTACGCCGCCCTCCACGAGGCCGCGCACCTGCTCGAGGTAGGCGGTGGCCAGCTCGTCGAAGGTCACGGCCCGGAAGCCGGGGCGGTTGACATCGGGCGAGAGCGAGGCCGTGCGGTTGGTGGGGCCGATGGCCCCAGCTACGAAGCGCGGCTGCTCGGGCGTGCGGGCCGAATACTCGTCGGCCACCTCGCGGGCTATTCTCGCCGACTCGTAGTTCAGCTCATACACCACGTGCTCCAGGGCGTAGTCGGCCTGCGCGATGGTGGTGCCCGAGAAGGTATTGGTTTCAACCATGTCGGCTCCAGCCGCGAAGTACTCGGCGTGGATGGCCCGGATGATGTCGGGCCGCGTCAGGCTCAGCAGGTCGTTGTTGCCGCGCAGCGGGTGCGAGTGGTCGGCGAAGCGGGTGCCCCGAAAGTCGGCTTCCTCCAGCGGGTAGCGCTGAATCATGGTACCCATGGCGCCATCCAGGATGAGCAGGCGCTGGCGCAGCAGCGCGGGCAGCGGCGAAACACTAGCGGGGTCGTACCCCAGAGGGGCAGGGGCAACAGAAGCGGCGGCGGACATATTCTTTCGAGCGGCAAAAGCAAGGGCAAAAGCCGTATCCAGAAAGAAAGCCGCGCCGAGCAGCGCAGGTTCCGGCCGATATCTTCTTTGGTCGTAAGCATTTGACCAAACAGGAGTTGGCACCAGCCCTAGGGCGGTTGCCAAGACGTCATCGGGCCTGGTCCCTCAGTCTTTCTGGATAGCAGCATCACGAAGATACAACCGCCAGCGCCACTTTAACTAAAACCGGAAGTAGTTGACCCTACGCGGCTTGGCAGACGCAAAAAGCGCCTTCCCGGCGAGGGAAGGCGCTTTTTAGCAAAACCAGCGGTCGGAGCTACCTAGGGAAACAGCACGCCGCGGTAGCTAGTGGGGTTTACCTGTCTTACCGTCGAACCATACTGGGTGTTAATTACCTTAATCATCTCATTGGCTACCAAGGCGTAGCCGCGAGGCGTGGGGTGCACTCCGTCGAGGCTGAAGAGGTTGCCGGTGATATAGCCAGCCGAGTTATTCACTGCATTGACAACCGTAGTGCTGGCCGCAATGCCGCGGAAGTAGGTGTTGGCATCGAAGAAGGCCAGGCCTTTGGCCGAAGCCGCGGCTTGCAGCGAGCTATTGAAGGCCGTAGTGGCCGCCGACACGTTGGCTTGCTCGGTGGCATCGAGCACGAGCGTGCTCGGGAAGGGGTTGCCAGTGCTGGCCGCAAAAGCTTGGGTGGTATCGACTTGGAGCGTAGCCAGAAAAACCGATAGATTGGGGATGGCGGCCGGCAGGCTGGGCCGGGCCTGGGCGTAAAAATCGCGCCAGTACTTGCCGGTGCGCTGGCCATACAGGCTTACGTAGGGCGCGGCGGTGAGCGTGAGCAGCAGCGGCTCGCTACCTCCAGCACTGCGGATGCTGGCCAGCGTAGTCGTGACGCGCGTATTGGCTTGCAGTGGGGCCAGAATGCCAGTGGTGTACACAAAAGGCGCCGCCGTCGGAATATTGGCCGTGGCTAGCAGCGCCCGGGCCGATGGGCCCACCGTAGTGAAGAACGGAATACCCGCTACGTCGGGGATATTGCTCACGATGCCCTTGGCGCCGTTGGCCGTGAGGGCATTGATAATGCGCGTGGCTTTGAGAGCAAACGTATCGGTGCGGGTGATGCCACTGCTAGCCACTGCGCCGCCGGCCGTGGCATAGGCCAGCACGTCGTTGTTGCCCAGCCAGCACGAGAAGAACGTCGCGGCGGGCACACCGGAGGTGCCTGCTACTTCGGCTTTTATGCGCTGAAAATACGTTTGGGTCGGGGTGCCATCGGGGGTGATGCGCTCAAAGTACGGATTGCCCTTCGTGCTGCCGTAGCCCGCCGTCTGGATGTCGGCCAGCTTGATGCCCGGCACCCCTAGGTTGTTGATAGGGTCGGTGTACTTGGTGTAGAGTGGTGCCGTGGCAGAGCCGCCACGCACGGCCAGGTTGGTCGTGACTGCGGCCGTAATGGGTGTACCCGTGGCCGTGAAGCCCGCTAGGCGCAGGTAGCCCGAGCCGTTGGACTGCGCGCTGGTGAAGAGCGGCTGGGTAAATGTGCCGCCGCCCGCCTGCGCAAACTGCTGAGCCAGCATACTGGGGTAGGAGTTTTGCTGGCCTTCGAGGTACAGGCCATTATCGGCGTAGCCCGCCGTAAGCGAGTTGCCGACGGCGATGTAGCGGCTGAAATTGGCCGAGCCCGCCGAGGCACCCGGGGCGTCGATATCGGGTTGGCAGCTGGCCAGCCCCAGCAGCGCCAGCGCGGGCACCGCTTTTAGCGCAAAAGAAGAAAAAGTAGTCATGGATATAGGCAGGTGGGAGAAAGGCCAGAACTAGAACTTCACGTAGACCCCGATGCCGGGCACGCTGATGGTCGTTTTGTAGGTACCGGCCACGCGGTCGGTGGTGCCGTTGGCCACGAGGTCGGCCTGGCTCTGGCTGCGCTGGCGGAAGTCTTCGAACAGGAACGAACCGTCGATGCCGAAGCGCTGGCTAAACTCGTAGGTAAAGCCCGCCGTGAGGCCCACGCGGTCGGCGTCGGGGGTTTCGGGGGTCAGGTAGCCATCGCGCACGCAAGCAAAATCGTAGAAGCCCCCGGCCCGCACGCTGAGGCCGCTCGTGAGCTTGTACTGGCCACCTAGGCGCAGGGCCACGGCGTCTTTGTAGTTGCGCACCGAGCTGGAGGAAGTCACGCCCGCCCCGCCCAGCACCCCGCCGGTGTAGTTAAAGTTGAGCGCCTGGTACTTGCTCCAGCGCACGAGGTTGGCGTCGAAGGCCAAAGTCAGCTTGTCGTTGGGGCGTACGCCCACCCCGAAGCTGTACACATCGGGCAGCGGCAGCGTGGCGCTGAAGTTGGTGGCCGTGAAGCTGCTGGCCGCCGCGGCCGGAATACCCGTCACCCGCACGTCGCCCGACGACACGTGCGCGTCGATGCGCGAGCGGTAGCTAGCCCCGAAGCTCAGCTTGTCGCTGGGCTTGTACATGATGCCCACGTTGTAGCCCACCTTGTGGTCGGCCTTGCCCGACAGCGTGGCGTGGGCCGTGGTGCCATTCTGCGATTGCAGCGGAATGTCGCGCTGCAAGTCGACGTCGCCGTAGGCCAGCACCACGAGGCCTGCCCCAATGCCCAGCTGCGGCGTGATGGCGTAGGCCGCCGTGGCCTGCACGTATACCGACGTCAGCTTGATGTCGGTGAGCGTGTAGCGGCCCGTCCAGCCCTGGCCGTAGTGCAGCTCGCTGCCAAAGGGCACGTAGGCCCCTAGGCCCACCTGAAACTTGTCGCTGACCTTGAAGCCCGCGTAGCCATTAAACGGGAAGACGTTCTTGTTTTGCAGGGTTTCCTGGCCGTTGCCGCCGCCCTCGGGGCGGAAGGTGATGCGCGGAATGGCCATGTTGAGGCCGCCCTGAAAGCTGCTGTAGCCCACAAAGGCAAACGCGCCGGGGTTGTATAACTGGGCCGCTTGGTCGAGGTAAAGCCCCGTGCCGGTGCCGCCCATGCCGATGTTTTTTTGGCCCGATAGGCCGATTTGGAAGCCGCTGGCCAGCGCGCCCGGGGTGGAGGCTAGCAGCGCGCCGCCCACGAGGAGTAAAAGTCTTGCTTGCATTACGAAGAGGGTGGGTGAGAAAGGTGGGCTAAAGGTATCGTGCATTTGGCAGAAAACAGTAGGCATGCCTACTATCCTTTAGTCCTTTTTTCCGCAAAGTTACTTTTTCTTCCGAGGAGTAGTTTTTGGCTTCAGCTCACGGATGAGGCCTCTCTTCTCAACCAGGATTGGCGCCCCTGCCGCAGCTACGGCTAGGCCCTGATGGCAAGGCTAATTGGGAGACCACTTTCGCGAACGGGGCACCTAGGCCGAAGCCGGGGGCGGTGCGCTAGCTTATTTAAAAACATTAACTTAACCTTATTAGCTTTACCCAAGTGGTAGTTTTGTACTACTATTTCCCCCCTATTTCCCACTACCTACTGTATGATAAAACCGCTCCTCAAATTGGGTTGGACAGGCCTGCTGGCTTTAGCCGCACTGGGCACCCGCGCCCAGGCGCAGGCCACGCTCGGTACTAGCCCCTACGTCGAAACATTTGACGGCCTTGCCAATGGGCTGCCGGCAGGCTTCAGCTTGTACACGGGGGCCACGGCTAGCAGCCTAGGCAGCGCCCCCACGGCCGCCCAAGTTATCCTCACGCCCGGCAACACCACCACCAACTGGGGCGGCACCGGCGGCGGCTTCAAGAATTTTGCGTCGGCCACGGGCTTGGCTTCTAATGCCACGACATCGGCCCAAACTGCTGCGCCCAACCGCGCCCTAGGCGTACGCCAAACTGGCTCGCTCGGCGACCCCGGCGCGTCGTTTGTATTTCAGGCGGCCAATACCAACGGCCGGGCGGGCTTCGTGCTCACCTTCAACCTGCAATCGCTCGACGTGAGCACGTCGGTGACGCGCACCACGACCTGGACCGTGGATTACCGCCTGAGTTCGGCCCCCGCAGGCACGGGCTTTACGCCCCTGGCCACCGGCACTACCAACAACACGTTTGCCAGTAAGCCCATCGTGGTAGATTTTGGCGCGGCTCTGAACAACCAGAGCGGGCCGGTTACTATCCGCGTGTCGGCGCTGGCGGCCAGCTCGGGTAGCGGCAGCCGCCCTAGCTCGGCCATCGACGATTTTACGCTGACCTGGAACTCGTCGTCGGCACCGCAACTCATTACCTCGCCCACGGCCTTGGCCTTCGGTAGCCAGCCCGTAGGTAGCACCTCGGCGGCCAAAACTTACCAACTGACAGGTGCTAACCTCACGGCGGAAAGCACGGTAACCGCAACCGGGCCCTTCACGGTTTCGAAGGATGGCAGCGCCGGCTCGTTTAGCAGCACGCTCACGTACTCGGTAGCTGAGCTGGCCACGCCAGCCACAGTGTACGTGCAGTTTACGCCTACTGCGGGCGGCCCTACCACGGGCAGCATCACCAACAGCAGTACCTCGACCTCGGCCACGGTAGCGCTCACGGGCACAGGCTACGACCCCAACCAGACGAGCTTCGACTTCAGTACCTGCACGGGGGGGGCCAGCCTCTCGGACGGCTGGAGCCAGTACAGCGTGACGGGCCCCCAAACGTGGGCCTGCACCACCTTCGGCCGCGACCCGCAGGCCCCCAGCGGCACGGCCGCCGCGCCCTACGGCGTGCAAATGAACGGCTACGCCTCGGGCAACGTCGAAAACGAAGACTGGTTTATTTCGCCGGCCTTTGACATCTCGGCCTACAACTACCCGCTGCTTTCGTTTTGGAGCCGCACGGCCTTTACGGGGCCGGGCCTGAAGCTGCGCGTATCGACCAACTACAGCGGCTCGGGCGCCCCGAGCGCGGCCACCTGGACCGACCTGAACGTGCTGTTTCCGGGCGTGGGCTCCGACACCTGGACGCAGACGGCCAACATCAACCTGTCCGCTTTTAAGGGGGCTAAAGTATACGTAGCCTTTGTGTACACCTCCACCACCTCGGGCGCCGCCCGCTGGACGCTGGACGACATTGCGCTTACCAACTCGGCCACGCCGCCCGCCCCCACCATCTTGGCCGATGCCAAGACGCTGGCTTTCGGCTACACCGCCACAGGCACCAACGGCCTGCGCACGCTCAACGTGTCGGGCAACGACCTGACGGGCCCCGTGACCCTGACCTCGTCGGACCCGCTGTTTACGCTCTCGAAAGATGGCACCACCTTCGGCACCACCCTCACGCTGACCGCGGCCGAAGTTAACGCCACGACCAAGGCCGTGACCGTACGCTTCAGCCCCACTACGCCTTTCGCCACCTTTACCGGCAACATCAGCGTGAGCACGCCTGGCGCGGCGGCCGCTTTGCGCGTAACCCTGAGCGGCGACACCTACGACACCAACAAGACCCTAGAGGTAGTAAACTGGAACATCGAGTGGTTTGGCTCGACGGTATCGGGCAACGGCCCGACCAACAAAAACCTGCAGCAAACCAACGTGGCGACGATAGTGAACTACCTGAATGCCGACATCTACGCGCTGGCTGAGGTAGTAGACACCGTGCGCCTCAAAAGCGTGGTAGACCAGCTATCGGCCGCCAGCGGCCACCCCTACACCTACCAGGTATCGCGCTACGGCTCGTATGCCGACAATGCGCAGGACCCCGATTACGTGAATGACCAGAAGCTGGCCTTTGTGTACCGCACCGACGTGCTGAGCAACGTGAGCACCGGCATTGGCTTGCTGCGCTGCACCGAAAAAGACGCCTGCCCGGCCTACAACGCCTGGGCCGGCGGCCGCTTCCCGTACCTGATGAGCGCCGATGTGACGCTGGATGGCACAACCAAGCGTGTGAACTTCATCGTGATTCATGCCAAGGCCAATGCCACCGCTACCTCGGCCAACGACTACGCCCGCCGCAAGCTAGGCGCCACGCTACTCAAAGACTTGCTGGAAGCCCAGTACCCCGGCCAGAACACCTTGATAGTAGGCGACTACAACGACGTGCTGGAAGGCACCATCGCCACGGGCATAACGCCGCCCGTGTCGTCGTACGACGTGCTGGTGAGCGACTCGACCAAGTACGTATCCTTGACCCTGCCGCTGGCCCGCGCCGGCGCCCAGTCGACGGCCAGCTACGCCACGGTGATTGACAACGCCATCGCCACCAAGCCGCTGGCTAACTACTATATCCGCGGCACGGCCGCTATCCGCACCGATGCGGCGGCCCTGATTACCAACTACGCCACTACCACTTCGGACCACTACCCTGTGTTCACGCGCTACTCGTTTGCGGCGCCCGACCTAGTAGTAAGCACCGCCAACCAAGTAGTAGCCGGCGGCAACTACAACAGCATCACCGTGCGCGACGGCGGCACGGGCACGCTGCAAGGCCCTGTGCAAGTGGCTACCTCGGTAACCGTGCAGAGCGGCGGCCGCCTCGATACCAACTGCCAGCCCCTCACCGGCAGCGGCAGCTTCACGGTAGCCGACGGCGGCACGCTGGGCATCTGCGACGCGGCGGGCATTGCGGCCACGGGCAGCACCGGCGCCGTGCAGGTTACGGGCACGCGCTCGTTTTCGGCCGGGGCCAACTACGTGTACAACGGCATGGCGGCCCAGGTAACGGGCCTGGGCCTGCCCAGCGAGGTGCGCTCGCTGGCTACTACCAACGCCAACGACCTGACCCTGAGCCAGCCCCTGACCATTGCCCAGGTCCTGACCGTAGGCAGCACCGGCAACGTGGCCCTAAACAGCCAGGCCCTGACGCTGCGCTCGAATAGCACCGGCACGGCCCTCGTCGTGAACAGCGGCACCGGCATGGTGCAGGGCGCCACGGCCACCGTGCAGCGCTACATCGACGGCACCCGCAACAGCGGCCTGGGCTACCGCCACCTGGCGGCCCCCGTGAGCGGCTCGACCGTGGCCGACCTGACCACCGCCAGCTATACGCCCAGCGTAAACGCGCTGTACAACACCAGCACCATGCCCGGCTCGGTGCAGCCCTACCCCACGGTCTACGGCTACAATGAGAGCCGCCTCCAAACTGCCACTAGCAACCTGTCGGCTTTTGACAAAGGCTGGTACTCGCCCGCCGCCCTCAGCGATGCGCTGGCCGTGGGCAAAGGCTACACCGTGAACCTAGGCGCCAACCAGGTAGTGGACTTCGTGGGCACCCTCAACAACGGCGATTACACCCAAACCCTGACCCGCCAAGACCAAACCGCCGACGGTGGCTGGCAGCTGCTAGGCAACCCCTACCCCGCCCCTCTCAACTACGCGATGGTGGATGCCGCTGACCGCAACGGCCTCGAAGCCGCCGTGTATGTGCACCAGAGCACCGGCCAGTACGTGGGCACCTACCGCAGCTACGTCAACGGCATCGGCAACGCCATTATTCCGATGGGCCAGGGCTTCTTTGCCCGCGTGGCCACCGGAAAAAATAGCGCCACCCTCGCTCTGCGCAACAGCCAGCGCGTGACCAGCTACGCCACCCAGGTGAGCGTGCAGCGCACTACCGGCGAAACCCGCCCCCTGCTGAACCTGACCCTAGGTACCCCCGCCGGCATCGCCGATGGCCTCTACGTGTATGCGGAGCAGGGCGCCACGGCCAGCTTCGACCGGCAGCAGGACGCCGCCAAGCTAGCCAACCCCAACGGCCTGAACCTGGCCGCCCTCACCACCGACGGCCAGCCGCTGAGCATCCAGGGCCTGGCGGCCCTGGCGGGCCGCGTGGCCTTGCGCGTGCAGGTACCCGCCGCTGGCACCTACTCGCTCACGGCCGCCGAGCTGCTGAACCTGCCCGCCGGCACGCAGCTCGTGCTGGAAGACGCCAAAACCGGCCAGCGCACCCCGCTGGCTGCCGCTGGCAGCGCCTACACCTTCGTGGTAGCCGCCGGCGAGCCCACCGACGGCCGCTTCTGGCTGAGCCTCAACGGTGCTAACCCGACCACCAGCCCGCTGCAAACCGATGTGGCCCTGTATCCCAACCCCACCCGCGAGGGGCAGGCTACGCTACTGGTGCCCACCGGCACCGGCGCCGGACAGGTGCAAGTACTCGACGCCCTAGGCCGCCTGGTGCGCCAGCAGGCCCTCGCGGCTGGCGGTGCCACTACGCTCAAGCTGAACGGCTTGCCAGCTGGCGTGTACATCGTGCGCGTGCAAGCTGGCAGCGAGCAAACGACCCGCCGCCTCACCATCAATTAGGTAGTCGGTAAAAGAAAGTGTAAGTCTATTGCCCGGCGCTTCAGCGCCGGGCAATACAAAGTAATCTATCAGTTAGAGCTTTAGCCTATACCTGCCAGGCATGAGCTAAAGCTCCGCTAAAAAATAGCAGCCCAGTCAATCCGGCGCTAAAAGCGCCGGGCAACAGAGCTCAACCTATCGAACAAGATATCTAACGGCTTCTCGCTCTTTAAAACGCTCGTCGGCTCTGCCGGTGGGCGTTTTTTGCTTATTCCTAGGTTCATTTGTGCAGCGCGCTGGGCCCAAAGCCCGACCTTCTTTTTTCCGCTTCTCATCTAAGTATATGCCCCGTAGCCTGCTACCAAACACTGCTTTTGTCCTGCCGCTGCTGGCGGCCCTGCCGGCGCTGGCCGCGCCGCCCGCGGCCCTGCCCTACTTTTCGGAGCCCAGCGTGTCGCCCGACCGCCAGGAAATTGCCTTTGTTTCGGGCGGCGACGTGTGGACGGTACCGGTGGCGGGCGGCGAGGCCCGGCTGCTGGTGGCCCACCCCGCCACCGAAAGCCGCCCGCTGTACTCGCCCGATGGCAAGTCGCTGGCCTTCACCTCAACGCGCAGCGGCAACGGCGATATTTACTTGCTCAATTTTGAAAGCGGCGAGCTGAAGCGGCTGACTTTCGACGACGGGCTCGACCAGCTCGATGCCTGGAGCGCCGATGGCAAGTACCTCTACTTCTCCTCAACCAGCCGCGACATCGCGGGCATGAACGACATCTACCGCGTGCCGGTGGGTGGCGGCACGCCCACCGCCGTGTCGGCCGACCGCTACGCCAACGAGTTTTTTGCCGCGCCCAGCCCTGATGGGCGCACGCTGGCCCTGGCCGCCCGCGGCATCGCCTCCAACCAGTGGTGGCGCCACGGCCACAGCCACTTGGACGAGTCGG
>Ga0182229_1000440_pt1 | contig 10763 bp, 9 predicted proteins | sample G6R1MG_32_FD_129663 | JGI IMG/M metagenome (GOLD analysis project Ga0182229, IMG submission 129663) | Miscanthus phyllosphere microbial communities from Michigan, USA - G6R4_MAIN_07NOV2016_LD1 MG | ecosystem: Host-associated > Plants > Phyllosphere > Phylloplane/Leaf | place: USA: Michigan...
AGCCCGAGTGCCACACGCCTTCGAGCCGGTGCCCGCGGGTGCGCACAATGAGCGGCGCCTTTTGCCCGCCCTTGGTGCGGTACTGCAAGCAGGCCAGGTCGTCGCTGAGCGGCTGAATGGCATACAGTAGGTAATCAAGATATTGAATCTCGGCAATGGGCCGCAGCCCGCGCAGCGCCGTGCCAATGCCCTGCCCAATAATGGTGCACTCCCGAATGCCGGTATCGGTCACGCGCAGCTCGCCAAACTTGGCTTGCAGGCCTGCGAAGGCCTGGTTTACGTCGCCAATAAAACCCACGTCTTCGCCGAAGGCCAGCACCCGCGGGTCGCGCTCAAAATTGGCCGTGAAGCAAGCTTGCAGCACCTCGCGGCCATCCACGGAGGGGGCATCTTCGGCATACTCGGCGGGCACTTCCTCGATGTTGCCCACGGCCTCGTCGCTCTGGCTGAAGAGGTAGGAATTGTAGTAGTCGGAGCTGTTGGCCAGGCACTCTTCGAGCAGGCGCTGGGCGGCGCGGCGGCCGCCGCTGGGCCGGTTGCCGCGCACCTGGCGCAGGGCTTTGCGCAGGGTGCGCACGATGTCGGCCCGGATGGGCGTCACGTTGGTTTGGAATTTCTTCACCAGCTCGGCCAGCTGGTTTTCGGCCCCGTTGTCGGCCACCAGTTGGTTCAGCACCTTCACGGCCTCGTCGCGCTCCTCCTGGATGGGGTTGAAGTACGCGGCCCAGGCGGTGGTGCGCGCCTGCTTGATGGTGGCGGCGGCCGTTTTTTCGATTTGGGCCAGCTCGTCGGCGCCCGCGATGCCTTCGGTGAGCAGCCACTCTCGCATCTTGGTGAGGCAGTCGTGCTGCTCTTCCCAGCTCAGGCGCTCCTTGGGCTTGTAGCGCTCGTGCGAGCCGCTGGTGCTGTGGCCCTGCGGCTGGGTCACCTCGGTTACGTGCACCAGGGTGGGCACGTGGCCCGCCCGGCAAATGGCGGCGGCCTTCTGGTAGGTATCGAGCAAGGCGGGGTAGTCCCAGCCGCGCACCACGTAGATTTCGAAGCCCTCCTGTCCTTCGCCGTCGCGCTGAAAGCCGGCGAGCAGAGCCGAGATATTTTGCTTGGTGGTCTGGTACTCAGCCGGCACCGAGATGCCGTAGTGGTCGTCCCAGACGCTTACTAGCATCGGTATTTGAAGCACGCCGGCCGCATTTAGGGCTTCAAAAAACATGCCCTCCGAGGTGCTGGCGTTGCCGATGGTGCCGAAAGCCACCTCGTTGCCGTTCGTCGAAAAGTCGCTGAACTGGTGCAGCGCGGGGTTTTGGCGGTAGAGCTTGCTGGCGTAGGCCAGGCCCACGAGGCGCGGCATTTGGCCGGCAGTGGGCGAGATGTCGGCCGACGAGTTTTTGGCCTGGGCTTGGTTTTTAAACTTGCCGTCCTCGTCGAGCAGGCGGGTGGCAAAGTGGCCGTTCATGCAGCGGCCAGCGGTGGCGGGGTCGGCCTCGGCATCGGGCGTGGCGTAGAGCTGAGCAAAGTATTGCTCCCAGGTAAGCTCGCCGATGGCCACCATAAACGTCTGGTCGCGGTAGTAGCCGGCGCGGTGGTCGCCAGCCCGAAAGGCACGGGCCATGGCCAGCTGGGGCAGCTCTTTACCATCGCCAAAAATCCCGAATTTGGCCTTACCCATAAACACCTCGCGGCGGCCGGCCAGCGAGGCGTAGCGGCTTTCCCAGCCGAGGCGATAGTCGGTGAGAATGTCGGCTTTGGTGAGCGCAAGGAGGGCCGGGGCTTCGGTAGCAGCAAGCAGGGGCACGGACATGGCGGCAGCAGGTTGAGTGAGCGGGTGGGGAGGGGTAGAATGAGGCCGCAAAGCTACGGAAGCGGCCGGGGGCGGGCTGTATATTTGCTTAGGGCGCCGGGCCAGCCTAGGGCGGCAGGGCGCGCTGCTATAAGCCACCAGGGTACTCCTTTTGTTCATCTCACGCGCCGGGCCCGGGCCTGGCAGCTCGGCCATGCGCTACCTTTCTAAGCTTGTTTTCTGCCTCTTAGCCCTAGGTGCCCGCGCCCAGGGCGTGCTCACCTTTGAGCGCACCGACCACGACTTTGGCAAGGTGCCCGAGGGCACGCTGGCCAGCTACGAATTCAAGTTCCGAAATACCGGCAATCAGCCCATCGTCATTGCCAGTGCCCAGGCCAGCTGCGGCTGCACCACCCCCGACTGGACCAAAACGCCGGTGCTGCCCGGCAAGTCGGGCGTTATCCGGGCCGTGTACAACAGCGCGGGCCGCCCCGGCGTCTTTACCAAGACCGTAACCGTGGTCAGCAACGCCACCGAGGGCACCAAGGTGCTCAGCCTGAAGGGCACCGTGCTCAGCAAGGAAGAGCTGCGCGCCGCCCTCACGCCGGCCCAGCTGGCGGCCTCGCCCCGCCTGGTGCTCGAGCGCGCCAGCTACGACTTCGGCCGCATCGAGGCTGGGCAGCAGCCGGTAGCCCGCCTAGGCATCAAAAACACAGGCCCCAAGGACTTGGTGCTGAGCACTATCTCCTCGCCCTGCTACTGCGTGGGTTACCGTGGGGTGCCGCCCACCATCCGGCCCGGCCAGAGCGCCGTGGTCGAGCTCGTGTACACGCCCCGCACCGTGGGCGCGGCCGCCGAGGAGGTTAAGCTGGCTTCTAACGACCTGCACGGCGACGCCGCGCTCCTGCTCAAAGCCACCGTGGTGAAGGACCTAGTACCCACAAGTTTGGTGAAGGAAAGCGGGGCGTCGGTGCCGTTTAAGTAGGAGCGCCATTACCAGCGCTTGTTGTTTTCGCCTAAAACTAAAAAGGTTTTGCCATCTGGTTTGTCTTTAATCAAGACGCGAAATGCCCTTCCAGCCACGTAGCTGGAAGGGCATTTCGCGTGGTCTGATTAGCCAGGCTGTTAATGTTCGGGCAGCTTTAGCATTACTTCCGAGAAACGGGCAGTGCGGTCTAACCGAAACAATTGATGTACATACATTATTTATACCTCGCTACCTAGCCTTTTTCATTATGAACCCAGCTACCGCCCCTACCCTGCCGCCCTACACCGTGCCTGCGGGCACCGGCATTGGCCACGTGCATTTGCAAGTTACCGACCTCAACCGGGCCCTCGGGTTCTACCGCGACCTGCTGGGCTTTGAGGTGATGCTACTGGCCGGGGGGCAGGCGGCGTTTTTGTCGGCGGGTGGCTACCACCACCACATTGGGCTCAATACCTGGCACAGCCGGGGCGGCCGGCCCGCCCAACGCGAGGGCGTGGCGGGGCTCTACCACGCCGCCATCTTGTACCCCACGCGGGCCGCGCTGGCTACCATCGTCAAGCGCCTGCTACAGGCGGGCTACCCGCTGCGTGGGGCCTCCGACCACGGCGTGAGCGAGGCCATTTACCTCGACGACCCCGACGGCAACGGCCTGGAAATGTACTGGGACCGCCCCCGCGCCGAGTGGCCCACCACGCCCACCGGCGAGCTCACCATGTACACGCACTCACTCGACCTGCCGGGGCTGCTGCGGCTTGCCGAATAGCCCCGCCAGTTTAGTACTAAGCACGCGCGGACTCGCGGGGTCCACGGGACGGCGGGCGTATCTTTGCGGTGAGATTTTTATCCACTTCTCTCCTGCTGCCTCATGATTATCGGCGTTCCGAAGGAAATTAAAAACAATGAAAACCGCGTGGGCCTGACGCCCGCCGGTGTGGCTGAACTGCGCAAGCACGGCCACTCGCTATTTGTGCAAGCCAGCGCGGGCGAAGGCTCGGGCTTTACCGATGCGGAGTACGAAGCGGCCGGCGCGACGCTGCTGCCTACCATCGCCGATGTGTACCAGCAGTCGGAGATGATTATCAAGGTAAAGGAGCCGATAGCAGAGGAGTATCCCCTTATTAAGGAAAACCAGCTACTGTTCACGTATTTCCACTTTGCCAGCGGCGAGGAGCTGACCCACGCCATGATAGAGCGCAAGGCCATTTGCCTGGCCTACGAAACCGTGGAGCTGCCCTCGCGGGCGCTGCCGCTACTCATTCCGATGAGCGAAGTGGCCGGCCGCATGGCCCCGCAGGAAGGTGCCAAGTACCTGGAGAAGCCCCTAAAAGGCCGCGGCATCTTGCTAGGTGGCGTGCCCGGCGTAAAGCCCGCGCACGTGCTGGTACTGGGTGCTGGCATCGTGGGCACGCAGGCCGCCAAGGTGGCCGCCGGCCTCGGCGCGCAAGTGACGGTGATGGATATTAACCTGAACCGCCTGCGCGAACTCGACGACTTCATGCCTAAGAACGTGGTGACGCAGTACTCGAACGAGTACAACATTCGCGAAGCCATCAAAACCGCCGACCTCGTAGTGGGCGCGGTGCTGATACCCGGCGCGAAAGCTCCGCACCTCATCACCCGCGACATGCTCAAGACCATGCGCCCCGGCACCGTGCTCGTGGATGTGGCCGTGGACCAGGGCGGCTGCATCGAAACCTGCAAGCCCACGACCCACGAAAACCCGACGTACATCATCGACGACGTGGTGCACTACTGCGTGGCCAACATGCCCGGTGCCGTGCCCTATACCAGCACCCTGGCCCTCACCAATGCTACCCTGCCCTACGCCGTGAAGCTGGCCAACCTGGGCTGGCAGGAAGCCTGCCGCCGCGACGCTTCGCTGCGCCTCGGCCTCAACGTGGTGCACGGCGAAGTAGTGTACAAAGGCGTGGCCGACGCCTGGAACCTGCCCCTCGTGGACGTAGACTCGGTGCTGGAAGGCGCCGCCGTGTAATGCTGCGCGGGCTCTGTAGTCCGCGTTTTATTACCCACCACCGAACGCAGACTACACCGTCTGCGTGCTAAAGAGACCCGCCGGACACTCGTCCGGTGGGTCTTTTTGTTAGGCCTCTACCGCGGGGCCCATTATTTTTTTGCGGTGGTTCTGGCCCCAGTCGCGCAGGGCGAAGATGACGGGGTCGAGTGTGTCGGCGTAGGGCAGCACCTCGTAGGTCACGAGCACGGGCGGACCCTCCTGCACGGTGCGCCGGATAAGCTGGTGCTGCTCTAGGTCTTTCAATTCCTTGGCCAGCACTTTAGAAGAAATACCGGGAATACTGCGCTCAATGTCTCTAAAGCGCTGGTGGCCGGTAGCCAGCGCCACTAGTATCATAAGTTTCCACTTGCCGCTCACTACGTCGAGGGCGTCGCGTAGCGAAGGAAGTGTGGTGAGGCAGTGCCCCATGCTAATAGGTGGCATAGTCGGCGTGGTTACGTGGAGGTGAGCGCTTACCTAGAGGTAGCTGCTCACTTTTAGTAAGCAAATATAACGACCTTTGTGCTGTTGTCAGGCCAGAGCGTTTGCCCGGCCGATGACGCTTCTCTACCAAAACAGGGGCGTGCCCCACCCTTTCAATTCATCATGAGCAACATCCTCGTAACCGGCGCTACTGGTGGCCTAGGCAAGGCCGTAGTTGATAATCTACTGAAGACCATTAGCCCCGACTCTATTTCGGTGCTGGTGCGCGACCCTGCCAAGGCCGCCGACCTGCAAGCCCAGGGCGTGGCCGTGAAGCAGGGCGACTACAACGACTACGCCTCCCTGGTGGCAGCCTTCCAAGGCGTTGATAAGCTATTCCTGGTATCGAGCAACGACATTCCTAACCGCGTGCCCCAGCATACCAACGCGGTGAACGCCGCCAAGGAGGCCGGCGTGAAGCACGTGGTTTACACTAGCTTCCAGCGCAAAACGGAGGACGGCTCATCGGCCGCTTGGTCCATCGCCGAAGCCCACTTGGCCACCGAAAAGCTGCTCAAGGAATCGGGCCTGACCTACACCATCCTCAAAAATGCGCTGTACCTCGACGTGCTGCCGCTGTTTATGGGGCCGGTGCTCGATACCCATACCCTCTACCTGCCCGCCGAGGGCGGCAAGGTGCCCTACGCGAGCCGCGCCGACATGGGCGCCGCGGGCGCGGCCGTACTCACCGGCACCGGCCACGAAAACCAGTCGTATGACATCAGCAACGACACGTCGTATTCTTTCTCCGATATTGCCAAGATACTGAGCGACTTGTCGGGTACGTCTATCCAGTACGTGTCGCCCACGGCCGAGGATTTTGGCACGGCGCTGGCGGCAGCCGGCGTACCGGCCGGGGCCATTGAGCTAACGGCCAGTTTCTGCGTGGCCATCGCGCACGGTGAGTTCGACTTCCCGGCCACCGACCTAGAAAAGCTGCTCGGCCGCAAGCCCGAGTCGGCCGAACAGTTTTTGAAGGCGACTTACCAGCTGTAGGCTTTTCGTAGGTTTTTAGTTGGCCCCACCCTGGCTACCGCTTACTGCGGGGGCTGGGGTGGGGTTTTTGCTAGGTGCGGTCCACGTCCGCTGCTTCGGCATAGGTCGGAATATCGGCCAGCCGCTCGTTTACCCCGCGCTCAAAATCGACGCGCCAGCAGTAGTGCGTCAATCCGTTTGTAACCAATAGGTAAGGCGCCCGCATAGTCTGGTTGTAGGTGGCTACCTGCTGGGCCACGGCGGGCGTAATGGGCACCGTAGGGCGCTTGCACTCGACCAGCAGCAGCGGGCGGCCGTCGGGGCCGAGGGCCACGAGGTCGGTGCGCTTCTGGCGCTGGTTGTAGCGGTGGCCGCGCTCCAGGCTCAGTAGGCCGCGGGGGTAGCCTAGGTGCCGCAGCAGGTACTGCGCCACGTGCTGGCGCACCCACTCCTCGGGGGTTAGCGCCACGTACTTGCGGCGCAGCTCATCCCAGATTTCGGGGATGTTTGCAGAATTTTGCCTAATTTTGTAGTCGAAAGGCGGCAGGTCCAACGCTTGCATCACCTCCAAAGGTATGGGTTTGGCAGTCGCATTTCGCCGGGGTTTTGCACCCCTCGCGCCGCCATACCCTACCGGGTAGGCGGCTTTTTTGATTTTTAAGTATCTGGCAAACGCCTGTCCTTTCGAGCGCCGCGAAGCAAGCGCACCTGTTTAGCACCGCCGTTCGGGTTCCGTTCAGGTGCGCTTGCTTTGTTGCGCTCGCAAGGACAATGGACTTTAGTCAACTCACTCATTCGCTTATTCACCAACTCATTCATTATCCATGAAGACCAAAGAAGATATCGTAAACAACTGGCTACCACGCTACACCGGCGTACCTCTGAACGAGTTTGGGCAGTACATCCTGCTCACCAATTTCAGCAACTACGTGTACATGTTTGCCGAGCAGTTTGGCGTGGAGGTGCGCGGCACCGACAAGCCTATGCAGTCGGCTACCTCGGGTGGCATCACCATCATCAACTTCGGCATGGGCTCGCCGATGGCCGCCACCGTCATGGATTTGCTGTCGGCTATCAAGCCCAAAGCGGCCCTGTTCCTAGGTAAGTGCGGCGGCCTCAAAAAGACCAAGCTCGGCGACCTGGTACTGCCCATCGCGGCCATCCGCGGCGACGGTACCAGCGATGACTACCTGCCCAAGGAGATTCCGGCGCTGCCGTCGTTCCGCTTGCAGCGGGCGGTTTCGTCGATGATTAAGAAGCACGAGCTCGACTACTACACCGGCACCGTGTACACCACCAACCGCCGCGTATGGGAGCACGACCAGGAGTTTAAAGACTACCTGCGCCGCGTGCGCGCCCTGGCCGTGGACATGGAAACGGCGACCATCTTCGTGGTGGGCTTTATGAATGACATTCCGCACGGCGCGCTGCTGCTCGTGAGCGACAACCCCATGACGCCCGAGGGCGTGAAAACTGCCGAGTCGGACTCGAAGGTGACGGCTGAATTTGTGAAGCAGCACCTCAAAATCGGCATCGAGTCGCTGCTGGAGCTCAAGAACTCAGGCGAATCGGTGAAGCACCTGAAATTCGAATAGACCGCAGCTTCAAACGGATTTCTAGGCTGTAACGGATACGCTTGCTACGCAAGTAGTGGGTTTGCGAGGCTTTTGGGGCGTGTTTTGGCTGGCCCGTTCTCTGGTGAGAACGGGCTTAGCTTTGTCCGGTAAGATTGAGATTGAACTTTGCGTACTGTTTTGTACCATGCAGCTGATTTATAAACTTGGGAGTGCTTTGGCGGTGGGTGCCGCGTTTGGATTGGCTAGCTGCGGAGCTCAGCGTGAGGCTGTTGACTTGTTGGTAACCAACGCCACGGTGTACACGGTAGACTCTACTTTCAGCAAGGCGCAGGCATTTGTGGTGCGCGACGGGCACTTTGTGGCGGTGGGCACCACCACCGACTTGCAGCAGCGCTACCAGGCCGCGCAGACGGTGGACGCGGGCGGGCAGTTTATTTATCCTGGGTTTTACGACGCACACTGCCACTTCTACCGCTACGCCCTAGGGCTGCGCTCGGCCAATTTGGTGGGGGCTGCATCATGGGCCGAAACGGTGGGCCGCCTCACGCGGCACCGGCAGCAGCAGCCGGGCGCGGCCTGGCTCACCGGCCGCGGCTGGGACCAAAACGACTGGCCCGGCCAGCGCTTCCCGACCAAGGACACGCTCGATGTGCTCTTTCCCGATGTGCCCGTGCTGCTGGCCCGCGTGGATGGGCACGCCGCTGTAGCCAATCAAAAAGCTCTCGACCTGGCGGGCGTCACGGCCCATACACCCATCAGCGGTGGCGTGATTGGGCACGACGCGCAGGGCCGCCTCACGGGCTTGCTGGTGGATAATGCCGTGAAGCTGGTGGCTGCCAAAATACCCGAGCCCAGCCCTGCCGAGGCCGACGCAGCCCTGCTGCAAGGCCAGCAAAACTGCCTGGCCGTGGGCCTCACCAGCCTCGCCGATGCAGGCCTCAACCGCGAGGATATCGAGCGCATGGCCGCCTTGCAAAAGGCCGGCCGGCTGCACCTGCGCCTCTACACCATGCTCAACCCCACGCCCGAAAACAAGGCGTACTACTTACCTAAGGGGCCGTTTTTCAGCGACAACCTCACGATTTCATCTTTCAAAGTGTACGCCGATGGGGCGCTGGGCTCGCGGGGCGCCTCGCTGCTAGCGCCCTACACCGACCGGCCGCACGAATCGGGCTTTTTGCTCCAAAACCCCGACTACTACCGCAGCCTGGCCAAGGAGCTGGCGGCCACGAAGTTTCAGATGAACACCCACGCTATTGGCGACTCCTCCAATCGGCTGCTGCTCGACATCTACGGCGCGGCCCTCCGGGGCCAGCCCGACCGGCGCTGGCGCATCGAGCACGCGCAGGTGATAAGTCCGCGTGACATGCCCAAGTTTGGGCAATACCACATCGTGCCCTCGGTGCAGCCCACGCACGCCACCTCCGATATGTACTGGGCCGGCGAGCGCCTGGGCCAGCCGCGCCTGGCCACCGCCTACGCCTACCAGGAGCTGCTGAAGCAGTACGGCCAAGTGGCCCTAGGTTCCGATTTTCCGGTCGAGGATATTAACCCACTCTACGGCTTCCACGCGGCCGTGGCGCGGCAAGATGCCAAAAACTACCCTAGCGGCGGCTTCCAGATGCGCAATGCCCTCACCCGCGAGCAGGCCCTGCGCGGCATGACGACCTGGGCCGCCCACGCCGCCTTCGAGGACAAGCGCAAGGGCCAAATCAAGCCCGGCATGCTGGCCGACTTTGTGGTCTTGAAAACCGACCTGCTGACCGCACCTAACGAGCAATTGCGCAACGCGCCCGTACAGCAGACGTGGATAGGTGGGCGGCGCGTGTTTGCGAAAAAGTAAGCTCGCTAACACCTAGAGCGATTATGGGCAAAAAAATGATCGTCATGCGGAGCTTGCCGCAGTATCTCTATCGCACCGTTGAAGGAAGTGATAGAGATGCTGCGGCAAGCTCCGCATGACAATCGTTTTTTTGCCCATTACTTACCGCTTGGGCGCCTCATCGGCCGAGCCGCCGTAGATGGCGGGCACCGGGATGTCGAGCAGGCGCAAGTACACGCTCAGCTGGCCACGGTGGTGGATGAGGTGGTTGAGCACCATCGTGCGCACTACGGCCGTGCGAGGCAGCGAAAGCAGTGTTTTATCGCCGTGCGTGAGGTTCCAGATGTCATTGAAGGCATCGTCGCTCACGTCGGCCAGGGCCTTGTGCAGGTTGTCGGCGTTCAGGTCGAAGCGGGCCAGCACGTCGGCCGTAGAGGCCGGGTTGTCGGGCAGCTTGTTGGCGGCCAAGTCGAAAGCGGGGCCTTGCAGCGACAGCTCCAGGAAGCCGATGAGGTTGGCCATGTGGCCCGCCAGGGTACCTAGGGTCATGCTTTTGGCATGAGGCCGCCAGCCAAACTGCTCGGTGGGGGCGCGCTCAAGCACGCGGCGCGTGATGGCCAGCTCGTGCCGCAGCTCGTGGCCGAGCGCGGTTTGCAAATTGGGTTGGGGAGGGTGAATCATGCCGCAAAGGTCGGTTTTTTTCGGCGGCTATTGGCGCCGAGCCTCGGGGGTGCTCGCGGCGGCCGAGGCGGGCGGCGGGGGCAGGATGCTAGGGCTATCCTCGCGCAGCTTTTTGCCACGCAACGTGAGCAAGAACCCTAGGCCCAGGATGAAGAACACAATGAGCGCCAAGATGCTGTAGCGCATGTTGCCGCCCATTAGCTGCGAGATGCCACCAAACACCAGCAGGCCAATCACGATGCCGACCTTCTCGGTGACGTCGAAGAAGCTGAAATAAGCCGCCGTATTGGGCGTGTCGGCGGGGATAATCTTGGAGTAGGTGCTGCGCGAGAGGCTTTGCACCGCGCCCATGGTGAGGCCGATAACCGAGGCCAGCACGTAGAAGCTCCACCCAGCCTGCACGAAATAGCCGGCCACGCAAATGAGCATCCAGATGAATACGGCCC
>Ga0182229_1000443_pt1 | contig 10711 bp, 9 predicted proteins | sample G6R1MG_32_FD_129663 | JGI IMG/M metagenome (GOLD analysis project Ga0182229, IMG submission 129663) | Miscanthus phyllosphere microbial communities from Michigan, USA - G6R4_MAIN_07NOV2016_LD1 MG | ecosystem: Host-associated > Plants > Phyllosphere > Phylloplane/Leaf | place: USA: Michigan...
GCCCGCCTCGGCGCCCGGCTCATCGCCCACGACCTCGCGGAGGTCGGCATCAACGTCGATTGTGCGCCGGTCCTCGACGTGCCCTCGCCGGGCTCGCACGACATCATTGGCGACCGCGCCTATGGCGACAGCCCCGAGGCGGTGGCGGCCATTGGCCGGGCCGTCGCGGAGGGGCTGATGGCGGGCGGGGTGCTGCCCGTGGTGAAGCACATGCCCGGCCACGGCCGCGCCGCCTGCGACAGCCACAAGGGCCTGCCGGTGGTGGACGCTGCCCTGGCCGACCTGCGCGGCCGGGACTTCGCGCCGTTCCGCCTGCTGGCCGACCTGCCCATGGCCATGAGCGCGCATGTGGTGTTCACGGCGATCGACCCGGATCGCCCCGCGACACAATCGCTCGTCGTGATCCGCGACATCGTTCGCGGCGAGATCGGCTTCGACGGTCTGCTGATGACCGACGACCTGTCGATGCACGCCCTGACCGGACCGTTCCGCGCCCGCGCCGAAGCCGCCTTCGCGGCGGGGATCGACATCGCCCTGCACTGCAACGGGGAAATGGACGAGATGCGGGCCGTCTGCGAGGGCACGCCGCTGCTGACGGGCGATGCCGCCCGCCGGGCGGAGGCCGCCCTGGCCCGGCTCGGGAGCCTCGGCGACGGGCTCGACCTGCCGGAGGCGCGGGCGCGTTTCGCGGCGGCTTTCGCCGAGGCCGCCTGACGCGCAGCCCACGACCCTCCACTGGCGTGACCCCTCCACCCGCTGCTTGCGCTTGTGTTCCGGGGGCGCGCTCCCTAGGTTCGCGGGAAATTCCTGAAGTAGGCGAGGTGCTCCGGTCGCGTGGCCTCAAGGTCAACGCGGAGCGCAGGAGGTCGTCATGGGTAGCATGAGCATCTGGCACTGGGTCATCGTCGCGGTCATCGTGATGCTGCTCTTCGGACGCGGCAAGGTGTCCGATCTGATGGGTGACGTCGCCAAGGGCATCAAGGCCTTCAAGAAGGGCATGGCCGAGGACGAGACACCGCCGCCGGCCCAGCCGGTCGCGCCGCCGCAGCAGCCGGTGCGCACCATTCCCCACACCGCCGAGACCAGCCCCGGCACCGCCGTTCCGGCGAGCCACCTGCCGGGCGGCGAGAGCAAGACGATCTGAGGATCAACCGGGAGCCGTTGGGGCGCGCGTGCCCCCTCGCAGAAAGGCGTGAGGGGAGCGAGACCCCCACTGCCGCAGGACCGTCGACGACATGCTGGACATGAGTTGGGGCGAGGTGATGCTGATCGGCGGCGTCGCCCTCATCGTCATCGGACCGAAGGACCTGCCGAAGGCGCTCCGCACCGTCGGTCAGGTCACGACCAAGCTGCGCCGCATGGCTGGCGAGTTCCAGATGCAGTTCAACGAGGCGATCCGCGAGGCGGAACTCGATGAGGTGCGCAAGGAGGTCGACGGCATCCGCGACACGGTGCGCGGCGGATCGATGTTCAATCCGGTCCAGACGATCCGCGACGAGTTGCGCGGCGCCGTCGAGGGCCGGCCCACGAAGCCGGAGGCTTCGGCCACGCTTCCCGCGCCCGAGACCGAGACCTTCGGCCCGCCGAAGCCTGATCCGGTGATCGAACCGCCGCCGCCCCCGCCCGCCCCGAAGCCGCGCAGCCTCGCCGACGCGACGGCGAGGCTGAAGGCCGAGCGGCAGGCGACGCAGGGCGACACCCCGCCCGTGCCCGGCTCCGTGGACGATCCCTACGGGACGCCCGAGCCGGTATCCCACCGCAACGAGACGGCCGCACAATGATGACCGAGGCCGACGAGGCCGATATCGAGGCGTCGCGGGCGCCGCTGCTCGAACACCTGATCGAATTGCGCTCGCGGCTGATCAAGTCGTTGATTGCGTTCGTGCTGATGTTCTTCGCGTGCTTCTTCTTCTCGCGCGATATCTACAACATCCTCGTCTACCCCTACGTCTCCATCGTGGGGGCGCAGAACGCCGAGCTGATCGCCACGCACTTCCTTGAGCAGGTGTTCACGAACATCAAGCTCAGCGTGTTCGGGGCCGCCTTCCTGGCCTTCCCGGTGATCGCGACGCAGATCTACGCCTTCGTGGCGCCGGGGCTCTACCGCAACGAGCGCAAGGCCTTCCTGCCCTACCTAATCGCCACCCCGATCTTCTTCATCCTCGGCGCGCTGGTCGTGTTCTTCCTGGCGATGCCGCTGCTCATCAAGTTCTCGGTGTCGCTGCAGCAGGTCGGCGTCGCGGGCGAGCCGACGATCAAGCTGCTGCCGAAGGTCGATGAGTACCTGTCGCTCATCATGACGCTGATCTTCGCGTTCGGCCTCGCGTTTCAGTTGCCGGTGATCCTGACGCTGCTCGGGCAGGTCGGCATCATCGACACCAAGTTCCTGCGCGAGAAGCGCCGCTACGCCATCGTGCTGGTCTTCGTCGCGGCGGCGATCCTGACGCCGCCGGACGTGATCTCGCAGCTCTCCCTCGCGATCCCGATGCTGATCCTCTACGAGGCGTCGGTCTTCTCGGTGGCGCGGGTCGAGGCGCGGCGCAAGGCGCAGCGGATCGCGGACGGGTTGGAGCCCTAAGGCTCCACCCGCAGCAGGACGTGCTTCTTCTTGCCGAAGGACAGCTTGATGACCCCGTCCGCCGTCAGGTCGGACGGGCGTAGCACCGCCTTGTCGTCGCTCACCTGAACGTCGTTCACCCGCAGCCCGCCGCCCTTGATCTGGCGGCGCGCCTCGCTGGTCGAGGGCACGAGCTTGGCGTGCTCCGGTCCGAAGGCGGTGAGCACGCCGAGGCCGGCTTCCAGCACCGCACCCGGCACGGTGATGGTCGGCAGGTCGGCGGCAAGCGAGCCTTCCACGAAGGTCTTGCGCGCCGTCTCGGCAGCGGCGTCGCCGGCCTCGCGGCCGTGCATCAGCGCCGTCGCCTCGGTGGCGAGCACCTTCTTCGCCTCGTTGATCTCGGCGCCGCCGAGCGCCGCCAGCCGCGCCACCTCGTCCATCGGCAGGAGGGTGAACAGCTTGAGGAAGCGCGCGACGTCGGCGTCCTCGGTGTTCCGCCAGAACTGCCAGTAATCGTAGGGCGAGAGCATCTCCGGGTTCAGCCACACCGCGCCGGCGGCGGTCTTGCCCATCTTGGCGCCGGAGGAGGTGGTGAGCAGCGGGCAGGTGAGGGCGTAGAGCTGCGGGGTGCCCATGCGGCGCCCGAGATCGATGCCGTTGACGATGTTGCCCCACTGGTCCGATCCGCCCATCTGCAGGATCGTCCCGTAGCGACGGTTCAGCTCCACGAAGTCGTAGGACTGAAGAATCATGTAGTTGAACTCCAGGAACGACAATTCCTGGTCGCGCTCCAGGCGCATGCGCACGCTGTCCATGGAGAGCATGCGGTTCACCGAGAAGTGGCGGCCGATATCGCGCAGCATCTCGATGTAGTTGAGCTTGGTCAGCCACTCGGCGTTGTCGACCATCACCGCGTCGTTGACGGCCTCGCCGAAGCGCAGGAACCGGTCGAAGGTCTTGCGGATCTCGGACTTGTTGGCGTCGATCTGCTCGATGGTGAGGATCTTGCGCGATTCATCGCGGCCCGAGGGGTCGCCGACGCGCGTGGTGCCGCCGCCCATCAGGGCGATGGGCTTGCCGCCGGTCGCCTGCAGCCAGTGCAGCATCATGATCGAGAGCAGGTGGCCGACATGGAGCGAGGCGGCCGTGCAATCGTAGCCGACGTAGCTCGTCAGGCGCCCTTCCTGGGCGGCGGCGTCGATCCCGGCCATGTCGGAGGCCTGATGGATATAGCCGCGCTCGGTCAGGATCCGCAGGAAGTCGGATTTGGGCGTGAAGTCGGCGCTCATCGGGTTCACGAAGTTCGGGGCGGGCGACAGGGTGCGGCCCGCGTGCTAGCTCCCCGTCATGGGGAACGGCTGGGCTCTTAACAGCCCAGTCCGGGAAAGGCACGGGGGAAGGTATGGCGATGTCGCGCGCGATCGGCCTGATGAGCGGCACCTCGCTCGACGGTGTCGATGTGGCGCTCATCGAGACGGACGGCGAGACCGTCCGCGTGGTGAAGGGCCACAACAACTTCCTCGAACCGCTCGGCCCCACCGGCTATCGCGGCTATTCGGACGAGGAGAAGGCGCTCCTGCGCGCCGCCACCAAGGACGCCGAGGCCATCGTCCAGCCGGGCGACCGGCCCGGCCGGCTGCCCGAGGCCGAGAACTTCGTCACCGAGGCCCATGCCGAGGCGGTGGAGCGCTTCCTCGCCGAGAACGGTCTGACGCCCTCCGACATCGACGTGATCGGCTTCCACGGCCAGACGGTGATCCACCGGCCGGACCAGCGCATCTCGGTGCAGGTCGGCGACGGGCAGGCGCTCGCGAGCCGGCTCGGCATCCCGGTCGTCTCGGACCTGCGCCGGGCGGATGTGGAAGCGGGAGGGCAGGGGGCGCCCCTGGTGCCGGTGTTCCACAAGGCCCTGGCCGAGGCGTCGGGCTTCACCGGGCCGGTGGGCATCCTCAACATCGGGGGCGTGGCCAACGCGACGCTGATCGATTCGAAGGGCGGCGTCATCGCCTTCGACACCGGGCCGGGCAACGCCCTCATCGACGAGTGGATGCAGGAGCGCGAGGGCAAGAACCTCGACGACGGCGGCCGCACCGCCGCGCGGGGGCGCCCGGACGAGCCGCTGCTGGCGTGGCTGCTCACGCACCCATTCTTCTTCCGCAAGCCGCCGAAGTCGCTCGACCGGAACTGGTTCTCGCACAAGCTGGCGGGCCAGCTCTCCACCGAGGACGGCGCGGCGACGCTCACTGCCTTCACCGCCCGCGCGGTGGCCCGCGCCCTCGACCACGCTCCCGAAATCCCGACCCGCTGGATCGTGGCCGGCGGCGGGGCGCGCAACGGCGAATTGGTGCGCCTGCTGAACTACCATTTGCGCTCGGAGATCACGACGGCGGACGCCATCGGCTGGTCCTCGGCCTATCTCGAAGCGCAGGCCTTCGCCTTCCTGGCGGTGCGCTCGCAGAAGGGCCTGCCCATCACCTTCCCGGCGACGACGGGCGTCCGCGAGCCGATCAGCGGCGGCAGCCTCGCCCTGCCGTGAGCCTCGGCTACGCCCTCCGGCGCATTGTCGAGGAATATCCCCTCGCCAAGCTCGAACCGCCCGCCGGGCATGTCCTCGCCACGGTGATCCGCAAGGGCGCCCCCGACGAGTTGCGCCGGGCGCTGGAGCCGGTGGAGGGCACCTTCCTCGTGAAGGGCAGTCCGGGGCGCGGCACCCATTGGGCGGCGGTGCCGTGGCTTGCGGTGTTCGACCCCTCGGTGACGACGAGCGCCACACGGGGCTACTATCTCGTCTACCTTTTCCCCGCAGACCGGGAGCGGGTGCATCTCTCCCTGGCACAGGGCACCGTCGCGGCCCTGCGGGAGCACGGCCCGCGCGCCCTGGACCATCTGCGCGCGAGCGGCGACCGGCTGCGCGAGCGGCTGTCGGATTTCGCGGAGCGATTGCCGCTCACGAGCCTCAGCCTCGGCACAGCCGGCGAATTGCCCGAGGGCTACGAGGTCGCGCACATCCTCGGCCTGTCCTACGGGCTGGACGACCTTGGCGACGAGGCACGGCTGCGGGCCGATCTCGCGCTCGGGTTCGAGGCCTACCGGGCGCTCAAGGCGCGCGGCGGGCTTGCGTTCTGACCGGGCCCTAGACGATCTCGTCCGTGTGGACGTCGAACCGGGCGAGGTTGGCGAAGCCGAAATTGGTGGAGATCGCGACGTCGGTCGCGTCACGGCCCCGCGCCATCACGATTCGGCCGATGCGCGGCCGGTTGTGCCGGGCGTCGAACGTGTACCAGCGCGGCCCGTCCGGCCCTTCGAGGAACACCTCGAACCACGCGGAGAAATCCATCGGCGCCGGGTCCTTCGGCACGCCGATGTCGCCGAGATAGCCGGTGGCGTAGCGCGCCGGGAAGTTCATGCAGCGGCAGAAGGTGATGGCGAGGTGGGCGAAGTCCCGGCACACGCCCTCCCGCTGCTGGAAGCCGTCATGGGCGGTGCGGGTCGCGTCGGCGCGCTGGTAGTCGAAGCGGATATGGTTGTGGACATAATCCACGATGGCCTGCACCCGGCCCCAGCCTTCCGGCGCCGTGCCGAAGAGCGACCAAGCCGTCTGCGAGAGCTTGTCGGTGTCGCAATAGCGCGAGCCCAGGAGGTAGACGAGCACTTCGTCGGGCAGGTCCTGCACCGGGATCTGCCGGGCCTCGGGCACGATCGGATCGGGGAGGCCGCTGTCCTGCACCTCGAAATCGGCCGAGACGGTCAGCCGGCCCGGCGGGGCGAGGATCCTGTGGCAGAGGTTGCCGAAATCGTCGCGATACTCCCGTGTCTGCACCGGGGGATCGAAGGTGAGCACGTGCGGGGTCAGCACGTCGGCCATCCGGTTCGGATGCACGCTCACCATCAGGATCATGGGAGTCGGTTGCAGCGTCTCGAACGCGATATCGAAGCCGGTCCTGATCCGCATCGTCCCCACCTTGTGTTTGCAATCCCAAGGCGAGACTCGTGCCAAGGCTCCGGTCAGCCGTGCGATTAATCCTCAGCTGATGGGAGGCGCCGGCTCGCGGGCGGCGCGCTCGGCCTCGACCAGCACGTCCATCGGTCGCCAGGGCTTGGCGATGAACACGGCGTCCGGCGGCAGGTCCGGGCGGCGGATGACGTGGCCGGAAGTGACGACGAGCCGTGCGCGCGGCCACAACGTGGCGACGGCGCGGGCGAGCTGCATCCCGTCCATTTCTCCGGCGAGGCGGACATCGGCGAAGACGAGGGCCACTTCCCCGCCGCGCTGGCGCAGGACCGCGAGGGCTTCCTCGGCGCTGGGGCAGCCGATGACCTCGAGTTCGGTCTCTTCGAGCAAGGTCTCGGCGAGTTGGCGGATCGCGGGCTCGTCTTCCACCACGATGGCGAGGTGGACGGGCTTCGTTTCGCCGACGGGGCGGTCGTGTCCGCTGCGCTCGGGGGCGGGGGCCGGCTGCGCCTGCTTCACCCGCTTCACGAGGGCGGCGAGATGCGCCGGCACGCCCTCGGTGATGAGGTCGTCGTAGAAAGAGGCCAGCGTCTGCCCGATCTGGTCGAGCGGAACGCCCGGCGTCAGCGTGTCCGTGTAGGGCACGGGCGTCTCAGGATGCGGCTTCCTCAAAGATCCCCCCGACACAGTGTCACGCCGCTTTGTCGTGCGGCTACCTGGGTAGAGAAGTCGGTAATCCCCGCTCGGTTGCGATTGTCGCACCGAAAGTCGTGCGGCTCGCGAGAGCTTTACTGAGTTTCGACGGCGGAAGCCGTGTCGGCGTAGGCCATGATGCCGGAGAGCGCGCGGACATTCTGATAGCGCGTGCCGCGGGTCTGCATCATCGCCTCGAACTTTTCGTGGACCTGCGCCACGGACAGGCTCATCGGCTTGCGATGGCGGCCGCGCCCGGTGAAGCGGTTGGCCGCGAAGAAGATCGAGCGGTTGGCCCGCGCCGGGCCGGGGAGCAGCACGGCGGCCGCCGCAGCCGGCTTGTTCACGACCTTGTCGAGGAAGTCGCCGGCATCGTCCGGGCCGAGGAAGTGGGCGAGGTAGACCTCGCCGAGGGTGAGTTCGCGGCCGATGCGCTGGCTGATGCGGGCGGCGTCGCGCTTCAGCATCTCGCCCGCCATGAGGGCCGACAGATAGGGATCGCGGCGCAGTTCGAGGATGCGGGAGCGCTCGGCCGCGTCGGTGATGACCGGCTTGTCGTTCGCGTCGGCGGTGACGAGGGCGGCTTCCTTGGCCAGCCCATACTTGCCGCCGAAGTCGCGCACCACGCCGAGCCACGTGCGCTCGATGAACTGGTAGAGGCCGGTGGCCGAGGAGGTCTTGGCCTGCACGGCGGTGATGAAGCTCGATTCCTTGTCGGCGACCGCCATCAGCAGAACGGGGTCGGTCTGCACGGCCTGCGCCGCCTTCACGATCGTCTGCACCAAGTGGCGCCGGATCTTCATCGGCCCGAATTCGAGGATGTCGTTCGGGTCGCCGCCGGAGGATTGCGACAGCAGGTAATCGTAGGACACCCGGTCGACCCCGCTCGACCCGACATCGGTGTCGAGATCGTGGATCGGGGCGAAGCTCGCGGAGGCGCGCAGCGTCGCCTTCTCCAGATCCTCGCTGAGGGCGACGAGGTGGAGGTTCGGGCGCGGCATCCTGATCTCGGTCGCGGCCTCGGCGCTGGTGACGGCCTGGGGCAGGCCGATCTTGCTCAGGTCCACACCGGAGCCGATCAGCGCGGCGCTCAGCGAGCCGGCGAGGAACGTGACCGTCAGGAGCGAGCGGACGAGAGCCGTCGTGCTGCCGTGCGAGGCGCCGACCGGCGAATGCGCCGCGATGGCGCCGTGGTTGCCCTTCCCGAAACGGCGGACCTGCGCCGCGCCGGACTTCGCGTTACCCGTCTTCCCCGATCCGACCGCGCGGCCCTGCATCGTGATTCCGTTTCCCGCTGCGCCGACGTGGCGCCGATGGATTCAATCTGGCTTGACAGATGTGGCGACAACACGGCCGTGCTTGTGGCGAGCGTGGGGCAACCCCAGGCGATTTCACGGCGCCATGGCCGCGCCGGGCGGCCAATCTTCGCTCTCGCGCGCAAGCCGCACTCTCGCTTCGTGACTCCCGCCTGTTCCATCCTTAAGAGGACGCTACAGGGAGGTCCGCCCAAGCGGGCCTCCGACATATGACGTGAGAAGCCTGAAAGTCTGCCAGATGAGCGGCGTCAACGAGATCCGGTCGACCTTCCTCGACTTCTTTGCGGAGGCCGGCCACACGGTCGTCCCGTCCTCGGGACTTGTCCCGAAGAACGACCCCACCTTGATGTTCACGAACGCCGGCATGGTGCAGTTCAAGAACGTCTTCACGGGCGTCGAGAAGCGGCCCTACGACCGCGCGGTGACGGCGCAGAAATGCGTCCGCGCCGGGGGCAAGCACAACGATCTCGACAATGTCGGGTACACGGCGCGCCACCACACCTTCTTCGAGATGCTCGGCAACTTCTCGTTCGGCGACTACTTCAAGGAGCGCGCGATCGAGCTGGCCTGGACGCTCATCACCAAGGAGTTCGGGCTCTCGCCGGAGAAGCTTCTCGTCACCGTCTACGCGGATGACGACGACGCGGCTTTGCTGTGGAAGAAGATCGCCGGCTTCCCGGACCACAAGATCATCCGGATCGGCACCTCCGACAACTTCTGGCAGATGGGCGACACCGGCCCCTGCGGCCCGTGCTCGGAGATCTTCATCGACCAGGGCCCCGAGCTGCGGGGCGGCCCGCCCGGCAGCCCGGACGAGGACGGCGACCGCTTCCTCGAATTCTGGAACCTCGTGTTCATGCAATACGAGCAGGTGGAGCCGGGCTCGCGCCATCCGCTGCCGCGTCCCTCCATCGACACCGGCATGGGCCTGGAGCGGATCGCCGCCGTCCTGCAGGGCGTGAAGTCGAACTACGACACCGATCTGTTCCGGTCGCTGATCGAGGCGGTGGCGCATGCGGTCTCCCGCGCGCCGGAGCCCGAGACCATGGCCTCCTACCGGGTGATCGCGGATCACCTGCGGGCGGCGTCCTTCCTCGTGGCGGACGGCGTGCTGCCGGGCAACGAGGGGCGGGGCTACGTCCTGCGCCGCATCATGCGCCGCGCCATGCGCCACGCCGAGATCCTGGGCGCCCGCGAGCCCACCATGTACCGGCTGGTGCCGGCGCTGGTGCGCGAGATGGGGCAGGCCTATCCCGAATTGATGCGCGCCGAGGCGCTGATCGGCGAGACGCTGAAGCTCGAGGAGACGCGCTTCCGCCGCACCCTGGAGCGGGGCCTCTCGATCCTCGACACCGAGAGTCGCGACCTGCGGCCGGGCCAGAACCTCTCCGGCGAGACGGCCTTCACCCTCTATGACACCTACGGCTTCCCCCTCGACCTGACGCAGGACGCCCTGAAGGCGCGGGGCATCGGCGTGGACACCGACGCCTTCCAGGCGGCGATGCAGCGCCAGAAGCAGGCCGCCCGCGAGGCCTGGAAGGGCTCGGGCGAATCCGCCACCGAGGCGGTGTGGTTCGGCCTGCGCGAGCGCGTCGGCGCAACGGAATTCCTGGGCTACGAGACCGAGACCGCCGAGGGCGTCGTGACCGCCCTGCTGTTCGAGGGCGCGGAGACCGCCGAACTCAAGGCCGGGCAATCGGGCTTCGCCCTGCTGAACCAGACGCCGTTCTACGCGGAATCGGGCGGTCAGGTCGGCGATACCGGCACGATCCTCACGGCCGGCGTGAAGGTGCGCGTCACCGACACGGAGAAGAAGCTCGGCGACCTCTTCGTCCACGCGGTGACGGTGGAGGAGGGGACGCTCAAGGTCGAGCAGCCCGTCGAGCTGAAGGTGGACCATGCCCGGCGCCGGGCGATCCGCGCCAACCACTCCGCCACTCACCTGCTGCACGAAGCTTTGCGTCAGGTGCTCGGCGATCACGTCGCGCAGAAGGGCTCGCTGGTCACGCCGGATCGCCTGCGCTTCGACATCAGCCACCCGAAGCCCATCGAGGCGGAGGAGATGGCCCGCGTCGAGGACATCGCCAACGCGGTCCTGCTGCAGAATGAGCCGGTCGTGACCAAGCTGATGGCCGTTGACGACGCCATCGAGTCCGGCGCGCGGGCGCTGTTCGGCGAGAAATACGGCGACGA
>Ga0182229_1000444_pt1 | contig 10693 bp, 7 predicted proteins | sample G6R1MG_32_FD_129663 | JGI IMG/M metagenome (GOLD analysis project Ga0182229, IMG submission 129663) | Miscanthus phyllosphere microbial communities from Michigan, USA - G6R4_MAIN_07NOV2016_LD1 MG | ecosystem: Host-associated > Plants > Phyllosphere > Phylloplane/Leaf | place: USA: Michigan...
AATAGCGCCTAAGCGTTGGAAGGGAAGCGGATGTTTCTCACATAGAAGCGATTTATGAGCTAACTAGTGTTTTATTTCTCCTCGTCTGTATCGCCCTGAATCCCTCTATTATTTCGTAAACATGCACTTTTCGGTAAGGACAAAAAGAAGATAGTTCGATCTATACCCAACAGCTCTACAAGCGCTACTCTTTAGTCCTAAAATCAACCAGGTAAGGCTTCAGTCGATCGCCATGCTCATTACGAAAACTTGGACTGATCAACAACTGGTAACGCTGATTGGGCTTCGCGTCAAGTTCGAAGGAGAAAGACAAGCAATCTTCCGAAAAGCCCAGTATCTTTTTTACCTTCGGCATGCTGGCTGTTTTTAAATCCCCTTTACCAAAACCGTAGTAGCGGGTGTCCATTTTTTGGGAGAAGTGGAGGGTAATTACCGGTGCACTCATACCGACCACTTGCGAGCCATTCTCAAAGGGGGCCATGCCAATTACACTGGGTCGGTAGTCGTTGAAATTCCAGACCGACGGCTGCCTATTTTCGGTAAGGGTTCCTTTTAACAGATCCACCTCGATGAAACTATCGCTGAAAACTGTCTGTGTTGCCTTCACATAATCGGAGGCCTTCGCTTTGTACGGGTTGCGCACGAATGTCTGGGGGTTGCGCGCAAATAAAGGAAAGGCCGTACTTTGCACCTGGATCATGATCCGATGGCCTTTTTTGAAGGTATGCAACACATCCTGCAACGGAAAGCGAACGGCTGTTTTCTGACCAGGACGAAGTGACTGGGGCGTTTCAAAGCTGTTGCGAAACCGGGCGGGCATTATTTCCGAACGAACCATCTGCCAGTAATTGCTCAAGGTGACGTTTTTGTTGGGCATATAGGCATGATTAGGTTCATCCAGGGGGAAAACGTCGATCAGTTTGACGAAAAAATCAGCATCCGTACCCGTACTGGCGATGTTGAGAGACGCCTTAATCTCACCTCCTAGTGTTACATCGTCTGCTAAAACGCCAGTTTGAAACAGCAGTACGTCGGGCCGACGGCCTGCAAAGCGCTGATCTTCGCTCATGTAGCTGTAGGGCGTAAAGTTCATTGTCGAGGTTAAATCCTCGGTGTGGGGAACGGGCTTGAGGGGATCGCTGAGGTACGATAGGGACTGAATCTTTTGGGGTGGTTTCCCATCCAACGTACCCGATGCATTTAGGTAAAGCCTTTGTTTATTAATATTGGCCGCAGGCCATTGATCAAACTGACTCCATTTTTTCAGCCCCGTATCAAACATATACGCTTCGGGTAAACCCGTAGTCGTACCTACGCCTTTTAAAAAATGGCGGAAGAATTTGGCTTCAATCTCATTCATATAGAAGCTCGCCAGACTATCGCCAAAATAAAGGTTGCTGTGTAAAGTATGGCCCGTCTCATTGGCCCATCCCCCGTGCCCAAACGGACCCATGACTAGCGTATTGTAAGTGCCGGGGCTCTTCTTTTCAATGGTCTTATAGAGATTTAGTGGTCCCGATAGGTCTTCGGCATCAAACCAACCTCCTACGGTCATGACGGCCGTTTTTAGATTGGGCTGGTAGTGCTGTAGTATGGCTCTCTTCCGCCAGAAGTCGTCATAATTGGGATGATTCACCGTTTGCTGCCAAAAGACGTTCTCTTTGTAGTAGGTGTCAGCAAACGTCAGCGGACCTTGATCTAGGTAGAGTTGATAGCCATCCCGGATCACTTTAGCCGTGTTGACCGGCTGACTATCGTACCAAGCCAGGGTGGTGGTGTCTTTCTTGGGGACGCCAAACCAGGGAAATAGTAAAAAATAACTCTGCAAGAAGGCCCCATTATGATGAAAATCATCGAAAAAGAAGTCCGAAATGGGTGCTTGCGGGCTGGATGCTTTTAGAGCAGGATGATTACTTAGCAAACCGGCTGCTGTATAAAAGCCGGGGTAGGACATCCCCCATTGGCCTACATGGCCATTATTGTTGGGTACATGCTTGACTAACCAGTCAATAGTGTCAAACGTGTCCGAGCTTTCGTCTACGTCAGCACTGCTCTTATGAACGGTTATGGGCGTCAGGTTAGTGAACTGTCCTTCACTTTTGTAGCGACCCCGTACATCTTGATAAACGAAAATATACCCTTCCTTCATCATGGTTGCCGATGGGCCTAATCGGTGGGGATAATTGGTCACTCCATACGGGGCAATGCTGTAACAGGTACGCTGTAATAGAATTGGGTAAGGTCGGGCCGGCGTTGCTTGAGTAGGGGTATAAATAGCGGTAAATAGTTTTACGCCATCCCGCATAGTAATGTATGTCTCGGCTTTGGTATAGTGTTCTTTGACTTCATACGTTATCTGCGCGTTTAGATGACCCTGTCCGAAGAGGAGGGCGCAGGAAAGTATTTTGGCAAAAATAGGTTTCATAGCGAATCAATCCACTGGCGATCCATGGCCAGTTCCTTTATCAAAGGATAGGCAATTAGTTAGTAGCGTTGCATGAACACTCGATCTTCACGAGCATTTAACTTCGCCTATGAAACAGGGGTTTGTCACCGTAAGTCCGTGTCTTGTCCGTTTTAAAAGGCCCTCTTCGAGAAGCAGACACATGAACGCTCTTTCGTCTCAATGTGGAGCCTTTTTTATGAGACGGTAATCGTTTACTAGCTGTTCAATACTACCTGTCGCAACGCCACTGGCCGGGAAAATTAGTATGCTACAGGGATCTAAAGAATCCAGCAGGGAAAACCAGCTAGTCAACGGTTAAAAACAAAAACCCCTACGCGTCAGGTTGGAGAACCGCTACGTAGGGGACGCGTGGACAAGGTTACCAATCAAGCCCACCGGGATAAAGGTAAGCCCATTCTAAATACCATCTAGTCTACAAGCCCAAAATACTACGCAACATCCAAGGGGTTCTATACCGCTCATTCGTCTTGGGAGGAGTAAAACAGACTTACCAGTTAGAAAGCTGACTAGCTATGTACGAACAGTAAACGGCCGCCTGAGATTACCCGTTAAATAGTCAAAATTGGTAATCTCAGGCGATAACAAATAAAGACAGACTTTTCGTTAGAGCGTTAATCGCTGGCGATTGCTCAGCAGCACATCGCGTAGTTTGGCATAGGGCAGCCGTTGTGGTGGTACATTATTCTCGATCGACAGAACGGCTGCCGTGGCTGCCGATTGGCCTAAAATCATAAAGACAGGCTCCATCCGAATCGATCCGTAGGCAATGTGAGAGCTGGATACACAGACTGGGACTAACAGATTGCTGCATTCGCTTTCCTTGGGCAGAATAGATCCGTAGGCAATTGAATACGGTTGTTTAGGATGCACGCCGATATCGCCTTCATTCTGCACAAAACCGTCCGGCCGCACGTACCGTTGTGCGTTATGTGAATCGAGGGCGTAGGAGCCCATACCAATCGGTTCGGGTACGTTGGTTTGACCAAGGGCGTCGGCTTCTTTCATTACGAAGACACCGCGCATGCGCCGGGCTTCGCGGACGTAAATCTGGTGTGGCCAGTTGTCATTATCCACAAATTCGTCTTTTGCCAAACCCCATTGGCTCATAGCCTTCCGTACATCTTCGGGGACACGCGGGTCGTTGGCCATGAAATAAAGCAAACCCTGCTGGTACAACCGGTGATCCCGGATAATCTCCCGTCGACGTTCGTAGGTTGCATCGGGATAATCATAATTTTTGCCGATGTAGTCTGAGCTGAATGGGCCGTGATTATTCGTATCGGTCTTTCGGTTCGGAATGGGATCAAATTTTTGAAACGTCTCGCGCCAACCACTATCATAGACGCGGCCCAATAGTTCGTAGCGAGCCGGATCATAATTTGCCGGTTTTGGGAAAGGCACCCGGTTGTCCGGGTTGTTGCTGAAGCACATGCGAAAACAATAGGCCTGAATTTTTTTGTCCCCCGAGCCCTTTTCCCCCGGCCCGCTGCTGGCAATTTCGGGTAGCAGGCCACTCTTCGGATCACCCGGGGTTTTGTAGGGACTTATATTGGCTTTGAAGTAGTGCCCATGTTGAAATACGTTGGTCTGTACGCCATTCGAGGTTTCACCGTACACGCTGTTCGCTTCCCGACCGACATGGTACTGCACACCCGCTGCCGCCATCAAATCGCCCTCGTAGGTTACGTCGATGAACATTTTACCTTCATAAACCTGGCCACTTAACGTGCGAATCGAGGTAATAGACCCCGATCGTTTCGTGACCCCCTTCGCCGACCGATCGAGCCATTCATTTCTGTAAACTGTAATCGCATTTTCCCGCACTAAATCCTCGAAGACTTTTTCAGCCGCGTGAGGTTCAAAAATCCACATTGTACGGGAGTTGCCATCCAGAGCGGGGGTTCCCTGCCCTTTGTTGCCATACTCATCTCTTTTCTGCCACTTCCAGACTGAATCCTGTTGGTAATGCTGGTAGAGTCGCTGATAGAACTCCCGTGATAAGCCACCAATTACTTCTTTGTTACCGGTGTCGGTGAAGCCTAGTCCACCCGCTGATAGCCCGCCCAAGTGTTTATCGGGGGAGACAACAAGCACGGTTTTACCCATTTTTTTTACCTGTACGGCCGCTGTCACTGCGGCACAGGTTCCTCCATAAATAATGACGTCCGCCCGGCGTACTGCAACAGGTTTAGACGCATTTGCCCTAAGTGGAACAAGCTGTAAACTGGCTAAAAGACTGCCTGCCAAGTAGGTTATCATAAACCAGTAGTTGGGCTGGGTGCGCAGTCGACGCGGATACCTGAAAAATGAATGCTTCATTGGTTAAATAGAATAGAAAAAGAAAAGAGCGAGATTACAGAACAGGCATACCGGCCAGTAGGATCAATAACCGGGATTCTGATCGGCAGGACCAATATCGGGGTTGTTGTCAATTTCCTGGATGGGAATAGGCCAGAGCAGATGAGCGGTTGCCACATCTTTTCCTTTAGCGGCTTTAATCACGGCTTTCAGCTTATCGGTTCCTAACCGCTTGAGATCGTGCCAGCGCTTACATTCCAGCATGAACTCATACGCGCGTTCGGTCATGACCAGCTCCCGAAATGAGCCGGCCGTCAGCCCCGTGGCTATCAGATCGACGGGTGAGGGTACGGTCGATGCATACCCATAGGCGCGCCGATGAACCATATTAAGCCGCTCCAATGCCAGTACTGTTGGACCACCAGCTGCCTGAGAAGCTGCTACAGGAGCGCCAGTACCCGATTACAGTTGGCCGATGCATTCGCCGAAACATCCCAGCGAACGGGACCCCGCATAATAGTGGCGGACACCGACAATTCGACCCCTGCATTCCGAATTCTACCGATGATTCGGGTAGTCTGGTTATACCCTGAACCGGGGGGTAGGGGTACCGTTACCAGTAGATCGGTCGTCGTCTTGACGTAATAATCCAGGGTTACTTGTAGCCGGTTTTGTCGAAATCCTACGTCCAGGTCAATATTCGACTAAGTCGTGGTTTCCCACTTCAAGTCCGGATTCGACAGAACCGTACCGGGGGCATAGCCGATCGTCAGATCGTTGCCAAAAATAGTCTGGTAGGCACTTAACTGATTCAGTGTCTGGCAGGGCGCCAGACCCGTATTACCCGTTTTTCTCCAGGAGCCCCGTAGCTTCAGATCCGATAACCAACGTACGGCTTTGAGGAATGGCTCCTCAATCAATCGCCAGCCGAGGGCCGCTGAGGGGAAATAATCCCACTTGTTGCTATCCCAAATCGGGACGACCCATCCGCCCGTACACTAGCCGTCAGCAGGTATTTATCAGCGAACGAATAAGTGAGTCGGCTCAGATAGGACAATAAAGTCCAGTCGTTGAAGGACGAGATTGGAATACCGGGGGCACTTCCCGCCTGCAGGGAATAATAGTTCAGATTGTCATTGGCAATCCCCGTTGCTGACGCGTTGAATCCCTGGTTGGTTTGTTTCTGGTACGTAAATCCGCCCAAAGTCGTCAGATTATGCCGATCCGCCAGCGTTCTGGTATAGGTCAGCGTGTTCTCATTCAGAATATTTAACTGGTCAGCGTAAGATTGTGTAGCTGAGCCGGTAGGCGTTAGATCAGTCAGCCGACGGGACGAGTATATATTGCCTTTTGTCTTATCACTCTCGATACCGATCGACGTTCGAAACACCAGCCCCGATACCAACTGATAATTTAGTGCCATATTAGCCAGCGTGTAATCCCGTTGCGTTTGGTTATCGACTTCCCTGGCCAGCGCCAGTGGGTTACGCAAAACGTTTGGACTGAAGGTGTATGGTACTACGTTGCTGTAGTTTCCGGTAGCATCAAGGGGAGGCACCGTTGGCGGAGCGACCAGCACCGATGATGTCACCCCCTCGCCCCGGCTCGTATTTTCCCCACTGACCAGGTTTCGATTCGTAAGGCTCACTACCAGTGAATAAGCCAGATTCATCCGGTCATTCACCTTATGATTTATGGTGGCGCGGGCCCATGCTTTCCAGTAATCCGAACTTTGAACAATGCCTTGCTGGCGCGGGTAATTAGCCGATGCGGAGTATTGTAGCTTGTCGCTACCTCCTGAGAACGTCAATACGTGGCGATATTGATCTGGCCCTTACCCGATTTCCCCCGACGTGTCGTCACGATAATAACGCCGTTGGCCCCGCGCGAACCGTAAATAGCGGTTGCCGAAGCATCTTTCAGGACATCAATTGACTCGATGTCCGCTGGATTAAGTGCGGACGGGGTACCTGCCAGAGCGAATCCGTCAACTACGTACAGTGGGTTATTACCCCCTGCGATTGAGTTACTTCCTCGAATGCTAACCGTAACTGTTCCACCCGGCTGGCCTGAGTTTTGGGTGACCTGTACCCCGGCCGCCCGCCTTTGCAAGGCTTGGGTAACTGTGGTTTGTGGCAGCGCATTTAGTTCTTTCGATTTAACAGAGGCTATCGAGCCAGTAACGTCCGTTTTCTTTTGCGTACCGTAGCCAACTACCACTACTTCGCTGAGGGTTTGGTCGTCGGGGGCGAGTCGGATATGCCTTTTTCACAATCTCAAAAATCCGCTCCATTTCGGTTGCATCACCTAACACGTTATAGATTAGTCGCTTGACGGTTTGTTCTTTGGTATCTGCGCTACGCCAGACGGCGGGCTTATACTCGGTCAGGCGTTCGTGGACGCAGAGCGCCAGGTCTTCGTTTTGGTCCAGGTTGTTGTACCGCACGCGCTGTGCTGAGGTATGTAGCGAAGAAGGTATGTCTTCTTTCTTGTCGACCTGTAGGCGGGTCGCCAGGTCAGCCATTGCTTTCAGGTACTCATCTATTCGAAAAAGGCCGGGGCAACCAGATGTTCCCGGATGATTTCTACCGTACGTTATTTTCAATCGTTTTGGCAACAGCCTGTCGGTTCTCTTTGATACCGTTTGGGAGTTTGTCGATAGTATCGGTTATACCTGACTTTGCAATTAGCTCAACCAGTAATAGGTCGCCAAAGGGGCAAATCTGGCTTGGTTCGTCGGCCTGGATGTAGTGGTTGATTAGGTGCCGCATGGCCGCTTCGTAAGGCTTTACGTCCAGGACTCCACCGCTGGGGGTACAGATTTCATACTAGATCAAGAAGACTGTAGCATAACCGGAAACGGCACCTTTACGCGCAATGAACAGGCAGGTTTCTGCGGGCGGATCGGCGATTGGCATACCGATTGTCCCCACACCAGGCAGCGTAGGGGGTGATTTCGACCAGTGCGCTGGACTAGAAATGGGCTGTTTCGGTGATTTTGTAGGCTAATCGGGTAGCATACAGCTGTTTATGGAAAAAAATAGGCACAGAGTGTACAGTTGGATAGAAATTTGTTTAGTTAACGATAAGTAAATAAAGTAAACTAAAAAGTATTAAAATTTAATATTAGTAAACCGAAAGCCATGTTTATCTTTGACTTGTTAACGGTCTCTCACCGGCTGCCGAAGTCGTGCAGACTGTTACACCTTCCTGATCATGAACTAGTTAAAACAAATTAATTATCAATCAATCACGCGTGTATGAAAACAAGTACTCCCTCCCTCAACTGGCTGGTATGTGGCTTACTACTCGGCACAACCGCCTACAGCTGTAAAACAAAAGACGTCTCGTCGATTACACCCATCACGTATACCTTCGCCGGGTTCGACAACGTCAAGCTGCCCGAGGTAACCCCAACGGCACCGGCCGCCGTATCCGTAACGGCTGGTGGGGTAACGTCGTCGACACTGGCTGCCGCTGTGAGTGCGGGCCTGAGTAACATCGCATCGTCAGGGCAGGTCCCGGCTTCGGTTCAACAGGCTGGTGCGGCTGTCGGGCAGGCGGTATCCGCCAGCCGGGCGTCCCAATTGGCGAGTAGCCTGAATCCGGACATGATCAGTTCAGGGACACTATCGGCCGATATGAAGAAAGAGCTGTCGGCGCTGGCCAACAACGCGGCACTGAAAGCCTACATGCCGTCCTACACACTGCCAACGGTTAATGGCAAGGCGGTTGGGGCACGGGTTGGCGCTGGTGGGATCACGCTGGTACCCGTAGCCAACGCTACGCAGCAGGATGGATCGTCGGATGCCTGCCGGCAGGCGGCCTCAGCGGCTTATACCACGGTTGTACAAAGCCTGGACGCAACCCGCACCAGCCAGAACACGGCTATCAATAACAACTATACGCAACTGGAAACGGCGGCAAACAGCGAGGTAACTAGTTGCCAGGCAAGTTCACCGACCCGGTACACCGACCTGCGTACGACGCTCCGTACACAGCTGAACAGCTCGCTGGCTACGCTGAATTCGGTGCGGGCAACGACGGGTGATGCACTATACAACCAACTGGCGCTGATGATGTACGTCGGTTACGTACAGGCGCTGACGAACGTCGACACGATTCAGGCGGCTGATCTGAACACGTGTACCGCTACCCGGGATGCCAAAATCGCGGCTGCCAAGACCGCCCGCGATTCGGATCTTAACCGGGTTACCACCAACTACAACACGGTATTGAGCACGGCGGCTACCGTCCGCGACCGGGCTGTCGCCAGCTGCCACAACCAGGGTAACGGTGGTTGATCACCGGCTTTTCTGACCTGTTCTCCTTATAGCCGCATAGTCCTATGAAAAAAAATCGTTCCTATCTGCGTTTTCTCGCGCTGGCCGGTGGCTTGCTGAGCGTATCGACAGCCAGTCTGGCGCAGGTAAATCTCAACAGTATCAGTGTCGGGGCCAGCTACTGGAAGCCATCGCTGGACTACTGGAATCAGCGGTCGTTACTGACGGGCTACAACGGCGGGCAGGGCGCTACGCTGGGTGGTCAGGTTATGCCTCACGTGGCACTGGAAGTTGGGCTGGTGAAAGGACTGTCGCTGGGTGCCCGGGCCGGGTACTGGCGGAGTTCGGCTGCTGGTACCCTAAGCACCGGGGGCGTCAACCGGTCGGAGAAGCTGACATTGGCCATCATCCCGGTGTCGCTTGAGTTAATGTATCGCTTCAACTCAGCGCGTACGGCCGCAACGACCGACGCGGCCGATCAGTCGGCTAAGCCGAAGACGCCGTTCGTAGTGCCGTACGTCGGGGTCGGCCTGTCGCGCTACTTTATCAACAACACCTTTTCGCGGACGGTTGCCAGCGGTTCCGGTTCAGTCAACGAATCGCAGTCGGGCAACAACTACGGGGTGCAGGTGTTTGTCGGGGCTGAGCGTAAACTGGTCAAGAAACTGTACCTGGCGCTCGACGTCCGGTATCACCTCGGTAGCTACAACCAGCTTGTGCAGACCGAGTCGACGAGTACCGCCGAAAAAGTAAGCCTGAACGGCCTGGAAGCAGGGCTGGCCCTGCGTCTGAAACTAGCCGAGTAAGTAGACAAGCTGCGTGTGGAATGCCGGAAGCGAACAGCCACGGGGTTCAGCACGCAGCTTTTTTGTACCTGTCCGTAAACACTGTCTGCCGGTATATGGCTCCATTTCTCCGTTCATTCCGTTCGTTACTGGCCAGCAGGCCCGCCCGGCGCGTTGCCCTGTGGGGACTGGGAATGGCCGTATCTATCTCGCCTTCGCTGGCGCAGGTCAACATCTCCGGGAAGGCGGGGCTGCTGTACGTGCCGACGGCGACCATTCTGTCCGACGGTACGTTTCACGCGGGCTACGGCTATAACCCGGTCAACTACGCGTTTCGGTTCAACCCGGACGCCAATCCGGTAATCCGAACGCGCAACTCAGAAAGTATCTTTTTCGTCAACCTGGTGGTGCTGCCCCGGCTCGAACTGAATGTCAACCTGCTGCGGCCCAACGGTCCGATTATGTATGGGGATCGCGGCATCGGCGACCGGCAGATCGACGTGAAATATGGTTTGCTGACCGAACGGGCCGACCGCCCATCGGTGGCCGTGATTGTATCAGTACCATTAGGGATTGATAACTCGTTGGTTACGAACGCCATCGTGGCAACCAAGCATGTGACGGTATCGCCAGCTGTCGAGCTGGAACTAACGGCTGGCTACGCCAGTCCGTATTACGTTGACCGGGCCGACATGCGCAATGATCAAAACTCGACCCTGTTTTCGGGCTTCGTTCTGCGCGACAAGCGCGACATGAAATCCCACTACCTGGCTGGTCCGATCGGGGGTGTCAAGGCCAGCCTCAGCCGTAAAGGAGGCCTTATGGTCGAGTGGGATTCACAACATCTGAACCTGGGTGGC
>Ga0182229_1000445_pt1 | contig 10691 bp, 7 predicted proteins | sample G6R1MG_32_FD_129663 | JGI IMG/M metagenome (GOLD analysis project Ga0182229, IMG submission 129663) | Miscanthus phyllosphere microbial communities from Michigan, USA - G6R4_MAIN_07NOV2016_LD1 MG | ecosystem: Host-associated > Plants > Phyllosphere > Phylloplane/Leaf | place: USA: Michigan...
ACCGTTCGACTTGCATGTATTAGGCCTGCCGCTAGCGTTCATCCTGAGCCAGGATCAAACTCTCCATTGTAAAATATTCCTACACCCACACGAATGTGGGCTGATGTCGAGTGCTATCCTTGCTCGTATTTGACGTTTGTCTGTCTAATTCGATTTCGCTTGTTTCTCCTCAGCCGAAGCTGATAAGACACTTACTATTTTGTCTATTTCCGTCATTCAAAGAACGTGTGTTACACTCAATTAGCGTAACCCTGTGAGCCACTTGAGCAGCTCAGTTGCTTGCCGTTTGCAAGCCCTGTTTGTGATTGGGAGTGCAAAGGTAAGTAACTTTTTTGACTTTCCAAATTTTATTTTCGATTAAAATAAAACTCGATTTCGAAGGCTACATCTCTTTGCTGTGCGCTAAAGAGCTGTTTTCGATTTGGGAGTGCAAAAGTAAAAATCTTTTTTCACTTTCCAAATTTTTCTCTCAAAAAACTTAGTGACTATCTCAGGCTGGTGAGCCGCAGAACCAGTCCCTTTCGGATTGGGAGTGCAAAAGTACTATTTTCTTTTGATAGAACAACTATAACTTGAGAAAAATATCGCTACGGTGACTTCTTTAATTGGTAGCGCATTGACCCAATGCTATTTAAAAAACTGAACGCCTGCCCAAGGGCGTATAATATGCTAAAAGCCCACTTGGCAATAATGCCAAGTGGGCTTTTGATACCGTGGGCAGCGCTATAGCTAGCTGAGCTTCTTATAACGAACACGCTTGGGCTCTACGTCGCCTAGGCGCTTGCGCTTGGCTTCTTCGTAGTCGGAGAAGTTGCCTTCAAACCAAACTACCTCGGAGTCGCCTTCGAAAGCGAGAATATGCGTGGCTAGGCGGTCGAGAAACCAACGGTCGTGGCTGATGATGACGGCGCAGCCTGCAAAATTTTCTAGGGCGTCTTCCAGCGCTCGAATGGCATTTACGTCGAGGTCGTTGGTGGGCTCATCTAATAGGAGCAAGTTTGCTCCTTGCTTTAGCGTCATGGCTAGGTGCACGCGGTTCTTCTCGCCACATGATAATGTGCCAACTTTCTTCTCTTGGTCGCCGCCACCGAAATTGAATTTGCTGACGTAGGCGCGCGAGTTGACGGGCCGGCCGGCGAGCAGCATGGTTTCGGTACCGCCCGTGATAGTATCGAATACCGACTTGGCGGGGTCGAGGGTATCGTGCTGCTGGTCGATGTAGGCGGTCTGAACTGTGGGGCCCACTTCAAAAGTGCCCGCATCGGCCTGCATTTGGTCGGTGATGAGGCGGAAGAGAGTGGTTTTGCCAGCGCCGTTGGGCCCGATGATGCCCACGATGCCGCCTTGCGGGAGCGAGAAGCTGAGGTTTTCGAACAGTAGCCGGTCGCCGAAGGCTTTGCGCAAGCCAGCGGCTTCAATAACCTGAGCACCTAGGCGAGGGCCATCGGGAATGAAAAGCTCGAGCTTCTGCTCTTTGTCTTTGGCTTCTTCGCTGGCTAGCTTATCGTAGTTGGCGAGGCGGGCCTTGCCTTTGCTCTGGCGGGCCTTGGGCGACATGCGCACCCATTCGAGCTCGCGCTGCAAGGTCTTAGCGCGTTTGCTCTCGGCGTTTTCCTCCTTGGCTAGGCGGTCAGTTTTCTGCTCGAGCCACGAGCTGTAGTTGCCTTTCCACGGAATACCAGTACCGCGGTCGAGCTCTAAAATCCAGCCGGCCACATTGTCGAGGAAGTAGCGGTCGTGGGTTACGGCGATAACTGTTCCTTTATACTGCTGTAGGTGCTGCTCGAGCCAGAGCACGCTTTCAGCGTCTAGGTGGTTGGTGGGCTCGTCGAGCAGTAACACGTCGGGCTCTTGCAGCAGCAGGCGGCACAGGGCCACGCGGCGCTTTTCGCCCCCTGAGAGGTTGCCGATGATGGCTTCTTGGGCGGGGGTGCGCAGGGCATCCATGGCGCGCTCTAGCTTGCTGTCGAGGTTCCAGGCATCGAGCTGGTCGAGGCGCTCTTGCACGGTGCCCTGGCGCTCGAGCAGCTTATCGAAGTCAGCGTCTTCGGCCCCGAAGGCTTCGTTGATTTCGTCGTACTCCTTTAGTAAGGTCACCGTTTCGGCTACGCCTTCTTCTACTACTTCGCGCACCGTTTTGGTGGGGTCGAGCTGCGGCTCCTGCTCTAGGTAGCCTACCGAGTAGCCGGGCGAGAAGACCACTTCGCCCTGAAATTGCTTATCGACCCCGGCGATAATCTTGAGCAAACTCGACTTGCCCGAGCCGTTGAGGCCGAGCACGCCAATCTTGGCTCCGTAAAAAAACGAGAGGTAGATATTCTTAAGAACTTGTTTTTGAGGCGGGTAAATTTTGCTTACCCCAGCCATGCTAAAAATAATGGTGGGCTGGTCGGACATAGAGGCGCGTGTGGAAGTAAAAGCCGAAAAAAAAGTACGAATATGCGGCGTTCCTGGCATCGGGGCGCGCCGCATTGGCACCTTCTCACAAAGAACGGTAGCCGCTGGCTACGGCCCGGCTGTGGCCAGTACAAAATATTAGGCGAATACGCCTTTTCCGCGTAAACTTGTATTTCATTCTCTTCCTTTAGTTCGCTGCTAAACCACCAGCAGGGAGCTCCCTCCCGATTACACCGACTTTCAATGGAACACCCCGACCACCCGCTCACGGAAGCCCGCCGCTATGGCTACGTGGAAGACGGGGGCGTGTGGCTGCGCCCGACTTTGGGCCAGCCTGCCCGCCGTATTGGCCAGGTGAAGGATACCGACGATGATGCGCTGCGCTACTTCGCCCATCGCTACGAGGCCTTCCGCGCTAAAGTCGATGAGCTGCTGAGCCGCCTCGAAACGGCCGACAACCAAGGCTCTTACCTGATGAAGATTCTTCATCTGCAAGAGCAATGCAAGCAGCACGACGGCCTAGGCGACTACGAAACCCTGCACCGCCGCCTGCGCGAGGCCGAAGACCAGCTGAAGGTATCGGTGGCGCGCAACCGCGAAAAGAACCTGGCTACCAAGGTTGGCCTTATTCAGCAAGGCGAAGAACTGAGCAACAGCACCGAGTGGATTTCGGCCAGCGAGAAAGTAAAAGAACTGCGCCAGGCCTGGCTCAAAACTGGCCCCGTAGATAAGGAGCTGACCGAGGAGCTGGAGGGCCGCTTTCATGGGGCAGTGCAGCTGTTTTTTGACCGCCGCAAAGCCTTCCAAACCGACCGCAAGGCCTTGGCTCGCCGCACCGTAGACCGCTACCGCGACCTTGTGAACCAGGCCGAGACACTGAAAAACTCTGACCAGTTTGAGGCTACTTCGCGGCAGCTTAAGCAGCTACAGACTGCTTGGCGCGAGGTGAACGGCAACCTGCCCAAAAAGCAGGCCGCTGAGCTGTGGACCAAGTTTCGGGCGGCTAATAACCACTTTTTTGAGCGGCTCAAGCAGCATATTGAAAGCCAGCGCACGGTAGCGGCCACGGAAGGCCGCTCTGGCGTGCCCTCCTCGGCCGAGGAGAGCCTAGTGCGCAAGCGTGAGCTAGCCAACCGCGCCGAGGCCCTGCTAAGCGTGCCTTCTAACCAAGCCGTGAACCAGGCCAAGGCCCTGCAAGCTGAGTGGAAGCAGAGCGGCGCCGTGCGCGGCCCCGAGTCGGACCGCCTGTGGCAGCGCTTTATGCTGGCCTGCGATAAGGTGTTTGAAATGAGTGCCCTCGACTACTACCTGCGCAAGCGCCAGGCCGAAGGCACCACCAGCACCGCCACCGAGCGCGCGCTGGCCGCTACTACGGCCCTGCGCAAGTTTATCGAAAACGACCGTCAGGAGCTGGATTTGCTGCGCGACAACCTCGACAAGCTCAGTCCGGCTTCGGCCAACGACCAGTTTCGGCAACTGCTCCAAGGAAAAATTCGCACCTTTGAGCGCAAGATTCAAACTAAGACTGAGCTAATTGCGATTTTCAGCGCCACTATCTCCTAGGTCAGCTGCTAACCCCGGCTAGCGTACTGCCGTTGTCAAGTCGACGGCTTACATTTACAAACCTTTTTTCACGCTACATCTTCTTCTCCCTATGTACTGGACTCTCGAACTCGCTTCCTACCTGGAAGATGCCCCCTGGCCCGCCACCAAAGACGAGCTCATTGACTTTTCTATCCGCTCGGGCGCTCCGATGGAAGTAGTCGAAAACCTCCAAGGCCTGGAAGATGATGGCCAGCCCTACGAGAACATCGAAGAAGTGTGGCCCGACTACCCCACTAAAGAAGACTTCATGTTCAACGAAGACGAATACTAGTAGTCAGCCTGTTGACACGTACAAAGCGGCGTGCACCCCTAGGGTGCGCGCCGCTTCGTTTTTGGGGCTGAGGCAGTGAGCGCTACTTGCGCTGGCTAGCGTGGCCGCGCAGCCACTGCGCGATGGAGTACAGAAAAGGCCCCGCCGACACCGAATTCATTATCCGCAGATTGTCGGCCCAGCTGGTTTTCTCGTCCAAGAACTGAAAGATGCGCTCGACGGGGTTGCGCTGAAAAAGCTGGGTGAAGATGTCGCGCGTGCGCTCGCCCTGGCGCTGCATAATATCGAGCAGCAGCGTATCGAAGAGGCGAAACTGCCATTTGTCGCCGGTAGGGTCGGCGGGTGGGTGGCCGGTGGTAGCTAGCGCCCGCACTAGGCGCGCCGACTGGGCCTGGATGCGCTGAAAAGCGTAGCCCGTGCTTGGCTTGGCCCGGCCGGCGCGGGTGCCTAGGTTGATGATGCGGGCGCCGGCCCGGCTGGGCAGCGGGTGGTCGGTCATGGGGATGGCACCTACTTCTTCGGCTACCACGCGGTACTGGCCCACCGCGAGCCCTAGGGTATGCTGAAGGTACTCCAGAATATGCGCCTCGTAGTCGGCCTTGGCCAGCGGCGTGGGCGAGAAGAGCGTGTACTCGACCAGCGCCCGGCGCGGGCCGAAGGGCAGCACGTAGATAAACCGCGCCTCGTGGTGCTGGGCGCCGCGAAAATCCATGAACTCCATCACCTGCGGGTCGAAGGCATCGCGGGTGGTTTCGACCTCCCAGCCCACGAAGTGCTGTAGCAGGTAGCGATACGTGCCGGGCTGCGGCGCAATGGCGGGCGGGCGGCTATCGAAGGCATACTGGGCCGTGAACACCTGCCCATCGGTGGTGCGGGCTTGCACGCCAGCAGCCGTATTTACCAAATCGGCCACCTCGGCACGCACGCAGGCAAACTGCGCGGGCCGAACACCTAGGGCTCGGTGCACAAACTGGTAAAAATCCAGCCCGCGCAGGGTGCGGTAGCTATACTTTTTGAGGGCAAACGTGCGTTCGAACCCTGGGCTGCGGAACGCGATTTTGTGCCACTCGTGGGCTGCTACCTCGTCGAACAGGCCGGGCGCATCGGTCCAGAACGACCAGGTGCGGTCGTTCTGGTCTTTAGCCGCCGGCTCAATGAGCAGCACCCGCTTGCCGGCCAAGCGCGGCTCCTGCGCCAAGTGGTAGGCCAGGCTGAGGCCGGCGGCACCCCCTCCCACCAGCAGGTAATCGTAGGTCGGGGCTGGGGTAGGACTGGTCGAGTTCATGGGGCAAAGATGCAGCCGCGGCCTTCGGCATTTGCACACAAGGCACTTTGGTAGTAGGTTCGCAACTACAACGCTGCGCGGGGCTTATTTATAGGATTATATTATCTTGCAGCATTGTTTTAGCATTACTAGTTATTTATCCGGCGTTATGAAATTGTATTCTGTGCCTTTTTCTAAGTTAGCTTTTGTGGCGGGCCTAGGCCTGCTAAGCACCGCCGCCCGCGCCCAAACGGTGCTGTGGGCGGCCAAAGTGGTAAACGTTTCTTCACAGAAAGGAACCGGCAAAGCCCCTTCTTCGGCCGATAAAGTACTGAGCGCACCCAATGCCCTGCCGCTAGGTGAAAGCAACAACGAGGCCTGGGCCCCCGGTAAGGATGGCGCCAACGAGTCTATCGAAGTGCGCTTTGCGCGCTCGGTAAAGGCCCAGCAGGTAACCGTGGTGGAAAACTTTAACCCGGGGGCCATCACCAAGATTGAGCTGATAGACACGAAGGGCGAGCGCCACGAAGTGTATAAGAATGCCACGCCCGGCCCCATTCCGGTGGCGTTTCGCACGCTCCAGGTAAAGTTCAAACCCGAGAAGTACCTCACCATCGGGGCGGTGGTGACGATGAACGCCGCCAAGGTGCCCGGCGACAATCAGATTGACGCTATCGGGGTGGCCAACGTGGACGTGCAGATTGTGAAGCAGGACTTCAAAAACGCGGCCTCGGAGGTAGAAACCGTGCAGATGGACTCGACGCTCAAGAACTTGGGCCTCAACGTAAACAGTAAGTATACGGATACGCACCCCGTCATTTCGCCCGACGGCCGCACGCTATTTTTTGCCCGCCAAAATCACCCCGGTAACCGTGGGGGTACCCGCGACCCGCAGGACATCTGGTACTCGCGCCTGGAAAGCGGGCAGCGCAAAACCTGGGGCCTGGCCAAGAACCTAGGCACCCCGCCCAACAGCCCCGAAGACCCCAACGGCCTGGCTTCGGTATCGGCCAACGGGCAGATGGCGCTGCTCATTGGGGTGTATGTAGATGGCCTGATGGAGCCTAAGGGCTTCAGCACCAGCCGCCGCTCGCCGGGCGGGTGGAGCAAGCCGCTGAAGGTGGAAATTGATAACTACTACAACCGCGACCCCGAGCACATCGACGCCTACCTGGCTACCTCGGGCAAGGCCCTGCTGATGGCCGTGGAGCGCACCGACGGCCAGGGCGGCCAGGACCTCTACGTGAGCTTTCCGAAGCCCGACGACATTGGCGTGCAGCCCGACCCCAACCGGCCCGTGGTGTGGACCAAGCCCATTAACCTGGGGCGCAATATCAACACACCGGGCTCGGACTTTGCGCCCTTCCTAGCGGCCGACGACAAGACGCTGTACTTCGCCTCGGACGGGCACGGCGGCTACGGCAAAAGCGATATTTTTTACTCGAAGCGCCTCGATAGCACCTGGACCAAGTGGAGCACGCCGCGCAACCTAGGGCCGGTGGTGAACTCACCCGACTTCGACGCCTACTACACGCTGTCGGCGGCCGGCGAAGACGCCTATCTTGTATCGTCGCGCAACGGCACGGATGGCTCTAAGGACATTTTTCGCATTGCGCTGGCGCCCGCCTTCAAGCCCGACGTGGTGACGCTGGTGCAGGGCAAAGTGCTGGACGCCGTGACTAAAAAGCCGATTCGGGCCATCATTCACTACGAAAACCTGATTACGGGCGAAGAAATCGGCATCGCCGAAAGCTCGCCGGTCGATGGCTCGTACACCATCGTGCTGCCGGCGGGCGTGCAGTATGGCTACCGCGCCGAAGCCCCCGAATACCTGGCCGAAAATGCCAACCTCGACGTATCGAAGACGGACAAGTACTCTGAGAAAAACCAAGACTTGTTCTTGGTGCCCTTCAAAGTGGGCCAGAAGGTGCGGCTCAACAACATTTTCTTCCCGCAGAGCAAGTTCTACTTGCAGCCTAGCTCCTTCCCCGAGCTGCTGCGCCTGGTGAAAACCATGAAGCAGTACCCCACGCTGGAAATCCTCATTGGCGGGCACACCGACAACCAGGGCGACCCGGCCCTGAACGTGAAGCTGAGCGAAGACCGCGTGAACGAGGTGAAGAAGTATTTGGTAGCCAAAGGCATATCGGCCGACCGCCTCAAAACCCAGGGCTTTGGCGGCACGCAGCCCATTGCCAGCAACGAGCAGGAAGAAACCCGCCGCTTCAACCGCCGCGTAGAGTTTACGATTACAAAGAAATAATTTTCGGAATGGAGCGTTTGCCGGGCGGGCTGCTGTTACAGGCGGCCCGCCCGGTTGTTTTTTGCCCTGGTATCTTCACCATTTCCTACCTCTGCCGGCCGGGCCGGTGGACTGGGTGGGAATGGAGGCCACTACTCTCTAACCCCTTGCTTTAGTGCCGGATACTTCTATTTATTGTAGTCGCAGCGCGTTTCGGGTGCTGGCGGGGCTGGCGCTGCTTGGGCTGGCCGGGCCGGTGGCGCGGGCGCAGGATGTGTATTTCTCGCAGCCCCTCGCCAACCGGCAGGCCCTGAATCCGGCCTTCGCGGGCCTGCTCGACGACTATAGCGGCACGCTGAGCTTTCGCAACCAGCACCCCACGCTGGCCGGCACCTTCCAGACGGTGCAGCTGGCGGGCGAGTGGCGCCTGCCCAGCGTGGGCCTGCACCACGCCCTAGGGCTGCTCGTGAACCAAGACCGCACCGGCGAGGCCGGCTACACACGCTTCGAGGTGGCGGGCCAGTATGCCTACCACACGCGCCTTACCCGCGAGGTAGCCCTGAGCGGGGGGGCCAGCGTGGGCTACGGCCGCCAGCGCGTGGGCTACGACAACTTCGTGTTTGGCGACCAGCTCGCGGCCGATGGCAGCCTCAGCGGGCCGTCAGCCGAGCTGCTGTCGGCCTTTCCGCCCAGCAACTACCTCACCCTAGGGGTCGGGGCCGTGTTGTATGCCGAGCAGGCGTGGCTCAGCTTATCGGGCCAGCACCTCAACCGGCCGAACCTCGGCTTTGCCACGCAGGCCGAACTCCCGCTGCGATTGAACGTAAGCGGGGGCTACAAATTCTTTGTGCAGCACCCCACCGTGGGCCGCGGCACGAACGATGTTCGCGAAATAAGTTTTAGCCCAGTGGCCTCCTACACCCGCCAAGGTGGCTCGCAGCGCACCGAAGCCGGATTGTACTTTAACGCGCAGCCAGTAACATTCGGCGCGACGTATCGGAACCTAATTTTTGCAAATAAAGAAGGTACGCAGCATGTGCTGGCCGCAATACTTGGCCTCGAATTTGGGGACTTCCGCCTAGGGTACAGCTACGACGTTGGACTTAGCCAACTAGCTCAGGATTTGGGCGGTGCGCATGAAATAACTTTCACCATCCGTGCGTTTGACAAGGCCGAGAGCGCGTATCGGCGGCTGCGGAGAAGAAATTATCCGCTTGCCGCTTGCCCGTTTTTCTGATTTTTTGTAATATTGCAACCAAATAGCTAGTATTAACTTTTAGCCTTTAGACCAGAATCCTTTTAATTCTATGAAATTCTCCCCAACTATCAGCCTACTGGCCATGGGAGCTTTAGCCCTTGCGAGCTGCAGTAGCAGCAAGAAGGGCACGGCTACCAACCCCGGCAAAAGCTCCTCTACTACCGGCATCGAATACAATACCGATGAGGGCATGAAGGTGTCGAGCTTCAAGAAGATTCCGACTGGCCCGGGCCTGGTGTACATCGAGGGCGGCCGCACGGTGCTGGGCACGATGGAGGAAGACGTGACCAACACGCACGACAACATGGAGCGTACGGTGACCATCGCCTCGTTCTACATGGATGAAGCGGAGGTAGCCAACATCCACTGGCTCGAATACCTGCACTACCTGCGCAAAGACTCGACCGAGGAGCAGTACAAGGCCGCCCTGCCCGACACGACCGTGTGGGCCCGCGACTTGTCGTTCAACGACCCCTATGTAACATACTACCTGCGCTATCCCGGTTTCCGCTACTTCCCGGTAGTGGGCGTAAACTGGCTGCAAGCCGACCGCTACTGCACGTGGCGCACGGCCAAGGTTAACGAAAACCTAGGTAAGACCGGTGGCTCGTCGAAGGGCGGTGGCCTCTTTGGCAAGAAGAAGAAGAAAGGCGATGATGCTGGCGCTGCCGCCGCTGGCTCGGCTGAAGGCGCTGGCGCCCTGGCCAACGGCAAAGGGGGCCCGTCTATTGAGCAAGGCACCTCGCTGCCCAACTACCGCCTTCCTACCGAGGCTGAGTGGGAGTACGCCGCCCAGGCCCTCGTAGGCACCCAGGAAGTAGGCAACGAAAACCAGGAGGTAAAGCGCATCTACCCATGGGATGGCCGCTCGACCCGCAACGCCTACGGCCGCAAGCAGGGCCAGTTTTTGGCTAACTTCAAGCGGGGCCGCGGCGACTACGCTGGCATCGCGGGCAGCCTGAACGATGGCGCCATGATTACGGATTACGTGTACGCCTACCCGCCCAACGACTACGGCCTGTATAACATGGCTGGCAACGTAAACGAGTGGGTACAAGACGTGTATCGCCCGCTCTCGTTCCAAGATGTAGAGGACCTCAACCCCTTCCGCCGCAATGGCGTGGGTGACCCCGAGGGCAAATACGACAAGAAAGGCTACCAGTCGCTGATTGACGACCACGTGCGCGTATACAAAGGCGGCTCGTGGCGCGATGTGGCCTACTACCTCTCGCCCGGCACGCGCCGCTTCATGGCTGAGGACTCGGCCACGGCTACAATTGGCTTCCGCTGCGCCATGATTAACGCTGGCTCTAACAAGTAGACCGCAGATGCAAGCAGATTTTTAGGATTGAACGGATACGCTTGGCTGCGCCAAGCTGCCTAGGCAGCTAGTTGTTCTAGCCGTTTCATTCAGCCCACACAAGAAAGGCCACCCGGTTGGGTGGCCTTTCTTGTTTTGCAATCTTATTTTTTTAGGGTTTATATGGCCTAACCAACTTCTCTATTGTATATTACCTATCACCACGCCCATCGCCACCCTCTTAGCCAGCTTGGCGCAACTAAGCGTATCCGTTCAATCCTAAAAATCAGTTTGCATCTGCGGTCTATTCGGCGCAGGCTATGGTAGCGATGCTTATTGCTTTGGCCCCGGCGG
>Ga0182229_1000446_pt1 | contig 10678 bp, 12 predicted proteins | sample G6R1MG_32_FD_129663 | JGI IMG/M metagenome (GOLD analysis project Ga0182229, IMG submission 129663) | Miscanthus phyllosphere microbial communities from Michigan, USA - G6R4_MAIN_07NOV2016_LD1 MG | ecosystem: Host-associated > Plants > Phyllosphere > Phylloplane/Leaf | place: USA: Michigan...
CGCGGCCATCGGCGCCCGCACGGTGCCGGGGCGCGAGCACGGCGGCAATTGCGACATCAAGGATCTCTCGCGCGGCTCGAAGATCTACTTCCCGGTCTATGTGCCCGGCGCCGGCCTCTCCATGGGAGACCTGCACTTCAGCCAGGGCGACGGCGAGATCACCTTCTGCGGCGCCATCGAGATGGCGGGCTGGGTTCATCTCAAGGTCAGCCTGATCAAGGACGGCATGGCCAAGTACGGGATCAAGAACCCGATCTTCAAGCCGTCGCCGATCACCCCGAAATACGACGACCACCTGATCTTCGAGGGCGTCTCGGTCGACGAGTCCGGCAAGCAGCATTACCTCGACGTGACGGTCGCGTATCGCCAGGCCTGCCTCAACGCGATCGAGTATCTCAAGAAGTTCGGCTACTCGGGTGCGCAGGCCTACTCGATCCTCGGCACCGCGCCGGTCCAGGGCCACATCTCGGGCGTCGTCGACATCCCGAACGCCTGCGCGACCCTCTGGATCCCCACCGGCATCTTCGACTTCGACATCAACCCTTCCGCGGCCGGCCCGACGAAGTTCCTAGACGGCTCGATCCAGATGCCGCTCTCGCCGGATCTTTGATCTTGTTTGGTTTGCCGCGCTCGTCCTGCCGGCCAACCGCACACACCTTGCCTGAGAGTGGGTCAGATGCCCGTCTACGACTATTCCTGCGAGGCCTGCGGGCCATTCACCGTGCTACGCCCGATGGCGCAGTTCCAGGACCCGCACGACTGCCCGGATTGCGGCGGAGCGTGCGGGCGCGCCTTCCTGACGGCGCCGCGCATCGCCGGCATGGATGCGAGCCTGCGGGCGGCCCACGCCACGAACGAGCGCAGCCGGCACGCCCCACGGCGCTCGGGCACGCACGGGGCCGGCTGCGGCTGCTGCGCGCCCAAGGGGACGGGCAAGACGACGGCCGCGGCACCCGCGGCCGCCAAGAGTTTCCCGAACGCACGCCCCTGGATGATCAGCCACTGACGTGTGCGGCGGGGAGTGGCGCCCGGCTCGACCCGGGCGCCTGACGCGACGGTCCGCCTGCCGGGCCGCCGCGAGGGGAACAGCCAAGGGAAACCGCTCCGTCGAGGAGCCGCCGACCGGCGCGAGACGCGCGCAGACGAGTCCGCGCGATGGCCGGCGCAGAGCTGAGTTGGGGACTGACAATGAGCACACATGGCAAGCGAAGCGATCGACGCGGGGGCCGGGCGCTCCGGTCCGGCGGCCGGCTCGGGGGGCGCGCCGCCCTGATCGGGCTCGGCTTGGCGGCGGGCACTTTGAGCGTGCAGGCTCAGACGGCCACGCCGCAGGGGCGGCTCAACCGGCAGACCCAGGATCGCACCACCCCGGCGCAGGCGACCAAGCCCGACAACCCGGTGCGCACCGGCCCGCTCGCCGAATGGGCCACCGAGATGGCCGAGCGCGGCTTCACCTTCGACGTCAACATGCTCAACTTCTATCAGGCCAACCCATCGGCCGGCCTCAGGCCCGGCAACCAGTCCAACTCGGACTACTTCGTCCTCTCCATGACCGCCGACATGCAGAAGCTCGCCGGCATCAGCGGCGGCTCGATCAACTTCACGCAGACCTTCTTCGGGCTGGTGCGAAACCTCAACATGGCCGCCGATATCGGCGACACCACCATGGGCTACCAGCCGCCCTTCACCCCCAACGACAACCGCCTCTCCCTGCTGACCTACCAGCAGAAGCTCCTCGACGACCGCCTCGTCGTCGAGGTCGGCCGCACCCACCCCAACCGCTACTACGCCCTGCCGCCCTGCAACTCGATCAACTCCTGCTTCCAGGACATGTTCTACTTCAACGCCGGCTTCACCTCACCGCTGTTCGCGGTCTGGGGCGGCAACGCGGCCTACAAACTCTCGCCCAACAGCTACATCCAGGCCGGCGCTTTCAGCGTGAACCCCGGCACCAACGCCCTCTCGGGCTACGATTTCGGATACGAGCGCCTGACGGGCGCCTTGGTCATGACCGAGATCGGATACGCCGCGAGCTACGCCGAGACCGCCTATCCCGGGCGCGCCTCGCTCACCGGCTTCGTCAACACCGCCGACCACGACGACAACCTGCGCACCGTGTTCGGCACCTCCAAGGGCCTCAATCCCGGCAGCCCGGTCGTGCAGCGCGCGGGCACCTCGGGCATCGTGCTCACCGCCAAGCAGACCGTCTGGCGGGCCGACGACGGCGCGGTGCCGGTGCTGCGCCCCCTGATCAGCAAGGACGAGGCCCGCCTCAGTCAGCCCGTGCCCAACCTCCACCCCACCGCGATCTCGCTCTACACCGGCACCGGCTACGCCTTCGACTCGACCATCCCGATCCGCTTCAACTCGTTTGCCGGCGTGCTGCTCGAAGCCCCCGACCAGAGCCGGCCCTTCGACACCTACGGGCTCAAGTTCAACTACCAGCGCATCAACGACGACTTCGCCCGCTTCCTGGCCGACGCCAACTTCTCCGCCGGCGGCTCGGGGGCGGCCTACTCGCGCGACAAGTTCATCTTCGAGGCCAACGCCCATCTCGACTTCGGCCGCGGCGTCGCCCTGGAGCCGGTGGTCCAGTACCTCGTGAACGGCAACTCCTTCTTCAACCCCTTCACCGCGCGTCGCACCCGGGACGGCGTCTACGCCGGCTTCACCCTCGTCGTGCCCATCGGAACCCTGCTCGGCCTCGCTCCGGGCTGAAGCCCCCGACCCGTCGAGACCGCGGGCCGCGCCGACAGACGTGGCCGGCCCCTAACCCGCTCCGAGGAGGAACAACGCCATGATGCATGGAGACATTTCCAGCAGCGCCGACAGCGTCGGCGTCGCTGTGGTCAATTACACAATGCCCCGCCTGCACACCAAGGCGGAGGTCTTGGAGAACGCGAGTAAGATCGGCGACATGATCGTCGGCATGAAGTTCGGCCTGCCGGGCCTCGACCTTGTGATCTTCCCCGAATACTCGACTCACGGCATCATGTACGACGCCGCCGAGATGTACGAGACCGCCGCCACCGTCCCCGGCGCGGAGACCGAGATCTTTGCCGCCGCCTGCCGGAAGGCGAAGGTCTGGGGCGTGTTCTCGCTCACCGGCGAGCGCCACGAGGACCATCCGAACAAGGCGCCCTACAACACGCTCATCCTGATGAACGACCAGGGCGAGATCGTGCAGAAGTACCGCAAGATCATGCCCTGGACCCCCATCGAGGGCTGGTATCCGGGCGACCGCACCTACGTCTCGGACGGACCCAAGGGGCTCAAGATCAGCCTGATCATCTGCGACGACGGCAACTATCCCGAGATCTGGCGCGACTGCGCCATGCGCGGGGCCGAACTCATCATTCGTTGCCAGGGCTACATGTATCCGGCGAAAGAACAGCAGGTGCTGATGTCGAAGGCGATGGCGTTCGCCAACAACACCTACGTGGCGGTGGCCAACGCCGCCGGCTTCGACGGCGTCTACAGCTACTTCGGCCATTCCGCGATCGTCGGCTTCGACGGGCGTACGCTGGGCGAGTGCGGCGAGGAGGAGATGGGCATCCAGTATGCCGCCCTCTCGAAGTTCCTGATCCGCGACGCCCGAGCCCACGGCCAGTCCGAGAACCACCTCTTCAAGCTCTTGCACCGCGGCTACACGGGCATGATCAACTCCAAGGAGAACCGGCACGGGATGTCGGAATGCCCCTACGACTTCTACCGCCGCTGGATCGAGGATCCCGACGGCACCCGCGACGCGGTCCGCGCCATCACCCGCCAGGGCGTCGGGACGGATGAATGCCCGATCGAGGGCATCCCGTTCGTCGGCAAGGGCGAGGGACCGCCCGATCCCTGATCCGGAATTTTTTTAAGACCTATACCGACGAACGGGCTGACGGCGACGACATCGAGGCTCGTCGCCGTTCAGGCTCACAGCCGCTTCAGCCAGCGCGGCCAGTCGGGATGGTGGAACTGGGTCCGGGCGCGCATGAGCTTCCAGGTCCCGTACTTGTAGAAGTCGAAGTCGAGCAGCGAGACCGCCTCCTGGATCATGGCCCAAGTCGACCATTTCAGGTCGGCGAGCGCCTTGAGCACTTGGATGCGGGCCTCGGCCGCCGGGTCCCAGCGTCCGAAATCAACCTCGATCATCTCGCGCTCGACGGCCTCGTCGAAGGCCATCTCGTCGAACCACAGGGCGAGTTCGTAGGCGCGCTCGTTGTTCGAGGCGTATTCGAAGTCCACCAGCATCACCCGGTCCTGCGCATCGATCAGGAAGTTGCCCGCAAGCGTGTCGTTCATGCAGGGCACGAGGTCGAGGCCCGCAGCGCCGCCTTGGCCTCGTCGTAGCGGTGCATCAGGAGCGCGACGTCCTCGGGCACTCGCCCGCCGACCTGCGCCACCTGTGCGACGTGCTCCTCGATCATGTCGAACACGGTCTTGGTCAGGCGCAAGGGGCCGGAATCGTTGAAGGCCCTTAGCGCTCGCACCGCGTTGCCGCGCACGGCCGGTCGCAGGAAGTCGAGGTCGAGGTGGCGCGAAACCCCTCGACGAAGGCGAACACCTCGACGCCGTCCTCGGGCAGGAAGTCGATGACCTCGGCGCCGAAGCCGTAGGCATGGGCCTTGCTGCTGGCCTCAGCGGCGCGTGTGCGGGTGATGAACATCTCGGTGCCACGCCCCGGCACCTTCACGAAGAAGTCCTGCGCGGCGCCCGCTGAGACCTGCCAGTTGGCGTTGCTGATCCCGCCCGAGACCGGGCGGTAGCGCCGGGGACGGCTGCGCCAGCGCGGAACCCGCGCCAGGATCGCCTCGACGTCGCGCTCGGCCGGGCTCGTGCCGTCGCCCAGGGCCTTCCACATCGTCGTCCCTCCCCTGGTTGAGCGCCGTCAGAGCCGGCGAAGCCACGCCTCGAAATCCCGGTCGCCGGTCGTGGTGCGGGCGTGGAACAGCTGCCACTGGCCGGACTTGAAGAACTCGATGCCGCCGCGCGGGCTGGTCACCGTGCGCACGATTCTCCATGACCCCCACATCACGTCGTCGATCGCGCCGTAGAGCCGGCAGCGGGCGAGCAGACGCCGGTCGCAGGCGCCGGCATAGGCATCGACCGCCGCCCGACGGCCATCCTCGAAGCGGCAGGCCTCGTTGATCAGCGCTCCGACCTCGAACCAGGGATCCGCATCGCCCGCGAGGTCGAAATCGACCAGACGGATACGATCGGTCTCGCCCGACCCGCCGAGCATCACGTTCGAGGCGATGCCGTCGTTGCGTCAGGGACGCAGGTCGAGCCCCGAGGCTCGCACCGCCTCGTCGATGAGCCGGCTTGCCGCGATCAGCTCTCCCGTGCCGTCTGGCAGGGGGGCGGCGACGGCGGCGACCTCGCGGGCGAGCGCCTCGATCCGCGCGAAGGGACAAAAAGGGTGCTCAGGGGGCCTTCCCCCCTGGAGCCGGCGCATCGCTCCCAGCACGCCGGCCAGGGTGTCCGCATCCTGCAGATCGCCGACGCGAGCGTTGCGCCACGGCTCGGGCAGGAACTCCAGGGCAAGGACATGGTCCCCGACGATCCGCACGGCCGGCCCCAAGCCGAGCGGGCCGGCGCGCTCGGCGGCCGCCTCGGCGACGGGGGGTGAGGTCGCCGGCCATGTCGGTGTGGCGGATCTTCAGGAAGACGTCGGCCTCGCCCTCGACGGCGACGCACAGGCCGTCCGAGGCCACCGCATGGTGGGTCGGCGAGACGACGGGGGCGGCGGCGAGCGCGTAGCGGAGCGTGCGACCCCGCCACTCGTGCCGTCGAGAAGACTGCCGAGCTTGATTGGCTCCGCCGCGAGACCGTTGCGGGCGAAGAACGGCAAGGCCGCCGCGCCGAGGCGAAGGGCACCGTGTCGGCTGATCCTGAACTCGTTCATACCTGCAGCTCCGCTCCTGCGCCGACCTCGATCGGTCGATGCGTACGAGCGAGGCCGGCAAAACGGGTGCCCACATTTTCAACAAATCACACATCAAAGTCCGCAACGACTCGGACGTCGAGATCCGAGCCATCAGCTTTAGAGCAGCAACGTCAGGGGGCTTCGCACGCGGCGGGGCTGACTTGCACCCGTACGGGAGAGAGCATGGGCGCGGCCCTTTCGGACTCCGAAGCAGACGTTGGGTTCGAGATGAGACGTTATCGGTACCGGCAGGCGGGGACGGCAGCCGAAGCGGAGGTGCGGGCGCGCATGTCGTGGCGGGTAGCGATACGATGGACGTCCCTGATACTGTCTTTGCTGTGATCAAAGCGAAACCGGTAAACTCAAGCTCGCGCAGCACTTGAGCGACGCCGAATTCACCTCGGTGCCGCAAACGACGGCGCCTAATCACGTAACCAGAGCAACTCGCCACACCGGTTCTGTTCAGACCAAAGGCTTGACCGACACGCCATACGAGTGGGCGGAACCTCGCTCTACGCCGTCTGCGCCCCCAGGCACCAAGCCAGAATCCCCTTCTGCGCGTGCAGCCGGTTCTCGGCCTCATCGAACACCACGGATTGAGGGCCGTCGATGACTTCGGCAGTGACCTCTTCGCCGCGATGCGCCGGCAGACAGTGCAGGAACAGCGCGTCGCGGGCGGCATGCGCCATCAGCGCGGCATCGACCCGGTAGGGCGAGAGCAGGGTGTGGCGCTGGTGCTCGTCGTCGTCGCCCATGGAGACCCAGCAATCGGTCACGACCGCGTCGGCGCCCTCCACGGCAGCGTAGGCATCGGTGGTGGCGTTGACCCGCGCGCCCTCGCGCTTGGCCCAGTCGCTGAGCGCCACCGGCATCGCCAGCTCCGGCGGGGCGGCGACGTTGAGGGTGAAGTCGAAGCGGGCGGCGGCGTGGACCCAGCTCGCCAGAACGTTGTTGGCGTCTCCCGACCACGCGACCGTGCGGCCCCGGATCGGCCCGCGATGCTCCTCGAAGGTGAGGATGTCGGCCAGGATCTGGCAGGGGTGGGAGACCTTGGTGAGCGCGTTGATCACGGGCACCTGCGCGTTCTCGGCCAGTTCCATCACGAGGCCGTGGTCAAGGATGCGGATCATGATTGCATCGACGAAGCGCGACAGCACGCGGGCGGTGTCGGCCACCGTCTCGCCGCGGCCGAGCTGCATCTCCTTACCCGTGAGCATCAGGGTCTCGCCGCCCAGCTCCCGCATGCCGACATCGAAGGAGACGCGGGTGCGGGTGGAGGGGCGGTCGAACACCATCGCCAGCATCTTGCCAGCGAGCGGGCGCTCCGCCGCGGGGCGGCCCTTGACCCGGCGTGCCTTGATCGCGGCGGCGTCGTCTAGGATGCGGCGCAGGTCCGGCTCGGAAAAGTCCTTGAGGTCGATGAAGTGGCGGACGCCGTGTCCGGTGGCGGGAGTGGTCATCGGGCTGTTGCTTCGTTCTTCAAAGGCGGGCGGGGCTCGGGCGCCCCGCGAAAGGGCGCTCAGGCGGCTCCGCGGACGGGCATGTCCAGGGCGGAGGCCGCGGTCTCGAGGCGCTCGAGGGCGGCGGCCACCTCGTCCTCGCCGATGATCAGCGGCGGCAGCAGGCGCACCACGTTGTCGCCGGCCGGGATCACCAAGAGGTGGGCGGCCCGCGCGGCGGCCGCGAACTCGGTGTTCGGAAGGCCAAGCTTGATCCCGAGCATCAGCCCCTGCCCGCGGATCTCGGTGAAGACGCGGGGAAACCGGTCGATCAGCGAGGCGAGGCGCTGCTTGAGCAGCAGCGCGATGCGCTGGACGTGGTCGAGGAAGCCGTCGGCCAGCACCACGTCGAGCACGGCGTTGCCCACCGCCATGGCGAGCGGGTTGCCGCCGAAGGTGGTGCCGTGGCTGCCCGCAATCATGCCGCGGGCGGCTTCCGCCGTGGCGAGGCAGACGCCCAGCGGAAAGCCGCCGCCGATGCCCTTGGCCGCGCTCATGATGTCGGGGGCGACCCCTGACCATTCGTGCGCGAACAGCCGGCCGGTGCGGCCGACCCCGGTCTGGACCTCGTCCATGATCAGCAAGAGGCCGTGCTCGTCGCACAGCGCACGCAGGGCGCGCAGCTCCTCATGCGGAATCACCCGCACGCCGCCCTCGCCCTGGATCGGCTCGATCATCAGGGCGGCGGTCTCCGGGCCGATCGCGGCCTCGAGCGCCTTGGGATCGCCCACGGGGACCTGATCGAAGCCGTCGACCTTGGGGCCGAAGCCCTCGATGTACTTGGCTTGGCCGCCCGCCGCGATGGTGGCGAGGGTACGCCCGTGGAAGGCGCCCTCGAAGGTGACGATGCGGTAGCGCTCCGGGTGGCCGCCGGCGGCGTGGTACTTGCGCGCCATCTTGATCGCGGCCTCGTTCGCCTCCGCGCCCGAGTTGGCGAAGAAGGCCACGTCCGCGAAGGTCGCGTCCACGAGCCGCCGGCCGAGGCGCTCGCCCTCGGGGATCTCGAACAGGTTCGAGGTGTGCCAGAGTTTCTGAGCCTGGCTCGTCAGCGCCTCGACGAGATGGGGATGGGCGTGGCCGAGCGCGTTCACCGCGATGCCGGCGCCGAAATCGAGGTATCGCTCGCCGCCGCGCGCCTCCAGCCAAGCGCCCTCTCCCCGCTCGAAGGCGATGGGGGCACGGGCATAGGTCGGCAGTAGGGCGGAGGTCACGGCATCCGTCTCCGAACTGTTCGACGCTGGCGGCGGGACGGCCCGCACCGGTCGATCCAAAAGACAATGCCGCCTCGACAGGTCGGGCGGCACGGGCGCGATTACTATGAAAGGGACCCCGTCTGTCAATCTTGGGGGCCTTGCGACGGGACGATGAGCCGGCTGTTCACCGCTCGCGGCCTTGCGCCCGCCCCGCCGCCCGTGCTGAGAGGCCGCGCAAGACAGATGGGAAGCATGCGATGAGTTCGGTCAAGGAACGGCTGGAAGCCCTGGGACTGACGCTGCCGAAGGCGGCGGCGCCGGTGGCGAACTACGTGCCGTTCGTGCGCGTGGGCAACCTCGTCGTCGTCTCCGGCCAGATCTGCTTCGGTGCCGACGGCACGCTGGCCGAGGCCCACAAGGGCAAGCTCGGCGCCGAAGTCTCGGCCGAGGACGGCATCGCGGCGGCTCGGCTCTGCGCGCTCAACGTGCTGGCGCAGGTCGAGGCGGCGGTGGGCGACCTCGATCGCGGAGTCGTGCAATGCGTGCGGCTCGGTGGCTTCATCAACGCCGTGCCGAGCTTCGCTGGGCTCGCCCCAATCATGAACGGCGCCTCCGATTTGATGGTCGCGGTGCTGGGCGACCGGGGCCGGCACGCCCGCTCCACCGTGGGCGTCGCCGAGTTGCCGCTCGACGCGGCGGTGGAGGTCGAGGCGATGTTCGAGGTGCGATGAGCACGCCCGACTGGCTCCTCGCCCGGCCGATCGCCCATCGCGGCCTGCACGACCGCGCGATGGGCATTCCCGAGAACACGATCGCGGCGGCCGAGGCCGCGATCGCGGGTGGCTACGCCATCGAGTGCGACGTGCAGGCGAGCGCCGACGGCGAGGCCATGGTGTTCCACGACGAGGCCTTGGGGCGGCTCACGGGGGAGAGCGATCCGGTGCGCGCCCGCAGCACCGCCGACCTCGCGCGGCTCCGCGTGGCCTGCAGCGAGGAGCGCATCCCGACGCTTCCCGAGTTCTTAAGCCGGATCGCCGGGCGCACGCCGCTGATCGTCGAGGTGAAGACGCGGTTCGACGGCGACCTCGCGCTGGCCCGGCGCGTCGCCGAGAGCGTGGCCGCCTATGACGGTCCCGTCGCGATCAAATCCTTCGACCCGCGCATCGTCGGGGCGCTGGCCGCGCTCGTGCCCGAGCGGCCCCGCGGGATCGTGGCCGAGCGGTCACAGGACGATCCGGCCTACGCCGCGCTGCAGCCGAGCGTGCGCCGGGCGCTCGCCGAACTGCTCCACCTGCACGAGAGTCGCCCGACCTTCGTCTCCTGGCGCGTGGACGACCTGCCCGGCGGGCCGCCCTACCTCTGCCGCCTGCTCGGACGGATGCCGGTGATGACCTGGACCGTGCGCACCGACGCGCAGCGGGCCCTGGCGCGGGAGCACGCCGACCAGATGGTGTTCGAGGGGTTTCGCCCGTAGCCGCCGCCTAGTTCGAGACGGGTTCGAGCGCATCGAAGGCCGGCGTCCTGCGACCCTGCCAACCCGCTCCCCCGCTTGCTCCCCCCCGCCGCGGGGCTAGATTGCCCTGAATGCAGACACCCGGCACACCGGACCCGGACGGGACCACCGATCTCACGGTCCGCGCCGTCCCGGGACTGGCCCGGATCGCCCGCGCCGACTGGGACCGCTGCGCCACCTCCCCCGAGACGCTGTCCGGCGGCGACGAGACCCACAACCCCTTCGTCTCCTACGCCTTCCTCTCGGCGCTGGAGGATGCAGGCTGCGTGTCGCGCCGCACCGGCTGGCTGCCGCTGCACGTCTCTGTGGAGCGGGCGGGCCGGCTCGTGGGGGTGGCGCCGTGCTACCTCAAGTCCCACAGCCAGGGCGAGTACGTGTTCGACCACGGCTGGGCCGACGCCTACGAGCGGGCCGGCGGCGCCTATTACCCGAAGCTACAAGTCAGCGTGCCGTTCACCCCGGTGACGGGGCCGCGCTTCCTGATCGCGCCCGGCGAGGACCCGGAGGCGGGCGCCGCCGCCCTCGTCGCGGGCCTGCGGGCGCTGCGCGCCGAGACCGA
>Ga0182229_1000447_pt1 | contig 10676 bp, 10 predicted proteins | sample G6R1MG_32_FD_129663 | JGI IMG/M metagenome (GOLD analysis project Ga0182229, IMG submission 129663) | Miscanthus phyllosphere microbial communities from Michigan, USA - G6R4_MAIN_07NOV2016_LD1 MG | ecosystem: Host-associated > Plants > Phyllosphere > Phylloplane/Leaf | place: USA: Michigan...
GCCGGCCTCGGCCACGATGTAGGCTTCCTGCTCGTGGAAGCGGGCGTTCAGCACGGCGAAGCGCTTGGTCACCCGGTTCTCGCGGGCGGCCTTGTAGACGTCGGTCAGAGCGTTCGGGTCGGAATAGTCGAGCAGGGTGTAGCCGGCCTTCTTCAGCAGTTCGCCGATCAGCTCCGATTTCTCGATCGAGCCGGTGCCGACCAGGATCGGCTGGTGGCGGGCATGCGCCTTGTCGATCTCCTTGATGATCGCCTCGTACTTCTCCTCGACGGTGCGGTAGACCTCGTCGTCCTCGTCGACGCGCTCGACCTCCTTGTTGGTCGGGATGTCGACCACGTCGAGCTTGTAGATCTCGGCGAACTCGTCGGCTTCCGTCGAGGCCGTGCCGGTCATGCCGGCGAGCTTGTTGTAGAGCCGGAAGTAATTCTGGAAGGTGATCGAGGCGAGGGTCTGGTTCTCGGGCTGGATCGTCACCCGCTCCTTGGCCTCGAGGGCCTGGTGCAGCCCCTCCGAGTAACGCCGGCCCTGCATCATGCGGCCGGTGAACTCGTCGATGATCACCACCTCGTCGTTCTTGACGATGTAGTCCTTGTCCCGGGTGAACAGCGTGTGGGCGCGCAGGGCCTGGTTCACGTGGTGGACCAGGCTGACGTTGTGCGCGTCGTAGAGGTCGCCGTCCTTGAGCAGGCCGACCTCGCGCAGCGTCACCTCGACGAACTCGTTGCCGGCTTCCGTCAGGGAGACCGTGCGCTGCTTCTCGTCGAGGTCGTAATGCTCGCGCACCAGCCGGGGCATGATCGCGTCGACCGAGACGTAGAGCTCGGACCGGTCGTCCACCGGGCCCGAGATGATCAGCGGCGTCCGGGCCTCGTCGATCAGGATCGAGTCGACCTCGTCGACGATCGCGAAGTTGTGTCCGCGCTGCGCGAGCTGCGACAGCTCGTACTTCATGTTGTCGCGCAGGTAGTCGAAGCCGTACTCGTTGTTGGTGCCGTAGGTGATGTCGCAGGCGTAGGCCGCCTTGCGCTGCTCGTCGTCGAGCCCGTGCACGATGGTGCCGACGGTGAGGCCGAGGAACCGGTAGAGCTGGCCCATCCACTCCGCGTCGCGCGAAGCCAGGTAGTCGTTCACCGTGACGACGTGGACGCCCTTGCCCTCCAGGGCGTTCAGGTAGACCGGCAGCGTTGCCACCAGGGTCTTGCCCTCTCCGGTCTTCATCTCGGCGATGGCGCCCTCGTGGAGGACCATGCCGCCGATCAACTGCACGTCGAAATGGCGCTGGCCGAAGACCCGTTTGGCCGCCTCGCGCACCGTCGCGAAGGCCGGGACCAGGATGTCGTCGAGGCTCTTGCCGGCGGCGAGTTCCGCCTTCAGCATGTCGGTGCGCGCCTTCAGCGCGTCGTCCGACAGGGCCTGGATCTCCGGTTCCAGCGCATTGATCTGCGCCACCCGCGGGCGGTAGCCCTTGACGCGGCGGTCGTTGGAGGAGCCGAAAATCTTCTTGGCGATCGAGCCGAGCATCGTTGACCTGCAGACGCGCGAGCCCGCCGACGGGTGAGCGTGGCGGGCCGGCCTTGGCGGAGTTGGCCGGGCTTATAGAGGTAAACATCCGCCGACGCACCTGAAAGAGGTGGCCTCCGACACGGCGGGCTCCGGAAGGCGAAAACGGCAGCGCTTGCCTTCTCGCGCGACGCGCGCCACCTGTCCGCGGCCGGCCGCCCGCCTGTGATCAGGGGCGGCGACGAGACGTCAGCCGAGGACTACGCCAGCATGCCGAATACCGCCTTTCTCCGGCGCGCGAGCGCGCTCGCCCTGATGCTCGCGATGCCAGGATTTGCGCTGGCCCAGGCGCCTCAGGCGACCCCATCGACGCCCGCGGCGAACACGGCGGCTCCCGCCCCGAGCCCCGAAACCGTCGTGGCCACCGTCAACGGCAAGCCGATCACGCAGGGTGATCTCGCGATCGCGGCGGATGACCCGGCCCTGTCGCTGCCGGGGGTGGACGAGGCGCAGAAGAAGAGCCTGCTGGTGGATTACATGGTCGACCTGCGGGTCGGCGCGCAGGCCGCCGAGGCCGCCAAGATCGGCGACTCGCCGGAGTTCAAGCGCAAGCTCGCCTATTTCCGCGATAAGCTCCTGCTCGACGACTACCTGGAGCAGGAGGCCAAGCGCGCGGTCACGCCCGAGGCCGAGCACGCGATCTTCGATCAGACGGTCAAGCTGATGAAGCCCGAGGAGGAGGTGCACGCGCGCCACATCCTGGTGGACAACGAGGGCGATGCGAAGAAGATCGCCGCGCGGATCAAGGGCGGCGAGGATTTCGCGAAGGTGGCGGCCGAGACCTCGAAGGATCCCGGCTCGAAGGCCGAGGGCGGCGATCTCGGCTGGTTCACCAAGGAGCGGATGGTCCCGGATTTCGCCAATGCCGCTTTCGCGATGAAGCCCGGCCAGGTCTCCGACCCGGTCAAGAGCCAGTTCGGCTGGCACGTGATCAAGGTCGAGGAGAAGCGCACCAAGCCGCAGCCGAGCTTCGACGAGCTGAAGGACCAGATCGACCAGCACATCGTCCGCAAGGCGCAGCAGGACCTGATCCTGAAGCTGCGCGCCGAGGCCAAGATCGACCGCACCGACGCGGCGCCTGCTGCGGCTCAGCCGACGCCTGAGACGAAGAAGCCGTGATCGGATAGGGACGAACGTCCCAACCACGGCCACATCCCGAGGTGCGTTCGCGTAGCGGACGCCTCGAAGGAGCCCTTCAGGTGTCTCAGCGACTCCTGGAAGCCTCCTTCGAGGCTGCTTCGCAGCACCTCAGGATGAGCGTTTGGGTTGGAGAAGGCATCTGATTTCAGCGTCGTTCGACGAGAGCGTCGGGTCGGCCCGCGTCACGGCCGCTCTCAGCCTCTCAATACGGCCGGTCGGGATGCAGGTACGACGAATGCGCGGCCGGCGACGGTATCGTGACGCCGAGCGCGGCGAGCTCGGCCGTGCGGCGGCCTTCGGCGATCCGGTCGAGCACCGCGATCAGCAGCCAGGGACACGCGATCCCGATGAAGAACGCCATGTGATCCTCCGACGCCGGATCTGACAATTGTCCAGCTTCGGACGATGATAGGCCGGCCGGGGCCGTCCGCAAGCGGCGCCCCGGCGCTTTTCCGTCAGAGCCAGCCCTGAAGCTCGCGGCGCACCACGTGCTCGATCACCTTCATGCCGAGATCGGAATCGTTGAGGCACGGGATATAGGCGAAGCGCTCGCCGCCGTTGCCCTCGAAATAATGGCGATTCTCGCCGTCGAGCTCTTCCAGCGTCTCCAGGCAATCCGCCGTGAAGCCGGGGGCGACGATCGCCATGCGCTTGACGCCGGATTTCGCCAGTTCCGTCACGGTCTCGTCCGTGTAGGGCTTCAGCCACTCCTCGTTGCCGAAGCGCGACTGGAAGGTGACCCGCATGCGCTCGGGCGACATCCCCAGAGCCTCCCGGATCAGGCGTCCGGTCTTGTGGCACTGGCAATGATAGGGATCGCCCTTGAGCAGGTAGCTGCGCGGGACGCCATGGAACGAGGTCAGGATCACCTCGGGCTCGAAATCGAGCTTGGCCAGGCCCTCACGGATCGAATCGGCCATGGCGGCGATGTAGACCGGGTCGTCGTGATAGGGCGGCGACACCCGCACCGTCGGCTGCCAGCGCATGTCCATCAGCGCGCGGAACGCCTGGTCGCAGGCGGTGGCCGAGGTGGCGGCGGCGTATTGCGGATAGAGCGGCACCAGCAGGATTCGGTCGCAGCCCTGGTCGAGCAGCGCCTGGAGCCGGTCGGCGACCTCCGGCTTGCCGTAGCGCATCGCCCAGTCGACCACGACGGACTCGCCCATCGCGGCCTGAAGGCGCTCGCTCTGGCCGCGGGTGGTGGTCTTGAGCGGGCCCTCGTTGCGGGCGTTGTTCCAGACACTGGCGTAGTCGCGGCCCTTCGGCCCCGGGCGCTTGGTCAGGATGATCAGGTTCAGCAGCGGCCACCAGATCAGCCGCGGCACCTCGATGACGCGGCGGTCCGACAGGAATTCCTTGAGGTAGCGCCGCATCGGCCAGTAGCTGGTGCCCTCGGGGGTACCGAGGTTCATCAGCAGCACGCCGACGCGGCCCCAGGCCACCTTCGGGTGGTCGGCCGGCAGGCCGCCCGCGGCTGGGACCAGGGATGCGAGGGGCCGGCCATCCGCCAGCGCGGCGGGTTCGACGCGTTCGTTCATGGCAGCGTTCCGGCGCCGCGCGCCGAGTCCTTCTTCTGGCTTCAGATACCCGGCAGCCGGCGCACGCGCTTGGGCCGGACGTTTTCGGTCTTACGTGCACCCCATGTAGGGTGTCCGCCCGCTCAGCGAAGGCCGGCTGCGACATGCCGCACCGGACGCGCTGGCGCGCGGCTGGCCCATCCTCCCTAATCACGGCGACGGTGCCCTGCAACCGCGGACCGCATCATTCGACCTTTGCGAGACCCGATGACCGATACTCCCGTGGCTGCCGCCCTGGCCGCCTTCCGCGCTTCCGGATCGCCCTGGCTGGCGCTGCCGTTCTTCGCCGGGGAGGCGGCGGACGCGGTCGCGGCCCGGGTCGATGCCCGGATCGCCGAAGGCGCGCAGGTGCTGCCTGCCCCCGCCGACATCTTCCGGGCGCTCGCCGAAACGCCGCTGCCGGCGGTCCGCGCGGTCATCCTCGGGCAGGATCCCTATCCGACCCCGGGCGATGCCAACGGCCTCGCCTTCTCGTATGTCGGCTCGGGCCGGCTGCCGGCCTCCCTGCGGGTGATCCTGGCGGAAGCCGGTTCCGACCGCGCGGCCGGCGGCGACCTGACGTCCTGGGCCCGGCAGGGCGTGCTCCTCTTGAACAGCGCGCTCACTGTGGAGGCGGGCAAGGCCGGGGCCCATCTGCGCTACGGCTGGTCGGCGCTCACCGACGAAGCCGTCGCCGCCGTGTCGGCGCGGCCGGAGCCGGCGGTTTTCCTGCTCTGGGGCGCCCAGGCCCGCGCCCGGACCGCGCTGATCGATCCGGCGCGCCACGGCGTGTTCGAGAGTGGGCATCCCTCGCCGCTCAACCGCGCCCGGGATTTCCCGGGCTCGGACCCGTTCGGCCGTGCGAACGACTGGCTGGCCGAGCGCGGGGTTCGGCCGATCGACTGGCATCTCGGTTAAGAGGTCACTGCGCCGGCTTGGCGGGTTCAGCAGGAGCAGGAGCAGGGGCCGGCGCGCCGGTGATCTGTCCGGCCGGAAGCAGGACGTTCTTGGCGACCGCCCCCTCCGGCCCGTACTCACCAGCCACGGCGATGCAGGCCTGGTCGCGATTCTGGGCCATCTGGTTCGACATCAGCGTGAACATCGTCTGCACCCGATTGCCGAACGGCCCCCGCGGCTGGACGTCCTCCGCCCGCACGTTCTGCTTCGCCAGCAAGGCCTCGAACGCCTCGTTGCCGATCCGGTAGCCGCAGACATTGGAAGCCGCGAAGATGTAGGCGGCAAATTCCAGGGCGCGGGGCGACGGGGCGTTCCGGATCTGCGCCTGCGCCGGCACGGTCGCGAGCGTCAGGGCGATGGCGGCGGCGTAGGGGACGGTCTGGCGCATGGGGCGGCGTTTCCTCGATCCGGGCCGGCCTCTTCCGGGCCGCCCGCGTCGAGCGGGACATAGGCCGGACCGGGCCGGGGGCCAATGCGACCGAATTCGCCTGCAAATTGCCGCTCGGCGTTCACCTCCGATTCGGCATAGGCGCAGTCCCGGCCCCGTCGGACCGTGAAAACCGCTCAGTGTTCCGATGATCTGCGAACGTGAGAGAGAGTGTTAACCTGCCCGCGTCACGCCAAGGTCCACCGTTTATCCAGATCCAGGCGGTTCGCAGCGTATGTTTGGCGTGAACTCCACTGTCGCAGACATTCCGGCCCCGGCGCCGGCTCCCCGTGATGCCGATCGGCGCTTCCGAGCCGGACTCGGTATCGCCTCCGGCGACCGGCGCGCGGCTCCGGCGATCTGCCCCAACCGCGTCGCCCACTGGGCCTTCGGCGAGGGCCTGCGTGCCGGCGAGACCGTCGCCCTGCTGGTCCGCGACATCGGCCAGGCGGAGGCGATGCATCTCGGCTTGGCCCGAATCGGGGTCCGCGTCGTCGCGCTCGACGGCGGCCGCCGCGGTGAGGCGCTCGCCGACAGCCTGGCTCTGTCCGGCGCGACGCTGGTGATCGTCGATACCACCCTGGCCGAGGCCTATGCCGGCGTCATGGGCCGCCTCGCCTCCTATCCCAGCGTGTGGTGGAACGGCCCGGGCGCCGATTTCGCGAGCCTGGATCTGGCCCTGGCTGAGCAGGGCTGAGGACAGCTCTCTGCACTGCGCCGCCGGCGTGGTAGCCTCTTGGTCATAAGCCGGTCCCGCACGATCAAGGGGCCGGAACCGGGAGATACCGCCATGTCCGCAGCCCTCGCCGCCTCCAGCATCGCGGATGATTCCGTTCTGCTGCGCCACGATGCCGACGGCGTTGCGACCCTGACCCTGAACCGTCCGCAGGCGCGCAACGCCCTGTCGATGGCGCTCATGAAGGCGCTCCAGGATGCGCTCGACGCGATCCGTGAGGATCCTTCGGTGCGCGTCGTCATCCTGCGCGGGGCCGGCCCGGCCTTCTGCGCCGGCCACGACCTCAAGGAGATGCGGGCCGACCCCTCCCGGGCGGCGACCGAAGCGGTGTTCCGTACCTGCGCCCGCCTGATGCTGAGCATCACCCGGCTGCCGCAACCAGTGATCGCCCAGGTCAACGGCATCGCCACGGCGGCCGGCTGCCAGCTCGTTGCCACCTGTGACCTCGCCATCTGCGCCGAGGACGCCCGGTTCGCCACGCCGGGGGTGCAGATCGGCCTGTTCTGCTCGACCCCGATGGTCGCGCTGTCGCGGGCGATGTCGCGCAAGGCCGCCCTGGAGATGCTGCTGGTCGGCGAACCGGTCGACGCTCGGGAGGCGCTGCGGATCGGCCTGGTCAACCGCGTGGTATCGGCGGTCGAATTGGATGGCGCGGTGGCCGCCATGGCTGAGAAGATCGCCGGGAAGGCCCGGCAAGTCGTCGCGATCGGCAAGGCGGCGTTCGGCCGGCAGATCGAGATGGGCCTGGAGGAGGCCTACGGCTACGCCGCCGAGGTGATGACCCGGAACATGATGATGGCCGACGCCCACGAGGGCATCGATGCGTTCATCGGCAAGCGCCCCCCGCGCTGGGAGCCCTGAGCCCCGCGCGATACGACGCAGGCCCCATGCGCCGGGATGCGTAGGTTCCGGGGCCGCCCTGCCCTAGGGTGAAGGAATGTCCTGTCCTGCCGGGCTCGGCGCCTCCCCACGGAACGGCTGATGAGCAGCATCGACCTGTTCGGACTGACCCTTGCCTTCGTCGGCGCCATGCCACCGCCCCGGCCGCCGCGCCCGCGGCCGGACCGGGCAACCTGGGCCGCCGCCCTGCTGTTCGGCGGAATCTGCCTGGGCACCGTCGGGCCGATGATCACGATCTGGAGCTTCCACCGGCCCTATGCCGAGGCCAAGGCGCGCTGCATCGCCGATGGTGGCCGGATCCTGTACGCGGCGCTCGACGGCAGCGGTCCCTATCGCTGCGCGCGGCCCCTCGGCGCCTCGGAGCCTGGCCGGCAGCCGGCCCTGCGGGCGTATTAAATCCGCGCCTCGCCCGCTCATTCGTCTATATCCGGCGCCGTCTGACGCGAACCGGATGCTGAGACCTTGGAAGACGCGCTGTATCGATGGCTGCAATCCACCGCCCTGTTGCGGTCGGATGTCTCCGCGCTCATCGGCATCACCCTGGCACTCGGCGTCACCCTGCACGCCCTGCTGCGCAAGCGCCGGGTCAGCGTCGCGGTCGGGTGGATCGGGCTGGCCTGGCTCTCGCCGATCTTCGGCACCGCGCTCTATCTGACCTTCGGCATCAATCGCGTCTCGCGTCGCGCCCGGAAGTTGCGCACCAAGCCCTCCGACGCGACGAACCTTCCCGACACCGACGATGCCGTGGTGCCCGAAACGCTCTGGCCCCTGGACCGGGCGATAAGGCGTATCACCGGATTGCCGGCGTTTGCCGGCAACGACGTGCAGATGTTCCGCAACGGCGACGCCGCCTACCCGGTCATGCTGGCGGCGATCCGCGAGGCCAAAGCCAGCATCGGCCTGTCGAGCTACATCTTTCGCGATGATCCCACCGGCCGCGCGTTCTGCGATGCCCTGGCCGAGGCCAAGGCCCGGGGCGTCATGGTCCGGGTCATCATCGACGGGATCGGCGGTGGGTATTTTCGGGCGCCGATCTACCACCGGCTGAACAGCCTCGGGGTGCCGGCGGCCCTGTTCATGCACTCTGCCCTGCCCTGGCGGATGCCGTTCCTGAACCTGCGCTCGCACAAGAAGCTGCTGATCATCGACGGGCGCATCGCCTTCACGGGCGGCCTCAACATCTCGCAGCCGAACCGCGTCGCGCTGAAGCCCGAGCATCCGATCCGCGACACGCATTTCCGCCTGCGGGGCCCCGTGGTGGAGCAACTCGCCGTGGCGTTTGCAGCCGACTGGGCCTTCGTCGACGGCGAGATCCTCGATGCGGAGCCGTGGCTCGCCAGCCTGGAACCGGTCGGAGACAGCGTCGCCCGGGTGGTCACCTCGGGGCCGGACGCGGATGTCGAGAAGATCGAGCAGGTGGTCCTTCAGGCGCTCGCCTGCGCCCGTCGGACGGTCCGGTTCGTCACCCCCTACTTCCTGCCCGACGCGCTGGTGACCGGCGCCCTGGCCCAGGCCGCGATCCGGGGGATCGCCGTGGATGTGATCATCCCGCGGGTGAGCGACCATCCGTTCATCGACTGGGCGACCCGGGCGCATCTCGACCCGCTGCTGAAGGCCGGCGTGCGGGTCTGGCTCGACGAGCCGCCCTTCGACCATTCCAAGGCGATGGTGGTAGACGACATCTGGTGTTTCGTCGGCAGCGCGAACTGGGACATGCGCAGCTTCCGGTTGAACTTCGAGCTGAACGTCGAGATCATCGACGCGGATCTCGCCGCCCAGCTCGACCGGTTCATGCAGGGCAAGATGGAGGCACGCCTCAGCCGGGAGGATCTCGCCGCGCGCGCCTTGCCGATCCGTCTGCGCGACGCAGGCGTGCGACTGCTGCTGCCATACCTTTGAAGCGCGCGGGGGCGTGCGCCTCCGGGGCCGGCCCGAGATGGACCACGATCGGCCGATGGTCGGAGGGCCCGCGCGGCAGCACGGCGTGCTCGTGGCAGATCAGCCCGCGGGCGAGGCAGCGGTCGAGCCGGAGCGGCAGGACGTCCACCATGGCGTGGGTCGGCCGGCGCGGGCCGACATCGCGAAACCCCGGGATCAGCGCCGGGCCGACGATGTTGTAGTCGCCCAGCACCGCGGCCCGCGGCGGCAATTCGCCGACGATGCAGCGGAGCTGGCGGCGGTTCAGCATCTGCCCATGGGACAGGTGGACGTTGGCGATGCCGAACTCGCCCAGGTCGAGCACCTGGCAGACCCGATGCACCACGGCGCCGGCGGGAAGCGTGATCACCCGCGGCGCGTTCGGGAACGGAGTCGGGCTCCACATGGCCAGCCCGTGGATCCGCCCCGGCAGCGGCGCCCAGGCGTAATGGCCGCCGATCCGGTCGCGCAGGAAACCGATCCCCCGGGTCGCCTCCTGCATCAGCAGCAGATCGGGCTTCTCCCGCGCGACCAGGGCGACCACGTCGTCCACCGCCGCGCCGGTGCGCCGCAGCAGGTTCCAGCTCACGATCTTGAACGGCGCATGCGCGCGCTCTGTCGGCCGGATCGGGAGTGCCGAAGCGAGGCCGGACCGGTCCGGATGGGTGACGCTGTTCATCGGGCCGGGCTCGTACCTCACCGGGTGGTTCTGGCGCCACCGCCGCGCTTCAACGCGTCGGAGCCCGGGACGTTCGCTCCTGTGCAGCAATCGGGGCATGGCGCTTGAGGCCGCACGCCCCGGCGGCCTAAGACCCCCGCTCACCGATCGCTCACCGGAGACCGATGTCGGGCTTCAGCTTCATCCACGCGGCGGATCTGCATCTCGGCAGCCCGCTCTCGGGCCTCGCGACGCGTGACGCGGAGCTCGCCCGCCGCCTCGCCACCGCCGGGCGGCAGGCCTTCGAGGATCTCGTCACCCAGGCGATCGAGCGGCGGGTCGCCTTCGTGGTGGTGGCCGGGGACATCTATGACGGCGACTGGGCCGACAACACGATCGGGCTGTTCTTCGCCCGCCAGGTGGCCCGCCTCGACCGGGCCGGCATCCCGACGATCCTGGTGCGCGGCAACCACGACGCCGAGAGCGTGATCACCCGCGCGATCACCCTGCCGCCCTCGGTCCACGTCTTCCCGGCGGCCCGGGCCGAGACGCTGCGCCTGGAATCCCTCCGCGTCGCCGTGCACGGCCGCAGCTTCCAGGCCCGGGCCGTGGAGGAGAACCTGTCGCTGACCTACCCGGCCGCCCTGCCCGGCTGGTTCAACCTCGGCGTGCTCCACACCTCCTGCACCGGCCACGCCGCCCACGAGACCTACGCCCCCTGCTCGGTGGCCGACCTCACCGCCCGGGGCTACGATTACTGGGCACTGGGCCACATCCACGAGTACGCGGAACTGTCCCGGGATCCCTGGATCGTGTTCCCCGGCA
>Ga0182229_1000448_pt1 | contig 10661 bp, 9 predicted proteins | sample G6R1MG_32_FD_129663 | JGI IMG/M metagenome (GOLD analysis project Ga0182229, IMG submission 129663) | Miscanthus phyllosphere microbial communities from Michigan, USA - G6R4_MAIN_07NOV2016_LD1 MG | ecosystem: Host-associated > Plants > Phyllosphere > Phylloplane/Leaf | place: USA: Michigan...
CGTACCGAGCTTGATCGTAACGCACTTGTCCAAAGATATGAAGTCGATTGTCGAGTGTATCGAATTTCTCAAGATAGTAATACCCAATTTGTTTTGATTCGTTGTTTGTGTAGTTTCCCGGAGAGAGCGGATATTCTCTAAACAAGCCTTGCTGGGGAAGTCCGTTATTTGGATTTATACCGATGATTGGACCCACGTTGTTTGATGATTTGAATTCAGTTGATTGATAGTCGAGTCCAAATGTTGAGGTTTGCTTGGCAAACCCGGCATCATAGGTCAATGTTATGTCAGATCTATTGATGAGGCGCGTTCCTGCAAAGCTATTGAAAATCTGTCTAGCTGCGTAATTTGTTCGGGATCCGGTGGGTTCCCGACGTCTTAGCCATGTGAATGTGTTTACATCATCAGAAAATACATCGTAGTTAAATTTGTTGTTTATCGTTGTGTCAAAGCCCATAATATCGCCAAAGCGATGGGTGAAATCTGAGTAAATTGTTGTATTTGTGTTCCGGGCGCCCAAATCACGATTTATATATGGCGTGCCTCTCGGGATTCGTACGGCAGGCCGGAGGGGGCTGCCGGCGAAGTCTAAGAACGTAAACTGGGGCGTCAGCCGTCTGAGTTCGACGTGGCGCAGCCCTGCCAAGATCGAGGTATCAGCGCCCTCCCAGCGGACGACAGGAGAAATCAAGGTTTCGTAGCGATCACGATAGCCGGCATAGTTCGAGTCGGCATGAGTGCCGGCAAGGTTGAAGCGATACGTCAGCCCTTCCGCACCTGCGAGCGGCCCGCCGAGATCGACGGCAAGCGTCTTAAAGTTGAAAGAGCCGTATCGGACCACCACATCGCGTATCTCGCGGCTCGTTGGCTGCTTGGCTGCGATGTTGATGACGCCGCCGTTCGCTGTCGCCCCGGTCAGAATGGAAGTCGGGCCTTTCAAAACCTCCACACGCTCGACATCGTCGATCGGCACGGCAGCGGTGCCCGTGTTGCCGTATCCGGCCGCGCCCATTCCGTTGACGGTCACGGCGCCGCCTTGGAAGCCACGAATGGTGAAAGTTGGGTTGGTCGGATCCGAAGCGCCGAGCGTAACGCCCGAGATGTTCTGCGCCGCATCCAGCGTGCTCGTTACAACCTGCGAGCGGATAACGTTCGAGGTCACCGCATCGATCTTGATTGGAATTTCCTTGGCCTCGGCGCCCGCCAAGCGCACCGTGTCGCCCGCGGTGCCCGCCTGAAACCCGGTATCGCCGAAGCGGGACAGCGTGCCCTCGTCGGTCACGTCGATGGCGGCGATGTCGCCGAGACCTGCCGCGGCGGCGGAGGGGGAGGTGCCGGTATCGGCAATGACGGTGACGCCGCCGCCCGAGCCCGGCACCATGCGCAGACCCGTGCCAGCCAGGACGACGGCCAGCGCCTCGCGCACCGTCAGGCGACCTTGAACGGCGATGGCTCGGCGTCCCGCAGCGATCTCGGGCGGGAAGGAGATCATGATCCCGCCCTGCCGCGAGATGGCGACCAGCGTACGGGCAAGGTCTCCGGCGGGCATGTTGAAGTCGATCTGCGTATCGAGGCCGGCTTGTGCCGGGCCGACGCTTGCCACCAAAGCTACGATGACCGGAAGTCCGGCCATACCAGCTGATTGCCCCCAAACTCTGAACATCGCGGCCTCTTGAATCTGGCTCTCCCCTCCTTGTCTGAGCCGGCCGCCAAATCCCCACGGTCGAGCTTGAAAAAAGACGGACGCCGCGCCTGGCCGCGCTCCGACGATCGTTGTGCGGGGCAGACGCCGCAATGAAGCCGCGCTCCGGATCCGCCGCGATCCGGATTCGGAGCGCGATGGGGGCGGCTGACGGACGGGTCAGGCCGCGAGACGCGCGTCGGGCAAGACGCCGCTCTCGAAGAAGGCTTCCATGGCCGCGATGTAGGGATCGAGCACGAGGCCGCGCTCGGCCAGCCAGTGCGGATCGAGATGGGTGCTGCGGTAACGCTCGCCGGAATCGCACAGCAGCGTCACCACCGACCCGGTGTCTCCGGCCGCAGCCATCCCGGCGATGATCCGGGCGGCGGCCCAGAGATTGGTGCCGGTCGACCCGCCGCAGGATCGTCCGAGCCGCTCCGACAGCACCCGTGCCGCGGCGAGGCTGGCCATGTCCGGCACCGCCTCAGCCCGGTCGATCAGTTCGGGCAGGAAGGACGGCTCGCAGCGCCCACGGCCGATCCCCTCGATGATCGAGGACTGCCCGTCGGCGGTGCGCACCGAGCGGTCGGCCAAGTGGCGGTGGAAGACCGAGGCCTGCGGATCGGCGAGGCAGAGCCGCGTCGTCAGCCGCTGGTAGCGGATGAAGCGGCCGATCGTGGCGGAGGTGCCGCCGGTTCCGGCACCGACGACGACCCAGGCGGGGACCGGGTGCGCCTCGCGGGCCATCTGCGCGAAGGTCGACTCGGCGATGTTGTTGTTGCCGCGCCAGTCCGTCGCTCGCTCGGCGAAGGTGAACTGGTCCATGTAATGGCCGCCGAGGGTGGCCGCGAGCCGCTCGGCCTCGGCATAGACCGCGCACGGCGTCTCGACGAAGTGGCAGCGCCCGCCGTAGCGGGTGATCTGCACGACCTTCTCGGCGGAGGTCGCCCGCGGCATCACCGCGACGAAGGGCAGACCCAGAAGCTGCGCGAAGTAGGCCTCGCTCACCGCAGTGGAGCCGCTCGAAGCCTCGACCACCGTGGTATCCGGCCCGATCCGCCCGCTGCACAGGCCGTAGAGGAACAGCGAGCGCGCCAGCCGATGCTTGAGGCTGCCGGTGGGATGGGTCGATTCGTCCTTGAGGTAGAGGTCGATGCCGAGATGGGCCGGCAGCGGCACCCGCAGGAGGTGGGTGTCGGCCGAGCGGTTGAAGTCGGCCTCGATTGTCTCGACCGCCTCGGTAATCCAGCGGCGCGCCCGCGCGGTATCCTGCGGGTCGGAATGACCGGTCACGCGAGCCTCCCGGTCGCCTGCGCGACCCCGGCACCGATGAGGAGAAGGCCCGTGGCACGCCGGAACAGGCGTCCGCCGGTGCGGCGCAGAAGTGTGCCGGCCAGGGCCCAGGTCATCGCCGAAACCAGGGAGAGGACGCAGAACGTGGCCTGGAGGAGGGCGAGTTGGGGCAGGATGGGCTCCGCCTCGTCGACGAACTGGGGCAGCAGCGCGCAGAAGAAGGCGATGCCCTTCGGGTTGAGCGCGGTCACGAGGAAGACGCCGACGAAGGGCCGCCCGCCGCAGGCCTGCCCTGGGACTTGCGAGGCCGAGGCCCGGCCGAACAGGGCCGTGAGGCCGAGCCCGATCAGATAGATCGCTGCCGCGGTCTTGAGGATCAGCAGCAGGCCCGCGGAAGCCGCGAGCAGCGCGCCGAGGCCGAAATTGCAGATGGCGAGGGCGACGGCGTCACCCAGCACCGCACCCGCGACGACGCGCGGAAGCGTGCCCGGGGCGCGCTGGGTCGCGTAGCGCAGGATGAGAAAGGATGTCGGCCCCGGCATCGCGAGCACGATGCAGGAGGTCGCCACGAAGGCGAGCCAGGTGTGGACGGTCATCTGAGGAAATTCGGATCGGGCCGGAGCGGGGCTCACCGCGGGACGGCATCCCCGCGTTGACAACGGATCGCCGGGGGCCGGGTCTCGCCCGCCGGCGCTGCGATCTCGCCCTTCTGTGGGACGAGATGCCGGAATTCACACGCCTTCCGCGCATTTTTTTCAAAAAGCGCGGAAGATAACATTTTTAAGTTGCGCGGGCCCTCACGCGTCGGCGAGGCGGCAGCTATCGCCCTCACAGATCACCGTCGGAGGCAGAGGCAGCGGCGGGGCGGCGGTCACGCAGCGATCCATCAGGGCGTCGATCTCGGCCAACGCCTCCGGAGTTGCCCCGGCTTCGAGGCCGGCCTGCCGTGCCTCGGCGGCGCGGAACGCCGCCGCGCTCGATCGACCCGAGGCAAGCAGGGCCCCCGCAAGACTGTGCGAGACGCGCATGACGAGGCCGGGACTCGCCTCAGGGCCGATCAGCAGCCGTACCCGCTCCAGCGCCTCGACGCTCAGAGCCGCGGTGCGCCGCCGCGGCGAGCCTTCCAGGGTCCCGATCCGATCCATCAGGCTCGTCCCGAGCTTGAACAGCGTGTTGATGTCGTCGGACGCAGCCTGCGTGATCAAGTGCAGTCCGTAGTCCAGCGCCGCGTCGCTCTCGGGCGCGAACTGCTTGAACTTGCCGAAGCCGTGGGTCCGTTCGAGGGCGGGTTCGGCCGCGAAGGCCGCGTCGTAGGCCCGGATCATCCCCTCCCGGTCGCCCGCGTCGAAACAGGCTTTGACCGCCCGCTCCAGGGCTCTGGCTTCGCGAACCTTGTTCTGCACGAGTTGCCGGCGGTGCGCTTCGGCCATGGCAGGCAGGTCCCAGCGCCCCTCGACCACCGCTGCGAGCGGCTCGTCGATTTCCATCGGGTGGCCGATCCAGGCAATCCGGTTCTCGCCGTCGACGATGAAGGCGGTCGGTACGCCCTGCTCGTAGGCGGCATCGCACCACGCGGCGCGCATCCAGGTCCGCCGCGTGCCCTCGGCCGGCGCCCGATCGACGGCGATCCGGTAGCTGATTGCCTCGTCCCGCTCGTGGACGAAGGCCCGCACCTCGTCGAGATCCGTCCATCCCACCGCGACGCCGATGATCGGAACCGCTCGGTGGCGATTCTGGAGGTCCGTGAGGTGCGGGATGCTGGCCTTGCAGGGGCCGCACCACGTCGCCCAGAACTCGATGACGTGGACCGTGCCCGGAGCGAAGGCGGCGATCGGCTCGCCCTTCAGGAAGGTCTCGACCTCGATCGCCGGCGCCGGGTCACCGACCAGCAGTTCCGAATGGGACATCAGCGTGAACCTTTTGCGGGCCTGCGCCGGATCGCGGCGGGGCGGAACGATCGTCGGCCGGTCCCTCAGTCGGGGCGTGCGGTATCCGAGCTGACGGCGATGAGTTGTCGGGGACGACGGTGAGCGCTCACGAAACACCCGGTCGCGAGCCGTCCTCGCTCCGGCGAGGGACGTTCGGAGGGACGTTTCGTGAGGGACGCTTACTTGCGCGGACCGCGCACGGTCCGCGGCGACTCGACCGGGGCCGGTTCGGGTGGGGCCGTCACGGGAGCGGCCGCCGCGCCCTCGGGAGCGAGCGGCGCGCCGTCCGGCCCCACCACCAGCGCGGCACCGTAGGGCCCGGTGAGGGGTTGGAGCGCTTCGTTGATCGGGGCAATGGCGGCGTCGAAGGCGTGCAGCCCCTCGGTGATCGGAGCGACGATCACGCCGATCGGCGCGAAGATGGCGGAGGCGATATCCGGTCCGATCGCCTTCGCCGGCCGCGGGGGCCGCTCGGCCGGTGGAGTGACACCGGCGGAGGGAGCCGCTCCGGCCCCCAGGAGGGCGCCGCGCGTCTCCGCCGACGCCCCGCCCTCCGACGCTCGCCGCGAGTTCGCACCTTCCGCGGGCAAGCCGGGCGCGGCGGTCAAGCCCGCTCCCTGCGATGCGGGTTGCGCCAGGGCGGCGCCCGGCAAGGCAAGGATCAGTCCCAGGCTCATCACGACGATCGGTCTCATGCTCTGATCCCTCCGGTGTTCTCGTTCGCGCCAGGGCCGACCCTGTGCCGCGCGGTGCGCGGGATCGATCCCGTCACCTTGTCTTCGCCTCACAGTCCCGCCGGATCGCCGGCCGCCGCGACGAGCAGCCGGCCGTCGCCGAGCAGGCGCTCGGCCGCGCGCGCGGCGTCTTCCGGCGTCACCGCCGCGATCCGCCGGTTGCGCTCGTCGAACCAGCCCGGATCGCGACCGTCGAGTTGCAGCCCGAGCAGCAGGGCGGCGAGCGCCGGAGAGGTGTCGAGGCGCAGCTTGTGCGATCCGAGCAGGTAGCCCTTGGCCCGATCGACCTCGTCCGCACCGAGGCCCTCGCGGGAGACCCGGCGGATCTCGTCCTCGATCACGCCCAGCGCCTCGGCGGCGCGGTCGTTGCCCGTCGCGGTGGTGCCGACCAGGGTGCAGGCACCGTCCGCGAGTTGGAGCGTCGAGCGGACGGCATAGCAGAGACCCCGCTTCTCCCGGACCTCGCGGAACAGGCGCGAGGAGAGGTCGCTGCCGCCAAGGCACTGGTTCACCACCATCGCGGGGGCGAAGTCCCGGTCCGTGCGGGCGATGCCGGGCCGTCCGAACCGGATCGTGGATTGCGGCAGGTCGAGCCGCGTCACCATCCGCTCGCCGAGGCCGCGGAGGACCGTGGGGGGCGTCGGTGCCACGGCCTCGGCCGGAAGTGCTGCGAAGGCGCGGTCGAGGGCGGCACCAAGCGCCTCCGGCCCGATCGCGCCGACGACGGCGACGCGAAGGTTGCCGCGGCTCAGCATACGCGCCTGCAGCGCGACGAGATCCTCGCGTCCGATGCGTTCGAGGCTGGCGAGGTCGCCGTTGGGTGGGCGGGCATAGGGATGCCCGGAAAAGCCGCGGGCGGCGAAGGCCCGGCCCGCCACGATCTCCGGCCGGCTGAGGCCGGCGCGCAGCTCGGAGGCGATGGCTCCCCGGATGCGGGCTACGTCGTCCGGCGACAGGAGCGGGGCCTGCACCGCGTGACCAAGGAGGTCGAAGGCCTGCTCGGCGTTGCGCGACAGGGTCTTGAGTTCACCGCGAAGGCTGTCGCTCCAGATCGAGAAGGACAGCCGGATCGCCCGATCGCCGAGCGCACGCCGGAAGGCGCCACCCTCCAGCGGGCCGGCGCCTTCGCTCAGCAGGTCGGCGAGCATCCGCGCCGCGCCGGCCCGATCCGCCGGATCGAGGACGGGACCGCCGCGGAACCCGAACTGCGCCGACAGGATCGGCAGCGCGTGGTCCTCGATCAGCCAAGCCTCGATGCCGCCGGGGCTGCGCAGACGCTGCACCCGATCGGCGAAGGCAACGGAGGGAGGGGCGACGTGGATCGTCATGGCGGGCGCCTCCTTTCAGGCCGCTTCGGGGCGGACGAGATGACCGGAGACGCCGCCCGGCCGATCCAGCAGGGACAGGGCCGCGGTCAGCGCCTCGGGCGTGACGGCTTCGATGCGGGCCTGCCATGTCGCCAGATGGTCGAGACTCAGGCCGCAGCACAGGGCCATGCCGTACCAGTTGGCGAGACTGACTTGGCTGTCCCGGGTGTAGAGCGCCTCGGCCACGAGCTGCGTCTTGGCGCGCTCGATGGCCCCGGCCTCGAAGCCGGTCCGGCGCAGCTCGCCCAGCGCCGCATCGACCGCGCGGTCGAGATCCTCGGGCGTGGTGCCGGGAACGGGCAGGCCGTGGATGTAGAAGCGCGAGCGGCCGGCGAAGTAGGGGCTCCAATAGGCCGCCTGCATACGGGTGGCGCACGCGCGTTCGACGACGAGCCGCGTGTGCAGGAACGACGTGTCGTCGCCGCCGAGCAGGAAGGCGAGCAGTTCCAGCGCCTCGGCCTCGCCGGCCGCCGCCGTGCGGGGCGAGGGCACGGTGTGGAGCCGCATCAGTTGCGGCTCGCTCACGGTCGCGTCCGCCAGCGTCACCTGGCGGTGGGCACGGGTCGGCGGATCCTGGGGATGGCTCCGTGCGAGGGGCGAACCCGAGGCGGGGATCGACCCGTAGATCTTCGCGGCCAGTTCCAGCACCGCCTGCGGATCGGCATCGCCGGCGACCAGGAGGAGGGCGTTCTCGGGCGTGTAGAAGCGCCGATAATAGGCGAGGGCGTCCGCTCGGGTCAGTCCCTCGATCTCGTGGCGCCAGCCGATGATGGGCCGTCCGGCCGGGTGAGAGGGGATCGCGGCGGCCGCCAGGGCCTCTCCGAGGAGCCCGGCCGGGTTGGCGTCGGCGACCATGGAGCGCTCTTCCAGCACAACGGCACGCTCGGTCGCCACCACGGCCTCATCGAGCACGAGGCCGCGCATCCGGTCGGCCTCGTACGCCATGCAGGTGGGCAGGTGCTCCCGGGGCACGCGCTGATGGTAGGCGGTGAAGTCCCAGCCCGTGAACGCATTCTCCTCGCCGCCCACGGAGGCCAGCAGGGTGCTGAACGTACCGGCCGGATGCGCTTCGGTGCCCTTGAACATCAGGTGTTCGAGGAAGTGGGCGATGCCCGACTTGCCCGGCGGATCGTCGGCCGAACCGTTGCGGTACCAGACCATGTGCGTGACGATCGGGCTGCGGCGGTCCGGGATGACGACAACCTGCATCCCGTTGTCGAGCCGGAAGGCCGAGGCGGGCACGGCCGCCACGGAGGCCGCGCGCGCGCTCGAGGAGGGGGACGAATTCGGAAGCATCGGTCTCGGTTTCTTGCCAGTTGCGGCCTCCCGGCACCGGGAGGCCTTCGTCGTCTCAGCGTCGGTTGAAGTCCACCGGGATCGTCTGCATCAGCGCTTGGCCGCCGGGCGGCGGCGGGTAGGGCGCGGCGCGGTAGACCACCGCGACCGCCTCGCTATCGAGGGCCGCGTTGCCGGATGAGACGACGAGGCGTACGCCCGTCACGCTGCCGGTGCCCGTGAACGTCGCGCTGACGACCGCCAGGCCGGTCGCCCCCGTCGCTCCGGGCGGGAACCGCTTGGCGCGCACGATCCGGGCGCGCATCTCGTTCTGCCAGGTTGCCCGCGAGGCCTGACTGACCGCCGAACCGGCGGCGGAAGCGGCGGTCCGGTCCGCGTTCTGCTGGTCTGAGCGTGGGCCGCCGCCTCTCCGGAGGGCTGGCTTCGACTGTTCCTTCTTCTCGACGGTTTTCTCGGGCTTCTTCTCGACCGGCTTCTTTTCCAGCTTCTTCTCGGGCGGCTTCGGATTGGGCTTCTTGTCCGGCTTGGGCGGAGTCGGCGGCAGCACGGCCTGCGGCTTCACCTCGGGAGGCGGAGGCGGCGCTTCGACGACCGGCTCCACGTCCGGCGGCGGCGGGGCCTCTTCGACCGGTTCGGACTCGGGCGTTGCTTCGAAATCCGCAGCCGGCGGTCCCTCCGCCGCGTTGTTCGTCTCGGACTTCGCCACGGTGGGCTCGGGCGACATGTCGATCATCACCGCCGCCGGCAGTTCCGATGGTGTGGGCGGTACCTCGGCCTGACGGGTCAGGGCGAGGTAGAGGCCGACATGGACGCCCAGCGTCAGCAGGCCTGCCGCCGCCCAGGCCAGGATCCGGAGCGCCGGCGAGGATTCACGGCTCTCCAGATGCGTGCGTTCCAACTCGGTGGCCCGCACGAAGGCTTCGGGCGGCGGATGGATCATGGCTGACCTCCGCCGGAGACGTCTTCGAGGCCGACGAGGCCGACCTTGAGGTAGCCGGCGGCGCGCAACAGGTTCATCACCGCCATCAGCTCGCCGTAGGGCACGCCCTTGTCGGCGCGCAGGAAGATGCGCTCGTCCTTGTTGCCCTTGGTGGCCGCGTCGAGGGCGGCGCCCAGGGCCGGACGCGCCACGGCGTCCTCACCCAGCGCGACGCCGAGATCGGCTTTCACGCTGACGAAGATCGGCTTCTCGGGGCGCGGCTGCTGCGGCGCGGCGGAGACCGGCAACTCGACCGGCACGTCGACGGTCGAGAGGGGGGCAGCCACCATGAAGATGATCAGCAGCACCAGGATCACGTCGATGAACGGCGTGATGTTGATGTCGGCGTTCTCCGTCAGATCGCCGCCGTCGTTGGATCCGAGATTGACCGCCATGCGCCTACTCCGCCGCGACGCGAATGCCGGACTTGGCGCCGTAAGTGGCGATCTCGCGCCGGTCGAGGTCGCGCGAGAGGTGGCGCATGATCAGGGCGACAGCGTCGCCCGTCATGGCACGGTAGCCGGTGATGGAGCGGGTCAGCGCGTTGTAGATCACGACGGCGGGGATCGCCGCGACGAGACCGATTCCGGTGGCCAGCAGCGCCTCGGCGATGCCCGGTGCCACGACGGCGAGGTTGGTGGTGTTGGAGTTGGCGATGCCGATGAAGCTGCCCATGATGCCCCAGACCGTGCCGAACAGGCCGACGAAGGGGCCGATCGAGCCGATGGTGGCCAGGATGCCGGTGCCAGAGGCCATGCGCTTGCTGACCATCGCCTCGATCCGGCCCAGCGCGATCGCCGCGCGCTCCTTCACGCCGTCGCTCGGCAGCCCCCGGGACAGGGTGAGTTCCTCCTCGGCCTCGACCAGGAGGAGGGCGCCGACGCCGCGGCGAACCCTCTGTCCGGCTTCCGCCAGGGTAGCGGACGCCCGGATCTCCTTGAGGTTGGCCCGCATTCCCCGCTTGGCCATGGCGAGACTCAAGATCTTCCCCAGCAAGATGGTCCAGGTCACCACCGAAGCGGCGGCGAGGACGATCATCACGGCCTGCACGACGGGATCGGCGTTCAGGAACATGCCCATCGGCGAAAGGTCGTGCGAGACAACCGGCTTCCGGGTGGCGGCCGGAATCTCCGCAGGCGCCGCAGCAACCGGGGTGGAATCGGTGACGGGTTCAGCAGGTCCGGTCGCCGTGGCCGCGGGCGGTGCCGGCTGTGCCTCTTGCGCCCCAGCGGGCGCGGAGACGGCGAGGGCGCCGAGGAGGATCCCCGCCGCCACGGTCCGAGCTAAACGCCATCCGAGACCCGGAATTGACATCGACCTTTGCAAGTCTTTCGTTGCTGTCATCGCGCTTCCACCTTCGTTGCGGTGACCGTCGGGTTTCGA
>Ga0182229_1000449_pt1 | contig 10661 bp, 9 predicted proteins | sample G6R1MG_32_FD_129663 | JGI IMG/M metagenome (GOLD analysis project Ga0182229, IMG submission 129663) | Miscanthus phyllosphere microbial communities from Michigan, USA - G6R4_MAIN_07NOV2016_LD1 MG | ecosystem: Host-associated > Plants > Phyllosphere > Phylloplane/Leaf | place: USA: Michigan...
CCGCCGCTTGGGCAGCTCGACGCTGACGTCCTTGAGGTTGTTCTCCCGGGCGCCCTGCACCCGGATCAGGTCGTGGCTGTCGGCCGGCGCCGGCATGGTGTCCCCCTCGTCGTCCGCGGGTGCGCCCCGCAGGGGGACAGCGTGTCGACCACCGGCCCGGAAGGCAACGCCCCTGCTCAGTCCAGGATCCCCCGGGTGACGGCCACCTGTTCGGTCAGCACGCCGCCGATCACGGCCTGGGTCTCGTTGATCTGCTCGATCACCGCGCCGATGCCGCCCAGGGTGGCCACGACGGCGTCCACCTGCTCCTGGATGGCGGTGATCCTCGCGGTGACGTCGGTGGTGGCGGTCGCGGTCTCCCGGGCCAGCTCCTTCACCTCGTTGGCGACCACGGCGAAGCCGCGGCCGGCCTCCCCCGCCCGGGCGGCCTCGATGGTGGCGTTGAGGGCCAGCAGGTTGGTCTGCCCGGCGATGGTGCCGATCGTGACGGCGACCTGTCCGACCTGGCGGCTGGAGTCCCCGAGCTGGGCGACCACCTCGTGGGCGGCCTCGGCCAGCCGCCGGCCCTCGCCGGCCACCGAGGTCGCGGACAGCACGTTGCGCTCCACCTCCTCGATGGAGGCGACCAGCTCCCGGCCGGCGGTGGCCAGCTGCTCGGTCGCGGCGATCCGGTCCAGGGCGCTGCCGAGCAGGAAGGCGGTGTTGCGCAGCGCGGCTCGCCGGCCCGCGGAGAGGGTCAGGGTCGTCAGCGCGAAGAAGTCCATCGTGCCGACCACCCGACCCCCGACCCGCACGGGCAGGCACACCCCGGACCGGACACCGGCGCGCTGGGCGGCCGGCGCCCGCACGCAGTCGGTGAGCTCGCCCAGGTCGGCGACGGAGACCAGGTCGTCGGCCTGCCAGGCCCGCCCGGCCAACCCGACCCCGGGGGCGAAGGTGGCCGCGAGGGTGACGGCGCGGAACTCCGGGCCGGCGTCCCCGGACTCCCGCTCGAAGCGCAGCACCCCGGCGGCGGGGTCCACCCGCCAGAAGGAGCCGTAGGCCCAGCCGAAGTCCCGGCGGACGGTGTCCAGGGCCACGCCGAGGGCGGCGTCGGCGTCGGTCGCCGCGGTCAGCAGCTCCAGCACCCCGGTGACGGCGGCGACGTCCTGGGCGGTCCGGTCCTGCTCCTCGGCGAGGGCGGCACGCTCCAGCGCCTGGGACACCAGCACGCCCACGCACCGCAGCGTGGCGAGGCGGCGGCCACCGAGCGGGCCGGTGCCGGGGAACTCCAGGACGCCGACGACGACCCCGGCGGCGGTCAGCGGGAGGCAGACCACGGCCTCGTCGGGCGCGTGCACCAGCTCACCGGTCGCCCACGCCCGCCCGGCCGAACCCTCGGCCGGCTCCACGGTCCGGTGGGACCCGTGGCCCCAGCCGAACGCGGTGCGCACCGCCTGCAGGGCGAGGTCGACGGCCTCCTCGGCCGATCGTGCGCGGGCCAGCCCGGTGACGACGGCGGTGACCGCGTCGACGTCGGCATCGGCTCCGGCTCCGGGTCCGGTCGGCCCGACGGCGGACGTGGGGCGGGGGCGGTGCAGGGCGGTGAACACGGGGACTCCTGAGCGAGGCGGGGTGCCGTCCGCCGTGGTCACGACGTCGTCCCTCACCGGACGTTCGACAGGTCCCGGTCGGGCTCGCGCCGAGTCGACGGTCCTCCTGGTTCCGGTCAGCGGTGGTTCCGCTGCTCAGACGCCCACGGCCTCCCGGCGCTGCTCCTTGAGGGCGTACATCCGCAGGTCCGCGGCGTGCAGGAGGGTGGCGAAGTCGACGCCGTCGGTCGGGGACACCGCGGCACCGATGCTCGCCCCCACCGTCACCACCTCGCCGTCCAGCTCGATCGGCAGGGCGACCCCGGCGACGAGGGTGTCGACGACCCGGGCCGCCTCCGCCTGCGCGCGGGAGGGGTCCAGACCGGGCAGGGCGACGAGGAACTCGTCCCCACCGAGCCGGGCGAGCAGGTCGGTGCGCCGGAGCAGGCTGCGCACCCGGCGGCTGACGACCACGAGCAGCTCGTCGCCCACCGCGTGGCCGAAGCGGTCGTTGACGGCCTTGAAGCCGTTGAGGTCCAGGAAGAGCAGCCCCACCGCGGTGCCCGCGGTCTCGGACTCCCACATCGCCAGCTCCACCTGCTCCTGCAGCCGGCGCCGGTTGGGCAGACCGGTGAGCGGGTCGGTGTAGGCCAGCTGCTCGATCCGGCCCAGGTGCTGCCGGGTGCGGTCCTGCTCGCGGGCCAGCCGGCGCTCGGCCTCCACCCGGCCGGTGACGTCGTCCTGCACGCCGATGTACTGCACGACCCGACCGGCGGAGTCGGTCACCGGCGCCAGGTGCAGCTCGTTCCACCAGGGCACCTGGTCGGGGCCGCGGTGGTTGAGCACGGTCTCCCGGCACTCCCGGCCCTCGGCGATGGCCGACCGGATGCGGGCCACGGCGGCCAAGTCGGTGTCCGGGGTCTGCAGGAACCGGCAGTTGCGGCCCAGCACCTCGTCGCGGGGGAAGCCGGAGAGCCGTTCGAAGGCGCGGTTGACGAAGACCATCGGCTGGTCGGGCAGCTGCATGTCGACGATGACGACGCCGCTGCTGGTGGCGGCCATCGCCCGGTGCAGCAGGCCCTCCGCGCCGGGCGCGGTCACCGTGATCTCCGGGACCCGGGGGGCGGTGACCGCCGCGGCCCGGCGGGCCACCGGCAGCCGGGTCTCCCGGGGGGCCACCCGGGAGACCAGGGCGTGGGTGGCGCGGGCGACGACGTCGCGGTCGTAGGTGAGCGCGAACTCGAAGGTGCGTTCCAGCTCCGGACCGTCGTCGCCCAGGTCGCGGGCCAGCAGCGCCGCGCTGAAGTGCGGGCTGAGGACGGCGACGTCCCACTCGCCGCGGACCTCGTCGGTGGTGGCCAGCGTGGCGCCGCGGACACCGGGGACCGGCTCGGTGGACAGCCCGTCGCCGAGGGCGGCGACGAAGGCGGTGCGGGCGGCCAGCTCGCGGTAGCGCTGCACGGTGGACGGGGTGAGGTGCCGGGCCTCCTGGAAGGTCGCGGCGACCACGCAGGTCTCCCCCAGCCGCATGGCCTGCCGCTCGAGCTGCTTGCTCAGCTCGATCAGCAGCAGCTTGGGCGAGCGGCGCAGCGGGGTGCCCGGGGGCAGGCAGGCGAAGGGCGAGACGTCGACCGCGGGGACGGCCGCGGCCGCGGGGGGCAGCACGAGCTCGGCGGTCTCGAACTGCGGGGCCGGGCCCGCCTCCGGGCGCCCGAAGAGCCAGCCCTGCCCGAGGGTGGCGCCCAGGGCGAGCGCGGCGGTGAGGTGCTCCGGGGTCTCGATGCCCTCGGCGAGCACCAGGGCCCCGGTGCGCTCGGCGTAGGCGTTGACCGCGTTCATGATCTCGGCGACCGCCGGACCCGGGCGGTCCTGCACCAGCCGCAGGTCGAGCTTGACGACGTCGGGGCGCAGCAGGGGCATGAAGGCCAGGGAGACCGCGTCGGCGCCGACGTCGTCCAGGGCCACGCCCCAGCCGACCTCCCGGACCCGCCGGACGGTCTGCAGCAGCTCGGCCGGCCGGGCGGCCAGCGCCCGCTCGGTGATCTCCACGACGACCCGGAGCTCGGCCGGGGCCCCCTGGGCGATCGCCAGCAGCTCGTCGAGCGGGGCGCCGTCGAGCACCTCGGGCTCGACGTTGACGAAGACGGTGAGGGGCGCGAGGAGGTGCTCGTCGACCGCGCCGCGGAAGGCGGCCACCCGGCAGGCGGCGTCCAGCTCGGCCAGCACGCCGGCCTCGCGGGCGGCGGCGAACAGCGCGTCGGGGCTGCGCAGGGCGCCCTCCGGGCCGCGCGCCAGCGCCTCGTAGGCGACGACCCGGCCGCTGTCGAGGTCGACGATGGGCTGGAAGACGCTGGTCACGGCCCGCGCGGCGAGCACGGCGTGGACGTCGGCGGCAGGGGGCGTTCCGGTCACCCTGCTGCTGTCGGCGCGGTGGGCGGCGCCGTTGAGCCCTCGGCGGGGACGGCCCCCCGCACGGGGTGGGCCGCGCACCTACACGTCCAAGTCATCAGCCTAATGGGTGTAGGTTCGTGTCGTGGCTCGTAGCGGTGTGACGGCCGACAGCCTGACGAGGGCCGCCCTCGAGCTGGCCGACGAGGTCGGGGCGACCGCGGTGACCCTGTCGGCGCTGGCCCGGCGGTTCGGCGTCGCCACCCCCAGCCTCTACGCCCACGTCGCCGGCCTGGACGCCCTGCGCACCCGGATGGCGGTCGCCGCGCTGCGCGAGATGGCCGACCTCGCCCGGGACGCCATCGGTGGCCGCGCCGGCGCGGACGCCCTCGCCGCCCTGGCCGGTGCCTACCGGGACTTCGCCCGGGCCCACCCCGGCCGGTACGACGCCTCGACGTTCCCGGTGGACCCGGCGACCGCCGCGGGCAGCGCCGGCCCCGAGCACGCCGCCTTCGTCCGGGCCGCGCTGCGCGGGTTCGCCCTCGGCGCCGAGGACCAGGTGCACGCCGTCCGGCTGTTCGGCAGCCTCGTCGCCGGCTTCGTCGCCCTGGAGCGGGCCGGCGCCTTCGGGCACAGCGAGCCAGCGCCCGAGCTCAGCTGGGAGCGGTGCCTGGCGTCCCTCGACGCCCTCGTCCGCTCCTGGACCCCCACCCCCGAGGAGCACCCGTGACCAGCACCCCCGTCCGCACGCCCGTCACCGCCGCGATGCTGCGCGGCGCCGTCGACGTCGAGACCACCGCGGACGGACTGGTCCCGCACCGCCTCCCCGGCTGGGTGCGCGAGCGGCACGAGGACCCCCAGCTGCTGATGGCCGAGTCCCAGCCCTCCGGCGTCCGGGTCGTGTTCGGCACCACGTCGACCGCGCTCACCCTGGTCACCCGGCGCACCCGGGTCGGCTACGCCGGCACCCCCGACCGCCCGGACGGCGCCTACGACCTGCTGGTCGACGGGGTGCGCACCGCCCGGGCGCACAGCTCGGGCGGCCGGCAGCTCGTGATCGACCTGCGCGACGGCAGCCGCACCGTGGTCGACGGCGAGCCCGGACCGGTCGTCTTCCCGGCCCTGCCGCCCGGCGACAAGGAGGTCGAGGTGTGGCTGCCGCACACCGAGACCACCGAGCTGCTGGAGCTGCACACCGAAGCCCCCGTCCGCCCCGCGGCACCGGACCCCCGGCCGGTCTGGGTGCACCACGGCAGCTCGCTGAGCCACGGCACGAACGCCGAGGGCCCGACGGAGACCTGGCCGGCGCTGGCCGCCGCGGCAGCCGGGCTGTCGCTGGTGAACCTCGGCTTCGGCGGCAGCGCGCTGCTGGACCCCTTCACCGCCCGGACGATGGCCGCCGCGCCCGCGGACCTGCTCAGCGTCAAGGTCGGCATCAACCTGGTGAACACCGACCTGATGCGGCTGCGTGCGTTCGGCCCGGCGGTGCACGGGTTCCTGGACACCCTGCGCGACGCGCACCCCACGACCCCGTTGCTGGTGGTGACCCCGCTGTACTGCCCGCTCCACGAGGACACCCCCGGCCCGGGCGCGGTCGACCCCGCCTCGTACACGACCGGCCGGGTGCGGTTCCTGGCCACCGGCGACCCGGCCGAGGTGGCCGCCGGCAAGCTCACGCTCACCGTCGTCCGCACCGCGCTGGCCGCCGTCGTCGCCGTCCGGCGGGATCCGCACCTGCACCTGGTCGACGGCCTGGGCCTCTACGGCCCGGCCGACCACGACGCCGACCCGCTGCCCGACGGGCTGCACCTCAGCGCCGCCGGCCACCACACCGTCGCCGGCCGGTTCGCCGACGCGGTGCGGGACCTCAGCTCCGCAGGTCCTCGACCTTGACCACCCGGCTGGCCGGGTAGGCGCTGACCACGGTCTGCCCGCCGGTCGTCGTCTGCACGTGGGTGAAGCCCTCGCGCAGCACGACCTTGCGGTCCTTCAGCACGGCGACCTGGTCGCTGAGGCCGACCGGGGCCAGGTAGACGGTGGCGGTCAGGACGGGGCCGAGGCCGAGGTCGTCGAGGGTCATGGCGCCCAGTGTGCCGGGCCACCGGGCGCCACCCCCGGGGACCTACAGCTGCACCTCGACGTCGTACTCGCGCAGCCAGGCGTCGACGTAGAGCAGCCGGTCCTGCACGTCCCGGCCCGCGCTGCGGGCGGCCTCGAGGTCGACCAGCTCGCCCAGCGGCGTCGTCCCGTCGTCGGCCAGGACGCCGAACCGGCGGGCGATCTCGGCGCCGTACCGCGGGTCCTGGGTGGAGGGGTAGGGGCTCTTGACCCGCTCCACCACCGACCGCGGCAGCAGGTCGGCCGTCGCGGCCCGCAGCAGGCTCTTCTCCCGGCCGTCGAAGGTCTTCAGGTGCCAGGGTGCGTTGAACACGTACTGCACCAGCCGGTGGTCGCAGAACGGCACCCGCACCTCCAGGCCCACCGCCATGCTCATCCGGTCCTTGCGGTCCAGCAGCACCGGGAGGAAGCGGGTCAGGTAGGCGTAGGAGACCTCGCGCATCCGGGCGTCGTGCCCGGTCTCCCCGGCCAGCCGGGGCACCTCGGCCATGGTCGCGGCGTAGGCGTCGGCGACGTGCCCGGTGAGGTCGAGCTCCTTGGCGACCCGCTCGTGCAGGAGGCCACCCAGGCCGTGCCCGCGCACCATCCGCCCGGCCAGCCAGGGGAAGGTGCCCGCGCCGACGGCGGCGGGGTCGTGGAAGTCGATGTAGCCGCCGAACACCTCGTCGGCGCTCTCCCCGCTCAGCGCGACCGTCGAGCTCTGCCGGACGGCGGCGAAGAGCAGGTACAGCGAGGTGTCGATCTCCCCCATGCCCGGGGTGTCCCGGGCCCGCAGGACGGCGGCCCGGGCGGCGTCGTCCAGCAACCGGGCGTCGTCCAGCACGACGTCGGTGTGGTCGCTGGCCACGTGCCGCGCGACGTCGACGACGTAGGGCGCGTCCTGGGTGCCGCGCACCTCGTCGGGCACGAAGTCGGCGTCGTTGCCGGCGAAGTCGACCGAGAACGAGCGGACCGGGCCCTGACCGGCGGCCCCGAGCTGGCGAGCGGCCAGCGCGGTGAGCGCCGAGGAGTCCAGCCCACCCGACAGCAGGGTGCACAGCGGGACGTCGGCGACGAGCTGGCGGGCGGCGGTGTCGTCGAGCAGCTCGCGGACGGTGCGCACCGTGGCGTCCACGTCGTCGGTGTGCGGGGTGGACTCCAGCTGCCAGTACCGCAGCTCCTGCACGCCGGTGCGGGTCACCCGGACGACGTGGCCCGGGGGCACCTCGCGCAGCCCGGCGAACGGGGTGTGTGCGGGGTCGGCGACCAGGCCGAACACCTGGCGCAGCCCGGCGGCGTCGACCACCCGGGGGACGTCGGGGTGGGCCAGCACGGCCTTGGGCTCGGAGCCGAAGAGCACGCCGTCGGCGGTCTGCCGGTAGTACAGCGGCTTCACGCCGAGCCGGTCACGGACCAGGAGCAGCTCCTGGGCGCGGGCGTCCCACAGCGCGTAGGCGAACATGCCGTTGAACCCGGCGACGACCTCGCGGGGGTCCCGGCCGCGGCCGGCGCGGTGGGCGCGCAGCACGACCTCGGTGTCGCTGTCGGTGTCGAACCGGCCGCCCAGGCGGGCGCGGTGCTCGCGGAAGTCGTAGACCTCACCGGAGTAGACCAGCGCCAGGTCCTCGTCGGTCACCCGCTCCACGTCCGGGCCGGCGGCCAGCCCGCCGTCGGCGGCCAGGGCCATCGGCTGGCGGCCGTGCGCGACGTCGATGACCGCCAGGCGGCGGTGCCCCAGCGCGACGTGCGGGCGCAGGTACAGCCCGACGTCGTCGGGCCCCCGGCAGGCCATGGTGTCGGTCATCGCCGCAGCGGTGGCCCGTTCTGTCCTCAGGTCCCCGTCGAAGGAGACCCATCCCGCGATGCCGCACACGTCGACCACCTCTCTGTGGCACAAACAGTTGCCTTTACCAACTGATTGGTACGCCGCAGGGTGGTCGTGTGCAACCCGGTGTCACAGGTACTCCTGCCCGGCCCGGAGCCGGAACCGCTCAGGTCTGGCAGCTGGGGCACCACCAGGTGTGCCGGACCTCCGGGTCGTTCGGGATCTCCGCGGAGAACAGCAGCGGCGTGCCGCAGCGACGGCAGGCCTCGTTGCCCCGCCCGTAGACGTAGTAGCGCTGGCCGGGGCGGGTGTTCCCGGTGGTCACCCGGCCGACGCCGGTGGGCTGCACCGCGAACCGCATCGCCCGGGCCGCCAGCCGCACCAGCGGTTCGACCTCGACCTCGCCGACCGGGGTGAGCGGCAGGTGCCCGCGCAGGAAGCACAGCTCGTTGACCCACACGTTGCCCAGCCCGGTCAGCACCCGCTGGTCCAGCAGCGCCGCGATCAGCGGGCGGTCCGGCTGCGCCTCGAGGTTGCGGGTCGCCTCGGCGATCAGCTCGCCGACGTCCCGGCGGTCGTCGAGGAGGTCCGGGCCCAGGTGGCCGACCACGGTGTCCTCGGCGCTGGTGGGCAGCAGCTCGACGACGGGCATCCGCAGCGCGGTGGCGGTCGCCCCGGTGGTCATGAGCACCAGCCGGGCCTCGCCCATCAGCCGTCGGGGCAGGGTCTTGCCGGCCCCGACGATGCTCCACTCGCCGTCCATGCGGAGGTGGGTGTGCAGCGTGATCAGCTCGCCGCCGTGGTCGAACCGGGTGAGCAGGTGCTTGCCCCGCGACGTCGTGCCCAGCACCCGCGCCCCGCGGAGGTCGGCGGTGGCGTGCCGGGCGACCCGGAAGTCGCTCTTCTGGACCTCGGTGCCGGTCAGCACACCCAGGCGGCGGGCGAGGCGGTAGATCGTGTCACCTTCAGGCATGAGGACCCCACGGTAGCCACGCGCACCGCGGGGTGTCGGAGCCCGGTGGAGCGGGCATCACCAGCGGGTCGGGCCCGTCGGCCCGGTGCGTCCGACCGGAGGGCCGTCGTGGACCGAGCACGTGCGTGGGAGATGACCCCCCCACCCGAGGGCGACACCTGCTGGACCTGGGCGCCGTCCGGGCTGGAGGAGCTCGCCTCGGTCCGCCGGGAGTTCCGGACGAACATCAGCGGGGACGACCTGCCCGGTCCCGTGCTGCCGGCCGACCGGGTCGAGGAGTCGGTGCTGGCCCTGGACGAGCTGATGTCCAACGGCCTGCGGCACGGGCGGCCGCCGGTCCACGTCGAGGTGCGCGCTGCCGCCGACGGCCTGCTGCTCCTGGTCAGCGACCGGGCGGCCTCGACCCCGCTGATGCCCACGTCGACCCGCGACCCCGGCCAGGGCGGCATGGGCCTGGGCATGGTCGCCCACGTGGCCTCGGCCTGCGGCTGGGTGCCCGAGGACGACGTGAAGACGGTGTGGGCGCTCATGCCGACCGCCCCGGTCTGACCCCGGGAGGGACGGCGCGCTCAGCCCTCGCTGCCGGTCTCCCCGTCGACGCCGGAGAAGTCCTCGTCGGAGTCGGTGCGCGGGGAGGCCGCGACGGGCACCTCGACGGTGACCTCGCCGGCGTTCTCGAACACGAAGGTGACCTCGGTGGACTGGGAGGAGCGCAGTGCCGTCTGCAGGTCCTCCAGGACCAGCTCGGGCCCGCCCTCGGCATCGACGTAGACGTTGTCGTCCGCCGGCACGTCGATGGGCAGGTCACCGCCGACCGAGTCGGCCTCGGCGGCACGCACCTCGACCAGGGTGTCGTCGGCCGGGCCGCTGTTGGTGATCGCCAGGTAGAGGTCGGCGTCGTCGCCCTCGGCGTAGCCCTCGCCGTCGTCGGGGAACTCCAGCTCCACGTCGGCGACGGTCAGGTCGTCCCCGACCCGCTCGTCGACGCCGGCGTTGCCGCCGACCACCTCCCCGCTGGGCCGGGTCTGCGCCTCGTCGGAGCACGCGCTCAGGGCGAGCACGCCGACGGCGGCGAGGCTGACGAGGACGGGACGACGACGCACGGTGACTCCTGGGACGACGGGGGGACGGACCGCCCACGGCTACCCGGCCATCACCCCCCGAACCCCCCTGTGAGCAGCACGTCTTCCGCGCCCGCGGGGTTTGCCGGACGGGGGCCGGGGAAGGGGCGCGCGGTGATCACCTCGTGAGGCGACGGCGTCCGGGCCCGGCGAGGCGGCTGTGGCGGGGGATGCGCGGCTCCCTGTGGCCGATCCCGTTGCTGGGCGTGGTCGTGGCCATCGCGCTGGGCGTCGGGCTCCCGGCGGTCGACGAGGTGCTCGAGGACGGCGGCGGCGCCAGCCCGCTGACGTTCGTGTTCGGCGGTGGCCCGTCGGCCGCCCGCGACCTGCTGGCCGCCATCGCCGGGTCGCTGATCTCGGTGACCGGGCTGGTGTTCTCCCTGACCGTGGTCGCCCTGCAGCTGGGCAGCTCCCAGTACTCCCCGCGCCTGCTGGCCACCTTCGTCACCGACCGGGTCGTCCAGCTGACCCTGGCCCAGCTGGTGCTGACCTTCGTCTACGCCCTCACCGTGCTGCGCACGGTGCGCACCCAGGACGCCTCGGAGTCCGACTACGCCTTCGTGCCCCGGCTGTCCATCACCGTGGCCTACCTGCTGACGCTGGGCGCCGTCGTCGCCCTGGTGCTCTTCCTGGGCCACCTGGCCCGGTCGCTGCGGGTGGAGACGATGCTGCGCGACGTCCACGAC
>Ga0182229_1000450_pt1 | contig 10659 bp, 10 predicted proteins | sample G6R1MG_32_FD_129663 | JGI IMG/M metagenome (GOLD analysis project Ga0182229, IMG submission 129663) | Miscanthus phyllosphere microbial communities from Michigan, USA - G6R4_MAIN_07NOV2016_LD1 MG | ecosystem: Host-associated > Plants > Phyllosphere > Phylloplane/Leaf | place: USA: Michigan...
AGCCGAACGACAGCGACACGTCCTTGATCAGGCCGGGATAGCTGAAGAACGTCGCCCCGGTCAGCTTGGTGAGGCTGAGCGTGCCGCGATACAGGCCGTAGGCCTCCGTCGCCCCGTAATCGTAGGTCACCGGCAGGCCGCCCGGCCCGTTGGCGGTGCCGGCCGGGTCCTGGCTGCCCGACTTCAGGATGTCGAGGGAGAAGAAGTTGGTGCCGTAGGCCCAGGCGTCGGCATGGGAGATGTTGAGGATCTGCTTCGGGGCCTCGCGGGAGACGAAGCTGCCGTCGCCGCGCTGGATTTGCACGCCGGGGGAGACCGTCGGGAACTGGTAGCGGTAGCCGACCTGCGTGTCCGCGAAGAGGAAGAACGGCGCCTCCGTCTTCACCGTGGCGATGTCGGCGGCCTGCGCCCCGCACGCTATCCCGAGCGGCAGCAGAGCCGCCGCGACCCGACCGAGTGTCTTCATGTCCGCCCCCAATCCCGATTTGTGCCCGATCCGCTCGTTGTCGAGGAAGCGCTGCGCCGGCAGCCCATGCAGCGTCGCCCGGATCAGATCGCTCGCGCCGGAGACGCGCAGACGCGCATCAGCGCGTTGCTGCGGAGCGGCACCGAGACGTGGGGTGGGAGCGGCCGGGGGCGGCCCAGGCCGGTCCGTCCGAGGGTCCGACCTTGAGGACGTTGCGCCGCGAGAGCGGGGCGTGGTGCGAAGCGGGCATGGATGTCCCCTCAGGCGCGGTCGAGGGCGGCGTGCGGGAAGGCGGGTTCCCGGTCGGCCGGATGGGGCTCGACCCCTTCGCCGAGGCGATCCGAGTTGAGCAGCAGGTTGAGGACGATGGCGCCGATGGCGCCCAGCGTGATCCCGCTGTGCAGGATCGGCCCGGCCCAAGCGGGCGCGGTAGCGGCGAACAGCTTCGGCGCGGCCATGGGGATGAGGCTCAGCCCGATGCTCACCGCCACGACGATCTGGTTGCGCCGGTCGCCGAGGTCGGCGCCGCCGACGATCTTGAGGCCCGCCGCCGCGACCATGCCGAAGATCACGATGCCGGCGCCGCCGAGGACGGCGGGCGGGATCGAGGCGACCACGAAGGCCACCTTCGGCAGCAGGCTGACAGCGAGGATGATGCACCCCGCCGCGACGGTGACGTAGCGGCTGCGGACCCGCGTCATGTTCACGAGGCCGACGTTCTGGGAGAACGAGGTGTGCGGGAAGGTGTTGAGGCAGCCCGCGATCAGGGTGGAGAGCGAATCCGCCATCAGGCCGCGCGTCAGGGTGCGCTTGTCCACCGGCTTGCCGACGATGTCGCCGACCGCGAGGAACATGCCGGTCGACTCGACCAGCGTGACCATCATCACGATGCACATGGCGGCCACCGCCGTGACGTGGAAGGTCGGCCAGCCGAAGTGGAACGGCGTGACGAGGGCGATGAGCGGGCGGTCGCCGAGGCCGTCGAGGCGGAACAGGCCCAGCGGCCATGCGAGGCACAGGCCGGCGATCAGGCCGATCAGCACCGCGATGTTGGCGACGAACCCGGTGGCGAAGCGGCTGACCACGAGGATCACCGCCAGCACGAAGGCCGCGACGCCGAGATGGACCGGGGCGCCGAAATCGGGGGCGCCGAAGCCACCGCCGGCCCAGTTGATGCCGACCGGCAGCAGCGTCACCCCGATGATGAGGATGACCGTGCCCGTCACGAGCGGCGGGAAGAAGTTCGCGAGCCGCGCGAAGAACGGCCGCAGCAGCAGGCCGAAGATTCCGGCGCCGATCGTGGCGCCGAAGATGCCGGGCAGGCCGATGGCCGGGTCCTGCGCCATCGCCACCATCGGGCCCACCGCCGCGAAGCTGACGCCCATGATGACCGGCAGGCGGACACCGAACATGCCGATGCCCAGCGACTGGATGAGGATCGCGAGGCCCGTCACCAGCAGGTCGCAGTTGATGAGGTAGGCGACTGTTTCGGCCGGCAGGTTCATCGCCGCGCCGAGGATCAGCGGCGGCGCCACCGCGCCCGCGCTCATCACCAGCACATGCTGCATCCCGTAGGCGAGGAGCTTCGGAAGCGGCGGAATGGCATCGACCGCGTCGACCTCGCGCGGTGTCCTCAAGGGATCGGTCATCGGCGTAACCTCCGGGGGGCCGCGCCGGGCCGGACCTCTGGCGGGTCCGTGTCGTCCGGTGCGGGATCGCGGCCCGCCGGGGTGGGGCGAGGCCAAGCATGCGCCGCCGAAATGGCTGGCCCCTGAAAGTTGCATGACGGCTAAGGAATGCTACGCGCGAATTTCGGAAGCACTTTGCAAAAAAATCGCCAAGGTCCCGCCGGGCCCGCTCCCGTATGCTCGGCCCCGCTGACGGCCCCGAGAGGGCGCCCCCGGAGAGTGACGCGATGACTTCCCTGCTCCTGAGGAACGCCGACATCCTCGTGACGATGGACGAGGCCCGGCGCGAGATTCGCGGCGGCGCGGTCTATGTCGAGGACAACCGCATCGTCGCGGTGGGTCCCGCAGCCGAGGTGCCGGCCCAGGCCGACACGGTGCTCGACATGGCGGGCCACGTGGTCATGCCCGGCCTCGTGAACACCCACCACCACATGTACCAGTCCCTCACCCGCGCGGTGCCTGCCGCGCAGGATGCCGAATTGTTCGGCTGGCTGAAGGCGCTCTACCCGATCTGGGCGCGGCTGACGCCGGAGATGGTCCGCGTCTCGACGCAGACCGCCATGGCCGAACTGATCCTGTCCGGCTGCACCACGTCGAGCGACCACCTCTACATCTACCCGAACGGCTGCCGCCTCGACGATTCCATCGAGGGCGCCGAGGAGATCGGGATGCGCTTCCACGCCGCCCGGGGCGCCATGAGCGTCGGCGAGAGCGACGGCGGCCTGCCGCCCGATTCGGTGGTGGATAACGAGGCCGCGATCCTGAAGGACACGCAACGCCTGATCGAGCGCTGGCACGACCCGTCCCGCTTCGCCATGCGGCGGATCGTGGTGGCGCCATGCTCGCCCTTCACGGTGAGCCGGGGGCTGATGCGCGAATCGGCCGAACTCGCCCGCCGCTACGGCGTCTCGCTCCACACCCACTTGGCCGAGAACGACAACGACGTCAGCTACAGCCTCGAAAAGTTCGGGATGACGCCGGCCGAATACGCCGCCGACCTCGGCTGGACCGGCCCCGACGTCTGGCACGCCCACTGCGTGAAGCTCGACGCGGCGGGCATCGCCCTGTTCGGCCGCACCGGCACGGGCGTCACCCATTGCCCTTGTTCGAACATGCGCCTCGCCTCCGGCATCGCGCCGATCCGGCAGATGCGCTGCGAGGGCGTGCCGGTGGGCCTCGGCGTCGATGGCTCGGCCTCGAACGACGGCTCGCACATGCTGGGCGAGGCCCGTCAGGCCATGCTCCTCGCCCGCGTCGGCTTCGGCCCGGCGGCGATGACCGCGCGGGAGGCCCTGGAGATCGGCACCCTCGGCGGCGCCAAGGTGCTGAACCGGGACGACATCGGCGCGCTTGCGCCCGGCATGGCCGCCGACATCGTGGCCTTCAACCTGCGCGGCCTCGACATGGCCGGCGCCCTACACGATCCGGTGGCGGCTTTGGCCTTCTGCGCGCCGCAGAAGGTGGCGTGGAGCATCATCAACGGCCGGATCGTGGTGCGCGAGGGCCGGCTCACGACCCTCGACACGCGGACGCTCGCCGCCCGCCACAACGCGCTCGCCGCCAAGCTGGTGAACGGCGAGGCGTGAGGTGCCTCAGGCGGCTGCCTCCGGCGGGGCGACCGTCCACGGCTCCGTGAAGGTGAACTCCTCGAGGTTCACCCCGGCGCCGGCGCGGTCCACGACCACGAAGTCCTGCGCCTGCCCGAAGGGCGTCAGCACCCCGTGCCACGTGTTCCGGGCGTAGCAGACGCCCTGCCATGGGGTCGTGACGAAGGCCTGCGGACGGCCCGGCCGCCCCTCCTCGTCGGGGCAGACGATGACGAGGAACGGCGCGTCGGTGAGCGGGATGAAGGCTTGGGCGCCGAACGGGTGACGCTCCACCAGCCGGAACACCAGCGGCATCGGATAGGCCTGCGCCTCCACGAGCCCGACCACCACGCGGGACTCCTCGCCGGAGACGAGGATGTCCGCGAGGTCGTGGAAGCGTCGGGCCTTGCCGGCATTCATCGGGCGCGGCTGCGTCACCGCCTTGTCGATGACCTGCCCGAACGGCGCGAAGGCCTCGGCCGTCAGGGGCCGGGCGACGAGGGTCCGCTCGCTCACCGTCCGCCTCCCAAGGCGCGGAGGGACGGATGACGGTTCACGTCCTTGTACAAGAGGTAGCGGAACGGCCCGGGCCCGCCCGCGTAGCAGGCCTGCGGGCAGAAGGCGCGCAGCCATAGGAAGTCGCCGGCCTCGACCTCGACCCAGTCGCGGTTGAGCCGGTAGACCGCCTTGCCTTCGAGCACGAACAGCCCGTGCTCCATCACATGGGTCTCCTCGAAGGGGATCGAGGCCCCCGGCCGAAGGGTCACGATGTTCACGTGCATGTCGTGGCGCAGGTCGTCGGGGGAGACGAACCGCGTCGTCGCCCAGGCGCCGTCGGTGCCGGGCATGCTCGCGGGCTCCACGGCGGATTCGTGCGTCACGAAGGAGGTCGGCCGGTCGAAGCCCTGCACCGGCTCGAACGCCTTGCGCACCCAATGGAAGCGCACGCTCTCGCCGGCCTCGTTGCGCAGCGACCACGCGGCGCCGGGGGCGAGATAGGCGTAGCTGCCCGGCCGCAGGGCATGGGTGCCGCCGTCGAGGGTGAGGCGGGCCTGCCCCTCGACCACGAAGAGGACGCCCTGCGCCTGGGGGTCCGGCTCGGGCTGCTCGCTGCCGCCGCCGGGGGCGACCTCCATCAGGTATTGCGCGAAGGTCTCGGCAAAGCCCGAGAGCGGGCGGGCGACGATCCAGGCGCGGGTGCCGTCCCAGAAGGGCAGGGCGCTCGTCACGATGTCCCGCATCACCCCGTGCGGGATCACCGCATAGGCTTCGGTGAAGACGGCGCGGCCGGTCATCAGCGCGGTCTGGCCAGGATGACCGCCGCTCGGTGGGTTGTAATGGGAATGCGTCATCGCCCGATCCGACACTGGTTCCGGCCGCCCCGAACGGGAGGCGCCCTCGGCGGCAGCTTAGCGGGCTCGCCCCCGGAGAGCCCGGGGGAAATTTCGTTGACAGTTTCAAACGGCTTCTGAAGATCCCACCGCATGATCTCGCTCGAGAGCATCCGCATCTTCATGCGCTCGGCGGAGAGCGGCAGCTTCTCGGCGGCGGGGCGCTCGCTGCGCCTCTCGCCCTCGGTCATCAGCTACCGCATCCAGACGCTGGAGGAGCATCTCGGCTGCCTCCTCCTCACGCGCACCACACGGCGCATGAGCCTGACGGAAGCGGGGCGCCTGTTCTACGACCGCTGCCTCGACATCACCGCCGCCGTCGAGCAGGCCGAGAAGAGCGTCGAGCAGGCGGGCGCCGCGCCGCGCGGTGCCTTGAAGATCACGGCGCCGATCGGCCTCGGCCGGCGGGTGATTGCGCCGCTGGTGCCACACTTCCGCGCCCGCCACGGCGAGACGGACGTGCGGCTGCGCCTATCCGAACACCTGCTCGACCTCGTGCAGGAGGCGGTGGACGTGGCGATCCGCCTGTCGCAGATGCGCGATTCCACCTTCACCCTGCGCAAGGTCGCCGAGATCGAGCGGGTGCTCTGCGCCGCTCCGTCCTATCTCGACCGCAACCCGGCGCCCGCCGAGCCGGCCGACCTGCTGACGCACGATTGCCTGCTGCTGCGCTTCCCCGGCTCCGAGCAGTTCCGCTGGACGCTGGTGGACGGCGAGGAAACGGTGACGCTGCCCGTCACCGGGCACATGGATTCGGACGACGGCGACACCCTCACCGATTGGGCGCTCGCCGGGGAGGGGATCGTCCTCAAGCCGCTGTTCGAGGTGGCGGCGCCTATCGCGGAGGGGCGCCTTGTCCCCGTCCTCGAACACACGCCGCCGACCTCGGCGACGCTCGGCCTGCTCTACCCCTCGCGGAAAATGCTCTCGGCCCGCACCAAGACCTTCGTGGACATGGCCCACGAGGCCCTGCGCGCCCATGTCGGCGAGGGCCTCGCGCGCCTCGGCAAGCGGGTGGCCTAATCGACGATCAGGGCTTCGAGCCTGAGCGCCCCGATGCGGCCGACCTGCCGCAGGGCTTCCTGCCGCTCGGCCTCCGGTGTGTTGCCGAGGCGCGCTTCGAGCCGGGCGAGGATCGCGTCGCGGTCGAGGCCCTTCACGGCGATGATGAAGGGGAAGCCGAATTTCTCGGAATAGGCCGCGTTGAGCGCCTGCATCCGCTCGACGGAGGAGGCGGGCGCCTCCAACAGGCCGCTGCCGCCCTGCTCGCTCAGCGAATGGGCGGTCAACTCGCCCCGGAAGGCGGCGCGGCTCGCGAGTTCCGGGTGGGCGCGCAGCAGGGCGAGGCGATGCCCCTCATCGGCGCCCGCCACCGCCGCCTCCATCGCCGCGTGCAGCGCGGCGCGGGAGGCGAAGGGGCGATGCGCATACGCTGCTTCCGCGACCCAGGGCGAGTGCTCGTAGATCTCGGCGAGGCGGGCGACGAACTCGCCCCGAGGTAGGTCGTTCAGCGCAGCGATGGCGATCACGGCGTTTCGTCCTTCTCAGGCCCCGGCGGGGTGGTGCTCGGCCCAGTGGCGGGCGATGTCGATCCGCCGCGTCACCCACACGTCGGGGTGGCTCAGCACGTGGTCGAGGAAGCGGGCCAGAGACGGAAGCCGCGCCGGCCGCCCGACGAGGCGGCAATGCAGCCCGATGGAGAGCATCTTCGGCGCGGTGGCCCCCTCCGCGTAGAGGCAGTCGAAGGCGTCGCGCAGGTGCGCGAAGAACTGCTCGCCCGTGGGGAAGCCGCCCGGCACCGAGAAGCGCATGTCGTTGGTGTCGAGGGTGTAGGGCACCACGAGGTGTTCCTTGCCGCCGACGCGCACCCAGTAGGGCAGATCGTCGGCGTAGCTGTCCGAATCGTAGAGGAAGCCGCCCTGGTCCACGACGAGCCGCCGCGTGTTCGGGCTGTCGCGGCCGGTGTACCAGCCGAGCAGCTTCTGGCCGGTCAGGCCCTGGATCGTCTCCACCGCGCGGGCCAGATGCTCGCGCTCGATCTCCTCCGGCACGTCCTGGTAGGACAGCCAGCGCCAGCCATGGCCGGCGATCTCGTGGTCGTCGCGCAGGAAGGCTTCCACCACGGCCGGGTTGCGGGCCAGCGCCTGCGCCACGCCGAAGATCGTGAGCGGCACGCCCCGTTCGCGGAACAGCCGCAGGATGCGCCACACCCCCGCGCGGGCGCCGTACTCGTACAGGCTCTCCATGCTCATGTGGCGGTTGGGGAAGGGCAGGGCGCCCGCGATCTCCGAGAGGAAGACCTCCGCATGGGGGTCGCCGTCGAGCACCGAGCGTTCGCCGCCCTCCTCGTAGTTCAGCACGAACTGCACCGCGACGCGGGCGCCGTTGGGCCAGCGCGGGTCGGGCGGGGTCGGGCCGTAGCCGATGAAGTCGCGGGGGGCGTCGTCGCCGGGGAGGGGAGCGGTCACGGGAGAGGATCCTGCGAAGGGGGCGGAAAAGTTAGCGCGCGGCGAGCCAGCGTGCGAGTTCCGCCCGTTCCTCGGGCTGCATGTCGGTGATGTTGTTCGGCGGCATGGCGTGGGTCAGCACCGCCTGCATGCGGATCGCCGAGGCGAAGCGCGCCACATGCTCGGGGGTGTCGAGGAGCACGCCCTTGGGCGGGCTCGCCATGTCCGGCCATTGCGGCTCGGCGGCGTGGCACATGGCGCAGCGGGTGCCGATGACGTTCATCACGCTCTCGTCCACGGGCGGGTGCGCGGCCGAGGCGAGGCTCACCGGCCGGACCGGGGCGGCCTCGGCGGCGGCGGTCCAGCCGATCCGCTCGCGGGCGACGGGGGAGGAGGCGATGCTGATCGCCGCCGCGATGGCGACGCAGGCGGTGGCCACGCCCCAGGTCCACCAGCGGTCGCCGCCCCCGGCGTTGCGGACGTTGAAGAAGTGGCGGACCACGCCGCCCGCGATCACCACGAGTCCGACGATCATCCAGCTATAGGGCGAGGACCACGCCAGCGGGTAATGGCCCGACAGCATGAAGAACAGCACCGGCAGGGTGAGGTAGTTGTTGTGCGAGGAGCGGTTCTTGGCCTGCTTGCCCCAGGCGGGGTTCGGCACGCGGCCCGCGACCAGTTCCGCGATGGCCTTGCGCTGGTTCGGCATGATGACGAAGAACACGTTGCCGGTCATCCAGGTGGCGATCACGGCGCCCGTGTGCAGCATCGCCGCCCGGCGGGAGAAGACCTGCTGGAAGCCGAAGGCGAAGGCGACGACCGTCAGGAACACCGCCGTGGCCAAGAGCGGCGGCCGGTTGGCCAGGGGCGAGCGGTTCAGCCCGTCATAGATCAGCCAGCCGAGCGCCAGGGCGCCGATTCCGATGAGCGCGCCGGTCATCGGCGAGATGACCCGCACCGCCGGGTCGATCAGGTAGAGGTCGGCCTGCCCGTAATAGACCCAGCACAGTAGGAAGAAGCCCGACAGCCAGGTCGAGTAGGATTGCCATTTGTGCCAGATCAGGTGCTCTGGCATCCGGTCGGGCGCGACGAGATACTTGCGCACCTGATAGAAACCGCCGCCATGCACCTCCCAGGCTTCGCCGCCCTTGCCGGCGGGGATCGCGGGGATGGCGCGCAGGCTGGCGTCGAGGTGCATGAAGTAGAACGAGGCGCCGATCCAGGCGATCGCCGCAACGACATGGGTCCAGCGAATGAGGAAGCCGCCCCATTCATGCAGGATCGGGTACATGGGACGGGTCCCTCTCAGGCGGGTGATGCCGGCCGGGCTCGGCGCGGGATCGCAGCAAGAGGTGTGCCCCGAAGCCGGGCCGGCGGCGACCCGTCCGGCGGGTAAGGTCTTTCAAAACGCTTCGAAAGATGGAGGGCGGTTTTCGGGTTGCGCCGCCGCCGCGCCGCGTGCTCGTCTCGCGCATCCTCCGCGAGACCATACCCCATGGGCCACCTGTCCACCCACGTCCTCGACACCACCGCAGGCCGCCCGGCCGCCGGGGTCGCCATCGAATTGCGCCGCCTCGGCGACGACGGGTCGAGCGAGCGCGTCGCCGCCACGATCACGAATGCGGACGGCCGCACGGACGGGCCGCTCCTCGAAGGCGCGTCCCTGCGGGCGGGCACCTACGAGCTACTGTTTCATGTCGGCGCGTATTTCGCACGGACGGGGGCGGGGCCGGAACAGCCGTTCCTCGATGTGGTGCCCGTCCGGTTCGGCGTGACCGATCCGGCGGCGCGCTATCACGTCCCCCTCGTCGTCACCCCGTGGAGCTACTCCACCTATCGCGGAAGCTGATGCCTCGATTGCGCGGCGGGGCGTTTCGCGCGAGACTCGGGTCAGCCGCAGGAGACGCGACCATGCGCGCCCTCACATCCGCAGCCGTCCCGTCCGCCGAGATCCGCCCGGTGCGGACGATCCTCGTCCTGGCGACGATCCTCGCGCTCCTGTTCGCGGGCGCGGCGGCGTTGCGGGCTCCCGCCGCGATCCCCGATCCCGACCTCGCGCGGTTGCTCCGCTTCATGGCGGCGATGAAGGGCCTCTTCGCCCTCGCGGCGTTCGCCGCCTGCCACTGGCGCCTCGCACGGCCCGCCTCCGCGTGGCGGGTCGCCGTCTACGTCGCCGGGCCGCCGGCCATGGCGGGCGGGGCGCTCGCCCTGTTCACCTTCCAGAATGTCGCCCTGGCGGCGGCGGGCCTGCATCTCGGCCTGTTCGCGGTGCTGGCCGCCGCGCTTACCGACCGCGACTTTCTGCCCGACTTCCCCCGCCGCTGAAAGCGGCCAGTCGATTTGGAATAAATCGACTTTTAGTGCACGTTCCGCGCGTACCGAGCTGCTGCCATGCCTCCCTAAGAAGGCACGACGTTCGGGCGCGGAGGAAACATGAACGAAATCGTCAAGCCGGACTCGCTGATCGTCGCCCAGGCCGAGAGCCTGACGGAGACCTTCTTCGGAGGCTGCCCGCACGATTGCCCCGACACCTGCTCCATGCTGTTCGACGTCAAGGACGGCCAATTGCAGGGCGTCCGCGGCAACCCCGACCACCCGATGACCCGCGGTGGCCTCTGCGTGAAGCTCAAGGATTACGAGAAGCGCCACTATCACCCGGATCGGCTGCTCTACCCGATGAAGCGGGTCGGCCCGAAGGGCTCGAAGCAGTTCGAGCGGATCACCTGGGACGAGGCGCTGGACACCATCGTCACCCGCTGGAAGGCGATCATCGACAGCCACGGTCCGCAGGCCATCGCGCCCTACAGCTACCTCGGCAACCAGGGCCTCGTGCACGGGCTGAACGGCGGCGATGCCTTCTTCAACCGCATGGGTGCCACCGTCACCGAGCGGACCTTCTGCGGCGAGGGCTCCTGCACCGCGTGGCTGCTCACGGTCGGCCCGACCGCCGGCCTCGACCCGGATAGCTACATCCACTCCAAGTATATCGTGATCTGGGCCTGCAACTCGGTCAGCACGAACCTTCACCATTGGGCCATCGTGAAGGACGCCCAGAAGAAGGGCGCCAAGGTCGTCGTCATC
>Ga0182229_1000451_pt1 | contig 10652 bp, 13 predicted proteins | sample G6R1MG_32_FD_129663 | JGI IMG/M metagenome (GOLD analysis project Ga0182229, IMG submission 129663) | Miscanthus phyllosphere microbial communities from Michigan, USA - G6R4_MAIN_07NOV2016_LD1 MG | ecosystem: Host-associated > Plants > Phyllosphere > Phylloplane/Leaf | place: USA: Michigan...
CGCAGCTTCCCGAAGTTCGAGCGGTTCGGGCGCTGAGGGGAGCGGCCGTCAGGCCAGGAAAACCCTGGCCGGCGCGATGCCCGCCCCGACGGGGGCGGCGCTCGCCGCCGAGGTGGCGGCGGCGATCTGCCAGGGTGCGAGCGCCCGGTCGCGTTCCAGCCTTGCGGCTTCGGCCTGGAGCCTGGACTGTTCGGCGATCAGCTTGCGCTGCTCGGCCACGACCTTCCGCGTCTCCTCGTTCGAGCGCACGACCCGCGCGACCTGCTCGGCGATGTCGAGGGTGGTCGGCGCTGAGGTGTCGGTCATCGCGGCGTCCCTTCCGGAGGAGATGTCTCCTCGGGCTCACCGCAGGATGAGCGATGACCGGCTGCTCTTCAACCGTACGGCCGGTCTCGTAGGTGTGGACGCAAGGGCGTCGATCCCGACGGTTTGGATCCGAACAGCGCCACGGCGCCTCAGCGCCGACGGAACTGCTGGCCGCGCACGGGCGGGCGGGGGCCCGAGGAGCGCTCGTCTTTGTGGCGGAACACGAGGCGGCCCTTCTCCAGATCGTAGGGCGACATCTCGACGGTGACGCGGTCGCCAGCCAGGGTCTTGATGCGGTTCTTCTTCATCTTGCCCGCGGTGTAGGCCACGATCTCGTGGCCCTGATCGAGCTGCACGCGGTAGCGCGCGTCGGGCAAGATCTCGACGACGAGGCCGTCGAACTGCATCAATTCTTCTTTAGCCATGCACCGTGTCTCCGGCCGGACGGCCCGCGGAGGGTGCCTTCGGCGTACAAGTCTCAGGGTCGTGCGTCTTGGGGTCGAGCGAAACGCGCGGAGGTACGGGTCCGATCCGTTCGGAGGCGCAGCGACGCCGAGCGTGCGACGGATCTAATGTTCATCGCAGCGCGGTGCAAGCTTGTGTCCGGGTCGCGAGGGAAACATCCCCCGCGAAAGCCGCGCGACCGCGCAATTGTCGCCGCGATTGCTGCGGTTCAGCGCGAGATCTCGTTGCCGAGATAGTCGATCCTCCCGTCCGCCGTCCTGCGCCACGCCACGATGCGGGCGGGCGGGGACACGAGGTCTCCCCTGGCGTCGAAGGCGACCTCGCCGATCGCGGTGCGCAGGGGGCGGCCCGCATGCAGGAACTCGGCGACGGGGCGCGGCTCGGCGGATCTCGCGCCCTCGATGGCGTGGCGCAGCACCTCCACGGCGGCGTAGGCCCCGGCCATGAACATCTCGGCCTCGGGCGGGCGGGGCGTCTTCGGTGCCGGCCCGGGCGTCGCCCCCTTAGGGGCGGGCAGCCGGCGCGGCTCGGGCGCCAGGGTCATCAGCGTGCCCTCGGCCGCAGGACCGGCGGCCTGGGGAAACTCGCGGCCGAGGAGGCCGTCGCCGGCGATCAGCACGGCACTCGACCCCGCCTCGCGCAGGGCCCGCACCAGGATTGCCGCCGCGCCGGCCTGACCGCCGAAATACACGGCCTCGATCCCGGCCGCCTTCATGCGCCCGACGAGGGGGGACAGATCCCGGTCGTCGCGCGACAATCCCTCGACCAGCGTCTCCCGGCCGCCCCGGGCGCGAAAGGACCGGACCGCTGCGTCGGCCAGCGCGCGCCCGAACGGGGTGCTGTCGTCGAGGATCGCCACCGGCTTGCCCGGCGCGGTCTCGGCGAGCCACGCCCCGGCGAGCGCCCCCTGCTGCGCGTCGCTGCCGCAGAGGCGGAAGACGTTCCAGGCGCCGCGGGCCGTGAGGGCGGGCCAGACGGCGCCGGGGGTCACCGCGACGATGCCCGCCTCCTCGTAGACGCGGTTGGCGACCGAGGCGACGCCGGAGTTGAGATGCCCCACCACCAGCCGCACCCCGGAGGCCGCGAACGCCCTGGCCACCGCCACGCCCTGCCGGGGGTCGCCCGCATCGTCCTGCACGACGAGCTGGAGCCGCTGTCCCCCGGCCCCGCCGGTCCGGTTGATCTCGGCCACGGCCTGCTCGGCCCCCAGCCGCATGCCGAGCCCGAAGCCGGCATCGGGCCCGGTGAGCGGGGCGGCGAGCCCGATCTTCACCTGTGCCCGGGCGGGAGTCGCGACCGATCCGGCGAGGACGGCCGCCGCCAGGGCCGGGACGAGCGCCCGCGCCATCCTGATCATCCCGTACGTCCCCGAGTCCGCCCGCATCCACCGGAAATCCTAGCGATCCGCTCGGGTCTCGCAAGGCGAGGGGCCTCCCGCATTGCGAACGGGGCGCGGACACCTACCTCGGTGTCAGGCATGCCTCGGGGTGAGGCATGCGAGGGACCGCGGGCGGGCGGACCGACATCAGGGAACCGGCCATGCTCTCGACCGAGGACGACATCCTAACCCGGGCCGAATCCTGGCGCCGCGCGGGCCGCGCGGTGGCGCTCGCCACCGTGGTCGAGACCTGGGGCTCGGCCCCGCGCCCGGTGGGCAGCCACCTCGTCATCGACGAGGAGGCGAATTTTCTGGGCTCCGTGTCCGGCGGCTGCGTCGAGGGCGACGTGATCACCGAGGCCATGGAGGCGATCCGGGACGGGCGTCCGCGCACCCTGGAGTTCGGCGTCGCCGACGAGACCGCGTGGCGGGCCGGCCTCTCCTGCGGCGGACGCATCCGCGTCTTCGTCGAGCGGATCGACTGATGCGCCTCGATCTCCTCACGGCGCTGAACGCCGAACGCTCGGCGCGCCGCGCCGCGATCCTCGTGACCGACCTCGCGGACGGCGCCCAGCGCCTCGTGCGCGAGGCCGAGGTTGCGGGCGATCCCCTGTCCGGGATCCTTCGGGACCGGCTGTCGGCGGGCGGGAGCGGCATGGTGGAGGTGGACGGCCGCGCGCTGTTCCTTACCGTGCAGGTGCCGCCGGTGCGCCTCGTGGTGATCGGGGCGGTCCATATCAGCCAAGCGCTCTGCCCGATGGCCGCCGGCCTCGATCTCGACGTCGCCGTGATCGACCCGCGCACGGCGTTCGCCACGCCCGAGCGCTTTCCCGGCGTGCGCCTGATCGCCGAATGGCCCGACGCCGCCCTCGACCGGCTCGGGGCCCTGGACCGCTACACGGCGGTGGCGGCGCTGACCCACGATCCCAAGATCGACGATCCGGCCCTGATCGCGGCGCTGAAGGCCGGGTGCCGCTACATCGGGGCGCTGGGCTCCCGGAAGACCCACGCCCGCCGGGTCGAGCGCCTGACGGCCGCCGGCTTCTCGGAGGAGGCGATCGCGCGCATCCGGGCGCCGATCGGCCTCGACATCGGCGCGGTCTCGCCGCCCGAGATCGCCCTGTCGATCCTGGCCCAGATCGTCGCCACCCTGCGCGCGGACCGGATCAGGGCCAAGCCATGAAGTTCGGTCCCGTCCCGGCGCTGGAGAGCGCCGGACTGATCGCGGCCCACACCGTGCGGGCCGCCGACACGGTCGTGCGCAAGGGCCGCCCCATCCGGGAGGCGGACGCCGCCGGCCTCCACCGGGCCGGCATCGGGAGCCTCGTGGCCGTGCGGCTCGATCCGGGCGACGTCGGCGAGGACGCGGCCGCGGAGCGCCTGGCGCACCGCCTCGCCGGGGAGGGCCTGCGTCTCGACGCCCCGTTCACCGGGCGTTGCAACCTGTTCGCGCGTGCCCCCGGCGTGCTCCTCGTCGACGGACCCGTCATCGACGCGGTCAACGGCATCGACGAGGCGATCACGGTGGCGACGCTGCCCGCCCACCGGCCGGTGGTCGCGGGCGAGATGGTGGCGACCGTCAAGATCGTCCCCTACGCGGTCGCCGAGACCGCGCTCGGCACCGCGCTCGCCGTGTCGCGGACGCCCCCGCTCAGCCTCGCGCCCTACCGGCTGCGGCGCGTGGCGGTGATCTCGACGTGCCTGCCCGGCCTCAAGCCCGCGACGATCGACAAGACCCTGCGCGCGCTCGCGGACCGGCTCGCGCCGACGGGCGCGGCGATCGCGAGCGAGACGCGGGTGCCCCACACGGGCGAGGCGGTGGCGCAGGCCCTGCGCGCGCTCGACGCCGACCTCGCGGTGGTGTTCGGCGCCTCGGCCATCGCCGACCGGCGCGACGTGATCCCGGCGGGACTCGAGGCGGCGGGGGGACGGGTCGAGCATTTCGGCATGCCGGTCGATCCGGGCAACCTGCTGCTCCTGGGGGCGCTGGCCGGGATGCCGGTGATCGGGGCGCCCGGATGCGCCCGCTCCCCGAAGGAGAACGGCTTCGACTGGATCCTGCACCGGCTGCTCGCGCGGGTGGCGGTGACCAAGGCGGACATCGTGCGGCTCGGCGTCGGCGGCCTGCTGATGGAGATCGTCTCCCGGCCGCAGCCGCGCACGGGCGGGGACAGCGTCGACGATGAGGGATGAGCCCGTCGGCGCCGTGCTGCTCGCGGCCGGGCTCGGCCGCCGCTTCGGCCCCGCGCCGAAGCTGCTCGCGCTCCTCGACGGCAGGCCCCTGGTGCGGCACGCCGCCGGGGCCGCCCTCGGCTCGGGCGCGCATCCGGTCGTGGTCGTGCTGGGCGCGCATGCAGGGGCCGTGAGGGCGGCGCTTCACGGCCTCGACCTCGTCCTCGTCGAGAACCCGGACTTCCGCGACGGGCTCTCGACCTCCCTGCGCGCGGGGCTGGCGGCCCTGCCCCCCGCCTGCGCGGCGGCCCTGGTGCTGCTCGGCGACATGCCGCGGATCACGCCCGCGCACGGGCAGGCCCTGATCCGGGCCTATCGCAGGGCTGCGGAGCCCCCTTGCGCGGTGGTCCCGGTGCTCGACGGCGTGCGCGGCAATCCGGTCCTGCTCGACCACCACCGCCTCGGGCCCGAGCTGAACGCGCTCCGGGGCGACCGCGGGGCCGGACCGATCCTGGCCGGGCGCGCGGACGTGCTGGAGATCGCGCTGGACGGAGGCGTCGGCTTCGACGTCGACACGCCCGAGGCGCTGGCGGACGGGTAGCTCACGCTCACTCCGTGCGCCTGCCCCGCTTCGCCTCGGCCCGGCAGCGGTCGGAGCAGTAGCGCACCTCGTCCCAGACCCGCTCCCACTTCTTGCGCCACGCGAACGGCCGCCCGCAGACGGCGCAGATCTTCTCGGGGAGGTCGCCCTTGCGGCGCATGGGGGGCATCGCTCACCGTCCCGTTTGGCCGGCCTCGGCCAGCGGCAGCGGGCTCCAGCGGGTGATCTGCACGTAGCCGTCGCGGGCGGCCACCACCACGTGGCGGCGATGGCGGTGCACCACCGTGCCGGGCGTGACCCGATGCGCCTCCCGCCAGCCGTCGGCGGCGGCGACGAACACGCGGGTGTCGCCCAGCCGCGCGATGGTCTCGATCGCCCCGAAGGCGCGCACCCGGCGCAGCACCTGCGCCACGTCCTGCCGGAAGTCGAGGGTGCGGTCGGCGTCCGAGACGCGGGGCCAGTACGCGCCGTCGCCCTGCGGCTCGGGGCTGCGCCAGCGCTCGGCCAGGGTCTTGGCGATGGGACCGGTGGCGAGGCGCCGGGCCGCCATCTGGCACTTGGCGAGCAGGGTCTCGTGGGTCTCGGCGCCGTCCAGCGCGAAGAGGTCCTGCGCGAGGATGTCGCCGGTGTCGAAGCCCTCGGCCAGCACGTGGGCGGTCACGCCCCAGGTCTCGTAGGCGTCGAGGATCGCCTTGAACAGAGGGTAGGGGCCGCGACCGTCGGGCAGCGGCGAGGGGTGGATGTTGAGGGCGTAGCGCACCTTGCCGTGCCAGCCCTTCACCAGCCAGGGGTAGCCCGCCACCACCAGCGCCCAGTCGCGCCCGTGGACCGCGCAGAGCGCGTCGATGTCCTCCGCGCGCAGGCGCGAGAGCTGGATCGGCACGCGCAACGAGCGGGCGCGGGCCACCACGACGTCGTTGTGGTCGTAGATGCCGTCGCAGGGCCGGGTGAACAGCTTGATCGGGGTCCAGCCGGACTCCACCAGCCCGTCGAACACGCCGCCGAGGAAATCGATGCCGGCGAAGGCGAAGTGCATGGCTCTGCGATCCTCGGCCGCGTGTCCGGCCCGCGACGTTGCGTGCCGGGTCCTATCGGCGGGGGACGCTCCCCCGCACCGGCCTTGCGCCATAGGTATAGCACCGCTCCCGGACGTCGCCGCCGGCAAAACGCCGGGCACTCGCGGCGGCCGGGATGCGGGGTCGGGATCGGCAATCATCGGGAGCCGGGATGGAACGGGTCGTGATCTACGGCGGCGGCGGCGGCATCGGGGCCGCCACCGCGCGGCGCCTGCGCGAGCGCGGCCATCCGCTCCATCTGGTGGGCCGCGACGCGGGCAAGCTCGAACGCCTCGCGGACGAGCTCGGTGAGACCGGCTTCACCGCGGGCGACGTCACCGACGACGGCCTGTTCCCCCGCGTGGCGGAGGAGGCGGGGGAGCGCCTCGGCGGCCTCGTCTACGCGGTGGGCACCATCACGCTGGCCACGCTCGGGCGGCTCACGGCGGACGCCATCGCCGACGATCTGCGCGTGAACGCGGTGGGCGCGTTCCTGGCGCTCCAGGCCGCCGCCCCGGCCCTCAAGGCCGGCGCGGGCGAGGGGGGCGCGGGCGTCGTGCTGTTCTCCACCGTCGCCGTGGCGCAGGGGTTCTCCAACCACGCCTCCGTGGCCATGGCCAAGGGCGCGGTGGAGGGGCTGGCGCTGTCGCTGGCCGCGGAGCTGGCGCCGAAGGTCCGCGTCAACGTGATCGCCCCCTCGCTGACGCGCACGCCGCTGGCCGAGACCATCACCCGCAACGAGACCCTGGCGTCGGGCATCGCCTCCATGCACGCGCTCCAGCGCCTCGGCACGGCCGAGGACGTGGCGGCGCTGGCGAGCTTCCTCGTGAGCGCGGACGCGGCCTACGTCACCGGACAGGTCATCGGCGTGGACGGGGGCCGCTCGACCCTGCGCACCAAGGGCTGAGGCGCGTGCGGACGCTGCGCCTCGTGCTGGGCGACCAGCTCCATCGGCGCGTCGCCGCGCTCACCGACCTCGACCCCGAGCACGACGTGGTGCTCATCGCCGAGGTGAGGGCCGAGGCGACCTATGTCCGCCACCACAAGCAGAAGATCGCCTTCCTGTTCTCAGCCATGCGCCACTTCGCGGCCGAGCTTCAGGCGGAGGGCATCGCGGTCGATTACGTGCGCCTCGACGCAGCCTGCAACACCGGGACGCTGACAGGCGAACTCGCCCGCGCCGTGGAGCGCCACCGCCCGGACCGGATCGTGGCGACGGAACCGGGGGAGTGGCGGGTCTGGGAGATGATGCAGACCTGGCGCGAGGAGATGGGCGCGCCCCTGGAGATCCGCGACGACACCCGCTTCCTGTGCTCGCGGGCTCAGTTCGAGGCCTGGGCCGGCGAGCGCTCGAGCCTGCGCATGGAAACGTTCTACCGCCTGATGCGCCGCCGCACGGGCCTGCTGATGGACGGCCCCGACCCGGTGGGCGGGCAGTGGAACTTCGACCCCGACAACCGCAAGCGTCTGCCGAAGGGTCATGCGCCGCCCCCCCGCACCGGCTTCCCGCCGGACGCCGTGACCCGCGAGGTGATCGCCCTGGTGGCGGCCGAGTTCGGCGGGCATTTCGGCGACCTCGACGCCTTCGCCTGGCCGGTGACGCGCGCCCAGGCCCTGGTGGCGCTCGCGCATTTCCTGGCCGACTGCCTGCCCGGCTTCGGCCCGTACCAGGACGCGATGCGCCAGGGCGCGCCCTTCCTCTACCACGCCCTGCTCTCGCCGGCCCTGAACGCGGGGCTGCTCACGGCCGAGGAGGTCTGCCGGGCGGCCGAGCGGGCCTACCGGGAGGGACGCGCGCCGCTGGGCAGCACGGAGGGCTTCATCCGCCAGATCCTGGGCTGGCGGGAATACGTGCGCGGCGTCTATTGGGCGCGCATGCCGGACTATGCCGGCACCAACGCGCTGCGCGCGACACGCGACCTGCCGTGGTTCTACTGGTCCGGCGAGACCCGGATGAACTGCGTGAGCCAATGCGTGGCCGACACGCGGGCGCACGCCTACGCCCACCACATCCAGCGCCTGATGGTGCTTGGCAACTTCGCCCTGCTCGCCGGCCTCGCGCCGGCGAAGGTCGAGGAATGGTACCTGATCGTCTTCGCCGACGCCTACGAGTGGGTCGAGCTGCCCAACGTGCACGGCATGGTGCTGTGGGCCGACGGCGGCCTGCTCGGCTCCAAGCCCTACGCGGCGTCCGGCGCCTACATCGACCGGATGTCCGACTATTGCGGGCATTGCGCCTACGACGTGCGCGCGAAGTCCGGCGAGAGCGCCTGCCCGTTCAACCTGCTGTACTGGAACTTCCTGATCGAGCACGAGGAAAAGCTCGCGGGCAACCCGCGGCTCGCCATGCCCTACCGCGCGCTGAACGGGATGGACGCGGACCGCCGCAGGGGGATCGCGGCGCAGGCCCGGCGCTTCCTCGACGGCCTTTCCGTAGAGGCCGACTCAAGCACGTGAACAAACCCTTCACAGCGGCGTCCAGGCGGCGAGCGACAGATAGGGCGCGAGCCCAGACGGTCCGGTGTCGTCCTGCAGGCCGGCCGAGGCGCGCAGGCCGAGGCGGCCGATCGCGACGTCGGTGGCGTGTACGCCAAAGCTCCATTTCCGGTAGCCGGTGTGGTCCCCGTAGAGCGCGGCCTCCGGCCCGAGATAGGTCTCCCATATCCGATAGCCCCAGGACAGGCGGGCGTAGGCGTCGCCGCGCGCGGAACCGAGGATCAGCGTCGCGGTGGTGAGCGTGTCCTCGCTCGGGCGCGCCCACAGCTCGCCGTGGACCCGCAGGCCGTAGCGGGTGGGCAGCATCCGGAGGCCGCCGGGGCCGGTCAGCGCCTCCCCCGCCACCTCGGGGCCTACGAACAGCGCCGCGACGCCCCATCCGCGAAAGAGCTGGTAGCCGCCGGTCAGGGCCCCGATCCAGGTGGTGCGCACGACGGTCGGACCGGACCGGACCGGCGCCGGGCCGCCGCGCTCGAACCGCACGCCGCCCCCGAGGCTGGCGAGCCCGGCGACGCCCTCGCGATCGACCCGGTCGAGACCGAACTTCGCGCCCGTGGTGAGGAACGTGGCGGCCCCCGCGTCCAGGCTGCCGAACAGGAGGGTGCGCACCGGATCCTCGGCCCGGGCCGGACCGTGGGCCAGCACCGGAACGAGCAGGAGCGTCGTCCGGCACCGTCGCCGCCATCCCGTCTCAGGTCCGCCCAGGGCCATGCAGCCCCCGATTGATCAGCAGCGGGCACGGTACCCAAATTCCGGCGATCAAGACAGTACATCTCGAATTTCAACCGGACTGTTGCAATGATCGCGGTGCGACGCACGCATCGTAAGCTGCATGTCGCAGATATATTACTTCAGATTGCTTCAATAGGCATCGTCCGCAACGTCAGGTTGGCGCCGGCCGATCGGGCGGCGATCCGGCCCGCGCTTGGCGGAACCGCCCGGTTGGGCTAGAGCCGCGCCCGGCACAGAAACGACGGCTCAGCCTTTTGTCCTCCGGCGCGCGCACCTCCGACGTCCTCACCGTGCTCGCCACCCAGGAGGGCGAGCGGCTGACCGTGGCCGACATCATCGCGGTGCTGCGCGACCGCGCCTTCGCGCTGCTCGTCGTGCTGCTGGGCCTGCCCAACTGCCTGCCGATGCCGCCGCCGATCCCGCTGGTCTGCGGCCTGCTGCTGCTCGTCATCGCCGTGCAGATCGCCGCCGGCATGTCCTCGCCCTGGTTGCCCAAGCGCGTGCTCGGCCAGTCGATCGCCCGCTCCACCGTCTCGCGCGCGGTGACCCGCGCGGTGCCCCTGCTGCGTCGGCTGGAGCGCTGGTCGCGCCCGCGCCTGAGCCTGTTCGAGAGCGCGCTCGGCATGCGCGGCATGGGCGTGCTGCTGCTGGCGATGGCGCTGGCGCTGATCGTGGCGCCGCCGTTCTTCGGCCAGATCCCGCTGGGGCTCGCGGTCTCCCTGATCGGCCTCGGACTGGTCGAGCGCGACGGCGTCGTCGTGCTGGTGGGCCTCGTCATCGGGGGCGTCGGCGTCGGCATCTCGATCGGCTTCGTCTACACGCTGTTCGCCAGCGTGATGGGCGCCCTGGCCTGGGCTTCGGGGTTCCTGCCCGGCCTCGCGCACTGACTCGCCGATCGCGCGGGCGGCGACGCGCGCCCGTGGTCAGGCCTCCAGGTGCCGGCGGCGCACGAGATGGCGCAGCAGGCCGCCGCGCGGCCCCACCAGCATCGAGACGAGGTAGAGCCCGCCCGCAGCCAGCACGATCGCCGGCCCGGTGGGGAGGCGGATGCCGGCGTGGTAGGAGGCGAGCAGTCCGATCACGCTTGCCAGCATCGAGACCAGCATCGCGGTCGGGATCAGGCCGGAGAGGTCCGAGGCCCAGAACCGCGCGGTGATGGCCGGCAGGAGCATCAGCCCCACGGCGAGCAGCGTGCCGAGCGCCTGGAAGCCGCCCACGAGGTTCATCACCACGAGCCCCAGGAAGGCGTAGTGCACCGGCCCGCCGGCCCGGCTGACGGTGCGCAGGAACAGCGGATCGACGCACTCGATCACCAGCGGACGGTAGAGCGCCGCGAGGGCGACGAGCGTCAGCGTGGCGATGGCGCCGAGCAGGGTGAGCGCCGCGTCGTCGAGCGCCAGCACGGTGCCGAACAGGATGTGGAGCAGATCGACCTGCGAGCCGCGCA
>Ga0182229_1000452_pt1 | contig 10647 bp, 7 predicted proteins | sample G6R1MG_32_FD_129663 | JGI IMG/M metagenome (GOLD analysis project Ga0182229, IMG submission 129663) | Miscanthus phyllosphere microbial communities from Michigan, USA - G6R4_MAIN_07NOV2016_LD1 MG | ecosystem: Host-associated > Plants > Phyllosphere > Phylloplane/Leaf | place: USA: Michigan...
CTCCTTCAGGGCGCGGAGCGCCGTCTCGGCGAGCCGCAGGGCCGTCACCTCGTGGAGGGCGCCGTCCGCCTTGCCGCGCCCACGGGGCGTGCGGACATGGTCGTAGATGAAAGCTGTCGGCATCGGCGTACCCTCTCGCTCTCCCGAGCCTTCCGGCGCTGCGGGCTTACAGGTCCGTACCCGTCAGGGCCAGCCTATCCCACCGGATCGCCGCCGCGCGCCTCGGCCAGGGCCCGCGTGAACGCCTCGGCCACGAGCAGCCCGTCGTAGCCGATGGAGGCGAGCTTGAAGCCCATCGCCAGCATCTCGCGGGCGCGGGCCGGGCCTGCGGCGAAGGCGCAGGGGATCTTGCCCGCCGCGAGGGTGACGCGGACGATCTCCCGCAGGGCCTCCGTCACGGCGCTTCCGTTCGGATCGAAGGCGGCGCCGTTCGACAGGGCGATGGACAGGTCGCCGGGGCCGACGAGGATGCCGTCGATGCCCGGCACCCGCAGGATCTCCGGCAGGTTCGCGATGGCCTCGCGGGTCTCGCACATGGCGATGGTCATCGTGCGGACGCTGGCCTGCGTCAGGTAATCCTGCGGGTCCGTGAGGCCGGTGAACCACATCGACCGGTCCGGCCCCCAGCTGCGCTGGCCGGTGGGCGGAAACTTCGTCGCGGCGGCCAGGGCGCGCGCATCCTCCACCGTGTTGATCATCGGCGCGACGATGCCGGCCGCGCCCACGTCGAGCATCTTCGAGGCCATGGCGAAATCGCCGACCGCGATGCGCACGAGGCCGGGCTTGCCCCACAGCGCCAGCTCCGTCAGCCCGGCGGTGCAGGTGGCGACGTCGTAGGTGCCGTGCTGCTGGTCGAGGAGCACCACGTCGAAGCCCGCCCGCGCCATCAGCCCCGCCAGGGCGACATCCGCGAGGCAGGACCACCCGAGGAGGCGGCCGCCTTGGCTGCGCAACAGATCGGGCAGGCTCGGCATGGGTATGGTCACGGCGGGATCCTGCGGCGAGGGTCGATGCGGCCAGGATATGGAAGGGAGCCCGCCCCGGTCCAGCACTCGCGAAAGTGGAAACGCCTCAAGTTCGCCGGGTTCTCAACCGATTCTTAACCTTGCCCGGCTCTTAAAATCCTGCGGACACACGAATGACCGCGGAAGGGCCCGGCCCTTACTTTCGACAGATTCGCGGGCGATAGCATTGATATCGCTCGAATTTCCGGCACTCGCGGCGCTCATGCCGCCGCGCCGGCTCGGAGCAGGAGACTTCGACGGATGAACCCAGCCGACGCGATGCAGGCCGCCGCCCCCGTGGCCGACATGAGCCTGCTCGGCTTGTTCCTCCAAGCCCATTTCGTCGTGAAGATCGTGATGATCGGTCTGCTCAGCGCGTCGGTGTGGTGCTGGTCGATCATCGTCGACAAGACGCTCCTGTTCCGCCGCATCCGCAGCGAGATGGATGCCTTCGAAGACGCGTTCTGGTCCGGCCGCTCCCTGGAAGAGCTGTTCCGCTCCTTCAACGACCGTCCGGCCACCGGCCTCGCCGCCGTCTTCGTCGCCGCGATGCGCGAGTGGAAGCGCTCCTTCGAGGGCTCGGGCCGTCAGGTTCAGTCGCTCTCCCAGCGCATCGAGAAGCAGCTCGACGTCACCATCCACCGCGAGGTCGAGCGGCTCGAATCGCGCCTGCTGTTCCTCGCCTCCATCGGCTCGGCCGGTCCGTATATCGGCCTGTTCGGCACGGTGTGGGGCATCATGACCGCCTTCACCTCGATCGCGGCCTCCAAGAACACCTCCCTCGCCGTCGTGGCGCCGGGCATCGCGGAGGCGCTGTTCGCCACCGCCATCGGCCTGTTCGCCGCCATCCCGGCGGTGCTGGCCTACAACAAGCTCCAGGCCGAAGTCGCCAAGGCGCAGTCGCGCCTGGAAGGCTTCGCGGACGAATTCTCGGCGATCCTGTCCCGGCAGATCGACGAACGCCTGTCGCTGGCCGCCTGAGGAGACAGACCGATGGCCATGGCGGCAGGGGCTGGACAGGGCGGGACGAAGCGGCGGCGCCGGCGCGGTCGCCGCAGCGGCGCCATCAACGAGATCAACATGACGCCGTTCATCGACGTCGTGCTGGTTCTGCTCATCATCTTCATGGTGGCGGCGCCGATGATGACGGTCGGCGTGCCCCTCGACCTGCCGCAATCGAAGGCCTCGCCCCTCAACTCGGACGTGAAGCCGATCACCCTCTCCATCCGGCAGACCGGCCAGATCTTCCTCGGCGAGGACGAACTGACCGACGACAGCATCGTCGCCAAGCTCACGGCCGCCGCCAAGAACGGCACCGAGGACCGGGTGTTCGTGCGCGGCGACAAGCGTGTCGACTACGGTCGCGTCGCCCAGGTCATGGCCATCGTGACGGGCGGGGGCTTCCGGCACGTCGCCCTCGTCACCGAGCCAGAGCACTAGGGGACGCGCTGCCTTGGCGATCTCCCTGCCCAAGTTGGACCGCCGGGAACCCGGCGTCTGGATCTCGGCCGGCACCCATGTGGCGCTGCTCGGCTTCGTGCTGCTCGGCGTCTCCGCCCCTGCCCTGCCCGAGGCGCAGGAGGGCGTGCCCGTCGAGATCATCACCGAGAACCAGCTTTCCGAACTGACCAAGGGCGAGCGTCAGGCCGACAAGCCGATGCCGAACGCGCAGAGCCGCGCAGACAAGCAGGCCGAGAAGATCGAAGAGCGCGAGCCCGAGAATTCCAAGACCGACGCCCCCACGGCGCCGAAGCGCACGGCCGAGATGAAGCTCGCCAACGCGGACGAGATGCCCCTGCGCGCCGAGCCGGACGTGAACGAGGCCGAAGCCGCCAAGGCGGCGAAGGCCGCCGAAGAAAAGCGCGAGGCCGAGAAGGCCGCCAAAGCCGCCGCCGACAAGGCTGCGGCGGACAAGGCTGCTGCCGCCGAGAAGGCCGCCGCCGCCAAGGCCGCCGCCGAGAGCAAGGCGAAGGCCGAAGCCAAGGCCGCCGAGGCGAAGGCTAAGGCCGAGGCGGAAGCCGAGAAGCGCGAGCAACTCGACAAGCTGATCGAGCGCCAGGAGGCGGAAGCCGCCGCCCAGGCCAAGGCCGACGCCGCCAAGAAGGCCGCCGAGGCCAAGGCGAAGGCGGACGCCGCGAGGGAAGCGGCGAAGAAGGTCGCCGAAGCGAAGGCCAAGGCCGAAGCGGAGGCCGAGCGCCAGAAGGAAATCGCCGAGGCCAAGGCCGAGGCGGAGCGCGAGAAGGCGGAAGCCGCCGCCGAGGCGAAGGCCAAGGCGGACGCGGCCGAGAAGGCCCGGGCCGATGCCGCCGCCAAGGCGAAGGCCAAGGCCATGGCGGATGCGAAGGCGAAGGCCGACGCGGAGGCCAAGGCGCGCAAGCAGGCCGAAATGGCCGACAAGTTCAACGCGGGCGACATCCGCTCGGTGCTCAATTCCAAGGCCCCGTCGCAATCGACCGGCTCCACCGGCCATGCCGTGCAGAAGGTCGCCGCCCTCGGCGCCGCCACGGGGAACGCGCAGCGCCTGTCGCCGTCCCTGCGCGACGCTCTCGTCGGCATGCTGCAGCAGCAGATCGAGCGGTGCTACTCGGCGCCGCCCGGCGCGGCCCAGGGCGTGGTGCTGCCGGTGCTCGACATCCGCCTGAACCCGGACGGGTCGCTCAGCAACGAGCCGCGCATCATGCGTGGCGGTGCCAGCGCGGTGGACCAATCCATCGCCCAGGCCGCGCTTCGGGCAGTCAGGCGGTGTGCGCCCTACCGCATACCGGCGACCTACGCGCCGTATTACAACGACTGGAAGGCGATCAACGCGGAGTTCGAGTTCACGGCGACGTAACCGCCGAGGCCCCCGCCGTCGCTGCCCCTCCCCCGTCTGACCACGACCGAGACGATGATCGACAGCCTCACTCGCCGGCACGGCCCCTCGCGGCCCGCTCCCATCCTGGCGTTCCTCGCCTTCATCGCCCTGGCGCTCGGCTTTGCCGGGCCGGCGCAGGCGCAGCTGCAATTGCGGATCGGCGGCGGCAGCTTCCAGCCCCTTCCCATCGCCGTCGCCGATTTCGGCGGCGACCCGAGCCTCGGCGGGCTGCTGAGCGGGGTGGTGACGAACAACCTGCGCCGCTCCGGCTACTTCGCCCCCCTCGACAAGGGGCGCTTCCCGGAGAACCCGCCCTTCGACGCCGCCCCGAACTTCGAGAAGTGGCGCGCGACCGGCGTGCAGGGCCTCGTGACCGGCCGCGTGGTGCGCGACGGCGGCGGCCGCCTGAAGGTCGAGTTCCGCCTGTGGGACGTGAGCTCCGGCCAGCAGATGATCGGCCAGCAATACGCCACCGATCCGGCCAACGCCCGCCGGGCCGGGCACCTGATCTCGGATCAGGTCTACACCAAGATCACCGGCCTCGGGCCGTGGTTCGACAGCCGCATCGCCTTCGTGGACGAGACCGGCCCGAAGGAGAACCGCCGCAAGCGGCTGATGGTGATGGACCAGGACGGCGCCAACGTCCGCGCCATCACCTCGGGTGAGATGTCGATCGTCGCCCCGCGCTACTCACCGAGCACGCAGGAGATCGCCTTCATGGCGCAGGCCGCCGGCCACCAGCCGCGGGTGCAGGTGATCAACCTCGAAACCGGCTCCCGGCAGGCGTTCGGCTCGGTCGACTCGATGAGCGCCAGCCCCCGCTTCTCCCCCGATGGCCGCCGCCTCGTGATGAGCGTGCAATCGGGCGGCAACGCCGACATCGTGACGATGGACCTCGCCTCGAAGGCGCAGAAGCCCATCACCAGCGGGCTCGCCATCGACACCTCGCCGACCTACTCCCCCGACGGCAGCCAGATCGCGTTCGAATCGGATCGCGGCGGCTCGCAGCAGGTCTACGTGATGGGCGCGGACGGCTCGAACCCGCACCGCATCACCTTCGGCACCGGCTCGGCCTCGCAGCCGGCGTGGTCGCCGCGCGGCGACCTGATCGCCTACACCCGCCAGCGCAACGGCGGCTTCGCGATCTGCGTGGCCAAGACGGACGGGACCGGCGAGCGCGTGCTCACCGAGGGCTTCCACAACGAGAGCCCGTCCTTCTCCCCGAACGGCCAGTACGTGGTGTTCTTCCGCGATCCCGGCGGCCAGGGCGGCGGCAAGCTGTTCATGGTCGACATCACCGGCAAGGTCGAGCAGCCGGTGCCGACGCCGGCCTACGCCTCCGACCCGACGTGGTCGCCGCTCCTCGCGGGGCGCTGAGCGGCGCGCCGTCTCTCAGATTTGCGTGAGCAGCCTGTCCCGCGCCCGCAAGGCCGGGAACAGGCGGCCCCAGAGCAGCGCGACGCCCACCGTCGCCACGCCGCCGAGCACGACCGCCGGGACGGCGCCCAATGCCGCCGCGAGCAATCCGGATTCGAACTCGCCGAGTTCGTTCGAGGCGCCGATGAACACGGTGTTCACCGCCGCCACCCGGCCGCGCATCGCATTCGGCGTCTCGCCCTGCACGAAGCTCTGGCGGACATAGACAGAGATCATGTCGGCGGCCCCGGTCACGAAGAGGCAGGCCATCGACAGGGGCAGCGAGGTCGAGACGCCGAACACGACGGTGGCGAGGCCGAACACGATCACCGCCCGCAGCATGCGGAGGCCGGCATGGCGGCGCAGCGGGTATGAGGCGAGGATCAGCGCCATCGTCACCGCCCCCGCCGCCGGCATGCTGCGCAGGAGGCCGAGGCCGAGTGGCCCGACATGCAGCACCGACGCCGCATAGATCGGCAGCAGCGCCGTCGCCCCGCCGAACAGCACCGCGAACAGATCGAGGCTGATGGCGCCGAGCACCACGGGCTGTGAGCGGATGTAGCCGATCCCCGCGAGCAGCGTGCCCCACGTCACCTTCGGCCGCTCCGTGACCGGCGCCGGCCTGTGCCGGATCAGGGCGACGCTGAGGCTCGCGAGCGCGAAACAGGTTCCCGCCACCGCGAACACGACCTTCGGCCCGAGGGCATAGAGCAGGCCGCCCAGCGCCGGCCCCATCACCGAGGCGGTCTGCCAGAGGGAGGCGTTCCAGGCGATGGCCGAGCCGAAGAGCGGCCCCGGCACCAGGGTCGGCAGCAGGGCCTGCAGGGCGGGGTTCGCGAAGGCGCGGGCCGTGCCGACGATCACCACCAGGGCGTAGATCGGCCACACCATCGTGGCCCCGCTCAGTGCGTAGGCGAGGAGGCCGAAGCTCGCCACCGCCTGCAGGGCGAAGGCGGCCGAGCCGACGATGCGCCGCTCGTAGACATCGGCGACATGGCCGCTCACCAGGGCGCTCAGCATGGCCGGCAGGAAGCCGGCGAGGCCCACGAGGCCCAGCGCCAGGGCAGAGCGGGTCAGGTCGTAGACGAACCACCCGATCGCCACCGCCTGCATCTGATAGGCGAGGCCGGTGAGGAACCGGGCCGTGCCGAAGAGCCGGAAATCGCCGTTGGCGAAGACGGCGTAGCCGGATTTCGTGGAGTCGGACATCCGCCTTCCGTGGGGAGCACTGTGCGAGTGCGCCCGATTTGTTTCGCGATCACATCTGTCGTGCGGTCACGCGATGGAAACCCGCGACAATTCCGGGCGGCGCTCCGGCTGGGGCTCGTCCGGCACCTGAAGGGGGAAGTGACAGGTGACGCAGGTGCCGACACCCTGCTCCGTCTCCAGCTCCACCCGGCCGCCATGGAGCTCCACGAAGGAGCGGACGATGGAGAGGCCGAGGCCCACGCCCCGGTGGCGGGTGCCCCGCGTTTGGCTCTCGAACCGGTTGAAGACGAGTTCCTTCACCTCCGGCGACATGCCGACCCCGTGGTCGCGCACGCTGAGGACGAGATCGCGGGTGGAGCGCCGGGCGGTGATCTCGACCCTCTGGCCGGGATCCGAGAAGCCCACGGCATTCGAGAGCAGGTTGAACAGGATCTGTCGGATGCGTTTCCCGTCCGCCCGCACGGTGCCGATATCGGCGGGCACATCGACGGAGAGGCCGATCCGCGCCTCGGCCAGACGGTCTTCCAGACCGCGCACGGCGGCCTCGACGGTCGCGTGGACGTCGACGTCCTCGCACTGCAATTCGAGCGACCCGGCATCGATCGAGGCGAGGTCCAGGATGTCGTTGATCATCACCAGCAGCGAGCCGGAGGAGCGCATGATGTGGTCGGCGTATTCCCGCTGCCGCGTGTTCAGTGCGCCCACCGTCTCGTCGCCGAGCAACTGCGTGAAGCCGATGATGTTCGTGAGCGGAGAGCGCAATTCGTAGGAGACGTGGTGGACGAAGGTGTCGCGCAGTTCGGCGGCCTTCTCCAAAGCCTCGTTCTTCTCGATGAGCATCCGCTCGACATTTACGCTGGCCGTGACGTCGATCAGGGTCAGGAGGGTCGCGCCCTCGGGCAGGGGCTGCGTCGCGCAGTCGAGGACCGTGCCGTCCACCATCTCGATGCGGCGGGCCAGGGCCACGCGGGCTTCGAGGCCCACCACCGCGTCGCGGATGTCGAGCCACTGGTTCTCGGCCGGGGCGAAGGCCTTGCAGCGCAGGATCACCGAATCGACGTGCGGTTTCGCGTCGACCATCTCCGGGTCGAGGCGCCACACCGTCGTGAAGGCGCGGTTGGCGAGGTGCAGGCGTCCGTCCGCCCCGAACACCGCCACCGGCTCGGCCAGGGTGTCGAGGGTTTCGGCCTGGAGGCGGCGCAGGGCGTTGTAACGCGATTCGGCGTTGAGCCGGTCCGAGACGTCTTCGAACAGGTAGGTCAGCCCGCCCTGCGGGTTCGGATCGGCCACCACCCGCAGGGTGCGGCCATCCGGCAGATACCACCACGCCTGATGCGCCTCGGCAGCGCGGTAGGCGGCGAGCACGCCATGCTTCCAGGTGCGGAAGTCGGCATGTTCTTCGAGCTTCCGCTGCGAGCGCAGGAGGTCGAGGATTTCGCCGTCCGAGGGACGGCTGTCGAGGAAGGCCTGATCGAGGTCCCACAGGGCGCGGTAGGCGGCGTTGTGGAAGATCAGGCGCTGGCCCACGTCGAACATCGCCACGGCGGTGGGCAATTGATCGAGGGTGCGGGCGTTGGCGTTCATCTGCTGCTGCAGGTCGGCGCGGACGCTCTCCAACTCGGAGACGTCCACCGCCATGCCGACGCGGCCGCCTTCGAGGGCGGTCTCGTACACGTCGAGGACGCGGCGGTTGCCGGACATCACGGCCGAGACGCGGGGCGCCCGGCGCGGACCACCGGCGGCGACGACCGCCTCCTCGCGGGCGATGGTTTCCCGCGCCGGACGGTCGAGGAGTTCCATCCCGGCGTCGATCACCGCCTCACGGCTCGCGGCCTCCACGGCGGCGACGTAGGCGGCGTTCACCCAGGCGAGGCCGCCGTCGCGGTTGCGGCGCCAGACCGGCTGCGGGATCGCGTCGAGCAGGCTCGCCAGCGCCGTGAGGCCGCGCCGCGTCTCGTCGAGGGTGATCCGAAGCTCGGAGATCTCGCGCCGCTCGGAGGTGGTCTCGCGCAGGCGCAGGAGGGCGCGGCCCGCCACCGTCCGCCCCTGGGCGTCGATGTTGCGCCCGCTCTGGGTACGCAGGTCGAGGGTGAAGCCGGTGCCGCGGGTGAGCAGCGTATCGAGGGCCGCCTCGACGGCCTGCGCGTCGGCGGGCATGAGCCACGCGCCGAAGGCCAGCACCCGGCGTGCGGAATCCGCCACCGCCCGCTCGCCGTTCAGGGCGATGCCGACATCGCCCTCGATCACCGGCTCGCTGTGCTCGTCCCAGGTGATGACCACCTGACGGTCGGCGTTCAGCAGCATCTCGGCGCGGTCGTGGGCGCCGCGCAGCAGGTTGAGGGCCGCGACGAGGTCCTGCTCCCGCCGGGTCCAGCGGGCGCGCTCATAGAGATAGAGAAGGGCGAGGATCACCGCGAAGGCGACGAGGCCGCCGAAGACGGCGAGCCCGGCGACGCCGTGCATCTCCCTGGGCGCGTGAGCCGCCGGGACGTCCTGCATTTCCGCAAAGGCCGCGCCCGCCGCGAACAGCGCGAGAAACCCCACGCCGACCCGCAGCTGCGCCGCACGTCCGACCCGCATCCGCCATGCCCCCAAGCTCTCGTCACCGCCGGCGTGCGCCCGAGCGGTGCGAAACGCACCCCGCCGCGGATGGCCCTCTGCCGGGGCTGCCGCGGTACGCCTGTCACTGAGTCGGGGGCACCTTACCGTGGGGGGGATTCCCGCCGGAAGGAGAACGAAGCGTGGCTTTGGCCCTGGGGGGTAAATCCGCCGTTAACGACACTCAGAAGACACACCTTCCGGTGCCGAATTAGGCTTGACAAACGAAGGGCCCGGCGCAGCGCGCCGGGCCCCTATAGTGTGTAGCCTATGAGGGTTCTAGTAGCGGTAGTGCTCGGGCTTGAACGGCCCGGTTTCCTTCACGCCGATATAGGACGCCTGGTCCGGGCGAAGCTTCGAGAGCGTCGCCCCGACCTTGGCGAGATGCAGGGCCGCGACCTTCTCATCGAGCGCCTTCGGCAGGGTGTAGACCTGCTTCTCGTACTTGCTCGGGTTGGTCCAAAGCTCGATCTGGGCCAGCGTCTGGTTGGTGAACGAGGCCGACATCACGAAGGACGGGTGGCCGGTCGCGTTGCCGAGGTTCACGAGGCGACCCTCCGACAGGAGGATGATGCGGTGGCCGTCCGCGAACTCGATCTCGTCGACCTGCGGCTTGATGTTGTTCCACTTGAGGTTCTTCAGGCCGGCGACCTGAATCTCGTTGTCGAAGTGGCCGATGTTGCAGACGATGGCCCGGTCCTTCATCTCCCGCATGTGGTCGAGGGTGATGATGTCCTTGTTGCCCGTGGCGGTGACGAAGATGTCGGCGCGCGGGGCGGCGTCTTCCATCGTCACGACCTCATAGCCCTCCATCGCGGCCTGGAGCGCGCAGATCGGATCGATCTCCGAGACCATGACGCGGCAGCCGGCGTTGCGGAGCGAGGCGGCGGAGCCCTTGCCCACGTCACCGAAGCCCGCGACCATGGCGACCTTGCCGGCCATCATCACGTCGGTGCCGCGACGGATGCCGTCGACCAGCGACTCCTTGCAGCCGTAGAGGTTGTCGAACTTCGACTTCGTGACCGAGTCGTTCACGTTGATCGCCGGGAAGAGGAGCTTGCCCTCCTTGGCGAGGATGTAGAGGCGGTGCACGCCCGTGGTCGTCTCCTCGGAGACGCCCTTGATCGAGTCGGCGAGGCCGGCGAACCAGCCCTTCGGCTTCTCGGCGAGCTTCTTCTTCAGGAGCGCGAAGAAGATTTCCTCCTCCTCGGAGCCCGGCTTGTCGAGGAAGGCGGTGTCGCCGTTCTCGGCGCGCAGGCCGAGGTGGACGAACATCGTCGCGTCGCCGCCGTCGTCGAGGATCATGTTCGGCATCGAGCCGTCATGCCAGTCGAACAGCTTCGAGGTGTAGTCCCAGTACTCCGTCAGGGTCTCGCCCTTGATGGCGAAGACCGGGATGCCGGCGGCGGCGATCGCGGCGGCGGCGTGGTCCTGGGTCGAGTAGATGTTGCACGAGACCCAGCGGATGTCGGCGCCGAGAGCCTTGAGCGTCTCGATCAGCACCGCCGTCTGGATGGTCATGTGCAGGGATCCGGCGATCTTGGCGCCCTTGAGGGGCTGGCGCGC
>Ga0182229_1000454_pt1 | contig 10629 bp, 9 predicted proteins | sample G6R1MG_32_FD_129663 | JGI IMG/M metagenome (GOLD analysis project Ga0182229, IMG submission 129663) | Miscanthus phyllosphere microbial communities from Michigan, USA - G6R4_MAIN_07NOV2016_LD1 MG | ecosystem: Host-associated > Plants > Phyllosphere > Phylloplane/Leaf | place: USA: Michigan...
ATGGGCCACACCCGCTGGGCTACCCACGGCGAGCCCAACGACGTGAACGCCCACCCGCACTTCTCGACCTCGGAGCGCATTGCTATCATCCACAATGGCATCATCGAAAACTACGCGGCTCTCAAGACGCACCTAGAGCAGCAGGGCCACGTGTTTCACTCCGATACCGATACGGAAGTGTTCGTTAACCTCATCGAGGAAATCCAGAAGCAGAACGAGTGCAGCCTCGAAGAGGCCGTGCGCTTGGCGCTGCACGAGGTAGTAGGCGCCTACGCCATCGTGGTGCTGAGCAAGGACGTACCTGACCAGCTGATTGCCGCCCGCAAGGGCTCGCCGCTGGTAATCGGCATCGGGGAGGGCGAATTTTTTGTGGCGTCCGACGCCACGCCCATCATCGAATACACCAACGAGGTAGTGTACGTGAACGACTACGAACTGGCCGTTATCCGGGGAGGGCAGCTGGCCATCCGCTCGCGCGAAGACGTGGTTCAAACGCCCTATATCCAGCGCCTAGAGCTGGAGCTAGACAGCATTGAAAAGGGTGGCTACGAGCATTTTATGCTCAAGGAGATTTTTGAGCAGCCGCGCTCCATCCTCGACTCGATGCGCGGGCGCCTCGAAATCGGCGGCAACCACTTGATTATGGCCGGCTTCCGGGCCTACGAGCAAAAGTTTATCAATGCCCACCGTATCATCATTGTGGCGTGCGGCACGAGCTGGCACGCCGGCTTGGTGGCCGAATACCTGATTGAGGACCTGGCCCGCATTCCGGTCGAAGTGGAGTACGCCTCGGAATTCCGCTACCGCAACCCGGTAATCTCGGAGCGCGACATCGTGATTGCCATCTCGCAGAGCGGCGAAACGGCCGACACGCTGGCCGCCCTAGAGCTGGCCAAGAGCAAGGGCGCGACCATCTTCGGCATTTGCAACGTGGTGGGCAGCAGCATCGCCCGCGCCACCGATGCGGGCGCCTACACCCACGCCGGCCCCGAAATCGGGGTGGCTTCGACCAAAGCCTTCACGGCGCAAGTAACGGTGCTGTCGCTGCTAGCCATGTGCATCGGCCAGCGCCGCGGCACGCTCCCCGAGCCCAAGTTGCGCGAGCTGATGGCCGAGCTGCACAATATTCCGACCAAGGTAGAGCAGGCACTGAAGCTGGATGCCCAAATTCAGGTGATTGCCGAGACGTTTAAGGACGTGCCCAATTTCTTGTACCTAGGCCGGGGCTACAACTTCCCGGTGGCCCTGGAGGGCGCGCTCAAGCTCAAAGAAATTAGCTACATCCATGCCGAAGGCTACCCGGCCGCCGAGATGAAGCACGGCCCCATCGCCCTCATCGACGAGAACATGCCGGTGGTGGTAATTGCGACCCGCGACAGCTCGTATGAGAAGGTGGTGAGCAATATTCAGGAGGTAAAAGCGCGCAAGGGCCGCATCATCGCGGTCGTGACGGAGGGCGACACGACCATCCCGGCCATGGCTGAGTTTGTGATAGAAGTGCCGCATACCTCAGAAGTGCTGGTGCCGCTGGTATCGGTGGTGCCGCTGCAATTGCTGAGCTACCACATTGCCGTGATGCGCGGCTGCAACGTAGACCAGCCCCGCAACCTAGCCAAGTCGGTGACGGTGGAGTAGTAGTAAGATGGTAAACGAGTAAAGGAGCAAGCGTTGCGCTTTGCTCAAGGGGAGCCGCCGCCAGCAATGGGGGCGGCTTCTTCCGTTATTTGCAGCCCATTGCCTTACTCATCTATTCACCTCTCATTTTACCAGATGCCTCACCAGATTATTTTCTCCGACCAGGCTCCCGCGCCCATCGGGCCCTACTCGCAGGCCATTAAGGCCGGCAATACCGTGTACGTATCGGGCCAAATACCCCTCGATGCGGCCGGGCAGCTCGTGGGTGCTGGCGACGTAAGCGCCCAAACCCACCAAGTGCTCAAGAACCTAACGGCCGTGCTCGCCGCCGCCGGCCTAGCCCTCACCGATGTCGTGAAGTGCTCCATCTTCGTGAAGGACCTCGGCAACTTCGCCACCATCAACCAGATTTACGGCACCTACTTCGATGAGGCCACCGCCCCGGCCCGCGAAACCGTGGAAGTAAGCCGCCTGCCCCGCGATGTGGAAGTAGAAATTTCCTGCATTGCGGTAGAAAGCAACTAAGCGAGTGCGTAAATGAGTAAAGTTTCTAAGTGGAGACTTTACTCATTTACTCAGCTACTCATTTACTGCACCCGTACCTTTGTAGTATTATGAGTGAAAGACCTGTTCGGGTGCGTTTTGCCCCTTCGCCTACTGGCCCGCTGCACATTGGCGGCGTGCGGACGGCCCTTTACAACTACCTGCTGGCCCGCAAGCTGGGCGGCACCATGATTTTGCGCATCGAGGACACCGACCAAAACCGGTTTGTGCCCGGCGCCGAAGACTACATCCGCGAGAGCCTGGAGTGGGTGGGCATCGAGCTCGATGAAAGCCCCTGGAAGGGCGGCCCCCACGCTCCCTACCGCCAGAGCGAGCGCAAGCCCATGTACCGCGAGTACGCCGACCAGCTCATCCGCGATGGCTACGCCTACTACGCCTTCGACACGCCCGAGGAGCTCGACGCGATGCGCGAGCGCCTGCAAGCCGCCAAGGTGCCCAACCCGCAGTACAACAGCATTACGCGCACCCAAATGCGCAATTCGCTGACGCTGCCCGAAACCGAAACCAAGGCCCTGCTCGACGCGGGCGCGCCCTACGTCATTCGCCTCAAGGTGCCGCGCAAAGAGGAAATTCGCTTCCAGGACCTCATTCGGGGCTGGGTAGTAGTGCACTCGTCGGCCGTCGACGACAAGGTGCTGATGAAGTCGGACGGCATGCCGACCTACCACTTGGCCAACATCGTGGATGACCACCTGATGGAAATCTCCCACGTCATTCGGGGCGAGGAATGGCTGCCGAGCGCGCCGCTGCACGTGCTGCTGTACCGCTACCTAGGCTGGGAGAAAACGATGCCGCAGTTTGCCCACCTGCCACTGCTGCTCAAGCCCGACGGCACTGGCAAGCTCAGCAAGCGCGATGGCGACCGCCTAGGCTTCCCGGTGTTTGCGCTAGAGTGGCGCGGCACCGACGCCGAAACCGGTGAGCCCACCGTGAGCCGTGGCTACCGCGAAGAAGGCTACCTGCCCGAGGCACTGGTCAACTTCCTAGCCTTCTTGGGCTGGAACCCCGGCACCAGCCAGGAGATTTTCTCGATGGCGGAGCTAGTGGAGGCGTTCTCTATTGAGCGCGTGAGCAAGTCGCCCGCCAAGTTCGACCAGGCCAAGATTAAGTGGTTTAACGAGCACTACCTGCGCGCCAAGCCCAACGCCGACTTAGCACCCTATCTCCTCACGGCCCTGGCCGAGCACGGCATCACCTGCTCGCCCGAGAAGGCTGAGCAAGTAGTGGGCGTGATGAAGGAGCGCGTGAGCTTCCCGCAAGATTTTTGGCAGGAGGCCAAGTACTTCTTCGAGGCCCCGACCGAGTACGACCAGGCCGTGGTCAGCAAGAAGTGGAACCCGCAGGTATCGGCCGCCCTGGCTGCCTACGCCACCGCCCTGCCCGCCGACTCGGAGCCCAGCGCCAACGCCGAGGTGCTCAAAAACATCTTCAACGACACCACCGCCGCCCAGGGCCTCAAGCCCGGCCAGGTGCTGCAAGCCCTGCGCGTGGCCGTGACCGGGGCCGGCGCCGGCCCCGACCTCTTCGAGACCCTGGCCATCCTGGGTACGGGCGAAGTAGGCCAGCGCCTGCGCACCGCCGTCGAACGGCTGGCAACGAGCAATTAGTAAGAACCAATGAGCAGGTATTGCTGCTAACTTGGTAGGAAAAGGCCGCTTCTGAATCACTCAGAAGCGGCCTTTTGCGTACTACCAACAATTGCTCATTGCTCATTGTTAATTACTCATTGCGGAGATGGCTAAGAAACCCACCAAACCCAAGCAAAAAGCGCCCGAGCCCGAAAAGAAGGCCCGTGTGCACAAGGAACTCGATGGCTTCGAAATCGGCGTAAACCCGCTGGGCGAGATTACCTCCAATTACTCCATCGAGCAGATAAATCAGTTCCTAGGTCGCCACGTGCGCGATAAAAAGATTGTGAACCGCGAGGGGCAGTTTGGCGAGGAGGCCCAGGCCAAAACCGCTGCCGAAGCCGCCCGCCTCGCCCGCGAAGACGACAGCGAAGATTTTGACGCGCCCGAAGAGCCCGAAGAAACCGACGAGGACTTTATGAAGCGTACCAGCCGCGAGGCCAAGCGCAAAAAAGACGTGGGCAACGAGGCCGACGAAGCCGCCGAAACCCGCGCCGAGCTGTAAGGTGTTAACTGAGTAAGGTGTCTTAGCAGAAACTTTACTCAGTTATTCACCAACATCTTACATGTCCTGAATGGGGTGGCTGGCTACCTGCTTACCCTTTTCATAAGTATCAATCTCGACCAGCCGGCCGGTGTCAGAAAACTTGCGCCACTCGCCAAACCAGAAATAGTGCAGTACGGTGCCTTCGTCGGCCACGCGGGCGCGGCCCTGCTGCGAGATTTGGCCGTTGGGGTGGTAGAAGGTGATGTCGCTATAGCCGCGGCGGTAGCGCTCCTTGTGGTCGAGGGTGCCTAGAGGGGTGTAGTAATGCCAGCGGCCCACCGGCTGGCCGTGGCGGTAGCGCCCGGTGGTGAGGCGCGTCTGCTTTTGGTCGTCGAAGTACGACCGCCAGCGGCCCTGCTCACGACCCTGGCGGTCGTAGCCATTAGTGCGCCAAAAAGCGGCGTGCGGGCGGGCAGGCCCTGCCGTAGTGCAGGCTGAAGCTGCCGCTAGCAGCCCCAGAGAAGCTAGGAAAAAAAAGCGCATGGTACTGCTTGGCTACGTGTGGGTTAGAGGATAGTACTCAAACGGCAAAAACTACCTGTAAGTATAACGCCGCGCGGGCGATATAGCAGCAGGCCTACTTTTGCCCCTCACTCCCAACTTGCTCCTTGCCCATGCGCTCGCACGATGTAGACTACCGCATTCTCGGCTCCGATATTCAGGTGCTCGAAATAGAGCTTGACCCGCAGGAAACCGTCATCGCCGAAGCCGGCGCGATGGTGTACATGGACGAAGCCATCGCTTTCGAAACCAAGATGGGCGATGGCTCGGAGCCCGACCAGGGCCTAATGGGCAAGCTGTTTTCGGCGGGCTCCCGCCTCCTTACTGGCGAAAGCTTATTTCTGACGCATTTCACGCACCGGGGCGGCTACGGCAAAAGCCGCGTGGCTTTTTCGGCGCCTTACCCGGGCACCATCATCGCGCTCGACCTAGCCACGTTGCCCGGCGGCCTGATTGTGCAGAAAGACGGTTTTCTGGCCGCCGCCAAAGGCATTAAAATCAGCCTGCACTTCAACCAGAAGTTTGGGGCGGGCTTCTTCGGAGGCGAGGGATTTATCCTGCAAAAGCTCACCGGCGACGGCAAGGCCTTTGTGCACGCTGGCGGCACCATCATCGAGAAGCATCTCCACAATGAGCTGCTGCGCGTAGACACAGGCTGCGTGGTGGCCTTCGAGCCGGGCATCGACTTCAGCGTGGCCCGCGCCGGGGGGCTCAAGTCGATGATATTTGGTGGGGAAGGGCTGCTGCTAGCCACGCTGCGCGGCACCGGCCGCGTCTGGATTCAGTCGATGCCCGTTAAGAAGCTTATTCAAGCCCTGGCGCCCAGCGGCGGCAATGCCCAGAAGGAAAGCGGCAGCGTGCTCGGCGGCCTCGTTAACGGCTGGCTGGACGAATAGCGGCGGCCGGGTAGCCCGGCGCCGGCTCGTTGCTGCCCTGCAAATGCACCCCCACAATGATACTTAGCGAGGCCACTAGGGCAAAAGCGAGCACCGCGAGTAGTACTAAAATGCGGCGCTGAGGTGCTTGGGCAGCGCTGAGTTGCTTGGCGCCATTAAAAGAAGAACGGCGGTAGCGCCGCCCAGGAATAGACTGAGGAGATGCCATTTAAAAAATAAAATAATGGGGTGGGAAGGAGAAGCGCAGCCATAATATAGTCGACTAAAAGTACGGAAGGATGCCCGCGGCGGATTAGTATTTTTCGACGGAACCGCTAAATAAATCGACCAATTTTAAACAGAACGGTTTTACTAGGAAAGTTGCTGTTTATTCTTTGCTCAACCACTTTTTATCGCCCAGTTGTTCCCTAGGTCGCCGGTGACTATCGCTTTCGCTCCCAACTACATCCTGCCCCTGCCGCCGGGCCACCGCTTCCCGATGCTGAAGTACGAGTTGCTGCCCGAGCAGCTGCTGCACGAGGGCACGGCCACGGCCAGTGATTTCTTCGTGCCCACGCCGCCGCCCCTGGCCGATGTGCTACTGACCCACGAGGCCGACTACGTGCACCGCCTGCTGCACGGCCAGCTCACGCGGCAGGAGGAGCGCGCCAGTGGCTTTCCGTGGAGCGCGGCCTTGGCCGACCGCGAAATCACGCTGCTGGGCGGCACCATCGGGTGCGCGCAGCGGGCGCTGGCCGGGGCGGGCGTGGCCCTCAATATTGCCGGGGGCACCCACCATGCCTTTGCAGGCCGGCCCGAGGGCTTCTGCCTGCTTAATGACCAGGCTGTGGCCGCCAACTGGCTGCTGGCCCACGAGCCGGCCCGCGTGCGCCAGATTCTGATTATTGACCTCGATGTGCACCAGGGCAACGGTACGGCGGCCCTGTTTCGGCACGAGCCGCGGGTGTTTACGTTTTCGATGCACGGAGCCCGCAATTTTCCGGGTCGCAAAGAGGTGTCGGACCTCGACCTGCCGCTGCCCGACGGCACCGGCGATGATGAGTACCTAGGGCTGCTGGCCGATATTCTGCCCCGCCTACTCGACGAGCAGGTGCGCCCCGACTTTGTGTTTTACCTCAGCGGCGTAGACGTGCTGGCTACCGATAAGCTTGGCTACCTGGCTCTGAGCCGGGCCGGCTGCCGCCGCCGCGACGAACTGGTGCTCGGCGCCCTGCGCCAGCGCGGCTTGCCCACGGTGGTGTGTATGGGCGGCGGCTACTCCGAGCGCATCGCCGACATTGTGGAGGCCCACGCCAACACGTACCGGGTAGCGGCCGACTTGTGGTAGAAGGGCTAAGAAGCTGGCTGAGTTAGGGTGGCACGGGGCTATGTCTCGTGCGGACTAGGCCTATAATCAGCACGGGAGGCAGCCCTATGCTATCGAAGTAACTTACGTGCTTACCGTGCCATTATACAAAAAAAGTAGCCCCGCTCCAGGGTAGGGGCGGGGCTGCTTCAGAAAAGGAAAAGCTAGATACTAGCTATTGTAGCGTTGGTTCGAAGGGCGCTCGGGGTCGTCCGAGGTGCCGCTGAAGGTTTTCGAGAACCAGTCTTTAATTTCATCGATGGCGTGGCCGGTCTTCTGCTGCAGCTGGCCGAACCACTCATCTTGCTTGCCTTCGTCGTAGGTCATGTCATCGTCGGTGAGCTGACCCCACTTCTGCTTGGCAGCACCTTTGATTTCGTTCCAGTTACCACGAGCGCGCAGCTCAGTGCTATCGTTGATTTTATCGTTGTTAAGGTCCATGAGTGAAAAGGCTGAAGGTGGGTTATGGAGCTTGTACGAGCTATGCCGCGCCTGGGTTAGGGAGTAGGGACCGGCGTGGCAGCGTGGCGACGCGCCCGGCTATGAATGAAGTGCAGTAATAGTCTAACTAACAGCGCAATTAGCAAGGATGCCAAGGCCGTAATAAGCAGCGCCGACAAGGCTGCCAGCACTAGGAAGGCGCCAAAATTTATACCCGAAAAGTAGGGCCCGGCCCCGGCGGCCGGGCGTGCGGGGGCCGGCCTGCCCCTAAGTGGTTTGGTAAGCGCGGGCTCCTGCGGCCTGCATAGTGCTAGTTTGGCCAAAGTTGGGAGTGGCGCCTGGCGGTGGGGCCGGGGCAGCGCTCGCAGCACCGGCGCCGAGCCCACCCACCTAGGGGCCTCGGTGGGCGCAGCTAGGGGCGGTGGGGGCACTACGGCCGGGGCAGGTAGGTAAGCGGCCGGGGCCGCAAGCTGGTAGCTAGCTCGGCTGCACGCCCCCAGGCTGGCTAGCGCGCAGGCGCAACTAATTGACCAATAGTAAACTGTTTTCATGTTGGGGTGGCGGCTGAGCGCAGGTTCCGGGCCGGCGTGTGGCCGGGCCGGAGACCGAGGCGAATGGCTGCGAAAGTATTGGCAGGCTCTGGCGCGGCAACGGCCATTTGCGAGAAGTTCTGACGCCGAAATATCCCCTAAGTGTAAATTAAAAGCCTATTCAATAATAGATTAGCCGTAATATATCTGATATTGTAAGCTAGCGGCTGGCGCGGGCTGCATCCGGGGCTTACTTTGGGGCAGCCTAGCTTTTTCTCAATGGATGACCTGCGCCTGACCCTGCAAACCCTGCCCCCCGACGACCGCCGCGACCTAGGGCAGTTTATTCAGTGGCAGCGCCGCAAGGCCACCGGCCGGCAAGACCTACGCCTGCTCGAACTGCTGCTCAGCCCCAAGGAATACAAAACTGAGGAGCTGATAAAAAAGCTGTATCCCGACGAGCCCAACCCCGTGGCCTACTACGCGTTGCGCAAGCGGCTACTGCGGCACCTCACCGATTTTTTGCTGCTGCGGCAGCGCCAGCACGATGCCACGGCGGCTGCCTCGGTGCGCGGGCAGCTCACGCTGGCGCAGTACCTTTTCGGGGCCGGCGTGCCGCGCCTGGCCTGGAACCTGCTGCGCAAGGCCGAAAAGCTGGCCCAGGACAACGAGCAGTACGAGCCCCTGAACGCGGTGTATAACTTGCAGATTCAGTACGCCAGCTCGCCCCACGCCGAGCCGCTCGACGCCATTGTCGAGCGCCGCCACCGCAACAAGAAGGCCGCCGACGAGGAAGAGCGCGCCGCCATTGCCGATAGCCTGCTGCGCCAGCGCCTGCGCCAAGCCCGCCTGCGGGGGCGTGGCGCCGTGCCGGTCGATGAAATTTTACGCAGCATCTTGGTCGAATACGACTTGCAGGAGGCTTTTGCGCGCTCGCCTTCGCTGCTGTGTCGGCTCATGAGCATCACGCGGCACGCCATGCTGGTGCGCGGCGACTTTCCCACGTTTGCGCCCTACATCGAGCGGTGTTATAAGCTCATGGAGCGCCGCCACGGCTTTGCGCCCGCCCACCGCGGCTACCAGCTGCGGCTGCTCTACATGCTGGCCCACGCGCTGTACCGCTCGCGGCGCTTTACCGAGTCGGTGGCGTACCTTGAGCAGGGGCTGGCCGTGCTGGCCGCCACGCCGGGCCGGCAGTTTGCCGAGCTAGGGCCGCGCCTTACGTTTTTACTGGCCGCTAACTACTCATTTTTGCGCCGCAACGCCGATGGCATCAGTCTTTTAGAAGAAGCCTTGAAGGCCAAGCCGCCGCTGCTGCCCGCCGACCAGCTCACGGCGCGCTTGCAGCTTAGCTTTCACTACTTTGCCGAGGGTAAGTTTCACAAGGCCAACCAAACCCTCATCAGCCTCGACCGCACCGACCACTGGCTTGAGCAAAACCTAGGCTTAGAATGGCTGCTCAACCACAACTTGGGCGAAATGCTCGTTCAGCTGGAGCTCGGCAACCCCGACCAGGCGCTGGCCCGCCTGCGGGCCGTGGAGCGGCGCCTGCACGAGCAGTTTCCGGCCACCGAGGCCACGGCCGAAGCCGCCGCCACGCCCCTAGGTGGCCCCTACCAGTCCGTGTTGAGCTACATGGGGTTTGTGCGCGAAATTATCGACGACCCGGCCGTGGCGCGCACCCCCGAGTTTGCGGCGCGGGTAGCGCGCATCCCGGCTTTCTTATCGGAGGAGCGCGAAGACTTACAAGTAATTAGCTTCTACGCCTGGTTGAAGGCGCGGGTGCTGGGGCGGCCCTACTACGAGGTGCTGCTGCGGCTGGCCGAGGGGTAGGGTGGGCTTTGCGGCCGGCAGTGTCGAGTGCCTACCCGCCACCGGGGCCGCGCTACGGCAATGCCCAAGCAGCCGGTAGCTTCTGCAATGAAGTCGCTCGTCCTTATGAGCGTAGCGCAGCAATCACCCCCGAACAGCGCGGCTGAACAGAGGCGATTGCTGCACTACGCTCGCAAGAACAGAAGTAGCCGAGAGGCCTCTAGGCCTTGCTGAGCAAGAGAAATATTCTCTACAGCTCTTTGCGCAGCCGGGCCACCGGAATGTTGAGCTGCTCGCGGTACTTGGCCACGGTGCGGCGGGCGATGTTGTAGCCGCGGGCGTTGAGCATCTTTTCGAGCTTGTCGTCGCTTAGCGGGTGGTCTTTTTTCTCACCGCCGATGAGGTCTTTCAGGATGCTCTTTACCTCGCGGCTGCTGGCATCCTCGCCCGAGTCGGTGGCAATACCTTCGGAGAAGAAAAACTTGAGCGGATAAATGCCGTGCTCGGTCTGGATGCTCTTGGAGTTGGCTACCCGGCTGATAGTCGAGATATCCATGCCGATGGCCTGGGCGATGTCCTTGAGAATCATGGGCCGCAGCTTCGAGTCGTCGCCGGTGAGGAAGAACTCGCGCTGGCGCTCCACGATGGCCGACATAGTGCGCAGCAGCGTGTTCTGGCGCTGCCGGATGGCGTCGATAAACCACTTGGCCGAGTCGAGCTTTTGCTTCAC
>Ga0182229_1000456_pt1 | contig 10572 bp, 14 predicted proteins | sample G6R1MG_32_FD_129663 | JGI IMG/M metagenome (GOLD analysis project Ga0182229, IMG submission 129663) | Miscanthus phyllosphere microbial communities from Michigan, USA - G6R4_MAIN_07NOV2016_LD1 MG | ecosystem: Host-associated > Plants > Phyllosphere > Phylloplane/Leaf | place: USA: Michigan...
CGACCGTCGTATGGCCGACGGTGGGTCCGGACAGCACACGAACACGAGGGCTTCGTAGCGTGGCCAAGAGCACCCGTCTCTCCGAGCGCTGGTTCAACGCGGGGCTATGGCTCGTCGCGCTGCTGTTCGCGTGGTTCCTGATCGGTCTGGGGTCCCTGGTCGTCGGCGACCTGCCGCAGGTCGAGCACCGCTTCACCCTGGAGCAGTTCCTCGACCGGGAGCCGGCCCGAGCCTCGGCGGACGCCCTCAAGCAGGTGCGGCGCGAACAGGACGATGCCCGTCGTCGGAGCGAGGAGGCGCAACTCGCGCTCGATGCGGCGCAGGGGGCGACAGGGGCGGCGCGCGAGACCTTCGCCAACTGGCTCAAGACCCGCGATGCCACGCAGCGCGTGGACCAGGACCCCGGGCTCGTGGCGCGCACCGAGCAGCTCGACGCCTTGAAGGCGGCCGAGCGGGCCGTGGAGGAACGGCTCGAAGGCCTCGCGCGAACCGGCTTGGAGCTGAACGAACGCGAGACCACGCTGGAGAGCGCCGACGCGGATCTGCGCGCGACGGCGCAGACCCGGATGGATGCGGCCGAGCGCGGGCAGGACTTGCGGGTGTTCGGCTACCGGCTGGCCCTGACCCTGCCGCTGCTGATCCTCGCGGGCTGGCTGCTGCTCAAGAGGCGGCGCACGCGCAACTGGCCGTTCGTATGGGGCTTCGCGTTCGCCGCCGCCTTCGCGTTCTTCGTCGAGCTGGTGCCCTACCTGCCGAGCTACGGCGGCTACGTGCAGTACGGGGTCGGGGCGATCGTCACGCTGGTGGCCGGTCGCGCCGGCATCGATGCCCTGCACGCCTACCGCCAGCGGCAAGCCGAGATCGAGGCCAGGCCCGACGCCGAGCGCCGCACCGAGATCGTCACGGACGAGGCGCTGGCCCGTCTGGCCAAGAAGGTCTGCCCCGGCTGCGAGCGCGGCATCGCGCTTGACGACCCGGCCACGAACTTCTGTCCGCATTGCGGGCTCGGGGTGTTCGAGCGCTGCTCCGGCTGCTCGCAGCGCAAGAGCACCTTCGAGCGGTTCTGCCGGGCCTGCGGTGAAACTCGTTCGCCCGTCGCGGTCGCCAGCGCTTAGGGCCTTGCTGTCGCCTGGACAGATTGGTTTTGCTTGCGTTTTCCTCCTTATGACAAAGGAGGGACGATGCTGAGCGACGATCAATGGTCTAAGCGAGTGTACCTTACGGCCGATCCGCGCCTGCATCTCCGTCGTCCAACGGCGCCCGTAGAGGAGCTCGCAGATCGCCCGAGTTCAGCGGTCGCCTGCATGTACGGAGGCCGCCCGTTCCCCCGGTGGCCCGTGACCTTGCCCCCTGCTTGCTCCCGTTCATAACCAGAGGCCGTTCTGGTCCTGGTCCTGTTTGGATCGGGTTGCAAACGCGTTCGGGGTGAGCCCGCCGAGGCTTGTGTGAGGGCGGAAGGTGTTACACACGTAGCGCAGCCCGTTGAACACTTCGCGCAGCCGATGCTCGCGCTAGCCCGCGTCCTCACGCACCAGCGTCAGATACGGCGCGACCAGCGCCCATTCGTCATCGGAGGAACCGGAAGGATAGGCTTTCCGGATCAGGCTCATACCCGACCATCTGCGTCACCGACCCGAGAGGTCCATAACAGCCTCCAGGAACGCATCGCATCAGCCTGTGTGCTGAGGACCGCCTTCAAGAAGCTCGATCCGGAGGATGGCGCGCTCCTCGCCGAGGCCATACAAACGAGGCTTCCCCCTTCGGTGGCTTAAGCAATTAGCGCGTCCCGTCCCGACACTCGAACAGGGGCATCTGCGCCTTGGCGTACAGGGCCTGGATCCGGTCCTTGTGCTCGTAGCCGAACCCGCCTCCGATCAGCCGGCTCCAGTCGCTCTCGTAGTGAAGGCGAGGGTCGTCCCGGACGACGTCGTGCATCTCGGCCAGGACTTCGCACAGGCGCTGGACGTCCTCGTCGGTGACGCGCGCACCTTCGACGATTGGGTTGCCGTACCCCCTGTTCCCAAGCGCGCAGTGCCAGTCATCATCGCCGTCCGGATCGTCGCGGCAGATCCGAAGCGCCTTCTTCATGTACGTGCGGTCCCGGCTTGTCAGGCTGGCATACACTTGGCGCCCGATCGCGTCGTAGTCAGGCTCCGCCGTCCTCGCAGTCGCCACCTCAACGTACAAGCCCTCGACGCGGTCGCGATGCTCCCCGAAGTAGCCGAGCGCGCGCCACCAGTCCGGAGACTGCCTCAGGCTGGCGAGGTCGACGCACGTGCCGAGCATGTCGTCGGCCGTGACCTCATCCTCGCGCTGACCGAGGCCGCGGGGCTGGATGCAGAGTGGAAAGATGCAGCACAGCCAGTCGACGTTCTGCTTGCCGTAGTAGGAGACCCGGGCCGTCCGGATCCCCCGGGCGAGCGCCGTCTTCTCGTCGTCGTGGAGCGCCGCAAAGACGGCGGCGCCGATGTCGTGGGCGGGGCGGGGCATTGGTCGGTCCTCGTTCGTTGGGTTGCGTTGCGCACAAGGTTCGCTACGAGGGGTCGAGCGTCGATAGCGAAGAAGGTCCTTAGTTAACAGGAAGAGCTTTCATCCACACGGCTGATGCGATGGCCGCCTCAATGGCCGCGATGATTGAGAACGGCGCTCGGATCGGCCTCGACCATGGACGCTGCCCCCTATGTGATGCCGCCCGAGGGTCGTCCGAGTTCCAGGCGGTTTAAACAAGGCACTAGCGCGGTTCGCAGACCACAACTCGGGCGCCGCCGCACGCCACGCCGTCGCGGAGGGCCGCGATGCGGTGGCAGCGAGGCGCTCCCTGGTGGCCGCTTGAGCGACGCTCGCTCGCCTCCGAGCTGCGCGGACCAGGGCCGGAGGCGACGGACGCCTCTCCCAAGCAACTTGACGCCCTCGCACGTGGGGAGCGCAGCCGCATCGTAGACCCCGAACGCGCGGTCCTCATGATAGCGACCGCGTGGGCCGTGAGCTGCGCCGCGGAGTTGCTGCGAAAGGTTGACCTTCTACGTGAGGACGCCGACGAGCTTGCTAAGCACCAGTACGGACTCAAGCGGCTCAAGCCGCGCTAAAAAACTTCGACCGTTCAACTAAGCGCACAAACGCGGAGACAGTCGACGAACGGCTTGCGACAATCTTGCCACTGCTGAAGGAACTTTACCAACGGTGCAGCCGCATCGCGAGTGGTGGGACATCGAGTATAGCTCCCTCGCGGAACTCACGTCCCGTCGGTTGGTGGGCATCCACGACGAGCCGGGCCGCCGCATCGACTTGCAGCTCGGCGACGGGAGCATCGCCACCGTCTCACCCGCGACGGATCTGGAACTGGTTCCCCCAGATGTGCTCGGCGATGGATGGGCAAACGCGGCCGGCGGCTGAAGCGGCGGCGTCGGAATATCGGGGGCGCCGCGAGCCTCGACGCCCGCCGCCCCATGTCTCTTTGTGCTCCGCGGTAGGGGATTGGAGAGGGCGTCGAGGAGCGCTGGGGCGGACGTCGCCCCGAGCGCCTCGTGATCGAGGCCCGCCGACGCGAGGCGCGGGCAGGCCTGCAGCCGGGGCGCTAGTCGTCCTCGCCCTCGTCGGCCTCAGCCTGCGCGGCCTGCTCCGCGGCCAAGGCGACTGCAGCCTTCGAGCCCTTGCGCGGCCCCCACGTCCGCCGCGGGGAGTCCGGCTGCTCGGACTTCGGCTTGATCTGCATTGCGTCCGGGACGCGAAGGTCTGCCGGGTCCGGGGCCTCATCCCTGATCCACGTGATGCAGGTTGTGCGGTAGTCGGGCGACGCGTCGAACGTGAGGCCGAGGGCCCCGTAGACGCCGACGACTGTGTTGATCGCCGTGCGGCTGGCCGTGCCCTGCTCGACGGCCACGAGCGTCCGCTGGGACAGGTGGCCCTTCTCGGCGAGCGTCGCCTGCTGCAGGCCGATCAGGGCGCGGGCGGCGCGAAACATTTCGGGCGTCGGGTACATCGAACGGGGCCTTCACGTTGCGGCGCAACACGCGCCGAATCGTGCAAACCTGCCCAACGACGACTCCAAGTGCAAGCAAGGCCACGCGGATTTTGTCCGCATTCCTTGCAACCGTGGGTGCCCAGGGCTATTATCGATTCGTTAACGACGTCCCTCGTCGTGACGCCTCCACCCGACCGGTCGCACGGTCGGGCGGAGGCTGGCCCACCTCACAGGAGACACCCCGTGCAGCGAACCTCCCCCCGATACCACCGATGCGGCCCCGCCGCTCCCCCTCGAAGGCGACGACGTCCAGGGACAACTCGCGGCCCGGCTGCGCGCCGGCGGCGACGCCCTGTTCCTGGAGGGGCTCGCCCGCGTCGGGCAGTCCGCCCCGGAGTCCGCGATCGGCATGATCGATCTCCTGCCCGACGACCATCAGCTCCCGCAGCTGGCGGCGCTCCTGCGGTCGAATCTCTCCCTGCGGCTCGACGCTGCCCGCGAGCTCGCGCGGTACGAGGCGATCCAGGCTCTGCCGGACGAGGACCGGCCCGGCGGTGCGAACGACCTTGCCCGGGCCGCGGCGTTCGCCCGCGATCCGGGGCGGTGGCTCCCCGGCGCGGACAGGGCCCCGCGGTTTTTCCGGCCCGCCCCGGCCGGCGTCAGCCACGTGCTGTTCTTGGGGATCGTCCATCCGTGGACGTACGTCGCCGAGGCCTACGCGCGGTCCGACCTCGCCGAGCTCGTCAGTTACGCGGAGGATGCCGGGCTCCACCGCGGCATCGGCGTCGGCACCCGCGCGACCGGCGACCGTCTGCTGGCCGAGGGGCTCCTGCCGCCCGGATACGCCTGGGCCTCGGTCGACCTCGACGGGCCGGCGCCCGTCGTCCCGTTCCCCGGTGGGAGGGCTGCCTGATGAACGCGATCGTCCCCGTGCCGGCCACCCCGGCCACCGTCGAGTTCGAGTTCGAGGGGCACACGTTCCGCGCCACCGACCTCGCTGGTGAGCCGATCTTCCGCGCCACCGATGTCGCGACGATCCTCTCCTACCGGGACGCGGCGAACATGACGCGCCTCCTCGACGACGACGAGACCACTACTCAGATTGTGAGGGGTGGGTTCGGTGAGGCCCGCGAGGCCACGTACCTCACCGAGCCCGGCCTGATCCACGCGATCCTGAACCGCCGGGCCTCGAAGGGGATGCCGGCAACGACGAAGGAGTTCGTCACCCGGTTCCAGCGCTGGGTCCGGCACGAAGTCATCCCGTCGATCCGGCGGACCGGCTCCTACTCGATCCGGCCGACTGCGATCCCCGTCGACCCGTTCGCCGTGCTGCTGGAGAACCCACAGAAGCTCATCGAGGTCGCAGCGCACTACGCCCAGGCGGCCCTCGTGGAGAAGGCCGCGCACGCCGAGACCCGCATCCAGCTGGAGGACACGACCCGGCTCGTGGCCGTCCATGCCGACCGGGCCGACCACGCGGGGCGCGCCCTGGTCGTGGCCCAGGAGCGGATCGAGGCCGAGCGGCCCCTTGTCGAGGGCTATCGGCAGATCCTCGATGCCGGCGGCGCCCTGGCCATTACGGACGCGGCGAACGTGCTGGGCGTCAGGCGCGGCCGGCTGTTCGCCATGATGCGGGACCGGGGGACGGACGAGGCCCCCCGGCGGCCCTGGCTGTACTGCCGGCCCGGGTCCGACGTCGAGCGCGCCTTCGGGGAGCGGATCCAGCGGGGTGAGCTCCGGCACCGGGCCGTGCGGATCGAGCGCTCGTCCGGCCCCGAGGTCCGGGATCAGGTCCTCGTGACCGCCCGCGGCCTCGACCGGCTCCGCGTCGAGTACCCGGCGTGGGAGGCGGACCAGCGGCGGCTCCCCAACCCCGGCCTGTTCGACAACCCCGCCGACGCGGCGTGACCCGAAACCGGGGCGGCACCCCGCCCCGGGCCCCCGTGGATCGATGCAGGGAAATTGAACGATGAACGTCGAGAGTATCATTGGCGTGGCGAAACCGTCGTCGCCCGAGGAGGTTGCCGCCCGCCGCGCCGAGGCCCGCGAGCGCCGAATCGCGGCGGCCCGGACCTCGGCCCGCCCGAGCGGGGAGGCCGTCGCCGCGCAGGCCGGCCGGACGGGGAACGGCGGGCCGCCGACCCTCGATCCCGCGGCCGAGGTCCGCGCGCTGGGTGAGCTCCTGTACGGCGAGCGCTTCACGACCGAGCTTGCCCGCGACGTCGGCGAGGACCCCCGGACGGTGCGGTTCTGGCTCGCCGGCCAGCGGGCGGTGCCGCCCCGGGCCATGGCGTGGATCCGCGCGGCGGCCCGGCGCCGGGCCGCCGCCCTGGTCGCGATCGTCGGGGCCGAGGCGGCCTAGGGGCAGACGGACCGTCCGGGCACGATCGGCCCGGGCGGTCGCGGCGCGTAGACCCGGCCGTCGTGTCGGAGCGCCCCGCCCGGCAGGATCGCGAGGTCGGTGTCGAGCGGCGAGGCCGAGCCCCCGTTCGAGTAGCACCGCGGCGCCGTCACCCGCCCGCGGGCGTACCGGGGCCGGGCGCAGTCCACGCCGTCGATCCCAAGGCCGGGCTCCCCCACGTCGACGCTGATCGGCAGCGTCCCGTCCGCCGGGCAGTAGAACCCGGGCCGGGGCCGCTCCCCGGCGACGGCCGCCCCCACCGCGAGGGCGAGGGCCAGGGCGGCGAGACCCCGGATCACAGCCGGTACCCCGACGCGGCGACGCTCGCCGCGGTGACGGCGGCCGCGACGTTGGCGTCCGCCGACCGGGCGGTCTGCCGGGCCACCCGGGCGTCCCGGCACGGGGGGCCGAGGAGGTACACCGTCCCACTCGCCGTCTGCGCCCAGCCGTCCCCGCGCGCCGCGATCGGCGACGTCACGACCGTGTCCGTCCCCAACACGGGGTGGCTGTGGACGTCGCCGGCGAGGCACACCTCGTCCGTCCCCGGATAGGGACGCTCGATCCAGGCGGTCAGGAACGGGGCCCGGGCGAGGTCGGCCGCCCGGGGGCGCAGGAGCCCGGCGGCGGCGACGCCGGCCGAGACGCGGGCGCGCAGGGCGTCGACGGCAGCGGTCTGTTCGGTGGTCAGGGGCGTCGGGCGCATGGGGGTCTCCTGTTGCAGCGAGGGAAGCGTGCCGCCGGGGGATGCGAGGAACCAGGGCGTCACCGACCGACGCGGTTCTTCCGATCCGCGTGGTGGTCGCAGCACGACTTGGCCCACCCGCCCGAGCGGATCCGACCAGGCGCCCCGCAGTATTCGCACGTGAACGCGCTGAGGCGCTCGACACTCGCCACGATGGGGCCGACCTTCGCGTTGACGAGATGGTTCTGCTTGCCGCCGAGCGAATAATACCATCGAATACTTCCGAACTTCTCCTTCGTCTGCTCGCATCGGAACGACCGCGCCCCGGTCTCGGCGATCATCCCCGCGCCCGCCTCCCACAGCCAGCGCCAGCCGCCACAGCTGGACGGTCCGCCCTCCTCGAACGCGCGCGGATACCGGACGCCCAGGTCTGCTTGCCAGCCCTCGGGGATCCGCGGCGCGCCGTCCCGCCACCGCAGGGCGGTCGCCCGGGCGAGGACGGCGAGCAGGACGGCGGCGTCCGGGGGGCCGCCCCGCCAGTCGACGAGCGGGCCGTGGGGCGACGGCCGGATCGCCGTGACCTCGACGGGCGGGGTGTCGGCGTCGACGTTGGGCAGGCCGGCGAGGGCGGCGTTGGCGATGGTGACGAACTCGACCTTGGACATCAGGGCTCACTCCATGAGGGTGGTTGGGACGGGGGGCCGCGCGCCGATTTCACGACCGGACGGCCTGGACGTCGGCGAGGCGGAGGACGAGGCCGGCGAGCGTGCCCGCGTCGGCCTCCGAGTAGGCTCCGGCGGCGTGCGCCCGGCCCGCAGCGCGGAGGACGGACAGGCCGGAGCAGACGATCTCGGCGCGCGCGTCGCCGACGGCGTGGCGGCCGCGCAGGTCGGCGAGGGCCGAGACGATGGCGGGGTGGACGATGGCGTGCTGCATGGGGGCGGCCTCCTAGTGCCGGGGAGTGAAGCGATCGCGGGCGGCGAGGGCCGCCTCCACCATGCGGCGCAGGGGGCGCAGGCTGCCGCCCTTCCACGCGGTCAGGGCGTCGAGCTCGTCGCCGTCGAGGTTCGGGCACCACGCCTCGTCGAGCCCCCGGGCGACGCGGATCTCGGCCAGGATCGCCGCGGCGACCACGGGCAGGTCCTCGGCCCGGGGGGCGGGCCACGCCACGACCTGGCACCGATCCCGGAGGGGACCGGACACGCCGGCGAGGTCGTTCGCAGTCAGGATGAACGTCACGCCGGATAGGTCGACCGAGGTCTCGATCGCCGGGTCGTGGATCCGCGCCGCCGTGTGCCGCTCCAGGAACGGCAGCAGCGTCTCGTCGAGCCGCCCCCACCGTCGCGAGACGCCGGCCTTCTCGACTTCGTCGACGACGATGCCGACGGTCGGCGTGCCGGCCCGCAGGATCGCCTGCAGGGGGACGGACACGCGCCAGGTGCCCCACTGCCGCGACGTGCCGGCGAAGCTGCCGCCGTCCATCTGGCCGGCCGCCGAGTAGACCGTGACTGGCAGGCCGGCCGCCTCCAGAAGGGCGCTGGCGAACGCGGTCTTGCCGCAGCCCGGGGGGCCGACGAGCAGCCGCGGACGGAACGCTGCGTGGGGGGCGCCAACGAGGTCTGCCGCGAACGCCTCGACCGCCTCAGACGCCCACGGGAACCGGGCGCGCAGGATCGCGGCGAACACGGCCGGATCGGGAGTCCCGACGACCGGCAGGGCCTTGCCGGCGATCGGCTCGACGAGCGCCCGGGGGCTGTCGACGCGGTCGCGCACGCTCTGCGCCGGTTGGGGCAGATGGCTCAGGTTCGCCGGCACGACGACGATCCCCGGGGCCGTGGGCGGCGGCGTGCCAGGATCACGCCCGGTACCGTCGAGGTAGGCGATCGTCGCCAGCCCCTGGTCCAGGATCGCCGGATCGGTCAGCCCGGCGCCGTGCCCCGGGCGGAGGAGCGCTTCTTCCTCGCCGACGGCGTGCTCGGCGCAGGCGATCACCGCCATCGCGGACAGCCAGCCCGAGGCCCGGCCGTCGAAGCTGGCGAGCCTCACGCGCATCGCGTCCGGGACATGCTCAGGCTCACCGTCGGCCTCGGCGTCCGAGGCCCATAGCATGGCGGCTCGCATTACGAGGGCGAGCTCAGGCAGACGTTCGTCTCGGCCGCTCATAGCGAGGAGGGCGGCGCGTCGCAGAGCATCCGCGGCGAGGATCGAGGACGCCCTTGCGCATCCCAGGGCGGCGCGATGGTGCGTCAGCGCCACCGCGAGCGTGTCCAGTCTCGCGGCCCAGGCGCTGTCGCCGTCCGTCAGCGTGCGGGTCGCTACATCCTCTACGAGGACGTCGAGCGTGCGCAGGCTGTCCAGCCCCGGAGCCCGCGCGACGTCTCTGAGGACGGAGAGTACGTCGGGAGGCACGTCCTCCTCGTAGGCGTCGAGGAACGTCACAACCCGCGTGGCCGCCTCGGCGGCGGGGTCGAGGCCGACGAACTCTCCGCCTGCCAGCAGCTGGCGGCTGTCGAGGGGCTCGGAGGGATCGCGCGGGCCCGCCCAAGGGGAGGGATCGAGCAGAGCGGCGCGGACGGCGGCGACGGCGGCCGCGTGCTCGGCAGGGGTTCTGGATTGGTCGCTCACGGGAGGTCTCGCTCGAATGAAGGGCGCGCAGGGGTGGGCCGAGCCGAAGGGGGCTCAGGCGGTGCGTGCGGCTTTCAATTTCGAGCGGCAGGGCATGGCGGGCAGGCTCCGGTGGTGGGTTCGTACTACCCCTCGGCCATCACCGGCGCAAGCGAACACCCGCAGCGTGGTGAACGTCCGGTTGATAGTCCGGCTCGTCCCACATGCTGACCGGCAGGAACCCGTCCCATTCGGCGGCCTGCTCGTGCGCGGTGTCCTGGATCGTCGGCCGGCCCTTGTAATACGTCCGAACCATGAGCTCGGCTCCGAGCCGCACGAGGAGCCGCTGCAGCCTGCCCGCCGGCACGTCGTCGAGGCGCCCGAGCTCCAGGTCGAGCAGCTGCCCGGCCGGCATCCCGACCTCGCGGGCGAGCTTCGCGAGCGGGATGCGCAGCGCCTTGCGGCGGGCGCGGACGGCGACGCCGATCGTGGGGAGGTCGAAGGCGAGGGGGTACGGCATGCCGCGAGCCTAGCACCGTGACTCGCAAACATCGCTGGCACGAATCGGGAACCTTCGTACCGTCGAGTCATCCAACCTTGGAGACAGGCGATGGCGGACGGGACGGAGGGGGCGCGGCACCCCGGGCGGACGGCGCGGACGGTGACCCACGCCGAGGCGCGGGAGGCCTGCCGGCGGCTGATCAACAGTCACTTCCGCAACGGGGATGAGGCGCGCTGCTCGATCCCGGCGAACCCCGACCGCGACGACGACCTGGTGCTCACCGCCTACATCGAGCAGCGCGCGGCGGCCGACGTCGATGGGGCGGCCGAGGTCAGGCCGCCGCCGGACATGGTCTCCATCCTGGCGCAGATCCGCTCCGTCGCCGAGGCCGAACTATCCCTCTGGCGCGGGGTCGAGATCGA
>Ga0182229_1000458_pt1 | contig 10558 bp, 7 predicted proteins | sample G6R1MG_32_FD_129663 | JGI IMG/M metagenome (GOLD analysis project Ga0182229, IMG submission 129663) | Miscanthus phyllosphere microbial communities from Michigan, USA - G6R4_MAIN_07NOV2016_LD1 MG | ecosystem: Host-associated > Plants > Phyllosphere > Phylloplane/Leaf | place: USA: Michigan...
CCTCATTTCGCCAATTACCTGACCGTCCAGGGCACGATCACCGGCGGCGGGCCGAGCGGGACCACCCCGGTCGCCCAGGGCGGCCGGCAGGCCTTGTTCGGCTTGCTCGTGCAGAAGGCCCCGACCGCCGAGGCGAACGGGAACCGCAACTACGTCGCGGGGGCCTTCAGCACGACGACCTATACGGGGGATGGCGGCACGAGCCTGCGGGGCGACGGCGGCACGCGCGGTGCCTATTTCGGCATCAACCCGCTCGTCGTCCTCAAGTCCGGCGCGAGCAACGTCTTCAATGCATCGGCTGGCGAGATCAACATCGCGGCGGAGGTGGGGTCGAGCGTCCATTACAAGTCGGGCCTGCAGATCGCTGCCCTTCCCTCGGACAAGGTCCAAGGCGCCGATTTCGACGCGATGCTGGCCCTGTCCAATCAAGCCGGTGCCGTCGGCTGGAGGGACGGGATCCTGTTCGGCGCGATGAACGGCACCCATCCCATCAATCCCAAGGGCTATCTGCTGCGATCCTCCGGGCCGGGGCTCGCATCCTTCAGCGTCAGTGCCCAGGGCGTGGTGAAGACGTCCAATCTCGCGGGGGCCGGCACGCGGCCGGTTCTGGCGACCGCGGATGGAACCCTCACGGCCGGGGACGGCCCTCAGACCCGTGGCCCCGTGCCGTCCTCCACCTCGTCCCCCTGTGCGGCGGGTTCCATCACCTTCGACAAGAACTACGTCTATGTCTGCGCTGCCGAAAACACGTGGCGACGCGCCCCGCTCGCGGCCTGGTGAGCGGAGCGCGCTCCCGACGCTCCTCGCCGCGAGGGGCCGGCCCGGTGCGGGGCCGGCCCTGGCTCACAGCACGTTGAGCAACTCGGGCCTGATCGTGTAGTCGACGCTCCCAGCCGCGAAGCCGGTATGGTAGTAGGGATCGCCCGTGTCGATCCACCGCCGCCACCGGTCGATCAGGATCGCCCGATCGCCGAGATCGTAGCCGTCACTCTTCCGGCTCAGGCTCTCGTGGTGGATCAGCCTCGCGTTTGAGGACTGGATCAAGCGAAGCCCGCACTCGCGGATCTTCAGGCACAGATCGACGTCCTGATAGTGCTTCGCGTAATCGATTGAGAAGCCGCCGACCCGGTCGAACAGCGCCCGGGGCAGCATCATGCAGGCGGCCGTGACCGCGCTCGTCTCGCGTGAGACGGCAAGCGATCCGCCGTAGCCGTCGGCGGACTCGACGAAGCCACGCATGATGTGGTCGGCCGTTCCCCGCGGGCCCAGGATCACGCCCGCATGTTGGATCGACCTGTCGGGATACAGAAGCGTCGCGCCGACGGCGCCGACATCCTCGAACTCGAAATACATGCTCAGCTTGCGGAGCCAGTCCGTATCAATGATCTCGGTGTCATTGTTGAGCAATACGAGCATTTCGCCGTCGGAGGCCTGGACGCCGAGGTTGTTGGCGACCGAATAGTTGAACTTCTTGTCTTTGTACGAGATCCTCTTGATCGGGTAATTCTTCATGTGGGCCACCGCGACGGGGTCGGTGGTCCTGTTGTCGACGACGATGACTTCGTAATCGGAATAATCGGTCATCGTGAAGAGGGAATCCAGGCAGCGCCCCAGCACCTCGCCCTGGTTGCGAGAGGGGATGACGATGCTTACCTTCGGCTCTCGCGTCCGCCGCGAGGGGAGCAGCACCAGCCGGTGCGGCAGCAGGGGATGGTTCTCTGCGCGCCACGTCTTTCCGAGCCGTGCGATGTGCTCGTTCACGGCCTGCCGCTGGAGGGCGTCGATTCCGCCCTTCTCGCCGCCGTCGCGCGCGAGGGATCCTGCAATCGCCCGCCATTTGTAGGCGATGGACTTGACGTGCCCGATCCGCAAAGTTCTCTCCGAGACGCGAAGCAGGAAATCGAAGTCCTGCACCCCGTCCAGTTCCTTCCGGAACGGCACCTCGCGGCACAGTCCGGTGCGAACCGCGAGGAGGTGGCCGACATACATCACGCCCATCGCGTAGATGGGGGACCAGTCCGGCTTCAGGAAGTGGTGAAGGACACGCCCCGTCTCGTCGACCGTGACTTGGTCGGAATACCAGACATCGACCTCGGGATCCTTCTCCATCGCCTCGGCGAAGACGAGCAGGGCATCCGCGGTGATTTCGTCGTCGTGGTCGAGCAGGAAGATGAAGTCGCCCTTCGCGTGGCTGACGCCCACGTTGGTCGAATTTGATATGCCCAAGTTCTCGGCATTGACGACCAGCTTGACCAACTTGTTCGCACCGGTGAACTCGCTGACCACCTGCCGGATCGATCTCCGCTCGCCGCTGTCATCGACGATGATGAGTTCGAAGGCCGGCAGGGCTTGATCGAGCACCGATTGAATGGCCCGCCGCAGCACGTCCGCAGGCGTGCGGTAGGCCGGCATCACGATCGAGAAGCGGGGGACTCGCGTCAGCGCCGCGATCCGATCGGCGAACACACGAGCATGGTTCCCCTTCGACTGTCCCATCCTGTCCCTGCTTTTGTGCGCTTCGCCTAGCGCGGAGGGGTTGCCTTCCGACGGCTCACGGGCCTTCAAGATGTCCTGCCCGATCCAAGCTCTCACTTGCTTAAGACGTGAAGACAATGATGTCATAATCATAGCTTTCGCGTACGATGTGCGGCTTCAATTCACCATCGACGATCTCGAACGGGCTATAGCCCAATCGCTTCATCTCGGCGCAGAGATCGACGGTGCGGGGAATGCCGGATCCGATGAGATGGTCGAAGTCGCCGACTTCGAGCATCACGACCGGCTTGTGGGCTCTGAGCAGCTCGCTCATCCCTCGGATCACCTGCAATTCCATGCTCTCGACATCGACCTTGATGAAGTCCGGCTTCACCGAATGCGCGGCACAGAAGCCGTCGATGCTGACCTGACTCACCTCGTGTTCGCGCAGGACCGTATGGCCGCTGTTTTCGAGCCGTGGCGGGAAGGCGGAATTGTAGGCCGCGTAAGCCTCGCCGTAATCCTTGAGGGTAAGCTTGCCCTCCCTCTGACCGACGGCGACATCGTGGGTCGTCACCCAGGGGAACACGCTGACGTTCTGCACGAGGCGGCGGTAGGTGTCAGGTGTCGGCTCGAAGGCGTGGACGGCCCCCTCCCTGCCAACGCGGTCGGCGGCGAGGATCGAGAAGTATCCGTGGTGCGCGCCAACATCGAGGAACACGTGCCCGGGGTTAAGCGCCTTCGTGAGGTATCGGCTCAGTTCGATTTCATAGGCCTTGTGGACGAAGATCTGCCGGCCGACCTCATCGCGCAGGTTCACCTGCATTCGCCGGCCGTTGAACAGTTCGACATCGACCCAGGCCGACAGGACCGGATTGGCGCAAATGGCGTCGGCCGCGCGCACTAGGGACTCGATCTGCGTCGCGTCGTAGCGCGACTTCAGCCGGGCGACCTCCGCGATGCCCCTGAGCCGCCGCTCACCCTCGCTTTCGCCGCCTCTGTCCACCTCCTTGGTGACAGAGTCCTCGCTGGCGACGCCCTCGGCCCGCTTCCTGGGCGCTGGGGACGGCTTGAAGCCCACGATCTGCAGAGAGTGAACCTTCCGCATCGGAAACTGGTCGTAGGGAACTGTTCCACGCCAGCGGTTGTGAGCCTCGGCGGAGAGGTAGTACGTGTCCGAGTCGTTTGCCGCCCTCTCCAGGGCCGCGTCGACGGTCTCCTCGGGATAGCCGAGCAGGCCGGCGAAAGTGCGCACCATCTCCGTATGGTACTCGGCGCCCGCTCCCGTCGCCACGAAGTCGACGGCGTGGACGATCGTCCCCCCCTTCTTCGTGAACTTCCGGATGCCGTCGGTGATCGTCGACAGGATCGGGATCGGCACGTGCTCGACCACGCTGATCGAGTAGCAGCAATCGGCCATGCCGGGCTCGAGCTGCGTCAGGGAGTCGGAGAACCACTCAACTAAGTACTCGACGTGGGGGTAGAGTCTCTTGAAGTGATCCACGTCGAGCGGGCCGTTGCCGGCGCCCTCGTAGGGATCGACGACGATCACCCGGTAGCCGAGGCGGCCGAGGATGTCCGCCACGACCGGTTCGCCCGCACCAATCTCGATCAGCGTCGCGCCGACCGGCTGGGTCGCGAGGATCGTCTTGAGCGTCCAGAAGCGCTGGCTGTCCTTGATGTCGTTGTTGTACCGGAGCAGCTTCGGACACAGATCGGCGCCCTGGCAAAAGTCCCGGACGGTCCCATGGGTGATCCCCTCCTGGACCGGCTCTCGGCTGAGGTCGAGTAAAGTCTTGAGCTCGGCGTCGGAAACAAGATCGACGGACATCACTTCGTCCTTAAGTACTTCGGCGTGCCGAGGGTCGCAGATGATCCGTCGAGCCGACTACGGTAGAAGTTCAACAAATGCGAAGCATTTGCGCGCCAGTTTAGATTCTCGGTTGCGAATTGTCGACCGGCTTCGCCGATGGACCGGCCCGCATCCTCCGAGAAAATCACCTCCGCGACGCGGTCGGCGATCTCCTCCGCGTCGCCCCGCTTGAGGAGGATGGCCTCCACGCCGTCCCGCAGCCGGAGGCCTATATTCGTGGCTGGCAGAAGGAGAGGGCGGCCCAGGGCCAGGAACTCGGGAAGCTTCGAGGGCAGCCGGTAGGCGTTGAACCCCTCCGAGGCGCCCGGTTGCACGAAGACATCGGCGATCTTGAGGGTTTCGATCATGCGGTCGCGATCCACGACGCCCAGATCAATCGTCCAGTCTCCGCGAAGATAGGAATAGCTGACATCGACCTTGTCGTAGTGATCCTTCCCTGTGCGGACGAGCACGATGTTATGGCCGCGCCGCCGCAGGATCATCACGGCGGTGTAGAGTGAGAACACTTCGTGGTGGTTGGCCGAATGCATGTTTCCATTGTAAACGATGATCTTCGCGCCATCGTCGATGAACAGTTCCTCGCGGATCGCGGCGATCTGCGCGGCGGTCAGGTCGGCGTTGAATTGGTCGGTGTCGACCCCCGGCTCGAGCACGTGCTTGGGGAGGTCGTCCGGGCACAATTCGCCGAGCTTTTCCACGATCAGGGTCGCGCCCGCGGAGTTGCGGATGAAACGCGGCGACCGGACGGGATGCGACAGGTGGTGGGGAATGAGGCCGTCGAGCTCGTCCACGCCGAGCTTGGCGAGGCTGTCCCAGCTCCACTCCATCACGGAATCGAGGAGCAAGTGCTCATGGTCCTCGAGATGCACGATGTAGGGACAGCCCGTCTCCTGCACCATGGCGTCGACGAGTTCATAGACGCGGCGCCGCGGCGTCCAGGCATGGATCACGGTGTCGGGCCGCCCGGCGAGGGCAAGGATCTCGGCCGGGATCTCTTCGCCGACCTCGGGCATCCGGATCGCCTCGAAGCACGGGGGGCCGAAATCATTCACGGTCTCCGGATCGTTGGTGCCGAGCACCGTCACATTCGCACCGAGATCGCTCAAGGCGTTCGCGAAATGCGCGACGTGGCCACCGCTGTTGCTGTTGAACAGCCCATAATTTACGAAGACAACGTTCATGGTAACACCGATCCGGCCGACTTAATGCATGATGCTGAGGGAGAGGTATTCGAACCTGAAGTCGGCGGGTCCGATCGTGGGATCCAAGCGGAGTGTTTTGACGGGTTTTTGAATGTCCAAGATTGCTTCGACCGCCACGGCGCCGTTGCTGATCGGGAACGTGAAGGAATTCCGCTCGGAATAGTCCTGCCCGAAATCGAAGAAGATCTGCGCGTAGTCGGCCTGGGTATTCGGTGTCGTGTGCTCGTAGACGATGCGCATCCTGAAGTGATAGACGCCAGGCGTCAGGGACGGGAAAATCAATTGAGGATCACTCTCCGTCGAGACGAAGCCCTTCTGCCAGGGTTTGACGCGGATCATCTCACGTACAAAATAGGTTATCTCGGTGAGTTCGGGCTGCTTGACGTCGGTCGAGCCCGCCCCGACCGACATCAGGCTGGCCCCATCCTCGAGAGAGCGCAGCTCGCAGGAGAAGCGTTGGCTCAGCGGCCGGCCGTCCCCGGCCGGGACGCGGCGAAGACCGTCGACGAACAGGCCGATACGCCCATCCGACATCGTCTTGTCACGCAGCAGCGCGACGAAGTTGGGGTCGCTCCAGACGGCCACGAGCAACTCGCGCCAACTGCCTGCATCCTCGACCAGTCGCCGGCTCATCTCCTCCAGCGGGATGGCTCCCTTCAGCCATGCGATGAACCGCGCGGACGGCTCACCCGTGAACCGCGCCGCCGAGGCGAAGCCGACCAAGCTGATGGGCGTCTCCACCTCGACGCGAAACTCCATGTTCTCGACCATGCGGCAGATGCGTTCCGCCACGCTGGCACGCTGGTAGAAAAGGATTTCGTGGTGGCTCAGGGCCTGACGGCCGAGGACAAGCAACAGGCAATTGCGCGTATCCGCAGCGGTGTGCGGATCGAATGAGGGGTTTGAGACGGCAATTGCCATGATCGACGTGCGATTCCTCTGAACTCAATTGGCCGAAATGATGGTCGCGAAACCGGCAAGACCACCGTCTGGAACGATCGACGCGACACGGACTCTTAGACGGTGGAGGTGCCCCGGCGGCCGTTCACTCGTCCACCGCCCGCCCCCGACGACCGGCAAGACCAGTTCCTCACCCAAGGCGATCTCCAGTCGATGGGGACGCGATCGATCCGCCTGACGCGCGCTGCCGATACCCCCGGAAGCGAAGGGCAACCGGCTATTGGACGTCGCCTCCGATCCAAGGGCGTCCGGTCGTCATCCCTGCCGGCTCGCCGCCAGCGAAATGCGGGCGGCACGCAAATCGGAGGCCACCATCTCCTCGACCAGCTGCGGGAAGGTCGTGGTATGCGTCCAGCCCAGCTTTTCCCGGGCCTTGGCAGGATTCCCGAGGAGAAGGTCGACTTCGGTCGGACGGAAGTAGGTCGGATCGATCCGGACCAGCACCTGTCCGCTGCCCTCATCGACGCCGGTCTCGTCCACGCCCTCGCCCTTCCAGACGATGGTCCGGCCGACGACCGCGAAGGCCCGCTCGACGAACTCCCGCACCGTGTGCGTCTCGCCGGTGGCCAGAACGAAATCGTCCGGCATATCCTGCTGGAGGATCCGCCACATGCCCTCGACATAGTCGCGGGCGTGGCCCCAATCGCGCTTCGCCTCCAGGTTGCCGAGGAACAGCGTGTCCTGCACGCCGCACTCGATCGCCGCAACCGCCCGCGTGATCTTACGGGTCACGAAGGTCTCGCCGCGTGTCGGCCCTTCATGATTGAACAGGATGCCGTTCGAGGCGTGGAAATCGTAGGCTTCACGGTAGTTCACGGTGATCCAGTATGCGTAGATCTTGGCCGCCGCGTAGGGGGAGCGCGGATAGAACGGCGTCAGTTCGCTCTGCGGGGTCTCCCGCACCTTGCCGTACAGTTCGGATGTCGAAGCCTGATAGAACCGCGTCTTCTTGCCCAGGCCGAGGATGCGGATGGCCTCGAGGAGGCGCAGGGTTCCCATTGCATCCGAGTTGGCCGTGTATTCCGGCGTCTCGAAGCTCACCTGGACGTGGCTCTGCGCGCCGAGGTTGTAGATCTCGTCCGGCGTCGTTTCCTGAACCACGCGGATCAGGTTCGTCGCATCGGTAAGATCGCCGTAGTGAAGCGTGAAGTCTGCGCCCTGGATGTGCGGATCGTGGTAGAGATGATCGATGCGGGCCGTGTTGATCGACGACGAGCGCCGCTTGATGCCGTGGACGTGGTAGCCCTTGCTGAGCAGAAGCTCCGCAAGATAGGCGCCGTCCTGGCCAGTGACGCCCGTGATCAGTGCCACCTTCTTTGCCATGGCCAATTCCTAATTCTGAGTTTCGAGATGATGACGGCAGTCAAAAGCCGCAAGTCATCCGCGAATAGTGTTGATATTGTCGAGGTACCAACGGTACGTCTGCTCGATGCCATCGCGCAGGCGGATGCGGGCGCACCAGCCGAGTTCGAGCTGACGTGTGATGTCTTGGAGCTTCCGCGGGGTGCCGTCCGGTTTCGACGGATCGAAGCTGATGCGCCCGCGGAAACCGACCACGTCCCTGATCAGCTCTGCGAGATCCCTGATCGAAATTTCCTCGCCGGTGCCGATATTCACGTGCCGATCGGATGAATAGTTCTCGATCAGAAAGACGCAGGCATCGGCGAGGTCATCGACGTGCAAGAACTCGCGGAGCGGCGACCCTGAGCCCCAGACGGGCAATTCGGGCGCGTCGGCGAGCTTGGCTTCATGCGCCTTCCTGATCAGCGCCGGGAGGACGTGACCTCCCGCGAGATCGAAATTGTCTCCCGTGCCGTAAAGGTTGGTCGGCATCGCGGAGATGAAATCACAATTGTATTGCTTGCGATAAGCTTCGCAGAGCTTCAGTCCGGCGATCTTCGCGATAGCGTACCACTCATTCGTCGGTTCGAGCGGCCCAGTCAACAACGAGGATTCCCGCATCGGCTGGTCAGCATGCTTCGGATAGATGCATGACGAGCCGAGGAACAGGAGCTTTTCCACGCCGGTTTGGTAGGCGGCGTGAATGATATTGCTCTCGATCATCAAGTTGTCGTACAAGAATTCGGCGGGCTTTTCGCTATTGGCGAAGATGCCGCCGACCTTGGCCGCCGCGAGGACCACCACGTCGGGCTGGTTTTGGGTCATCCAGACGCGAACGGCAGCTTGATCGCGCAGATCGAGTTCGCTGCGATGAGCCGTGAGAATCTGGCAATCGACCTGGCCGAGCCGACGAACCACGGATGATCCGACGAGGCCGCGGTCGCCCGTAACCCAAATCCGTTTGCCGACAATCGGAAATAGCACTTCTCTACGGTCCTGATTCACCAATCCGAGGAGCGGGGCCTGATAGCTCAATCGCGGATTGAAAGATAGCCGTTGCAGAACGGTAGGCTGCAATCCGGTCAAAATGACGAAATTTCAGCCACGATAGCTCGGTCTCCAAGTAGTGTAAAGTCAATTTGAAGTTGAAATCAGGCGAAGTCTGCTATTGGGCCTCGGTGTAGGCCCTATCTCGAATGCCAGGCCAGAATTAGGCGGCGCTCCCCGCCCGATCATGCCACGGCCGGGATTGCCACGGGAACTCCTATCCACAGTGTGAGCTTGCAGCGCGTCGATCCGTCAAATGTTGGTGCTCCTTGATCGAAAGAGACCGGCCCTCACTGTGCAGCCTGGTTCCGGCGGCCTTGGCAACCGTCGCGGGCAGATGCCAAATCGCGCCGGTTCAGCTTTCCGCCTGTCTTCGATGTGCGGCCGTCGGTCGCTCCGGGCCTTTCCGGCGAGCGGGATCACTTCGGAACAACGGAGACGTGACTTCCGGGACACAATGTTTTCCGGAGGGGCGTGTAACATCGAATTTGGTCATGTAACGGTAGCCCGCCTCCGATGCCGCAATCGCCGATACACGCGGTCAGTCCGAATGTGTTGTGGAACCCCTTGCAGGAGCGGGAGCGGCGCTGGGCCTCGCTCGGGCAGTGCCCGGCGATTGTGTGGTTCACGGGCTTGTCGGGGTCGGGCAAGTCCAGCATCGCCGACGTAGTGGACCGATCCCTCACGCAGAGCGGGCGGCACACGATGGTGCTCGACGGCGACAACCTGCGCCACGGGCTGAACCGGGATCTCCGATTCAGCGCGGCGGACCGCGCCGAGAACGTCCGCCGCGCCGCCGAGGCCGCCCGGCTCATGGCCGAGGCGGGGCTTGTGGTGATCGTCTCGCTTATCTCACCGTTCCGCAAGGAACGCGCGGTCGCGCGGGAGATCGCCGGCGACATTCCCTTCCTCGAAGTTTTCATCGATACGCCCTTGGACGTATGCGAGGACCGCGATCCGAAGGGATTATACAGCCGCGCCCGTGCCGGTCAGATTCCCGATTTCACCGGAATTTCCGCGCCCTACGAGGCGCCGGCTCATCCGGATCTGTTGGTCCGCACCGAGGGGCTCACCGTCGAGCAATCGGCGCTCGCGGTCATTCCCGCCCTGTTTCATCTGTCGACACCGGTCTCCCATTATAGCTCAAGCGCCAACGCACGCATTTTTGATGGTTATAGCGCCACTGTAGCCGCCTGAAAGGGCTCCAGCCAATCTGGCAGTGGGAACATTTGGTGGGTGATCTGACCCCACGAGGTGGTCCAAGAATAAAGTTAGTGTGCGGTGGGCCTGGAGTTGACCCCGTTTGTGGTCCACGGCCTATGCAAGTTCTCGGGCTGTGACAGCTTGGTTGGCGAAGGCTCGGGGCGTCAAGCCGCCCAAGGCCGTATGAGGTCGGTCTTCGTTATAGTGGCACCTCCAGTCCTCGATGCGCTCCCGGGCATCGGTCAGCGACAGGAACCACGAGGCGTTCAGACATTCCGCCCGGAGGCGGCCGTTGAACGACTCGATATACGCGTTGTCGGTCGGCTTGCCCGGGCGGGAGAAGTCGATCTCGACCCCGTTCAGGTAGGCCCACTGGTCGAGCATGCGACCGGCGAACTCCGGCCCATTATCGACCCGCAAGCTCTTGGGCCGTCCCCTGAGCTTGACGAAGGCGTCG
>Ga0182229_1000459_pt1 | contig 10551 bp, 4 predicted proteins | sample G6R1MG_32_FD_129663 | JGI IMG/M metagenome (GOLD analysis project Ga0182229, IMG submission 129663) | Miscanthus phyllosphere microbial communities from Michigan, USA - G6R4_MAIN_07NOV2016_LD1 MG | ecosystem: Host-associated > Plants > Phyllosphere > Phylloplane/Leaf | place: USA: Michigan...
GGCTGGTGATGTCGGTGCCGACGGAGACGTAGCCCCCGTCTCGCGTGCGGCGCTCGCTGATCTGCAGCCATCGCCCGTCGGCCAGTTCCGCCTCGAAGGTGCGGGCGGTCGCCATGCCGATCTCCGGCGTCTCCCGGCGGATCTGGGGCAGGGCGCCCCGGCTCATCACGTCGATGTAGCGACGACCCGGCTGCGCATCCTCGGCGCTGAGCGCATGGAGATGGCGGAACTTCGAATTGCACAGGACGAGGCGGTTGCCCTGGTCCCACACGACGAAGGCCTCGGAGATCGCCTCGACCGCGTCGCGCAGACGCATGTCGTTGGCGGCGTTGGTTTCTTCCAGGGCGCGCTGGTGGCTGATGTCGACGGCGATGCCGACGAGATGGCGCCCGCCATCGAACCCGTCCGTCACCACCTCGGCGCGGGCGCGCAGCCAGACATAGGCCCCGTCCGCACCGCGCACGCGGAAGGCGTGGTCCACATGGGTCTGGTTGGCGGCGACCGCGCGGGCGAGGCTGTAGAGGTCCCCGTCATCCGGGTGGACGAGGCCGTTGACCGTGCCGAAGGCGAGGTAGGGCTGCTCCCGGCGATAGCCGAGCAGCGTGTACATCGAGTCGGACCAGTAGATCCGCCCCCTGGCGATGTCCCAGTCCCACAGGCCGCAATCGCTGCGGCGGAGCGCCGTCTCCAGCCGGAGGCGGATCTGCTCGCAGGCCCGGTCGGCGAGGGTCGCCTGCCGCGTCTGCAACCCGTAGGCGACGCCGACCCCGACGATCACGAGGATCGCCGCGCCGACGAGGACGATCTGGTCGCGGGTCCGCGCGCCCCAGCCGACCATCAGCGGGTCGACGGGTTGGAGCACCGCGACCTGCCCCTTCCCCGTGGGGAGGTTGTGCACGGCCGCGAGCACCCGCTCGCCGCCGGGCAGGTCGAGCAGCACCGCCCCGGCGCGCTCGCCCAGCGCCGAGAGCGGTTCGCTGGGTCCGAGGATGTCAGGCAGCGTCTGCATGTCCGCCGGCAGGGGCGGGTGGGCGACGGCGATCCGGGAATTGGGTGTGAGCAGCACGAGGCGGCGGCCGGGATGGCGCCCGTCCTCGGGGAGCAGGGCATGGAGGTCGGCGCGGCCGCCCTCGACCGAGCGCAGGGCATGGGCGGCGAGGCGGGCGAAGCTCTCCACCTCGGCCTCGGCGCCGGACAGGATCTCGGCCCGCTGGCCGCGGATGTGGATCGCGGCCAGGGCGACGAGGCAGGCGAGGAAAATCGAGAGCGCGCCGGGCACGGCATAGCGCAACCAGCGCTCCGCTCTCTGCAAACGCGGATCCCGGCTGCGGACGGGCCAAACCGCCGACAGAGTCGAGTCCGCACGCGCGGAGAGGGAAGCGGAAACCGCCTCCGGCATGGCCGAACCTCACCCCTCGGAGAATCGATCCGGCCGGGGCGCTGGCGCCCTGCGAATCTGAGTGAATACAATCACCTGCGCAGGGTGTTTGTCCACCGCTTTTTTACCATTCCACCTTGACGCGAATCCCCCCGGACGGTGGCCGATAGAATCGGTTTTGTACAATCATAACAAGTGGTTAGCCGTCTTTCAGAGTCCGGCTCAGGATGTCCGCGACATCCCTGGACAAACCAGGAACGGCCTTGATCCGGTTCAGCATTTCGGCGGCTGCAACACGGCGGTTTTTTTCCAGCCGACGCCACGATCCGAAGGCCGTCAGAAGCCTGGCTGCAACCTGAGGATTGGCGGAATCGAGCGCCTTCACGGTGTCCGCAACGAGAGTGAAACCCGCTCCGTCGGCCCGCGCGAACTGCGTCGGGTTCGCCATGCTGAAGCTGCCGACCAGCGCGCGGACCCGATTCGGGTTGGTCATGGAGAAGGCCGGGTGGCCCTTCAGCCGCTCGATTCGCGCCAGGGTCTCGGGTTCGGGGATGGTCGCCTGGATGGCGAACCACTTGTCGAGGACGAGGGGTTCGTCGGCGTAGCGCGCCCCGAACCCGTCGAGGGCGGCCTCCCGCGCCGGGCCGGGGATCTGCGCGAGGGTGGCGAGGGCGGCGAGCCGGTCGGTCATGTTGCCGGCCTCGTCGAGGCGGCGCGTGGCGAGTGCGGCGCCGGTTTGCGGATCGCCCGCCGCGATCAGGTCGAGGGCGGCGTTGCGGAGCGACCGGCGGCCCGCCGAGGCGGCGTCGGGGCTGTAGGCGGCCCCGTCCGCCGGGGCGAGGGCCGCGTCGATCCGGTCGAGGCGCGGGCGCAGCACCCGGCCGAGATGGGCGCGCAGGGCGTGCCGGGCCGTGTGGATCGCATCGGGATCGACGTCGGCGGCGAGCTGGTCGGCCGCCTCACCCTCGGTCGGCAGGGCGAGGACGAGGGCGGCGAAGGCCGGATCGGACAGCGCCTCTCCGTCAAGGAAGGTGCCGAGCGCTTCCGCGAAGGCCTCCGCGCGGGCGGGATCGGGGTCGAGGATCAGCCGCATCGCGACGTCCTGCGCCGCCTGCCAGCGGTTGAACGGGTCGCTGTCGCGGGCGAGCAGCCGCAGGCGCTCCTCGTCGGTGAGGGCGAGGTCAAGGCGCACCGGCGCCGAGAAGTCCCGCAGCAGCGAGGGCACCGGCGCCTCGGCGACCGACTCGAGCACGAGGTCCGCCTCGCGGGTGTCGAGGACGAACACGCCGTCCTTCACCGCCTTGCAGGTCGCCCCGGTCAGGGGGCCGGAGGCGCCGACGAGGCCGAGGGCCACGGGGATGACGAGGGGCGGGCCCTCCTCCGGCAGGTGCTGGGCGAGGCGCAGGGTGTAGGTGCGGGCGGCGGCATCGTAGGTGCCGCTCGCCGCGAGGCGGGGCGTGCCGGGGCGCTCGTACCAGCGGGCGAAGGCCGAGAGGTCGCGCCCGGTCACGGTGGCGAAGGCGGCGAGGAAATCCTCGACGGTGGCCGCGCGCCCGTCATTGTCCGCGAAGTAGCGGTCCATGCCGGCGCGGAAGGCATCGCCGCCGATCAGGGTGCGCAACATCCGCACGATCTCGGCCCCCTTGTCGTAGACCGTCGCCGTGTAGAAGTTGTTGATCTCCGCATAGGCGTTCGGCCGCACGGGGTGGCGCAGCGGGCCGGCATCCTCGGGGAATTGCCGGGCGCGCAGCGAGCGCACCTCGCCGATCCGGTGGACCGGCCGGGAGCGCATGTCGGAGGAGAATTCCTGATCGCGGAAGACGGTCAGGCCCTCCTTCAGGCAGAGCTGGAACCAATCCCGGCAAGTCACTCTGTTGCCGGACCAATTGTGAAAATACTCGTGGGCGATGATCGCCTCGATGTTGGCATAGTCCGCGTCGGTCGCCGTCTCGGGGACGGCGAGCACGTACTTGTCGTTGAAGATGTTGAGGCCCTTGTTCTCCATCGCCCCCATGTTGAAGGCGGAGACGGCGACCACGTTGAACACTTCGAGGTCGTAGGCGCGGCCGAAGGCGCGCTCGTCCCATTCCATCGAGCGGATGACCGCATCGAGGGCGTAGCCCGCGCGGTCCTCCCTGCCGGGCTCGACATAGACGGCGCAGGTGACGTCGCGCCCGTCCATCGTGCGGAACGCGGTCTCGACCTTGCCGAGGCGCCCGCCGACGATGGCGAAGAGATAGGCCGGCTTCGGGTGCGGATCGTGCCAGACGGCGTAGTGCCGGTCCTCGCCGACCGGGCCGGATTCGACCGGGTTGCCGTTGCCGAGCAGCACCGGGGCCTCCGCGCGGTTCGCCTCGATCCGCGTGGTGTAGACCGCCATCACGTCGGGGCGGTCGAGGAAGTAGGTGATGCGCCGGAACCCGTCCGCCTCGCACTGGGTGCAGTAGACGCCGTCCGTCCGGTAGAGGCCCATCAGCTTGGTGTTGGCGGTGGGATCGACCTGCGTGACGATTCGCAGGACGAAGGGCCGCCGGGGCGGCCGGTGCAGGGTCAGGCCCGCCGGGCCGACGCTCATGGCCTCCGGCGCCACGCCCGCCCCGTCGAGGTCCAGGGCCACGAGCGTCAGGTCGTCGCCGTCGAGATGGAGCGGCGCCTCCGGGTCTCCGGCGGGATTTGGCCGCAGGGCGAGTTCCGCCGTGATCCGCGTGGCGTGCGGGTCGAGCCGGATGTCGAGGTCGACGCGGTCGATCAGGAAGGCGCTCGGGCGGTAATCCTCCAGGCGGATCAGCGGCGGCGTCTCTGTTCGCATACGAAGCACTCCCGGCATCGACAGGCCCCCGTTCTGGCGCCTCGGTGGCCCAAGCGCAACGCGCCTGCGACGGCACGCCCGCTGTGGATGGAGGGGACCCGGCGGGCCCCAGCCGCGTTGCCGGGCACAAGGGTGATGAGTGCGGGTCCGGAATGGCAGGTTCAGGGGTGCGGCGTCAGGCGAAGGCGGCGGAACGGAGCCCGGAGGATGTGCCGCTGGTCCCCACGGGGGCGCTCGCCGTGTCGCTCCTCGGACTCGCGGAGGAGGGCGGTCCCATCGTCCATGTCGCCCGCGACGGGCGGCGCCTCGATGAACTCGCCGCGACGCTGCGGGTGCTTCAGCCCGGCCTCGCGGTCGGCCTCTTTCCCGAATGGGATTGCCTGCCCTTCGACCACGCCTCGCCGTCGCGGGCCACGATGGGCGCCCGCACCGCGCTGCTGCGCTGGCTGACCGACGCGCGGGCGCGGCCCTCGATCATCCTCACCACCGGCCCGGCCATGGTCCAGCGGGTGCCGCCGCCGGACACCTGGGACGGCGGGCGCGTCACCTTCGCCGTGGGCGACACGATCGACGTCGCCGCCGTCACCGCCGAATTGCAGCGCCTCGGCTACGTCCTCGACGAGCGGGTGGACGAGCCGGGCGAGGTCGCCATGCGCGGCCGGACCCTCGAAGTCTTTCCCGCCGCCGCCCCGCGCCCCTGCCGGGTGGAGCACGACAAGGGCCGCGTCACCGCGATCCGCTCCTACGATCCGGTCTCGCAGCGCTCCGTCGCCGAGGTCCCCGACCTCCTCGTGGACCCCGCCACGGAGATCCTGCTGACGGCCGGCGCGCAGGACCGGCTGGCGCCCTTCACGGGCCAGGAGCACGGCCTTCCGCGTTTCTACAAATCCCTCGTGACCTTGATCGATTACCTCCCCGAGGCCCGCCTCGTGGTGGAGGAGGGGACGGAAAGCCGCCTCGGCGCCTTCTTCGAGCAGGTCGAGGAGGGGCGGGAGGCCGCGAGCCGGGGGCGCCGCTCGGCCAAGGCCGTGGACGGTCTCTATCTCACGCCCAAGGAGTGGAAGGCCCTCGCCAAGGGCCATGCGCTGGCCGGCGCGACGGAGGAGGCCGCCCAGGACGTGATGGTCCCGGTCTTCGCCCGCGACAAGCGCCCCGGCACGGCCCTGGCGAAGTTCCTCCGCGAGCGGCTGAAGGCGGGCGACCGCATCGTCCTCGCCGGCCCGAAATCGCCCCTGCGCCGCCTCGTGCGCCGCGCCTCAGAGGCCGCCGAGCGGCCGATCCGCCTCATCGACGCCTGGGCCGAGGCCGGGGAGGCCGAGCCCGGCGCGGTGCTGGCCTTCGAGGCGCCCCTCTCGGCGGGCTTCCGCCTCGACGGCACCACCGTCGTCGCGGCGGCGGATTTCCTCGGGCCGTCGGCCGCGCCGGTCGGCACGGCGGGTCCGGTCCTGCCGCTGGGCGATGTCGAGTTGCGGCCGGGCGACGTGGCCGTCGACCGCGACCGGGGACTCTGCGTGTTCGAGGGGCTGGAACCGGTCTCGGCCACGGACGCGACGGAGGCCCTGCGCCTGCGCTTCGCCGACGACGCGGTGCTGATGGTGCCGGTGGATCAGGCCGAGCGGATCTGGCGCTACGGCTCGGAGCCGGAGGCCGTCGCCCTCGACAAGCTCGACGGCAACACCTGGGCGCGCCGCCGCCTGGAGGCCGAGGCGACCCTCGCCCGCACCGCCCGCACCCTGCTCGAAGCCGCCAAGGCACGGAAGGAGGCCGGCGCGGCCAAGCTCGTGCCCCCGGGGCGCGAACTCGAGCGCTTCGCGGCGGGCTTCGGCTTCTCGCCGACCCCGGATCAGGCGCAATCCGTGGAGGCGATCCTCGCCGACCTCGCCTCCGGCGAACCGATGGACCGGCTGGTCTGCGGCGATGTCGGCTTCGGCAAGACCGAGGTCGCCCTCCGCGCCCTCGCCGCCGCGATCTTCGCCGGAAAGCAGGCGGTGCTGATCGCCCCCACTACCGTGCTCGCCCGCCAGCACGCGGCCACGCTGGAGCGCCGCTTCAGCCGGTTCGGCATCGAGGTCGGGCATCTCTCGCGCCTCGTCTCGCCCGCCGAAGCGAAGCGGGTGAAGCAGGGCTTGGCGGACGGCTCGATCCGCCTCGCGGTCGGGACCCATGCCCTGGCCGCCAAGAGCGTCGCCTATGCCGATCTCGGCCTGACGGTGATCGACGAGGAGCAGCGCTTCGGCGCCAAGATGAAGGCCGACCTGCGCCGCCTCGCGGCCGGCGGCCATGTCCTGACCCTGACGGCGACGCCGATCCCGCGCACCCTGCAATCGGCTTTGGTCGGCCTGCAGAGCCTCAGCGTGCTGGCGACGCCGCCCGCCCTGCGCCAGCCGGTGCGCACCGTCGTCACCGCCTTCGAGGACGAGACCCTGCGCGAGGCGCTGGTGCGTGAGCACCGGAGGGGCGGCCAGAGCTTCGTCGTCTGCCCGCGCATCGAGGACATCGCGCCCCTGCGCGACCGCCTCGCCAAGCTCGTGCCCGACCTCGACATCGCCATCGCGCACGGCGACCTGAAGGCCGCCGCGATGGACGAGACCATGGTCCGGTTCGCGGAGGGCTCGGGGGACGTGCTCCTCGCCACCGCGATCATCGAGAGCGGCCTCGACGTGCCCCGCGCCAACACGATGCTCGTGTGGGATGCCGCCCGGTTCGGCCTCGCGCAATTGCACCAGTTGCGCGGACGGGTCGGGCGCGGCCAGCGCCGTGGCGTGGTCTATCTCCTCAGCGATCCGGCCGCGCCGCCGAACCCGGCCGCCGAGCAGCGCCTGCGCGCCTTGGAGGCCATGGACCGCCTCGGCGCCGGCTTCGCCATCAGCGCCCGCGACCTCGACCTGCGCGGGGCGGGCGACCTCGTCGGCGAGGATCAGGCCGGGCATGCCAAGCTCGTCGGGCTCGGCCTCTACCGGCACCTGCTCGAGTTGGCGCTGATGCAGGCCAAGGGTCAGCCGGCCGAGGATTGGACGCCGGACCTCGTCCTCGCCCTCGCCGCGACGATCCCGGATTCCTACGTGCCGGAGCCGGAGATCCGCCTCGACCTCTACACCCGCGTCCTGCGGCTGCGGGATGCGGAAGCGATCGAGGCCCTGGCGGCGGAGGTGGAGGACCGGTTCGGCGCGCCGCCGGAGCCGGTCGCCGCCCTGTTCGCCCTGGGCCGGCTGCGGGCGACCTGCCGCCAGCTCGGCATCGCCCGGTTGAACGGCGGCCCACAGGGCATCGCCGCCGAGTTCCGGCCCGGTTGCCGGCCGGGGCCGATGGCGGCGGCCGACGACCTCGTGCTCAAGGAGAACCGGATCGTCCTGCGGCGGGCCTGCGGGGATGCGGCCCGGCGTGCCGAGTCGGCCGCCGAGTTGCTGGACCGGATCCGCGAGGCGCGGGAGAGGGGCCGCTGAGCGGCGGCTCAGGCCGCTTCCAATTGTGCGCCGATCTCCTCGCCCTTCCGCCACACGAGGCGGCAGACGTAGAAGGTCGGCGCCTGTTCGATCTCCAGCAGGAACGTGTCGGGGATCAGGTCCGCCTCCGGCAGGGTGACGCGGACGCCGCGTTCCGACCGGTCATAGACGAGGCAGGAGACGGAGCGGTGTTCGTCCAGGCAGATGCGCCCCGGGACATCGAGCCGGGTACGGGGAAGAGCGCGGCGTTCGATCATTGCGAGCCTCGACAGAGGAGCACACTCTCCCACGGACGCGTACAGGCCGCGTAAGACCCTTCGTTCAAATTGTCCGCATCGGGCCGGATCAGGCCAGCAGGTAGGCCAGGAGCGCGCGCAACTGCGCCGGCTTCACCGGCTTCAACATCAGCTCGGCCTGGGCCTCCGCGACGCGGCGGCCGACCTCGACGCTGTAATCGGCGGTCGCGACGATGACCGGCGTCACCCAGCCCCGCGCCTCCCGCAGGTGCTCGACCACGTCGAGGCCGGTGGCGCCGTCGGACAGGTGGTAATCGATGATCATCACGTCCGGTCGCTTCATCCCGGCGCGCAGGGAGTCGACCACGCCGGAGAGGGCGCGGTGGCTCTCCACCTCGGCGTCCCAGCCGCGCAGTAGCCGTTCCAGCGCCTCGGCGGTGGAGGCGTCGTTCTCGATTACGAGGACCCGCGCGCCGGTCAGGGTCGTGGCCACGGGCACCGGGTGCGCGGGCGCGTCCGGCGCCGAGGGCGCGAGGGGGATCTCCACGCTCATCCGCGTGCCGCGCCCGACCCGGGAATGGAGCTGGATCGGGTGGCCCAGGGCCGAGGCCATGCGCTGGACGATGGAGAGGCCCAGCCCCAGCCCCGGCCCGCCGGCATCCTCGCCGTCGCCCGTGCCCCGGTAGAATTCCTCGAAGACGAGATCGCGCTCCTCCTCCGGGATGCCCCGGCCGGAATCGACCACGTCGATGCGGCACAGGCCGCCCCGGCGGCGCACGCCGATCAGCACCCCGCCCGATTCCGTGTAGCGCACGGCGTTGGAGACGAGGTTCTGCAGGATCCGCTGCATCAGCGCCACGTCGGTGGCCACCACCACGTCGCAGGTGCGGGTGAGGAGGCGCAGGCCCTTGCGCTCGGCGAAGGGCCGGAAGCTCGCCTCGATATGCGCCACGAGGTCCGCAAGCCGCACCGGCTTGATCACCGGCCGCACGGCGCCCGCATCGAGCTTCGAGATGTCGATGAGGGCCTTGATCAGGTCCTCGATGGTCTGGAGACCGCGCTCCACCTGCCTCGCGACGGTCTGCGCCTCCGGGCCGGGGGCGAGGTCCGACAGCGCCGAGAGGGAGAGCCGGGCCGCGTTGAGCGGCTGGAGCAGGTCGTGGCTCGCGGCGGCGAGGAAGCGCGTCTTCGAGCGGTTGGCCGTCTCGGCCTCGTCCTTGGCCGCCTGGAGGGCCGAGTTCGAGGTCTCCAGGCTCTTCATCAGGGAGGTCAGTTCCTCCGTGCGCGAGCGGACGCGGCCTTCGAGCATGATCGCCGTCTGGAACAGGGCGTAGGCCCCGCCCTGCTGGTCCATGGTCCGCTCGACATGGGCCATGAGGGCGGCGTTGATGCGCTCCAGCTTCTCGATCCTGCGCGCCAGGGCCTCGCGGCTCTCGCCCTCCGCCTCCGCGACCATCGCCGTCCCGCTCACGCCGGATGGTTCCGGCCGATGGCGATGCCGGTGAAGGTCTGGTTCAGGTGCATCGAGCGGTACTGCTCGCCATAGGTCTCGAACCCGACCACGCCGTAGCGGCTGTAGAGGTCCGAGATGCGGTGGCGGCATTGCCGGCTCTCGGCGTCGAGGCGGCGCAGCACGCAATCGAAGCCGATCACGAGGTCGAGGCCGCCCAGGGTCTCGTCGAGGTCGGAGAGTTCCGCCCGCGTCGCCTCCACGATGTCGTGCGGCTGGGCCAGCGTCAGCACCGCGCCCTCGCTGATGGCGCAGAACAGGGTGAGCGACCCGTCCGGCTCCACCCGGCTGATCGACCGGCAATAATATTCACCCCCGACCTTCACCGCGAGGGGATAGGCGGCAAAGCTCATCGGCGTCAGGTGCTCGGGATCGAGCCCCACCGCCTTGGCGTATTCCCGCGCCGCCGGCTCGGCGTTCAGTTCGTGGACCCGCCGATGCTCCTCGGAGGCGGCGGTCACGACGAACTTGCGCTGGGTCGGGGCGAAGTTGTCGCTCTTGAAGATGCGGATCGGGAAATCCGTCTCCACGAGGATCAGCACCGCCGCGTTGGTGTGGATCGCCCCATCGTGGATGAGCACCGTGCCGGCGAAGGCGAGGTCGTCCCCCGCCGAGCCGCCTACCAGGGGGATGCCGTCGAGGGCCCAGGCCACGGCCGAGACCACCGTCTCCTCCGCGTTGGAGAGCGCGTCGATGAGCGAGAGCGCGAACTGGCTGCCGGGCACCGGCTCGATCCGGATCTGGTCGAGCTGCCGGCGCAGGCTGCGCACGGCGGTCGCGGTGCGGGCGACGTCCAGGCAGTCGATCCGGGTGAGCACGTCGCTGACGATGCGGAAGCCCCGCCGGGGAAAGGCGATGGCGACGAGGCCCCGGTCGATGGCGCCGGCCGGGCTGATCCCGCCCGACGAGCTGCAGCCGAGCAGCGTCACGCCGGGGAAATGCGCGCCCACCGCCGCGACGAGATCCCGCGCGTCGTAGGCGGGCGAGAAGAAGACGAGCAGATGGCCGATCGGCTCACGGTCGAGGAGCGCGGCGACGGAGGCCACGGCCTCGCGCACGTCGGACGCCTCGGTCCAGGCAGACTGGATCCCGCAGAGATGCGAACGCATCCGCGTTCCATCGATCACGGCGTCACTCCCGCTCGGGGCCGCTCTCGCCCGGCGGCCCTCGTGGGA
>Ga0182229_1000460_pt1 | contig 10539 bp, 8 predicted proteins | sample G6R1MG_32_FD_129663 | JGI IMG/M metagenome (GOLD analysis project Ga0182229, IMG submission 129663) | Miscanthus phyllosphere microbial communities from Michigan, USA - G6R4_MAIN_07NOV2016_LD1 MG | ecosystem: Host-associated > Plants > Phyllosphere > Phylloplane/Leaf | place: USA: Michigan...
ATCTTCTGCCCCCGCCCCCGCCCCCGCCGCTCCCCCCGCCGATCGATTTCGCCGGCGGCTGGTATCTGCGCGGCGATGTGGGCGCCAGCATCTACACCGCCCCGAAGTATGCCGTGAACGACATTCCCGGCACGCATTTCTTCGGTGAGGCCCAGTCGGGCGGCCTCTTCGCGGGCGTCGGTGTCGGCTACCAGTTCAACAACTTCTTCCGGGCCGACGTCACCGGCGAGTACCGCACGGCGTCCCTGCGCCTGTCGAGCTACAACGATTTCGGCAGCGGGTGCGGCTGCGATCCCACGGGCCGCAACTTCAACCTGACCAGCGGCCATTACGACGCCGCCGTCGTCCTCGCGAACGGCTATTTCGACCTCGGCACGTGGTACGGCATCACGCCGTTCGTCGGCGGCGGCGTCGGCGCGGCGTTCAACTACTTCTCGGGCTTTACCGACAGCGGCGTCACCAACTTCTACTCGCCGTACGTCTACAACCAGCCGACCTCGCCGGGCGTCTTCAAGTCGAAGACCACGGAGAGCTTCGCCTGGGCGCTCCATGCCGGTCTCGCCTACGACGTGACCCCGAACTTCAAGGTCGAACTGGCCTACCGTTACCTGAACCTCGGCCACGCCCAGACCGGCGCGCTGACCTGCCTCGACGCCGCCGGGCCCGCCTGCACCACCGTGCTGAAGGCGAAGAACCTGGAGGCGCACGACATCAAGCTCGGCGTCCGCTACCTGATCGGCAGCGCCTTCGTGCCCGCGCTCCCGCCGCTCATGCCCGAGCCGCTGGTCCGCAAGTACTGATCGAACCTTCAGGACGTTTCCGGACGGCGCGGGCTTCCCGCGCCGTTCGTGTTTGTCGCGAACTGCAGATTGAGTTCAGTTCGAGGCGAAACACGCTGAACTTGCTTAATGCAACGGTCGATTAAGGTTACTGCGGTACCCCTAAACCGTGGCGTGAAGATTCAATGGCTTCGCAGCCCCGAGGATTGTTGGGATGCGTAAGATCCTGGTTTCACTGTTGGCCCTGAGCGCGGTCGGCACGGCGCAATCCGCCGACCTCGACTACGATTACCTGCGCGGCGCGGATTTCGACCCGCCCCCCGTCGCCGTCATCGACTGGAGCGGGTTCTATATCGGCGGGCACGGTGGTTGGACCTCCGGCACCCTGACGAAGCGAGCCGATGCCCAGGCGGCGTTGCTGAACTACGCCAATTCGACGCCTTCGGCCGCTGGCTACAGCCTCTACAATTCGACGATCTTCGCGTCACGCGGTTCGAACGATAGCTTTGGCGCTTATGCCGGCTTCAATGCTCAGTTCGATGAAGTCGTCCTCGGCCTCGAGGCCGACTACACGCACAACAGCCGCAAATCGCTCTGGATCGGAACTGCGACGAACTTGCCGCCGCAATACGCGGTCACGGCAACGAACCGGACGAGCTTCGAGAATTACGGGACGATCCGTGCGCGCGCCGGCTACGCTATCGGAAGCTTCCTGCCCTACGTTACCGGCGGTTTGGCCATCGGCGAGGCGAACTTCAGCCAGAACCTGTATCGTCCTCCGTATCCGGCGGCGCCCTTCGCCCAGGTGACGACCTCTAAAATGGTGGTCGGCGTCGCCGCCGGCGCGGGTATCGACTACGCCATTACGCCCAACGTGATGCTGCGTGCCGAATACCAGTATCTCAATTTCCCAGAGTTCAATGGTCGCCAAGTCCAGCTGAACACCTTCCGCGGTGGCGCGGCGGTCAAGTTCTGATCCCGGAGCCTCTCATGACCCTTGGTTCGCGGGCCCTCGGCCTGCCGTTGCTCGCGATCCTGCTTTGCGGCGGGTTCACCCCCGCCGTGGCGCACGAGGACGCCTTCTCCGATGCACCGCCGCGCCATGTGCGCGTCTACCGCCGGGCTGTGCCGGCGCCGCGCTACGTGTCCCCGCCGCCGGTCATCCGCGGCTACCTTCCGCGCAACAACGCGGTGCCGATGTACAACGAGCCGCCAGGCCTGCCGTCCGGCTACGGCGCCTACGGCCGCTGATCAGCTCTCCAGCTCGCTGTCCCAGTAGAGATAGTCGAGCCAGGTGTGGTGATACTGGCGGTGGTCGAATTCCGGCTGGCGATGGTGCAGTTCGTACCGCGTCGGCCGGCGCGGCGCGTTCATGAGGGGCATCTCGGCCTCCTCCGGGGTGCGGTTCGCCTTGCGCAGGTTGCAGGGCGAGCAGGCGGCCACGACGTTCTCCCAACTCGACAGGCCGCCCCGCGAGCGCGGCACCACGTGGTCGAAGGTCAGGCCGCCCGAGGGCAGGCGCAGGCCGCAATACTGGCAGGCGAAGCCGTCCCGCAGGTAGATGTTGTAGCGGGTGAAGGCCGGGCTGCGCGCCAGGGCCACGTAGTTCTTCAGCGCCACCACGCTCGGCACCCGCAGCGACCGCGAGGGCGAGCGCGCCTCCACGTCGTAGCTGGCGACCAGGGTCACGCGGTCGAGGAAGAGGGCCGTGAACGCGTCCTTCCAGGACCACAACGACAACGGATTATACGAGAGCGGCCGATAATCCGCGTTCAGGACGAGTGTTTGAAGGTCCATCATCGGCGCGTCTCGCTCACGGCTATCTCTGGCGCGTCCAGCGCGCGGGAAGTGTCCCGCGCCCCGCCCATCCGCCGCGCTCGCGGCCGGAAACGGGCGGAGAGCGGCGTCGGGAGACCGCCGCAGGGCGGATCCCGTCGCGCGCCTCGCGCGGTGTCGGAACGTGGGTGAGAATGGGGAACAGGGCCGGAGGCCGGCGCGAACACGCGCCGGGGCTGGCACTCGGATACGGTACGCGGCCGGGCCGGGACGTGAGATCCGCAGGCCGCGCCCCTTCGCGTGGTGACGAAAAGGCCCTGTCCATAAGGGCTTCATCTAATCCCACCGTGACACCCTTGTGAAGCTGTCCGCGCCGTCCGCAGGGACGCACCCACATCCGATTGCGCTTTTCGCGGCTCCGGCGGGGCAATGGGGCTCCGGGGGTTGGGTCACGCACGCTTTGGCCTTATTCGTCTGGCGAAACGGCCGCCCCGCGCGGCCCGCCCGCCGCGACTCGCCCGCGAATCGCCGGAGGCCCCGTCATCCGGCGCCGTCCTGGCCACCCGTCGAGAGGTTTGCCTATGCTGTTTCCGCCAGTGCGCGTGACCACGCCGCACGGCCCGCGCCGGCTCCGCACCACGCCGCTCGCGATTCTGGCCGCCCTCGGGACGGCCCTGTGCCTTGCCTCCCCCCTCCCCGCGTCCGCTCAAGAACCCGCGCCGCAGGCTCCCGCCGCCCAGACGCCCGCGAAGCCCGCCGAGGCGAAGAAGCCGGAGGCCAAGCCCGCCATCGCGCAGGTGGAGCCGCCGGAGCAGTTTAAGGCCGTCCGCGCCAAGCTCGACGAGGCCAAGGCCGAACTCGACAAGCGCGAGAAGGAGCTCGGCCACACCGACGTCCCCCCCACCGACCTCGCCGCGATCCGCGAATCCGTCACCACCGTGACGGACGACGTGCGCGCCATCGTCAGCCGGCTGGACGATCCGCTGGCCTCCGCGCGGGAGCGCCTGTCGCAGCTCGGCCCCAAGCCGAAGGAGGGCGAGGAGAGCCCCGACGTCGCGCAGCAGCGCGCCGAGCGCGAGGCCGCCGTCACCCGCATCGACGAGACGCAGCGCCTCGCCCGCTCCCTCGTGGTGCAGGGCGACCAGCTCGTGGACCGCGTCTCGAACCGGCGCCGGGCCTCCTTCACCCGCGACCTGTTCCTGCGCACGCACCCGCTCATCAGCCCGACCCTCTGGGAGAAGGTCGTCGCCGACCTGCCGCGCGACATGCGCTCGCTGCAGAGCGCGGTGGCGGATATCGGCGTGCTGTTCGCGCGCAACGGCAGCATCGGCAACCTGCTGCTCCTCGGACTCGCCTTCGGCGTGTCGGTGGCTTTGTACTTCGGCCGCCGCAACATCGCGCCGCGCGCCGCGCGCCGCGACGAGAACAAGACCGAACCCTCCCGCCGGGCGACGCTGATGGGGGCGTGGCGGGTCATCCTCGTCGGCACGGTGCCGGCGGTGGCGGGCTCCTACGCGGTGTTCTACGCCCTCGACGAGACCAACCTGCTCCCCTCCCGGCTGCTGCCGGTGGCCGGCGCGATCCTCGGCGGCCTCGCCTTCATCGCCGCCGTCGAGGCCCTGTGCGACGGCCTGCTCAGCCCGGACAAGCCGGCCTGGCGCCCGGCCCCGGTCAGCGATTCCGCCGCGACGCGCCTCAAGCTGCTGGCGGTCAGCATCGCCACCATCGCGACGGTGGTGAAATCCGTGGAGGCCTTGAATTCCGGCATCTCGGCCGCGCTCACCATCTCCATCGCCACGCGCGGCATCGGCGCGGCGGCGACCTCGCTGATCCTCGCCATCGGCCTGCACCGTTTCGCGGATACGGAGCAGGAGGAGGAAGCCTGCTTCGGCCCCTACGTCCCCACCAAGACGACGACCGGCATCGGCGGCCCGGCCCGCCTCGTCGGCTGGATCGCGGTGGTGGTGATCGGCTTCGCGGCGCTGGGCGGCTACGTCGCGCTGGCGACCTTCCTCACCGACCAGTTGATCTGGGCGACCTGCATCCTCGTGGTGCTGTACCTGCTGGTGCAGAGCGTCGACACGTTCCTCGGCAAGGCCCTCACCGACGAGAGCCGCCTCGCCACGGCGTTGCAGGCCAATACCGGCCTGCGCAAGCGCTCGCTGAACCAGATCTCGGTGCTGGCGACGGGGGCCGCCCGCGTGGTGCTGATCCTCGTGGCGGCGCTGCTGATCCTGGCGCCCTGGGGCCTCGATTCCACCGACATCACCGCCTCGATGCGCTCGGCCTTCTTCGGCTTCCAGGTCGGCGGGGTGACGATCTCCCTGTCCTCCATCGTGCTGGGGATCGGGGTGCTGGCGATCGGCGTGATCGTCACCCGCGCGATCCAGCGCTGGCTCGACCAGACCTACCTGCCGGCCACCGACCTCGATGCGGGCCTGCGCAACTCGATCTCGACGGTGGCCGGCTATTGCGGCTTCCTGCTCTCGCTGGCCCTGGCCTTCTCGTATCTCGGCCTGAGCCTGGAGAAGATCACCATCGTCGCCGGCGCCCTCTCGGTCGGTATCGGTTTCGGCCTGCAATCCATCGTCAACAACTTCGTCTCGGGTCTGCTCCTGCTCTGGGAGCGGCCGATCCGCGTCGGCGATCAGGTGGTGATCGGCGATTCCGAGGGCATCGTGAAGCGCATCTCCGTGCGCTCGACCGAGATCCAGACCTTCGACCGCTCGGCGGTGATCGTGCCGAACTCGAACCTCATCTCGGGCATCGTGAAGAACCGGGTGCGCGGCGACAGGACGGGGCGGCTGTCGCTTACGGTCAACGTCCTGCGCAACCAGGACCCGGTGCGGGCGGCCGAGCTCATCACCGGCTGCGCCGACGCGCATCCCAACGTGGTGCGCGATCCGCCGCCGCGCGTGGTGTTCCGCAAGATCGGCGACACGTTCCTCGAATTCGAACTTCTCGCCTGGATCAGCGACGTCTCCCTCGGCCTCAAGGTGCAGACGGACCTGAACTTCGCGGTGTTCCGGACGCTCACCGAGCAGGGACTGATCCCGCCGATGGGGCCGGGGTCGAGCATCGTCACGATCCAGGGACTCGACGGGATGCAGAGCGCGATGGGCGAGATCGCCAAGACCTTCGTGCGCCCGACCCAGGAGACGGAGAAGGGCCCGCAGGCGCCGGAGAAGACCGCGACCGCGCCGATCTAGGCAGGCTTGCGCGCCGCGCGCGGCTTCTCGGCCCCGTCGTGGTCGAGGACGGCCGTGTTGCGGCCGGATTCCTTGGCGGCATAGAGCGCCGCGTCGGCCCGGGCGAAGAGGCCCGGCGTGGTGTCCGCCTCCGCGCGGGCGATGCCCACGGAGGCGCCGACCTTCAGGAGAAGGCCGGCATGGGCGAAGGGCCGCCCAAGGCCGGCGACGATGGCGGTGCCCAGCGCGCGCAGGACGACGGGATCGGCCGGGCGCGGGACCAGCACGGCGAACTCGTCGCCGCCGAGCCTCGCCACGAGGTCCGCCCCCTTGCAGATCCGCGCCAGCCGCGCCGCCGCGCGCTTCAGGCAGGCATCCCCCACCACATGGCCGTGGACATCGTTGATGGCCTTGAACCCGTCGAGGTCGATGAGGATCAGCGCGCCCGTGGGCAGGCAGCCGCAGGCCTCCGGCTCTCCGAAGCAGCGCTCGAAGGCCCGCCGGTTCGCGAGGCCGGTGAGCGGGTCGAGGTCGGCGCTGCGGTGAAGCTCGGCGAGGCGCGCGATGTCGGCGGTGATGTCCTGATGGGTGCCGAACAGGCGGTGGGGCACGCCGTCCCGGGTCTCGATGCCCGCCCGCGTCCGCAACCAGCGGCGTTCGCCCCCCGGCGTGACGATCTCACTGTCGAACTCGAAATTATGCAACCGCGACAGGGCTTTGGTGCGCAGGACGTTCAGCAGCTTCAACGAGGCCGCCTCGTACATCTGCAACACGCGCGGGCGGTACAGGGCCGCCCCGCGGGGGATGCCGAAGATGTCGAAGCTGTTACTGGACCAGTCCAGCGCTTCGTCCCGCAAGCGGCACGACCACAGGCCGACCCCGCCGGGCAGATCGACCCGGCGCAGCATCCCCTCCTGTCGCTTCAACAGGGCGGCCTGCGCCCGGATGATCGCGGCTTGAATCGCGTATCGCGCGACGGCGTCGTCACCGTCCGGGAGCGAAGGAGAAGGGCCGACGGATTCTGACATCGTCCCGCATTCGTCTCGTGCGCAACCAGAATGCCTGCGATCGGTAAACGTCCGGTCACTCTTTCCCGCCGATGCGCATTCTCGATGCGATCATTATATGGCGGGCTCGACGGCGGGGGTATGGGGATGACGGACGTGAACGGGTCGGGCGGACGGAAGACGGGCTTGGGCCTCGGCGCGCTGGCGGTGGCGGCGGCGCTGCTCGGCGGCTGCAGTTCGAACGTCCCCGTCAACAACGCCGTGCCCGCCCTGTACCTGCCGCTGGCCTCGAACACGGCGCAGGTCGACACCGAGACCGCGCGGGACATGATCTCGTCCTACCGCCGCAACCACGGCGCGGGGCCGCTCACCGTCGATCCCGAATTGCAGAAGCTCGCGGAGACCGAGGTGGCGGCCATGGCGGCGGCCGACCGGCCGAGCAAGGCGCAGACGGTGAAGGCGGCGGTGACGCGGCTCGGCTACTCGGACGTGAATGCCAACCTCTCGGCCGGCTACCACACCCTGGCCGAGGCCTTCTCCGGCTGGCGGGAGAGCCCGCCCCACAACGCGACGATGCTCGATACGCAGGCGACCCGCATGGGCATCGCCACGGCCTACGCGCCGGGCTCCAAGTACAAGGTGTACTGGGCGCTGCTCACCGCGCGCTGAGGCAGATCAGGGAATGCCCCTTATCATCGGGGTCGGGGGCGCCTCCTTCAGGAGCGTCACCGTCACCCGGCGGTTGGCCGGCATGTAGGGGTCGTCCGGGAACAGCGGCTCGGTGTCGGCCTTGCCGGCCACCGTGCTGAAGCGGTCGTCGGGCACGCCGGCGCTGGCCAGGATCTCCCTGACGCTGATCGCCCGGCCGGCGGACAATTCCCACGGAGGCCCAGAGGGGCGGCGCCCCGGCCGGTCGGTGGCGGTGTAGCCGGTGACGGTGATGCGGTTCGGCATCTGCCGGAGCGCGGGGGCGAGCTTTTCGATGAGCCGCCGCGTGCGGTCGTTCGGCCGGCTCGACCCCTCCGGGAACATCGAGCGCCCATCCTGATCCACGATCGAGACGTCGAGCCCCTTCTCGTTGCGGGCGATCATGACGTTCTTCGAGATCTCCGCGAAGTCCGGCATGTCCTGAAGCGCCTGCCGCAGGGAGGCGGCGGCGAGGCCGAAATTCTCGGCCTGGCCCTTGTCGCGCAGGCCGTCATCGGCGCCCTTGTCGATGGCCGGCGGCGTGGTGCGGTCGGTCGCCCTCTCGGGCGGGATGTCGCGCAGGTTCTTGAGGCGGTCGGCGGCGGGAATGCCGTCCACCTCGGTGATGCCGGCGAACTTCGAATCCTTGGACACGCCGAAGGCATCGCGCATCGAGCCCGCGACGAGCTGGAGCTTCTTCTGGTCCTGCGTCGAGTAGGCGGCGACCATCACGAAGAAGCTCATGAGGAGCGCCATCAGGTCGGCGAAGGTGACGAACCAGCCGTGGCCGCCATGCGCTCCGCCGCGCTTCCGCCTGGCCATGTCAGGCTGCCGCCTCCAGCAGCGCTTCGCGATTGTTGTGCGGCAGGTAGGCGACCAGCATCTCGCGCACCAGCGTCGCGCTCTTCTGGTCGCGGATCAGCAGGATGCCGTCGATGATGAGGGAACGGGAGACGTCCTCCTCCTCCAGCTTGACGTGCAGCTTGTCGGCGAGCGGCAGGGTGATCAGGTTGGCGATCACCGCGCCATAGAGGGTGGCGAGCAGGGCCGTCGCCATGGCCGGGCCGAGCTTCGACGGATCGGACATGTTGGCGAACATCGCGACCATGCCGAGGATGGTGCCGATCATGCCCCAGGCCGGCGCGCAGTCGCCGTAGGCGCGGTACACCTTCGACCCCTCGTCGAGGTGAAGCAGGAAGTTGTCGCGGTCCCGCTCCATCGTGTCGCGGATGAACTCCCGGTCGTAGCCGTCGGCGATGTAGCGGGCGCCCTGGGCGAGGAACGGGTCGGAGATCTCCATGTTCTCCAGGGCCATCGGGCCCGACTTGCGCACCACGTCGGCGATCCGGGTCAGTTCCTCGATCAGCTCCATCGGCTTCACGGAGCGCGTCATGAACGCGAACCGCAGGCCCATCGGGATGCCGTGCATGATGGTGGAGAACGGGAAGCGGATCATGGTCGCGGCGGTGGCGCCGCCGAACACCACCACGAGGGCGTGCTCCGAGACGTAGGCGCCGAAATGCCCGCCATCGAGCATGATCAGGCCGATGACGACGCCGACGCCGGACAGGAGCCCCAGTGCGGTAGCGAGATCCATGTGCTGTGGCCCGGCGCGATCATCAGGGTCGGCCGGATCGGGATCGCGGCGGACACGCCGGTAGCGTTAGGCCGGCGTGCTGAATGAAGCGTAAAGGTCGCGGATCCTGTCACATCGCGTCATCGCCCGTTCAGCGAGGAAAGGGCATAAGCGCCTCGGCACAAGGGGCAATGCCCCTGAGCAATGACGAGAGGGGCGGCTTCGAGCCTGAACGGGCCGGAGCCGGCGGCGGAGCGGTACGATGGTTCGTCTTTACGGACGGGTTCTGGGTTTCCTGAAGGCCGAGCGGCGACTCGCGATTTCGCTCGCGCTCGCCAACGTGCTGTTGGCGGTGGCGTCCTTCGCCGAACCGCTGCTCATGGGCCGCATCATCGACGGGCTCACGCACCTGAAACGCGGCGGCAACGCCATGACCCAGATGCTGCCATTGATCCTGGCCTGGGTTGGTTTCGGATTCTTTACCATCGGCGCCGGGGTGTTCATCGCCCTGCATTCCGACCGCCTGTCCCACCGCAACCGCCTGTCCAGCATGGCGGCCTATTTCGAGCACGTCCTCGATCTGCCGCTGGCCTTCCACTCGGCCAACCATTCCGGCCGCGTCCTGAAGGCGATGCTGGAGGGCACGAACGGCATGGCGTGGCTGTGGCTCGGCTTCTTCCGCGACCACCTCGTCGCGCTCGTCTCCCTCGGTGTGCTCCTGCCGATGACCCTGTTCATCAACTGGCAGCTCGGCTCGATCCTCGTGGTGCTGGTCCTCGCCTTCACGGCCCTGACCACCTTCGTCATGCGCCGCACCGAGACCCTTCAGGGTCAGGTGGAGCATTTCAATTCGGGCCTCGCCGCCCACGCCTCGGATGCGCTCGGCAACGTCGCGGTGATCCAGTCCTTCACCCGCGCCAAGGCCGAGAAGGACGCGATGCGCGACATCATCGCCAAGCTCCTCGCCGCGCAGATCCCGGTCCTGTCCTGGTGGGCGCTCGCCAACGTCGCGACCCGCGCCTCGGCGACGATCACCATGACCGCGATCTTTGTGACCGGCATCTCCCTCTATCAGGCCGGCTCGACCACGGTCGGCGAGGTCGTGGCCTTCATGAGCCTCGCCACCGCCCTGGTCTCGCGCCTCGACCATGTGGTCGGCTTCGTGAACGGCCTGTTCCAGCAGGCGCCGAAGATCGCCGAGTTCTTCGCGATCTACGACACGGTGCCCTCCGTGGCCGACCGGCCGCACGCCAAGCAGGTCGCCCGGTTCGAGGGCGAGGTCACCTTCGAGGATGTGACCTTCTCCTACGACGGCCGCCGCAGCGCGCTTGATGGCGTGACCTTCTCCGCCAAGGCGGGCGAAACCATCGCCCTGGTGGGCACCACCGGTTCGGGCAAGTCCACCACGCTCGGCCTGCTGCACCGCAGCTTCGATCCGGCCACCGGCGCCATCCGTATCGACGGCCATGACGTGCGTGACGTCGCCCTCTCGTCCCTCCGCCACAACATCGGCGTGGTGTTCCAGG
>Ga0182229_1000461_pt1 | contig 10519 bp, 9 predicted proteins | sample G6R1MG_32_FD_129663 | JGI IMG/M metagenome (GOLD analysis project Ga0182229, IMG submission 129663) | Miscanthus phyllosphere microbial communities from Michigan, USA - G6R4_MAIN_07NOV2016_LD1 MG | ecosystem: Host-associated > Plants > Phyllosphere > Phylloplane/Leaf | place: USA: Michigan...
CGGCGTAGGGCGTGGCGATCACGGCATCGACACCGAGATGGCAGTGCTCCACCGCGAGCATCAGGTTGCGCGCGGCGGCGGCCTCCGTGGTGACCACGTGCATGTCGACGCCGAGCGCGTCCCCGATCATGCCGGACGGGTCGATGACGGCGCCCTGGCCGTCCAGCGCGTAGCCGGTGGGCAGCGCGTGCAGCACGGCCCGGCCGGGGCTGACGCCGTGGGCGGAGGCCGTCTCCAGCACCCGCTCCACGTCCGAGCCGGTGACGGTGCCGCTGCGCACGCCGACGCGGGCCTCGTAGTGCTGCGAGCCGAGACGGCCGCCGGACATGTTGACGATGACCGACTGGACCTCGGCCTTGGCCATCCGCTCGGCGGCGTGCACCGCCTGGCGGATCGCGCCCTCGGCGGCCTCGAGATCGACGATGGCGCCCCCCTTCAGCCCGTGTGAGCGCTGATGGCCGATGCCGATGATGCGGGCGAGGTGGGTACGCCCCTTGAGTGTCGAGAGCGCCTCGGCCGGCTGCAGTTCGGCGATGAGGCAGACGACCTTGCTCGTGCCGATGTCCAGCACCGACAGCGTGGCGCTGCGGCGGTGGGACAAGGGCTTGAGGCGCGGCGTGAGGCCGTGGTGGGAATGCATGACGCTACCGGACGGAGGACGCGGGAAGGGGCACGGGGACGTGTGGCTGGGAGCGCGTCATGTCGCGGTCCCCTTCTTGGTCTTCTTGCGGGCCTCCGTGCGGGCGGACGCCGCCTCCTCGGTCAGGCGGACCACGACGCGGTCGGGCATGCGCAGATCCACGGCGATGATGTCCTTTTCCAGGAGGCGCTCGGTGCGCTCCAGGCCGACTAGACGCTGGAGCGCCTGCGCCGCGCCGGTCTCGGGCAGGCGGATGTCGACGCCGTCGAGCTTGAGCGTCCAGCGCCGGCCCGAGACGTAGGTGCCGGCCTTGACGCGCTCGGCGAGCGGCCCGGCCGCCTCGATCAGGGCGAGGTACTCGGAGAGATGCGCGTTGGCATCCTCCCCCACCACCAGCGGCAGGGCGGCGTAGCGGTCGTCCTTCATCTGGTCGATGACGGTGCCGTCGGCGGCGATGACCTGGATCTCGCCGTTCCTCTGCCAGAGGGCGGCGGGCTCGCGCTCGACCTGGGTGACCACGATCTCGTTGGGATAGACCTTGCGGACGGAGGCGCTGGCGATCAGCGGCTCGGCGAGCAGCCGCTCGCGGGCGGCGGCCACGTCGAGGAAGGGCACGGAGGAGCGCCAGTCGATGCCGGCGGCGTGCAGCACCTCCCGCTCGTACATCCGCGAGATGCCCGAGATCGTCACCCGCTCGACGCCGAAGCCGGCGAGCCGGGCGGCGATGTCGAGGGGACGGCCGTTCTCGGCCACGAAGGCGTCGTAGCGCCCGCTCGCCTCGAAGCCGGCCAGCGCCAGCACCGCGAGGGAGCCGGCGAGGAGGGAGGCGCCGAGATGGCGCGGCACCCGCTGCTCGATCGGCAGCGAGGGCCGGCCGCGCCGGGCCGCGACCCGCCTCAGCAGGCGGGGGAACCGCTGACGGAGCCCCGCGAGGGCTCCGCCGCCGCCGGGGGCACCGGCGGCGTTCAGCGGTCGAGCGTAGCGTCCTCCACCATCCATCGAACGAGCTCACCGAAACTCAGGCCAGCATGGGCCGCGATCTCAGGCACAAGGCTCGTCTGGGTCATGCCGGGTTGCGTGTTGACCTCCAGGACGACGAGGGCGCCGGTTCCCCCCGGCGTATCGTCGTATCGTAGGTCGGCACGGCTGACGCCCCGGCAGCCCAGTGCTTGATGCGCCGTTAACGACAACTCTTGGACACGCTGGTAAACATTTGGTTTAAGTTCGGCCGGCAGCACGTGGATCGACCCCCCTTGCGCGTACTTGGCGTCGAAGTCGTACCACTCCCCCGTGGCCGGCTTGATCTCGATGACCCCGAGCGCCCGGTCTCCGATCACGGCGCAGGTCAGCTCGCGGCCGGCAACGTAAGTCTCCGCAAGGACTTGCTCGCCGTAGGTCCACTCCTCAGAGCCGAGGATCTGAGGGGGATGCGAGCGCCCATCGCGTACGATGATCACCCCCATGGAGGAGCCCTCGGCGATCGGCTTGACGACGTAGGGCGGCGGCAGCGGGTGTGACCGCGCCGCATCATGACGGTTAACGACGCGGCCCTCGGGGACACTGACGCCGGCCGCCGCCATGATCGTTTTGGCACACTCCTTGTGCATGGCGAGCGCCGAGGCGAGCACGCCGGAATGGGTGTAGGGGATGCGCAGGATCTCCAGCAGGCCCTGGATGGTGCCGTCCTCGCCCGCCGGCCCGTGCAGCGCGTTGAGCGCCGCGTCGGGCCTGAGCCCGGTGAGCACGCCGGCGATGTCGGGTCCCACATCGACGGAGCTGACGCGGTAGCCCTGTTCCTCGAGCGCGCGGGCGCAGGCGGTGCCGGACTTGAGCGAAATCTCCCGCTCGGAGGACCAGCCCCCCATCAGGACGGCGACGTGCTTGGACATGGGGGACTCCGAAACAGTTTCTTCGGTTCGTTGCAGTCTGGAAGGCTCGACCCATCAGTGCGTCGCTTCCGACCCATCGTCGGCGCGGCACTCGCCGGGATCAGGCCTCGACGTATCCGGCCGTGCTCGTCGGCTCCGGCACGGGCTCGTCGTCTTCGCGCAGGCCATCGATGTGGAACCGGATCGCCTCGCGAATTTCGCGCTGCACGTCCTCGGCCGTGGCTCCTGTCGCGATGCATCCGGGAAGGTCGGGAACGTAGGCGGAGACGTTGTTTCCCGCCCGCTCGATGACGACCGCGTAGCGCATCACGAACCTTTCCCGAGGCCAGCCTGCTTCATCATACCCGCCCGCGTGCCCGGGGCGACCTCCTCGGTCATCGCGCCCGCAACGGTCACGCATCCGGCTTTCGTCGGGTGCTTGTACCGCCGATGGCTGCCACGCGCCGCAACATGATACCAGCCGTCCGCCTCGACCAGCCGTATGATCTCGCGGACTTTCATCGCCCGTCATTCGGTCCGTGTCGAAACGCCGATCCGCTTGATCTCCCAATGCAGCTCCACGCCCGAGGTCTCGCGCACGCGCCGCCGCACCTCCTCGCCCAGCCCCTCGATGTCGGCCGCCGTGGCGCCGTCGCGGTTGATCAGGAAGTTGCAGTGCATCTCCGAGACCTGCGCGCCGCCGACCGTCAGGCCCCGGCAGCCGGCCGCGTCGATGAGCTGCCACGCCTTGCCGCCGTCCGGGTTCTTGAAGGTCGAGCCGCCGGTGCGCTCGCGGATCGGCTGGGCCGCCTCGCGGGCCGCCGTCACCCGCGCCATCTCCGCCTCGATGTCCCGTCGATCCCCGGGGCGGCCCCGGAACAGGGCGCTCGTGAAGATCACGTCGTCGGGGGCGCGGGAATGGCGGTAGGAGAACCCCATCTCGGCGTGAGGCAAGCGGTGCAGGCCGCCACGCCGATCGACGCCGCGGGCCTCCACCAGCACGTCGGTGGTCTCGCCGCCATGCGCCCCCGCGTTCATGCGCAGGGCGCCCCCGACCGAGCCGGGGATGCCTCGGAAGAAGGCGAGCCCGTCGAGCGAGGCCTCGGCCGCGGCCTTGGCGAGCCGCATGTCGGGCACGGCCGTGCCCGCGCGCAGATGCGTGCCGTCGATCTCCACCGCGCCGAAGGCCCTGCCCCCGAGCCGGATCGTCACGCCGGGGATGCCGCCGTCGCGCACGATCAGGTTCGAGCCCAGCCCGATCACGGTGACGGGGATGTCGGGATCGATCGCGGCGAGCAGGGCAGACAGGTCCTCCTCGTCGGCCGGCGTGAACAGGGCCTGCGCCGGCCCGCCGACGCGGAACCAGGTCAGGTCGGCGAGCGAGGGGTTGGCGACGAGGCGCCCGCGCAGGCCTGGCGCGGCGGCGCGGATTTGGGGCGTGATGTCGGGGAAGGCGGTCATTCAGGATCTCCCCCTCTCCCCGCCTGCGGTGAGAGGGCTGTGCCGACCCCGTCGTCGCGGCCCTCTCCACACGGACGGGGAGAGGGGGAAAACGCGGCGAGGATCGTATCGAGAACGCCCGTCGTGTTGGTCATGATCTCGTGATTCCAGAAATGCAGGACCCGATAGCCTTGATCGGCGAGCCATGCATCCCCGACTTCATCGGAAGCAGAGTCGGCATGCTGGCTACCGTCCGCCGCGACGATCAGTCGGGCCTCGCGACAGCAGAAGTCTGCGACGTACCGGCCGATGCTCTCCTTCCGGACGAACTCGAAGCCAGCGAGCCGGCGGTCCCGCAAACGGGACTAGAGCCGGCCCTCGGCATCGGTCCGTTGACTCCGCAGACGTCGGCGAAGTTGCGTTCGATCGGAGCCGGCCGAACGCATCCCCTCACCCCTGCAAGGCCGCCAGCTCGCCCGGCAGCGCGTAGGCCCATTGCGTGATGGTGCCGGCGCCCAGGCAGACCACGTAGTCGCCGGGCCGGGCCCGGTCGGCCACGAGGCCGGCCAGATCCTCCGGGCGCTCCAGGGCGAGGGCGTCGCGGTGGCCGCGGGACTTGAGGCCGGAGACCAGCCCGTCGCGGTCGATGCCCTCGATCGGCGCCTCGCCCGCCGCGTAGACGGGAGCGACGATCACCGTGTCGGCGTCGTTGAAGCAGGTGCAGAAGTCGTCGAACAGCGATTGCAGGCGCGTGTAGCGATGCGGCTGCACCACGGCGACCACGTTGCCGTCGGTGGAGGCACGCGCCGCGCGCAGCACCGCGGCGATCTCCACCGGATGGTGGCCGTAATCGTCGAAGATGATGGCCCCGTTCCACTCGCCGGTGCGGGTGAAGCGGCGCTTGACCCCGCCGAAGCCGGCCAGCGCCTTGCGGATCGCGTCCGGGGACACCCCCAACTCGTGGGCGACGGCGAGCGCGGCGGTGGCGTTCAGCGCGTTGTGCTTGCCCGGCATGGGCAGGACCAGATCCTCCATCTCCAGGCGGAAGCCGGGGCGGCGGTCGCGGATCATCACGCGGAAGCGGCTCTGGCCGCCGCGCAGGTCGATGTCGATCAGGCGCACGTCGGCCTGCGGGTTCTCGCCGTAGGTGATGATGCGCCGGTCCTCGATATGCCCGACGAGGTCCTGCACGATCGGGTGATCGATGCACATCACCGCGAAGCCGTAGAACGGGATGTTCTCGATGAAGCGCCGGAAGGCGTCCTTGACGGCCTCGAACGAGCCGAAATGGTCGAGGTGCTCGGGATCGATGTTGGTGACGATGGCGACATCCGCCGGCAGCTTGAGGAAGGTGCCGTCGGATTCGTCGGCCTCCACCACCATCCACTCGCCCGCGCCCATGCGGGCGTTGGTGCCGTAGGCGTTGATGATGCCGCCGTTGATCACGGTGGGATCGAGGGCGCCGGCATCGAGCAGGGTGGCGACCAGCGAGGTCGTGGTGGTCTTGCCGTGGGTGCCGGCGATGGCCACGCACGACTTGAAGCGCATCAGCTCGGCCAGCATCTCGGCCCGGCGCACCACGGGCAGGCGGCGCTCGCGGGCGGCCACCAGCTCGGCGTTGTCGCGCTGGATCGCGGTGGAGACCACCACCAGCGCCGCCTCCTCGACGTTCTCGGCGCGATGCCCGACGAAGGTGCGGATGCCCTTCTCGGAGAGCCGCCGGACGTTGGCGTTGTCGGCCGCGTCCGAGCCCTGAACGGTATAGCCGAGGTTCATCATCACCTCGGCGATGCCGGACATGCCGATGCCGCCGATGCCGATGAAATGGATGGGTCCGAGCTTGTCGGGCAGCTTCATGGGATGGGGTCCGTGCCGGGCGCGGCGGGCGCTCTGGCGATAAGAGAAATCAGGTGCGGGCGGCGGTCTCGGCGACGAGGGCGGCGAGACCCTCTGCCGCGTCGAGGATGCCGGCGGTTCTGGCCGCCCCGGCCATCGCGGTCAATTTTTGCGGGGTCCCGAACAGGTCGAGCAGGTCGGCGGCGAGCCGGTCGGGGGTGAAGGCGCTCTGCGGCAGGCTCAGCGCCGCGCCGATGGCCACCAGCGTCGCGGCGTTGGCGGCCTGGTCCTGGTCCAGGGCGCCCGGCAGCGGCACCAGGATCGCGGGCCGGCCCAGACCTGAGAGTTCCGACACCGTCGAGGCGCCCGAGCGCGCCACCACGAGATGGCTGCGGGCCATGCGGCCGGGCAGGTCGCGGAAGAACGGCGCCGCCTCGATCCCGCCGAGTCCCATGGCGAGATACCGGTTCTGGACCTCCGTCAGGTCCTCGGGCCGGGCCTGCTGGGTGAGATGCAGACGGGCACGGATGTCGGCGGGCAGGCGCGCGATCGCGGCGGGCACGACCTCGCTCATCACCCGCGCGCCCTGGCTGCCGCCGAAGACGAGGAGGTGGATCGGGCCGTCCGCGTCGAGGGCGGGATAGGGCGTGTCGGCGACCGCGAGCACGGCGGGGCGGATCGGGTTGCCGGTGTGGACGCGCCGTGCCGTGGCGCGGGGGGGGACGCCGCGCACCTCGTGGAACCCCGTGGCGATGACGCGGGCGCCGCGCGCCAGGAAGGCGTTGGCCCGGCCCATCACCGCGTTCTGCTCGTGCAGAAGGGTCGGCACCCGCAGCATCTGGGCGGCCAGCATCGGCGGGACCGTGGGGTAGCCGCCGAAGCCCACCACGACGGCCGGGTTCAGCCGCCGGACGTGTCGCGCCGCCTGCCCGAAGCCGCGCCCGAGGCTCATCACGGCGCCGGCCCGGCGCAGCATCGAGCGACCGGAGGGGGTCGCGGAGGCGACGGTGACGATCTCCTCGGCCGGAAAGTCGCCCGCGATGGAATCGACCCGCGCGTCGGTGGCGAGCGCCACCCTGATGCCGCGGGCCTTCAGCGCGTGGGCGAGGCTCTCGGCGGGGAACAGGTGACCGCCGGTGCCGCCGGCGCAGACGAGGACCAGAGGGGTGAAAACGGTCATGCCGAGTGCCCCCGCTGCCGACGCATCGGGGGCGGTCCGCCGCACGGGCGGCGACGCGCGGTCGCGCTTGCCGGCGACCGAAAGCCGAGGGAGTCGCCGGTCACGGACGCCCGGGTCACTGCATCAGCCCCGGAACGGCGGACGGCGCCGTGCCCGGCGGGCGCTTGGCGACCGCGGTGGTGCGCGGGCGCTTGCGGGTGAGGGCCACGAGGAAGCCCATGCCGAGCGCCAGCGAGATCAGCGAGGAGCCGCCGTAGGAGACGAAGGGCAGCGTCATGCCCTTGGCCGGCATGAGCTGGGTGTTCACCGCCATGTTGATGCAGGCTTGCAGCCCGAAGAGCGTGGTCAGACCGGTGATGGCGAGCCTCGAGAAGGTGTCGTCGGTGCGGCGGGCGAGCTTGAGGCCGCGCATGACGATGTAGGCGAACAAAGCGACCAGTCCGAGGCAGACCACCACGCCGAACTCCTCGCCCGTCACCGAGAAGATGAAGTCGGTATGCGCGTCGGGCAGGTGGCGCTTGGCCAGCCCCTCCCCCGGGCCGGTGCCGAGCCAGCCGCCGGAATTGAAGGATTCCCGCGACCAGAACTCCTGGAAGCTGTCGCCGGAATCGCGGTCGAGGAAGCGGGTGATGCGCTCGCGCACGTGGTGCAGGAGGGTGTAGGCGGCGAACACCCCGACGAGGCCCGAGACGCCGAGCCCGGCGACCCAGAACCAGTGCAGGCCGGCCACGAAGAACAGCGCGCACCAGACGATGGTGATCAGCATGGTCTGCCCGAAATCGGGCTGGAGCAGCAGCGGCACGATGGTGATGGGCAGGATCGCCAGGGCGAGCCAGCCGCCGGGCATGTCGCGGCGCTGCGCGCCCTCCGAGAAGGCCCAGGCCGCCACCACCACGAAGGCGGGCTTGACGAATTCCGAGGGCTGCAGGCCGACGGGTCCGAACTGGATCCAGCGATGCGCGCCCTTGATCTCCGGCCCGAACTTGCCGGCCAGGATGCACAGGGTCACGCCCAGGAGCCACGTCACGACGGCGAAGCGCCGGATGTGACGCACCGACAGGAACGAGACCGCGATGATCAGGGCGATCGTCGGGGCGAGGTACATCGCCTGACGGTTGAGGAAGTAGAAGGTCGGAAGGCCGATGCGCTCGGCCACCGGCGGCCCGCCGCCCATCAGGAAGACGAGGCCGGCCACCATCAGGCAGCCGAGGGCCGCGAGCAGGCCGCGGTCGACGGTCCACCACCAATCGGTCAGGGGCGTGCGTTCCGCGCGGGACATCATGACGGGTGGCGACCTCCGGCCCGGCCGCGCGAAGGGCGCCGCAGCCGGCCGGAATGGTGAAAGGGAATGGTAAACACTTCCTTAGGCACGCCCATCAGGCCGTGAAATTCCCCTTTCCACCATAGGGATGAGAAACGGCAGGCCCAACGAGGAGACTTAAGACACCGTTATATCTCGCGGCGACAGTCTTGATTCCATCGAGCCGCCAGCCGATGCCGCGAATACATCAGTGGCGATGCTCCGATGCTGTCGATCCGGCATCGGACGTCATGGCCGGCTCGACCACTCATCGATACCTCAGGAGCGGTCCGGACCGATGTTCCTCTCGCAGACATCCGCCATGAGAGAGGCCAGGCTGGCCGCCCTCGATCGCGCCCAGGGCGTCATCGAGTTCGACCTCGCCGGCACGATCCTCGACGCCAACCCGAACTTCCTGGCCGCCGTGGGCTACACCCGCGAGGAGGTCGTCGGGCGCCATCACGGCCTCTTCGTCGATCCCGACCACCGGAACTCGGCCGAGTACCGTGCCTTCTGGGACCGGTTGCGCGAGGGGCGGTCCGAGGCCGGACAGTTCAGGCGCGTCGCCAAGTCGGGCGACGCCATCTGGATCGAGGCCTCCTACAACCCGCTGCTCGGGCGCGACGGCAAGCCCCGCCGAATCGTGAAGTTCGCCACCGACATCACCCGCCGGACGGCCGAGGACGCGGAACGGGCCGGCCAGATCTCGGCCATCGCCAAGTCGCAGGGCGTCGTCGCGTTCGCCCTCGACGGCACGATCCTCGACGCGAACGAGGCCTTCCTGTCGGTGGTCGGCTATCGCCTCGACGAGATCCGGGGCCGGCACCACGGGATGTTCGTGGAGCCCGGCTACCGTGCCGGCCCGGACTACGCCGCGTTCTGGGAGGCGCTCAGGGGCGGCGTGTATCAGGCGGCGCAGTACAAGCGCATCGCCAAGGGCGGGGGCGAGGTCTGGATCCAGGCCTCCTACAACCCGATCCTGGATGCCGTGGGCCGGCCCTACAAGGTGGTGAAGTTCGCCACCGACATCACCGAGCAGGTCAAACTGCTCTGCGACCTGCGCGTCCTGATCGACCGCAACTTCGGCGAGATCGATCGGGCGCTCGACCGCTCGACCGAGGAGTCGCGCACGGCGCTGGAGGCCGCCCGCTCCACCTCGGGCAGCGTCGGGACCATGGCCGCGGCGACCGAGGAACTCGCGGCCTCAGTCGCCGAGATGTCGCAGAGCATGGCGAAGTCGCAGGCCGCGACGGAGAACGCCTTCGAGCGCGTGCGCGAGGCGGGCGACCGGACCCGGCGGCTCGCCGACGCGGCGCACGCGATGAGCGGGATCGTCGGGCTGATCACCACCATCGCCGCCCAGATCAACCTGCTGGCGCTGAACGCGACCATCGAGGCGGCCCGCGCCGGTGAGGCGGGACGGGGCTTTGCCGTGGTCGCCCAGGAGGTGAAGTCCCTGGCGGGCCAGGCCGCTCGGGCGACCGAGCAGATCAACGGCGAGATCCAGGGGGTCCAGGCGATCTCGACCGAGGTGGTGGGCGCGCTGGATTCGATCCGCGGGTCGGTCGACGTGATGCGCGACCACGTGGTGGCGACGGCCGCCGCCGTGGAGGAGCAGTCGGCGGTGACCCGCGACATGTCCGTGAACATGCAGGACGCGGCGCGCGCGGTTGCGACCATCGCCGACACCATCACGGCGATCTCGTCCGGCGTCACGCAGGTGTCGGACGCGGTGACGGCCACCCGCGAGGCCGCGCGGGTGCTGGCGCGGTAGCTCCCGCCCGGGACGGACCGTCGGTCGGGGGCGACGGCGGGCGGGCCGCGCCTCACCGGCAGGGATAGGCCTCGCGCAGGCGCTGGATCAGGATGGTGACGACGCCGGTGCGCCGCTTCACCTCCACCGCGTTCTGGCCGATCGAGGCGAGGAAGGCGATGTGCCGGTCGAGGATGGCGCGCATGGCCGGCGCGTCGAGGGTGTCGCCGGTGCAGAACAGCTTCGGCTTGCCCCCGCCCTGCAGATAGGCGTTGGCGAAGGTGAGGCTGTCGGCGACGCCCTTGAGATAGGCGTTGAGCTCCCCCGATTCCCGGGCGCCCGAGAGCTGGTCCTGGGTCTCGTAGTCCCGCAGCGACAGCACGCCCGAGCGGTCGATGGCGCCGGCCCCGGTGGGTACCAGCGCCAGGGCAAGGGCCAGCGCGGCGGCCCGGCGGCTCAGGGCAGCGCGCCCACGAGATCGCGAAAGGCGTCGCCGCGGATC
>Ga0182229_1000463_pt1 | contig 10501 bp, 11 predicted proteins | sample G6R1MG_32_FD_129663 | JGI IMG/M metagenome (GOLD analysis project Ga0182229, IMG submission 129663) | Miscanthus phyllosphere microbial communities from Michigan, USA - G6R4_MAIN_07NOV2016_LD1 MG | ecosystem: Host-associated > Plants > Phyllosphere > Phylloplane/Leaf | place: USA: Michigan...
AGGCGCAAGGCGCGCTGGCCGCCACCGAGACCCGCCAGCGCGCCCTCCTCGAAGGCATCCCGCAGCTGGTCTGGCGCGCGGACGACGGCGGCGAGTGGACCTGGGCCAGCCCGCAATGGACGGACTACACCGGGCAGAGCGAGCCCGACAGCCGGGGCTCGGGCTGGCTCGACACGCTCCACCCCGACGACCGGACCACGGCGCTCGACGCCTGGGAGCACGCGGCGGAGCGGGGCGGGTTCGAGGTCGAGTATCGCGTCCGCGGTCGTGCGGAAGGGGCTCCCCGCTGGTTCCAGACGCGGGCGACGCCGGTACGCGACGGGGCCGGCGCGATCGTCGAGTGGCTCGGCACCTCCACCGACATCCACGACCTGCGCGAGCTGCAGGCGCGCCAGGGCGTGCTGGTGGCCGAGCTGCAGCACCGCACCCGCAACCTGATCGGCGTGGTCCGCTCTATGTCGGGGCAGACCATGGCGCGCTCGGTCGATCTCGCCGACTTCGAGGGCCGCTTCAACGATCGCCTCGCGGCGCTGGCGCGGGTGCAGAGCCACCTGTCGCGGCTCGCCGAGGGCGAGCGGATCACCTTCGACGACCTGATCCGCAGCGAGCTGGCGGCCCTGAACGACGATGCGGGCCGGGTGCTCCTGGACGGCCCCGAGGGCGTCGCCCTGCGCTCCGCCACGGTGCAGACCTTCGCCCTGGCGCTGCACGAACTGGCCACGAACGCCGTCAAGTACGGCGCCTTCTCACAGCCGGGGGGGCGCCTCCAGATCCGCTGGCGCCTGGAGCCCACCCCCGACGGCGGCCGGCCCTGGCTGCACGTCGACTGGCGCGAGCGCGACGTGGCGATGCCGCCCGGGCGGACGCGACCGCCGGGGCAGGGCTCCGGCCGCGAGCTGATCGAGCGGGCGCTGCCCTACCAGCTCGGGGCCAAGACGACCTACGTGATGGCCGGCGACGGCGTTCATTGCACCATCGCGCTGCCCGTCTCGGTGCGACAGGCGGTTCGGAGGATGGCCGATGCCTGCTGACGCCGCGCTCGCCGGCCGACGCATCCTGGTGGTCGAGGACGAGTACTTCCTCGCCGAGGAGCTGCGGTGCGCCCTGACGGCGGGCGGCGCCACGGTGCTCGGCCCGGTGCCGTCGGTGGGGGCGGCGCTCGACCTGCTCGAGCACGGCGAGGTGCCGGACGCCGCGATGCTCGACGTGAGCCTGGGCGGCGACGCGGCCTACCCGATCGCGGACGCGCTGACCGCGCGCGGCCTGCCGTTCCTGTTCACCACCGGCTACGACCGCTCCTCGATGCCCGCGCGCTACGCCGCCGTGCGCCGCCTGGAGAAGCCTGTCGAGCTGCCGTTGTTGATGCGCGAACTCGGGCGTCTGCTCGGCGGGGCCTAGCATCCCTCGCGCCCCGCCCGCCGCCCCACCCCGCGCCGGGAGCGAGCCCCAAACGAGCCTCCCGCCTTGGCAGCCCAGCCCCCAGCCTGTACCGCGGGGCGATTCAGAACGGAGGGGCCGGACGGTGAAGCTCGTCGTGGTGGGCGCCGACGGGCGCATGGGGCGGATGCTGATCCGCGCGGTGGCGGAGATGCAGGGCTGCACCCTCGTCGGCGCGGTGGAGCGCGAGGGCGCGCCCGTGCTCGGCCAGGATGCAGGGCGGCTCGCGGGGATCGCCGATCTCGGCGTGGCGGTGAGCGACGATCCGCTGCCGCTGTTCGCCCGGGCCGAGGGCGTGCTCGACTTCACCGTGCCCGCCGCCACGGTGTTCTACGCCGAGCTCGCGGCGCAGGCCCGCATCGTCCACGTCATCGGCACCACCGGCCTGTCGGAGGAGGACGACGCGAAGCTCGCGGCCGCCGCCTACCACGCCCGCCTCGTGCGCTCGGGCAACATGTCGCTGGGCGTGAACCTGCTCGCGGGCCTCGTGCGCCGGGTCGCGGCGAGCCTCGGCCAGGACTTCGACATCGAGGTGCTGGAGATGCACCACCGGATGAAGGTCGATGCCCCCTCCGGCACCGCGCTGCTGCTCGGCGAGGCGGCGGCGCAGGGGCGCGCCGTGGCGCTGCCGGAGGTGCGCGTCTCCACCCGCGACGGCCACACGGGGGCGCGCCGACCCGGGGACATCGGCTTCGCGACCCTGCGCGGCGGCTCGGTGGTGGGCGACCACAGCGTGATCTTCGCGGGCCCCTCCGAGCGCATCACCCTGGCGCATCACGCCGAGGACCGCATGATCTTCGCCCGCGGGGCGGTGCGCGCGGCCACCTGGGCCTTCGACAAGCCGCCCGGCCTCTACGGCATGGACGACGTGCTCGGATTGTCGCCTTAGAGCATCGGCCCGAAAGGTGGACGCCGGCTTTCGGAAAAGCCGATGCAGCACAACAACCTACAGCATCGTCCGGGATACGATATCCAGGACGATGCTGTAGTCCGTTAACCCTTCGGACACCATGCGGGCTTAGCGGCTCGGGCGGTCGGGGCGCGAGGGCGCCTCACCCCCTCCTCGCGATTGTCCCCATGACCGCCGATCTCGCCGTGTTCCTGTCGAACGTCTCGAATGTCCACGTCGATGCGTTCGGCGTCGTCGGACTGGGACTGGGCTTCGCCGCGGGCGCGATGCCGAACCGCACCGCGATCCTGATCGCCTCGGCGGCCTGCTCGGCCTGTTTCGGCCTGCACTTCCTGCATCTGGGCGCCTCCACGGGGGCGGCGATGTGCACGGTCTCGGTGGTCCAGGGCCTGGTCTCGGCGCTCTGCCTCGGCACGCGCGGGCGGGGCCTGATCGCCCCGGTCTTCGCCCTGACGAGCCTGGTGGCGGTCTGGCTGACGCTGGCGACCTGGAACGGCTGGCCCTCGGGGTTCGCCGCGGTCGGGGCGATCCTCTCCACCTCCGCCCGGCTCCAGGGCGAGGCGCGGCCGATGCGGCTTCTGTTCCTCGCCGCCTCCCTGTGCTGGGCCGGCCACAACCTGCTCGTCGGCTCCGTCTTCGCGATGACCTGCGATCTCGTGACGATGTCGGGCCTCGTGCTGGCCCTGCGCCGCGCCCGCCTCGTCCGGCCGGCATCGGCCCCCGGCGGCCTTGCCGCCTGAGCTCAGAACAGCGCCACCAGGGCGACGCCGACGATCATCAGCCCGATGCCGAGCCCGCGCCACAGGGTGAGCGGATGGATCTCGAAGCCGACCCATCCGTAATTGTCCAACACGGCCGAGGCGACGACGCCGACCGTGACGATGATGCCCAGAAACGTCGCCGCGCCGATCGCGGGGGCGGCGTAGAGCTGGGCGAGGATCAGGAGCACGCTGAGCACGCCGCCGAGCCAGCCCCACCACGGCACCGCGGCCATCTGCTGCAAGCTCGGCACCGCGAGCTTGCCCACCGCGATGCCGCCGACGAAGAGGGCGGCAACGCTCACCAGCATCACGATCATGCAGGCCGTCACCGGCATGCCCAGAGATTTCGAGAGCGTCGCGTTCTGGCCCGGCTGGACCGCGTTCGCGAGCCCGGCGAGGATGGTCAGGGCGTAGAGATACCACATGCGGGACGGTGCGCTCCGAGCGGGACGCCCGGACGACCCGTCCGGGAGGGCGCGGCGACGGACGCGCGGACGCCTCGCGTCGGGCGATCCGGCTGCCGTCGCGCGATGACGGAGGAGGAGCGCCGGGGGAGGGATGGAAGTTCATTCACGAGAGCGTGCGGCCCCTGCGGCGTCGGCGCGCGCCCGCGTCCCGGGACCGCTTGGCGGCGGCTTGCCTGCGTCCCGGGCGCGGCTAGACTGATCTCCATCGACCGACCGGCAACCAGGGCTCCGGGCGGCCTCGCGGCCGTCGCCGGTCCGAGCGTCGTAGAGACCGCGGCCGATCCCGCGGCTGCGCGGCCTACACGGTGGTGGACGCCTACGCGGTCAGGCACCTCGGCGTGTCGCCCGTGATCGCCACCCTCGGCTCGAACCTGCTTCAGGTCGTGATGCTCGGGCCGCTCTTCGCCCGCGGGGGAGAGGCCGCCCGCAGGCGGATGCGGGGACAATGGGTGCCGGCGCTCGCGGTCGGCGTGCTGTCGCCGCTCGCCTACGTTCTCGTGCTGAGGGCTTCGGGCATGGGCGCGACGCTCGAGCGTGGTCGTCGCGCCCAACCCGCGAGCTGTCGATGATGGTCGGGGCCTCCTGGGCCTCGTGGTGCCGCGCGAGGGCGTCGGGCGCTGGCGATGGCTCGGTTGCCTCGTGCTCGTCGCGGGCGTCGTGCTGCTCGGGCGGAGCTAACGGACAGGTTCGCGACACTCGTCTCGAAGCGGACACCGTCATCCGACGGCGTCGGATGACGATACGGGCCGCCGCACGGGACGAGTCGACTTCTACGGTACGTTGCATCGATATCCGTAGCGAGTGATAGTGGATGCGTCTCCGGCCATGGCATCGGAACGGTGTCGTTCCGCGTTCGTGCAGGGCCGACCAGCTCAGCCGGACGGCGAAATCGAACCTGACCTCGCATCCGATGGATTAAGACTTGAAATCGCGCGTGATGCGACCACCGGGCCGGCGACGGCATTGCTGCGGGGAGTGGCGGAACTTCACCCGGTACGGCGCGTCTGCATGCATCACCTTGCCGAAAGTCGCGTTGTGCCGTCAGCGTCATCGATCATCCTCGACCCGTCCCGCTGCCATCTCGGCGAGGGGCCGAGCTACGCGCCGGAGACGGACACCGTGTGGTGGGTCGACATCCTGGAGAAGCGGCTGTTCGAACGGTCCTTGAGCGCGGGGGCTGGGCCCGCCCGGGTCCACACGCTGCCGTTCATGGCCAGCGACGTCGCCGCGATCGATCCTGGGCGCCACCTGCTGTCGGCCGAGGACGGCCTCTACGTCCGGACCGTCGCGGACGGTCGCCTCGTCCTGTATGCGCCCCTGGAGGCGGATGACCCCGCCACGCGCTCCAACGACGGGCGCGTGCATCCGAGCGGCGCCCTCTGGATCGGGACCATGGGGCGGGACGCGGAATCCGGTCGCGGTACGATCTACCACGTCGCCGGAACCCGCATCACCCGCCTCTACGGCGGGCTGACCACGCCCAACGGGATCGCCTTCTCCCCGGACGGCGCGACGGGCTACTTCGTCGACACCGACGAGGGCGTGCTCCGCCGGGTCGCCCTCGATCCGGCCACCGGCCTGCCCGTGGGCGAGCCCGAGACCCACTACGACCACAGCGCGGGCGAGGGCGGCATCGACGGCGCGGCGGTGGACGTGGACGGGCTGATCTGGACGGCCCGGTTCGGGGCCGGCTGCCTCGACGCCTACAGCCCCGCGGGCGAGCGCGTGCGCACCGTTCCCGTCCCCGCCAAGCAGCCCACCTGCCCGACCTTCGCCGGCCGCGACCTCGACCGGCTCCTCGTGACGAGCGCCTACGAGGGCATGGACGAGGACGACAAGGCCGGCGACCCGGAGCACGGGCGCACGTTCCTCGTCGACGTCGGGGTCCGCGGCCTCATCGAGCCCGCCTTCCGGCTCGCCGACTGAACTCTTCTCCCTCCTTTCGTCCTGCAAGTACCGCCGGGGGGCCGCAGCGCGGCACCCGCGAGGAGTTCTCATGACCGCCCCCGAACAGCGCGACTACCAGCCGATCGAAGCCTACGCCCTGCTGGGCAATTGCGAGGGGTGCGCCCTCGTCGCCCGCGACGGCTCCCTCGACTGGGCCTGCCTGGAGCGCTTCGACTCCGATCCCAGCTTCTCGCGCCTCCTCGACCGGGAGCGCGGCGGCTACTTCGTCATCCGCCCCGAGGGTACCTACGAGACGACGCGGCAGTACCTCAGCCGCACCAACATCCTGCAGACCACCTTCACCACCGCCGACGGCCTGGTCCATCTCTACGATTTCATGGTCGGCTCCGAGGGCGGCGGCGAGGAGCGGCCGCGCCTCGTGCGCCTCGTCTCCGGTCTGTCCGGACGCGTGCCGATGGTGGCCGTGTACCGCCCGCTGGCGGGGTTCGCCGAGAGCTTCGCACCGTTGACGGTGTCGGGCGGTCGCGTCACCGCCGAGGGCTGCCCCGGGCTCGTCTCCGACGCGCCGTTCGCGGCGCAGGAGGAGCTGGCCGTGGCCCGCTTCACCCTCAATCGCGGCGAGAGCCGGTGCTTCGCGCTCTATCTCGGCGAGCCGCCGCAATCGCCGCCGGACGCCTACGCGCTGATGGAGGAGGTGCGCGGGGCCTGGGTGCTGTGGACGGAAGGCTCGGCCTATATCGGGCCGCTGGCCGACGAGCTGATGCGCTCGGCGCTCGTGCTGAAGATGCTGACCTACCAGCCCACCGGGGCGATCGTGGCCGCCGCCACCACCTCGCTGCCCGAGGAGGTCGGGGGCATCCGCAACTGGGACTACCGCTTCTGCTGGATCCGCGACGCCTGCCTGTCCTTCTACGTGCTCAAGAAGTTCGGCATGTCGAGCGAGGCGGAAGGCTTCTTCAAGTTCGTCTGCGCCCTGTGCGAGCGCGAGGACGGGCAGCTCAAGCCGCTCTACAGCATCTCCGGCGAGGCCGAACTGGAGGAGACCGAGATCGCGCATTTCGAGGGCTGGCGCGGCTCGGGACCGGTGCATCACGGCAACGGGGCGGCCGACCAGCACCAGGCCGACGCCTACGGTCAGGTGCTCGACCTGTTCTACCTCTACGACCGTCTCGGCGGCACCCTGTCGGACGACCTGCGCCGGCACGGGGCGCGGCTCGCCGACATCTCGGCCGCGCACTGGCACGAGCCGGATGCCGGACTGTGGGAGCCGAGGAAGCCCGAGCAGCGCTACCTGCACGCCGCGATCATGAACTGGGTGGCGCTGGACCGCGCCGTCCGCCTGTTCGGTCCCTGCGAGACCTGGGAGAGGGAGCGCGACCGGATCGTGGCCTTCGTCAACGGCGAGGGCGTGCACGCGGACGGCTACTACCCGCAATACCTCGGCAGCGACGACGTGGACGCCGCCCTCCTGATCGCGCCGATGGTGGGCTTTCCCGTGGACGAGGCCGTGTTCGCCCGGACCGTCGAGGTGATCGACGAGCGCCTGGGCTACGGACACCTCGTCTACCGCTACAAGAACGACGACGGCCTGCCCGGCCACGAGGGCACGTTCCTGCTCTGCGCCTTCTGGATGGTGGACGCCCTGCTCTGGCTCGGGCGCGAGGTGGAGGCGCGCACGCGCTTCGCGGCTTTGCGGGTGCTGCAGAACGACGTGGGCCTGATGGCCGAGCAGACGGCGGAGGATGGTGCCTTCCTGGGCAACTTCCCACAGGCGTTCAGCCATCTCGGCCTGATCCACTCGGCCCTGGTGCTGGACCTGTACGAGCACGGCGGGCGTGAGGCGGTGCAGGGCACCTACGCCGACCGGACGCTGCGCGAGACCGACACGCGCCGCGCGCCCGACATCGCCGACGCGGCCTGAGCCCCGACCAGGAGACGACCGACCGTGGCACGCATCGGCTATCACGCCTCCCAGGAGCAGCACGCGCCCTCGGCGCTGCTGCGCCACGTCGGGGAGGCGCAAGGCGCGGGCTTCGCCTGCGCGATGTCCTCGGAGCACTTCAAGCCCTGGAGCAACGCGCAAGGGCATTCGGGCCACGCCTGGTCCTGGCTCGGCGCGGCGCTCGCCCGCACGCACCTGCCCTTCGGGATCATCACCGCGCCGGGCTACCGCCACCACCCGGCGGTGCTGGCCCAGTCCGCTGCGACCCTCTCCGAGATGTTTCCCGAGCGTCTGTGGCTGGCGCTCGGCTCGGGCCAGCGCCTCAACGAGGACGTGACCGGGCTGCCCTGGCCGGAGAAGGCCGAGCGCACCGAGCGGCTGGCCGAGTGCGCGCAAGTGATCCGTGCCCTGTTCGCGGGGGAGACCGTGACCCATCGCGGCCGGATTACCGTGGTCGAGGCCAAGCTCTACTCCCGCCCCGAGCGTGCGCCCATGCTGATCGGCGGCGCGGTGACGCCGGAGACCGCGCGCCGGGTGGCGGCCTGGGCCGACGGGCTCGTCACCGTCGGGATCGACCCCGACAAGCTGCGCCCGGTGATCGAGGCGTTCCGCGAGGGCGGGGGCGCGGACAAGCCGATCTTCCTCCAGACCAAGGTGTGCTGGGATCCCGATCCGGCCCGCGCGCTCGCGCAGGCCCATGCCCAATGGGCGAGCAACATGCTGGAGGGCGACGTGAACTGGGAGCTGCGCAGCCCGGAGGACTTCGAGACCGCCGCGCGCTTCGTCCGGCCGGAGGACGTGCCGGGGTATGTTCGCGTCTCCGCCGACCTCGGTCGGCAGGCGGCCTGGCTCGCCGACCTCGCCGCCTTGGGGCCGGCCGAGATCATCGTCCATCAGGTCGGGGGCGACCAGACCCGGTTCATCGAGGCCTTCGGCCGGAGTGTCCTGCCGCAACTCGCATAGGGCTCCGGCCTACCACCGGTAGATTGGGCTGCCGATGACGGTGGCCGGCTGGGTGACGTTGCAGAGGCCGAGCAAGCGGGTCGTGTCGGTGCGGTCGACGATGTTGTAGGCGTTCACCTGCGCGCGCAGACCCGCCTAGCGCGGGTCGAGCGCCGCGAACGCGTAGGCGGTCAGCGCGTCGTGGAGGGTCACGGCGGTGTCGCGCGCCGCGTTCCGGTCGTCCGCGAAGCTCGTACCGACGACGCGGATGCCGCCGCCGACCTGGAGGCCGGAGAGGAACGAGGACGGCGGGAAGGCGTAGGTCGGGAACGAGGCGTAGGTGCCGGAGGGGATGCCCGAGACCCGGTTCCCGTTGAGCGACTCGCCCCCGCAGGAGGTCGCGTTCACGACCCGGATGTCGCCATGCGTGGAGGCGATCGTCAGGTTCGTGGGTTGGTCGGCACGTCGAAGCCGCGGAGGAAGATCTGGTCGAAGCGCGGGTCGAAGCCCGACCGGGCGGAGACGGCGCCGGGGACGTAGGCGCCCCCCCGTCGGCGGGGCGGGCACTCGCCGGCCTTGCTTCGACGTGCCCCCCGTTCATTGATGTCGGCCGTCCGCGGCCGGGGCTCCATCGATCCGGCCGGCCGTGTCCGACGACGGCCCAATCTCGCGTCGATCACCGCGGAGGCCTCATGCCGGATCTCGCACAGAACAAGGCGAACGTGATCGCGTTCTATCGGTTGATGTTCGATGAGTGTCGTCCGCGCGAGGCGATCGAGCTGTATGCCGGCGCCGACTACATCCAGCACAACCCGCATGTCGCCACGGGCAAGGACGGCTTCATCGCCTACTTCGAGCGCATGGCGCGCGAGTGGCCCGGCAAGCGGGTGGAGGTCAAGCGGGCCGTCGCCGAGGGCGATCTGGTCGTGCTGCACTGCCTTCAGCACTGGCCGGGCGACCACGATTACGCGGCCATGGACATGTTTCGCCTCGACGAGGGCGGCCGGATCGTGGAGCATTGGGACGTGCTGCAGATCCTGCCCGAGGACTCGGCCAACCCGAACGGGATGTTTTGAAGCTCGGGGGCCGTCGTCCCGCCGGTTCGCCCGACACGCACAGCTTGCGCCCGTTGCGGAGCGCGCGCCGATCGTCCTGCGTGCGCACATCGGCCGACCCGGGAATGACGAACCCGCGCAATCGTCAGCCGCCAGCTTGGGGGCCGGGCACGGCTCTGCTAGAGGCCGGCTCATCCCCTGTTCACGCGCGGGCGGCCAGAAGCGCCCCGTGCCGGGCCACCGCCCGCTTCGGAGACCGAGACCCCATGGAGCGCCTGCTCGTCCTCGCTCGGCACGGCCAGAGCGAGTGGAACCTCAAGAAACTCTTCACCGGCTGGCGCGACCCCGACCTGACCGAGCTCGGCGTCGAGGAGGCCCGCCGGGCCGGGCTCTGGCTGAAAGGTCAGGGCACGCGCTTCGACGTGGCCTTCACCTCGAACCTGACGCGGGCGCAGCGCACGGCCGCGCTGATCCTGGAGGAGATGGGCCAGGGCGGGCTGGAGACGATCCGCTCCGAGGCCCTGAACGAGCGCGACTACGGCGACCTCTCGGGGCTCAACAAGGACGACGCCCGCGAGCGCTGGGGCGACGCGCAGGTCCACGAGTGGCGCCGCTCCTACGACGTGCCCCCGCCCGGCGGCGAGTCCCTGCGCGATACGGCGGCGCGCGTGCTGCCCTACTACATCCAGACCATCCTGCCCCGCGTGATGGCGGGAGAGCGCGTGCTGGTGGCTGCCCACGGCAACTCCCTGCGTGCCCTGGTGATGGTGCTCGACGGCATGACCACCAAGACCATCGCCAGCCTCGAGATCGCCACGGGCATCCCGCTGGTCTATCATCTCAAGGCCGACACCACGGTGGAGAGCAAGTCGGTCCTGGAGCGCGATATCGACCACGACGTGTGATGCCGCCGCCCGTCGAACTCGTGCCGGGGCTGATCCTGTACCCCGGCTACCTCGACGGGCCCGCCCGCGCGCGCCTGGCGGCGGAACTCGCCGCCTGCCTCGCGGTGGCACCGCCTTACCGGCCTCGGATGCCGCGCACGGGGCGGCCGTTCTCCGTGAGCATGACTAATTGCG
>Ga0182229_1000464_pt1 | contig 10491 bp, 6 predicted proteins | sample G6R1MG_32_FD_129663 | JGI IMG/M metagenome (GOLD analysis project Ga0182229, IMG submission 129663) | Miscanthus phyllosphere microbial communities from Michigan, USA - G6R4_MAIN_07NOV2016_LD1 MG | ecosystem: Host-associated > Plants > Phyllosphere > Phylloplane/Leaf | place: USA: Michigan...
CGCCCAGATCGAGCTCTGGACCAACCCGGGCAAGTACGAGCGTCAGGTCTACACGCTCCCGAAGGCGCTGGACGAGAAGGTGGCGCTGCTCCACCTCGAGAAGATCGGCGTGAAGCTCTCCAAGCTGCGCCCCGATCAGGCCGCCTATATCGGCGTCTCCGAGAACGGCCCGTTCAAGCCCGACCACTATCGCTACTGATCCGGGCGACCGGCACCCGAGCGGTGCCGGAACCCGCGTGACGCTCCCTGGAAGACCCGGCCCCGCGGCCGGGTCTTTCGCGTTTTCGGAGCACGATGCGGAAAGGTGGATCCCGGTCGTCCGACATCGTCGTGCGATCACGACGAGGGAGGGCATGCCGCCGTTTCCGTGGAAAAGCAGCATGATCGGGGCGGCGCCGCGCGGACCCACGCGGCCCCCGAGATGTCAAGGACGCATTCGCCGGGTGTGTCTTTTCTGCGTGGGGATCCGGGCTCATACGCCCCGGGCCGTATCGTTAAGCTTAACCCCCTTTCGGGCGGATTCGCGGACGCGATAGAGTGAGGCGATTCTCGGATGAGGAGCCCACCGCGCCGCTCGCGAGCGCGTGCGGACGGGGTGGGCATATGCCCGAGGGGTCGCTAGCGCGCGCCCCATCGACGGATCGTGGAGGCGGGGCGGATCATGCGGGTCGAACGGACGGTGCGCGTCGCGATGCGTGCCGGCGCCCTCGTCGTCGCCTGTGCCGGAGCCGCGGGCACGGCCCTGGCGCAGGACGGTGCGCCCGGTGAGGCACGCGCGCCCCTGGGCGCCCTGCATCCCCACAACGCCACCGGTCTCGCCGTCCTGATCGGCCTCATCGTGTTCGCCACGATCCTGTCGCTGCTGCACCTGCGCGAGCGCGGACGCTGGACGCGGCGCGAGGGCGACCTGCTCGGCGAACTCGGCGCCTTGCGCGGCGCGCACGACCGCGCCGAGATGCTGCTCAACGCCGAGCGCCAGATCATCGTGACCTGGGCCGGCCGGGGCGATCCGCAGATCGAGGGCGACACGAGCCTCGCGCACGACGTCCGCGCCGTCAGCACGAACCCCCGCAGCATCCTGGCCTTCGGAACCTGGCTCGCCCCCCAGGATGCGGGCGCCCTCGACGAGGCGGTCGAGGCCCTGCGCGTGCGCGGCACCGCGTTCCGGATCACCCTGCACAGCCTGTCCGGCCGCTTCGTCGAGGCCCAGGGGCAGGCGGTGGGCGGCAGGGCCCTGCTCCGCCTGCGCGAGACCACGGAGGAGCGCCGCTCGCTGATCGAATCCCGCGCCACCGTCGACGAGGCGCGCCGCGCGCTCGGCGTGCTGTCTGGCCTCCTCGACGCGATCCCGCACCCGATCTGGCACCGCGGCCGCGAGGGAGCCTTGAGCTTCGTCAACGCGGCCTATGTCGGCGCCGTCGAGGCCGACAGCCGCGAGGCGGTGCTGGCGGCCGGGCTCGAACTGCTCGACCGCGCGGCCCGGGACCAGATCGGGCGGCAGGACGTGCCCGCCCGCAGCCTCGCGGCGCGCCCCTTGCGCCTGTCCGCGGTGGTGGCGGGGGGGCGCCGCATCCTGGACGTCACGGAGGGGCCCGTGGAGGGCGGGCGCGTCGGCATCGCCGTGGACGTGTCGGAGCTGGAGAGCGTGCGCGCCGACCTGCAGCGGCAGATGGAGGCCAACGTCCGCACCCTCGACCAGTTGCCCACCGCGGTGGCGATCTTCGACGCAGGGCAGCGTCTGCTCTTCCACAACGCGGCCTACCAGACGCTGTGGAACCTCGACCTCGCCTTCCTGGAGAGCCGCCCCCTGGACGGCGAGATCCTGGACCGCCTGCGCGCCGTGCGGATGCTGCCCGAACAGGCCGACTTCCGCTCGTGGAAGGCGGAGGTGCTCGGCGCCTACCGGGCGGCGGAGGCCACCGAGACCTGGTGGTACCTGCCCGACGGCCGCTCCCTGCGCGTGCTCGCCGACCCGAACCCGCACGGCGGCCTGACCTACCTGTTCGAGGACGTCTCGGAGAGCTTCAAGCTCGCCTCGCGCTACGACGCCCTGATCAAGGAACAGGCCGAGACGCTCGAGACCCTCAAGGAGCCGGTGGCGGTGTTCGCCGCCGACGGGCGCCTGACGGTGGCCAACCGCGCCTTCGCCCATGTCTGGCGCCTCGACCGCGAGACCCTGGTGGATCGCCCGCGCATCGACGCCGTGATCGCGGCCTGCCTCCCGCTCTGCCGGGACGAGGGTCCCTGGAGCGACATCCGCGAGGCGATCACGGGGTTGAGCGACACCCGCTCGGGCCTGTCCTGCCGCCTGGAGATCGTGGACGGCACGGTGCTCGACTGCACCGCCCAGCCCCTGCCGGAGGGGGCGACGCTCCTCACCTTCATCGACGTGACGGCGAGCGTGAACGTCGAGCGGGCGCTGACCGACAAGAACGACGCCCTGGAGCGGGCCGCGCAGCTGCGCGACACCTTCGTCCACCACGTCTCCTACGAGCTGCGCTCGCCGCTCACCAACATCATCGGCTTCACCCAGCTGCTCGGCGACGAGACGGTGGGCGCGCTCAACGAGCGCCAGCGCGAGTATTCCGAGCACATCATGCGCTCGTCCGCCGCGCTCCTCGTGATCATCAACGACATCCTCGACCTCGCCTCGATCGATGCCGGCTCGCTGGAACTCCAGCGCGAGACCGTCGACGTGCAGGCCACGGTGGAGGCCGCCACACGCGGCATCGAGGACCGCCTGGCCGAATCGGAGGTGCGCCTCGACCTCGACGTGCCCCCCGACATCGGCAGCTTCACCGCCGACGGCAAGCGCGTGCGTCAGATCCTGTTCAACCTGCTGTCCAACGCCATCGGCTTCTCGCAGGGAGGCCAGACCGTCCGGGTCGAGGCGCGCCGACGCGCCGACGGCCTCGCCTTCACGGTGAGCGACGAGGGGCGCGGCATCCCGCAGGAGGTGATCGAGCGGGTGTTCGAGCGCTTCGAGAGCCACACGCTGGGCACCAAGCACCGCGGCGTCGGCCTCGGGCTGTCCATCGTGCGCTCGTTCGTGGAACTGCACGGCGGCCGGGTGGCGATCGAGTCGGGGCCGGGCACGGGCACCCGCGTCACCTGCCTGTTCCCGGCCGACGGGCGCATCGACGCGCGCAACGCGGCGGAATAGCGGCTCACCCCGCGGCGCGGTTTCGGTTAAGCATCCTTCGCTATGTCCGTCCGGATCCCGCTCGGGCGCGCCGCATCGGCGCCCGACGATCGATCCGGGGACGCGCGACGGCGGGAAGGGGTTGGGGCGGTGAACGAGGATCGGAACGACCCGGGAGAGGCGCCGGAGCCGGCGCCCCCGCCCGCCTGGGAGATCGTGCTGCCGGAGGAGGGCGCCACCGAGGATCTCGGCCGGTTCCTGGCCGCCTTCCTGATGCCCGGCGACCTCGTCGCCCTGTCGGGGGGATTGGGGGGCGGCAAGACCACGCTGGCCCGCGCGCTGATCCGCGAGATGACCGGGGACGACGACCTCGAAGTGCCGAGCCCGACCTTCACGCTGATGCAGCCCTACGAGGGCCGCCACGGGCGCGCCATCGTGCATGCCGACCTCTACCGCCTGCGCGGGCCGGACGAACTCGTGGAACTCGGCTTCGACGAGATCACCGAGACCGCCGTCACCCTGGTGGAGTGGCCCGAGCGGCTGGGCGCGCGCGAGAACCCGACCCTGTCGATCGAGATCGCGCTCAGGCCCGAGTTCGGCGAGGGCTCGCGATTCGTGCGCATCGATGCGGCCGGCGGCATGCGCGAGCGCCTCGACCGGGCCCGCGCCGTGCGGGCGCTGCTCGTCCGCAGCGGCTGGGACGAGGCCGACCGCGTGCTGATGCAGGGGGACGCCTCCTCGCGGGCCTACGAGCGGCTGGTGAAGCCCGAGGGCGAGACGGCGGTGCTGATGATCGCGCCGCCCCGCGCCGACGGTCCGGCGGTCCGCGACGGCAGGCCCTACAGCGCCATCGTCAAGCTCGCCGAGAGCGTCCACGCCTTCGTGGCGATGGACCGGGGCCTGCGGGCGCTCGGCGTCTCGGCCCCGCGCATCCTGGGCGAGGATCTGAGGAACGGCCTGCTGATCCTGGAGGATCTCGGGGCCGAGCCGGTGGTCGAGAACGGCGCGCCGCGCCCGGAGCGCTACGCGGAGGCCGTGCGGCTGCTCGCCAAGCTCCACGCCACCGACCTGCCCGACCGCCTGCCCGTCTCAGACGGCGGCGAGCACGTGCTGCCGCCCTACGATCTCGAAGCGCTGCTGTTCGAGACCGAGCTGATGCCCGACTGGTACGCCGCCCGCCACGGCGCGACCATCGGGGCGCAGGCCCGCGCCGAGTTCCTGACCCTGTGGGCCGACGCCCTCAAGAAGCTGCTCGCGGAGCGCACCACCTGGACCCTGCGCGACTACCATTCGCCCAACCTGATCTGGCTGCCCCAGCGCGAGGGCCTGGAGCGGGTCGGCGTGATCGACTTCCAGGACGCGGTGCTCGGCCACCCGGCCTACGACGTCGCCTCCCTGCTCCAGGATGCCCGGGTCGACGCCAACGCGGAGTTCGAGCTGCGCCTGCTCGGCCTCTACATCCGCGAGCGCCGCAACCGCGATCCCGGCTTCGACATGGGCGGCTTCGCCCGCGCCTACGCGGTGCTGGCCGCGCAGCGCGCCACCAAGATCCTCGGCATCTTCGCCCGGCTCGACAAGCGCGACGGCAAGCCCGGCTACCTCGCCCACCTGCCGCGCATCGAGGGCTACCTCAGCCGCAACCTCGCCCATCCGGCCCTGGAGGGCCTGCGCCGCTGGCACGAGGCCCACCTGCCGAGCCTCGTGCCGCCGGTTCTGGCCCCCGAGCCCACTCCCTCCGCGAAGGACGACGAGCCGGCATGAGCGAGTCCCCCGCCCCCCGCGCGGTCACCCGCGCCTTCGTGCTCGCGGCCGGCCTCGGCAAGCGCATGCGCCCGATCACCGCCACGGTGCCCAAGCCCTTGGTCGAGGTCGCCGGCAAGGCGCTGATCGACCACGCCCTCGACCGGGCGGCGGAGGGCGGCATCCGCGAGGCGGTGGTCAACGTGCACTGGCTCGCCGACCTGATCGAGGGGCATGTCGGGCGCCGCAGCGGCGCCCCGTCGATCGCGATCTCGGACGAGCGTGACGCGCTCCTGGAGACCGGCGGCGGCGTCAGGAAGGCGCTGGCCCATTTCGGGAGCGAGCCCTTCGTGGTGTTCAACTCCGACTCGTTCTGGCTGGAGGGGCCGAAACCGAACCTCGGCCGCCTGATCGAGGTCTGGAACCCCGACGCCATGGACATCCTGCTGCTCGTGGCGCCCACCGCCACCAGCCTCGGCTACGAGGGCGCGGGCGACTTCGTGATGGATCCCGAGGGCCGGCTCGACCGCCGGGGCGAGCGCCGCGTGGCGCCGTTCATCTACGCGGGCGTGGCAATCCTGAAGCCCGAACTGTTCGCCGACACGCCGGACGGCGCCTTCTCCCTCAACCTGCTGTTCGACCGGGCGATCGAGCGGGGCCGGCTGCACGGCCTGCGGCTGGACGGGCAATGGCTCCATGTCGGCACGGAGGAGGCGATCGCGGCGGCCGAGGCGCGCGTGCGCGAGAGCGCACAGGTGCCCTGAGGCTCGGCAACCCCGCGAGGTCCGGTCCGTTGAGGCCGGCGCATCCCCCTTCCCCGGCACGGTACGACATGGGTTTCCTTCAGGACACGATCGGGCGCTTCCGGCAATCGGTGCTGGCCTACGCCGGCGACGAGGCGCTGATGCAGGCGGCGATCTCGGCCAGCGCCAACGTCGCGGTGGCCGACGGCGAGCTGCTGCCCGAAGAGTTCGAGACGGCGCTCGCCGGCATGCGCGCCAACCCGATCCTGGAGAAGGGCTACGACACCCTGATGCTGGAGCACGCCTTCTACGAGGGGCTGGGCCGCGCCCGCACCCGCGCGGGACGCGCCGACAACCTGCTGCGCGTGGGCGCCATCGCCGACCGCCCTATGGATCAGCGCCGCAATGTCTTCCTGATCGCCGCGGACGTCGCCGATCACGAGGGCATCAGCGAGGTCGAGCACAAGGCGCTCGACGAGATCGCGCAGGCGCTCGGCGTGGACAAAGCGGCGCTTCTGGCCTGAGGCGATGCCGCAGCCGCGATGGCGGGCGTCGTCCGGCCCGCTTGCGCGCGGCGCCAAGCCGTCGAACGTCGACGGACACGATCATGTCCCCGAGGCACGCGAGGCATCCGCCCGTCCAGTTTAGATCCGGGAGCGGCGTCCGCTCAGGGTCGGACGTGGCCGGCGGGTAACACCCCGAACCTCGAACGGACACACTCCCGGCCCTGGGCCCATGGCGGCGGAGCGGAGTATAAGGCGCGATGAGCGAGTCCCGCGTCTTCACCATCCCCCCCGGTGCTCCGTTCCTGCCGACGCTGGCCGACGCCCTGATCTCGGGGCGCCTCGTGGGCGATCTCGGCACCGACCCGTTCGCGCTCGCCGCCGTGACGCTCTACCTGCCGACGCGGCGCACGGTGCGGGCGTTCACGGCGGTGCTGTCGGAGCGGTTGGGCGGGCCGGCCCTGCTGCCCCGGATGATCCCGCTCGGCGAGACGCACGAGGCCGAACTCGATCTGGCGGCGAGCCCGCTGCTCGAATCGGAGCGCGACCAGCTCGCCCCCCCGCTGCCGCAGCTGGAGCGCCGGCTGATCCTGGCCCGCCTCGTCCGGAGCTGGGCGCAGGCCGTGGACCGGACCCTGCTGCCCATCGACGACGAGGTGCCGTTCCTGGTGCCGTCCTCCCCCGCCGACGCGATCGGGCTCGCCGCCGACCTAGAGCGCCTGATGGACGCGCTCACCGTGGAGGGCCTGCCCTGGGAGGAGATCGGCACGGCGGTGGAGCAGGAGCACTCGCGCTATTTCGGGCTCACGATCGACTTTCTGCGCATCGCCGCCGAGAACTGGCCGCGCATCCTGCACGAGCGCGGCGCCAGCGATCCGGTCGCCCGCTCGCGGCTGCTCGTGCTCGCGGAGGGCGAGCGCCTGCGCGACACCCCGCCCGCCGACCCGGTGATCGTGGCGGGCTCCACGGGCTCCGTCCCGGCCACCGCCCGGCTGATCGCGGCGGTGGCCGCGCTCCCCCGCGGCGCCGTGGTGCTGCCCGGCCTCGATCACGACCTCGATGCGGCGGGTTGGGACGCGATCGAAACGGCCGAGGGCGAGACCCGCGAGATCGCCCACGGCCATCCGCAGGCGATCCTGCACCGCCTGCTCGGGCCGGGCGGCCTCGGGCTCGACCGCACGGCGATCGAGCCGCTCGGTGCGCCCGATCCGGACGCGCGCGCGCGGGGGGCCATGCTGTCGCAGGCGCTGCGCCCCGCCGAGACCACGGATTCCTGGGCGCGGCTCGATCCGGCCGACCGCGAAAGGCTGGCGTCCCGCGGGATGGCCGGCATCGCGGTCGCCGAGACCACAGACGAGCGCGAGGAGGCGCTGGTGATCGCGCTCGCCTTGCGCGAGACGCTGGAGACCCCCGGCGCCACCGCCGCGCTGATCACGCCGGACCGCGACCTCGCCATGCGCGTCTCGGCGGAGCTCGCCCGCTGGGGCATCGTGGCCGAGGACTCGGCCGGGATCAGCCTCGCGCGCAGCCCGGCCGGACGCCTCGCGCGACTGGCGGCCGAACTCGCCGCCGGCGTGACCCCGGCCACGCTCATCTCGCTCCTCGCCCATCCCCTGGTCAGGCTCGGGCTACCCCGCAACGAGGTGGTGCGCGGGGCCGCGGCCCTTGAGATCGGGGCCTTGCGCGGCAAGGCGCCCGGACCGGGGTTCGCCGGCATGAAGGCGGCGGTGGACGAGCAGCGCGCCGCCTCCGACCGGGTCGCGCGGGCCAAGGGCCGGCTCCGGCCCGTCGACTGGGACCTCGCCGCCGCCCTCCTCGACGCGCTGGAGACGGCGTTCGCGGAGTTCCACTGCCGGAGCGGCGACGAGGACTGCGATCTCGTCGGGCTGGCCGTCCGGCACCGCGCCACGGTCGATCGCCTGATCCGGGGACCGGACGAGGCGGACGGCACGCCGACCGAGGCGGCCGACGACCCGTCGCTGGACAGCCTCGACGCGCTCTTCGACGACCTCGCGCTCGCCGATCCCGGCGCGCTGCCGGGCCGGTTCGACGACTACCCGGCCTTCTTCGCCGCGCTGGCCGGGGAGCGCACCGTCGCCTGCGGCGTGGCCGGTCCGCATCCGCGCCTGCGCATCCTCGGCCTTCTCGAATCGCGCCTGCTCTCGGCGGATCGGGTGGTGCTGGGCGCGCTGGACGAGGGCGTCTGGCCGATGCGCACCACCACCGACGCCTTCCTCAACCGGCCGATGCGCGAGCGGATCGGCCTGAACCCGCCGGAGCGGCGCATCGGCCAGAGCGCGCACGACTTCGTGGAGGGCTTGGGCTGCCGCGACGCCGTGATCACCCGCGCGGCCAAGCGCGAGGGCTCGCCCACCGTGCCGTCGCGCTTCCTCCAGCGCCTGCGCGCCTTCGTCGGGCAGGATGTGTGGAGAGCCGCGACCGCGAGGGGGGAGACGCTGCGCGGCCATGCCGCCGCCCTCGACCGCAGCCGCGAGGCGGCGCCTCCCCGCCCCTCGCGGCCCAGGCCGCGGCCCGACCCGAAATACTTCCCGCGAAAACTCAGCGTCACCGAGATCGAGACGCTGGTGCGCGACCCCTACTCGATCTTCGCCCGCCACGTGCTCAAGCTCGATCCGCTCGATCCGGTGGCGGTGCCGCCGGGGCCGAGCGAGCGCGGCACCCTGATCCACGACATCCTGGGCAGCTTCGCACAGGAGCATCCCGAGGCGCTGCCCGAGGAGGCCGCCCCTCTGCTCGGCGCCATCGCGCGCGACCGCTTCGCCCGGCTCGAAGCCGAGTATCCCGAGATCCACGCGGAGTGGTTTCCCCGCTACGAGCGCATGGCGGCGGCCTTCCTCGACTGGGAGGCGCAGCGGCGGGCCGGCCTCGCGACGGTTCATCCCGAGATCGGCGGGCGATGGACGATTCCGTTGGGCCGCGAGGAGTTCGTGCTCACCGCACGCGCCGACCGGATCGAGGCGCGCCGCGACGGCGGCTTCTGCATCGTCGACTTCAAGACCGGCGCGCCCCCGAGCCACAAGGAGGTGTTCGCCGGCTTCTCGCCGCAGCTCACCCTGGAGGCGGCGATGCTGATGGGACGGGGCTTCAAGGGGTTTCGCGCGGCCGAGGTGCCCGACCTCGTCTACGTCCACGCCTCGGGCGGGCGCGAGCCGTTCCGCGAGGCGATGCTGAAGCCCCCGCGCGGCGACGAGCGCACGGTCGCGGGCATCGTCGAGGAACACGTCGCGCGGCTGCGCGGACTCGTCGCCCGCTACCTCGCGGGCGAGGCCGCCTACCCGTCCCGGCCCTACCCGAAATACGCCCGCGACTACGGCAGCTACGACCACCTCGCCCGGGTGCTGGAATGGTCACTGGGCGGCGAGGGCGAAGGTTAGAGCATCGTCAGGCGAAGCGGTTTCCGGCTCGCGTGAGGACGATGCGGTCACATGAGGAGCTGGAGCGCGGTCCGCGAATCCGAGATCACGGACCGCTCTTCGGGGACCGCCCGCTCAGCAGCAGCGGAACCCGCCGGTGTTGCCGCCGCCGAACCGGGCGTTCTCGCGGTTGCGGTAGTAGTCGCGCTCGCTCATCGGAGCGAGCGTCGGGTGGGTCGTCCTCAGATGGGCGACGTAAGCCCCGTAGTCGCCCTGGCCCACCATCAGGCGGGCGCCGTCGCAGACGCACTTCCCGAACGTCTTGAGCCGTTCGCGCAGGTCCATCGACGACGCCATGGGGTGCCTCACTCGGCCGGGGCGAGGCCGCGATCGGCCTCGAGCGCGGTCCAGCGGTCGGCGCGGAACGCCTTCACGCAGGCCGCGATGCCGAAGCCCGCGATCGCAACGACGAGGGCCACGAACAGCACGGCGAGGCCGGCGTCGATGCGATCGTTCAGGACGACCTGATGCATCTGGTCCATGGTCTTGGCGGGCGCCAGCACCTTGCCCTCGGCAATCGCGCCCGAGAACCGGTCCGCGTGCGCCAGGAAGCCGATGCGCGGGTCGGCGGAGAAGATCTTCTGCCAGCCGGCCGTCAGGGTGCACAGGCACAGCCACGCGGTCGGGATGATCGTGACGAGGGCGTAGCGCTCGCGCTTCATCTTGAAGATCACCACGGTGGCGAGCGTCAGCGCCACGGCCGCGAGCATCTGGTTGGAGATGCCGAAGAGCGGCCACAGGGTGTTGATGCCGCCCAGCGGATCGGTGACGCCCTGGTACAGGAAGTAGCCCCAGGCCGCGACGCACAGGCCCGTGGCCAGGATGCTCGGCGCCCACGCGGTGGTGTCCTTGAAGCGCGGCGAGACGAGGCCGAGCAGGTCCTGCAGCATGAAGCGGCCCGCGCGGGTGCCGGCATCCACGGCGGTGAG
>Ga0182229_1000465_pt1 | contig 10474 bp, 10 predicted proteins | sample G6R1MG_32_FD_129663 | JGI IMG/M metagenome (GOLD analysis project Ga0182229, IMG submission 129663) | Miscanthus phyllosphere microbial communities from Michigan, USA - G6R4_MAIN_07NOV2016_LD1 MG | ecosystem: Host-associated > Plants > Phyllosphere > Phylloplane/Leaf | place: USA: Michigan...
CGGGGTCCTCGCCCTCGGGGGCGGCGCTGTGCTCAGCGCCCACACCCGGGCGCTGCTGGTCGACCTCGTCGCCGAGGGCGTCACCGTGGTCTGGCTGGACGTCGACCTGCCCTCGGCCGCCCAGCGGGTCGGCCTGAGCCGCGACCGGCCGATCCTGGGCATCAACCCGCGGCAGATGCTGCGCCAGATGCTGGAGACCCGGGCCCCGCTCTACACCGAGGTCTCCACGCTGCACGTGCGCACCGGCGGCCGCACCGTCGAGGACGTCGTCGCCGACGTGCTCGCCGAGGTGGGCCAGGAGAGCGCGCCGTGACCGAGCTGCAACGGATCACCGTGGCCGGCCCGGTGCCCTACGAGGTCGTCATCGGCCCCGGGGCCACCGCCGAGCTCGCCCTGCTGACCGACACCGCGATCACCGGGGCCACCCGGGCCGCCGTGGTGCACACCGCGTCGCTCGCGGCGGTGGCCGGCGGGGTCGTCGAGACCCTGCAGCAGGCCGGGCTGGCCGCCGAGGCGCTGGTGGTGCCCGACGGCGAGCAGGCCAAGACCGCCGAGGTCGCGGCGGGTCTCTGGGCCGAGCTCGGCCGGCTCGGGCTGACCCGCACCGACGTCGTCGTCGGGGTCGGCGGGGGAGCGGTCACCGACCTGGCCGGCTTCGTCGCGGCCACCTGGCTGCGCGGTGTCCGGGTGGTGCAGGTGCCCACCAGCCTGCTCGGGATGGTCGACGCCGCCGTGGGGGGCAAGACCGGGATCAACACCGCGGCCGGCAAGAACCTGGTCGGTGCCTTCCACCCGCCGGTCGCCGTGCTGATCGACACCGACACCCTCGACGGCCTCCCGGAGGCGGAGTTCCGGTCCGGGCTCGCCGAGGTCGTCAAGTGCGGGTTCATCGCCGACGGCGCGGTGCTCGACCTGCTCACCGCCGACCCCACCGGGCGGTCCTCGACCACCGAGCTCATCGCCCGCGCCGTGCAGGTGAAGGCCGACGCGGTGGGCGAGGACCTCTACGACACCGGCCGCCGGGAGTTCCTCAACTACGGCCACACGCTGGCCCACGCCATCGAGAAGGTGGAGGACTTCGGCTGGCGGCACGGCGACGCGGTCGCCGTCGGCCTGGTCTTCGCCGCCGAGCTCGGTGCCGCGGCGGGGCGGTTGTCCCGCGTCGAGGCCGACCGGCACCGCGACCTGGTGGCCGCGATGGGCCTGCCGGTGACCTACGCCGGGGACTTCGCCGAGCTGCGCGCCGTGATGGCCGTGGACAAGAAGTCCCGCGGGTCGAGCCTGCGGTTCGTGGTGCTCGACGGGCTCGGCCGACCGGGCATCCTCACCGACCCCGACGAGGCCTGGCTGCGGACAGCCTGGGCAGCAGTGGAGCAGAGCGCATGAGCATCGTCGTCCTCAACGGCGCCAACCTGGGGCGCCTGGGCACCCGGGAGCCGGAGAAGTACGGCTCGACCACCTACGCCGACCTGGTCGCCCGGATCGAGGCGGTCGCCGCCGAGCTGGGGCAGGACGTCGCCGTCCGGCAGACCGACAGCGAGGCCGAGCTGCTCGGCTGGGTGCACCAGGCCGCCGACACCGGCACCGCCGTGGTGGTCAACGCCGCCGGCTGGACGCACACCTCGGTGGTGCTGCGCGACGCGCTCGCCCAGGTCGACGCCCCGGTCGTCGAGGTGCACATCACCAACGTGCACGCCCGCGAGCCCTTCCGGCACCACTCCTACGTCTCCGCCGTCGCCGACGGGGTGATCGCCGGCCTGGGCGTCTTCGGCTACGAGGCGGCGCTGCGCTACCTGGCCGAGAAGGGGGTGCGGTGATGGACCACGCCGGACGCCGCGACCGGCTGCGGGCCGCAGCCGCCGCCCAGGAGCTGGACGCCGTGCTGGTCACCAACCTGCTCAACGTCCGGTACCTGACCGGCTTCACCGGCTCCAACGGAGCGCTGCTCGTGCGCACCGACGGGGCCGACCTCTTCGGCACCGACGGCCGGTACACCACCCAGGCCGGCACGCAGGTGCCCGACGTCGAGCTGCTGGTCGACCGGGGCACGGTCGGCGCGTTGGCCCGCGCGGCCGCCGGCGCCGGACGGCTGGGCTACGAGTCGCACGAGGTCACCGTCGACGGACTGCGTGCCCTGGAGCAGGTGCTCGAGGGCAGCAGCACCGAGCTGGTCAGCGTCCGCCGTGCGGTCGAGGCGCTGCGCGCGGTCAAGGACGACGACGAGGTCGACGCGCTGCGCCGGGCCTGCACCGTGGCCGACCAGGCGCTGGCCGAGCTCGCCGCCGAGGGCGCGCTGCGCCCGGGCCGCACCGAGCTCGCCGTCGGCCGCGACCTGGACGCCCGGATGCTGGCCCTGGGGGCGGAGGCGCCGTCCTTCGAGACGATCGTGGCCGCCGGAGCCAACTCCGCGATCCCGCACCACCGGCCCGACGGCACCGAGCTGCGCGGCGGGGACTTCCTCAAGCTGGACTTCGGTGCCACCGTCGACGGCTACCACTCCGACATGACCCGCACCCTGGTGCTGGGCCACGCCGCCGACTGGCAGGTCGAGGTCTACGAGCTGGTGGCGGCCTCCCAGGCGGCCGGGCGGGCAGCGCTGGGCGTCGGTGTCGAGGTCACCGCGGTGGACGCCGCATCCCGCGACGTCATCGTCGCGGCCGGCCACGGGGAGCACTTCACCCACGGCCTGGGGCACGGGGTGGGGCTGGAGATCCACGAGGCTCCGGGCATCTCGGCGCTGGGCGCGGGTAGTCTGGCCGCCGGCATGGCCGTCACCGTGGAACCCGGTGTGTACCTCCCCGGTCACGGGGGTGTCCGGATCGAGGACACCCTGATCGTGGCTGATGGCGCGGCCGACCTCCTGACCCTCACGAGCAAGGAACTGCTGGTCCTCTAGATGGCAACCACCAACGACCTCAAGAACGGCATCGTCCTCAAGCTGGACGGTCAGCTGTGGACCGTCACCGACTTCCAGCACGTGAAGCCGGGCAAGGGCGGCGCCTTCGTGCGCACGACCCTGAAGAACGTGCTGAGCGGCAAGGTCGTCGACAAGACGTTCAACGCCGGCCTGAAGGTCGAGACGGCCACCGTCGACAAGCGGACGATGACCTACCTCTACCAGGACGGCGCCGACTACGTCTTCATGGACGGCGACACCTTCGACCAGATCCCGGTCTCGGCGGCCACCCTGGGCAGCGCCTCGGACTACCTGCTGGAGAACACCGAGGCCATGGTCGCCGTGCACGAGGGCGTCCCGCTGTTCGTCGAGCTGCCGGTCACGATGGAGCTCGTCGTCCAGCACACCGACCCGGGCCTGCAGGGCGACCGCTCCACCGGGGGCACCAAGCCCGCGACCCTGGAGACCGGTGCCGAGATCCAGGTGCCGCTGTTCGTCACCACCGGCGAGAAGCTCAAGGTCGACACCCGCGACGGCCGGTACCTCGGCCGGGTCAGCTGACCTGTGGCTGCCCGCTCCAAGGCCCGCAAGCGCGCGGTCGACGTGCTCTACGAGGCCGACCTGCGCAGCAGGGACGTCATCGAGCTGCTGCGTGAGCGCGTCGCCGACAGCAACCCGCCGGTCTCCGAGCACGCCGTCCGGCTGGTCGAGGGCGCGCACGAGCACGCCACCGAGATCGACCGGCTGATCGGCGAGCACGCCGACGGCTGGACGCTGGACCGGCTGCCCGACGTCGACCGGGCGATCCTGCGGATGGCGGTCTTCGAGCTGCTCTGGGTGCCCGACGTCCCGGACGCCGTGGTGATCGACGAGGCGGTGGAGCTGGCCAAGGCGCTGTCCACCGACGACTCGTCGTCCTACGTCAACGGCGTGCTCGGCGGCATCATCCGCCGGGAGATCCCCACCGCCTGACCGACGCAGAAGGGCCCCTCCCGCGGTGCGGGAGGGGCCCTTCTGCGTGCGGTGTCAGCGCGGGGAGCGGCGACGCTCCCAGTCCAGCGGCTCGTCCTCCTCCTCGGAGGTGGCGTAGCCGGTGCCGTCGGCGCCGGGGGAGAGCACGCCCCACTCGATGAGCCGGCTGGTGAGCTCGTCGGGGCTCATGTCGTAGATGATCGCCAACGACTTCAGGTCCTCGGCGCGGATGGACAGCACCTTGCCGTTGTAGTCGTGCCGCTGGGCCTGGATGGTCGAGGCGTAGCGGGCCAGCGGGCCGGCCTCGTCGGCGGGCAACGAGCCCAGCGACTCCAGGTTCAGCACGATCTTGGTGGTCTTGGTGACCGCCGAGCTCGGCCGGGGGTCGGGCAGCAGCTCGGCCACCGGGACGCCGTAGAACACGGCCAGCTCGGAGAGCCGCTGCACGGTCACCGCGCGGTCGCCGCGCTCGTAGGACCCGACGACGACGGCCTTCCAGCGGCCGTGCGACTTGTCCTCGACGCCCTGCAGCGACAGGCCCTGCTGGTTGCGGATCGCCCGCAGTCGGGCGCCCAGCGCCCGCGAGTAGTCGGTGCTCATCGGTGTCCTGCTCACTGGGGGATCGGGAGGGTCGGTCGTGCTGGTCACGCTGAGTACGGCCTTCTGGTCACGGAGAGTACGCGGTAGCGGGCCTGCGCGACACCGCTACCACCCCGATCGGGGGTGCGTCGTCGGGCGCAGGTCACACCGGGGGGTGCGCTAGCGTGCTCGCCGGACCAGAACCACTCCTTTAACGACCCGTCCCGTGAGGCGGGGAAGGAGGCCTGATGGCCCCGCCATCGACCTTGTCATCCGCCGGCCCCGGCGACCCCCAGCAGCTGCTCTCCGCCGACGACGTCCCCCGCGTGGTGGACCGGATCGCGCACCAGCTCATCGAGCGGGCGGCCAGCTCCACCTCCTCCGGCGACGGCCTCGCCGACCTGGTGCTCATCGGGATCCCCACCCGCGGCGCCCCGCTGGCCCGCCGGCTGGCCGCCCGCATCGAGGCCTTCACCGGCACCGCGGTCGACGTCGGCACCGTGGACATCACCCTCTACCGGGACGACCTGCGCACCCGCGGGGTCCGCGCCCTGGAGGACACCCGGTTGCCCGACGCCGGCATCGACGGCCGGCTCGTGGTGCTCGTGGACGACGTGCTCTTCTCCGGCCGCTCGGTCCGGGCAGCGCTGGACGGGCTGCGCGACGTCGGTCGCCCCCGGGCGGTCCAGCTCGCGGTGCTGGTGGACCGCGGGCACCGGGAACTGCCGATCAAGGCCGACTTCGTCGGGAAGAACGTGCCGACCTCGCGCAGCCAGCAGGTCAGGGTCCGGCTGGCCGAGGTCGACGGCGAGGACGGCGTGACGATCACCGGGGGCGAGCAGTGAAGCGCCACCTGCTGGAGGCCGCCGACCTCGACCGTGCCGACGCCACCCTGGTGCTGGACACCGCCGCACAGATCGAGTCCGCGCTGGCCGGCCGCGAGGTCAAGAAGCTGCCCACGCTGCGCGGCCGCACGGTGGTCAACCTCTTCTTCGAGGACTCCACCCGCACCCGGATCAGCTTCGAGCTGGCCGCCAAGCGGCTCTCCGCCGACGTCATCAACTTCTCCGCCAAGGGCTCCAGCGTCTCCAAGGGCGAGAGCCTCAAGGACACCGCGCTCACCCTGGAGGCGATGGGCGCCGACGGCATCGTCGTCCGGCACGGGGCCTCCGGGGCACCGCACCGGCTGGCCACCTGGGTGGCCGGCAGCGTGGTCAACGCCGGCGACGGCACCCACGAGCACCCCACCCAGGCGCTGCTGGACGCCTACACGATCCGGCAGCGGCTGGGCCGGCTCGAGGGCGTGAAGGTGGTGATCACCGGCGACGTGCTGCACAGCCGGGTGGCCCGCTCCAACGTCTGGCTGCTGCACACCCTGGGCGCCGAGGTCACCCTCGTCGCGCCACCCACGCTGCTCCCGGTCGGCGTCGGCTCCTGGCCGGTCACGGTGTCCTACGACCTGGACGCCGTGCTGCCCGCCGCCGACGTCGTGATGATGCTGCGCGTGCAGGGCGAGCGGATGAACGCCTCGTTCTTCCCCTCGGCCCGGGAGTACAGCCGCCGCTACGGCCTGGACGCCGAGCGGATGGCCCGCCTCTCCGACGACGCCATCGTCATGCACCCCGGCCCGATGAACCGCGGCATGGAGATCGCCGCGGACGTGGCCGACTCACCCCGCTCGACGATCGTCGAGCAGGTCGGCAACGGCGTCAGCGTGCGCATGGCCGTCCTCTACCTGCTGCTCGGAGGCCCCGCGTGACCGTCCTGCTGAAGAACGTCCGGCCCTACGGCGAGGACGCCGTCGACATCCTCGTCAAGGACGGCCTGATCGCATCGGTCGGCGCCGACCTGTCCTCGACCGCGCAGACCATCGACGCCACCGGGCTGATCGCGCTGCCCGGCCTGGTCGACCTGCACACCCACCTGCGGGAGCCCGGCCGGGAGGACACCGAGACCGTCCTCACCGGCTCCCGGGCTGCCGCGCTGGGCGGCTACACCGCGGTGCACGCGATGGCCAACACCGACCCGGTCGCCGACACCGCGGGCGTGGTGGAGCAGGTGTGGCGGCTGGGCCAGCAGGCCGGGCTGGTCGACGTCGTCCCGGTCGGGGCGGTGACCGTCGGCCTGGGCGGCACCCAGCTCGCCGAGCTGGGCGCGATGGCCGACAGCGCCGCGACCGTGCGGGTGTTCTCCGACGACGGGAAGTGCGTCTCGGACCCCGCGTTGATGCGCCGCGCGCTGGAGTACGTCAAGGCGCTGGACGGCGTCGTCGCCCAGCACGCCGAGGAGCCCCGGCTGACCGTCGGCGCCCAGATGCACGAGGGCGACCGGTCGGCCCGGCTCGGGCTCACCGGCTGGCCCGCGGTCGCCGAGGAGGCGATCATCGCCCGCGACGTCCTGCTCGCCGAGCACGTGGGCGCTCGGCTGCACGTCTGCCACGTCTCGACCGCGGGCTCGGTGGAGCTGATCCGCTGGGCGAAGTCGCGCGGGGTGCAGGTCACCGCCGAGGTCACCCCGCACCACCTGCTCCTCACCGACGCGCAGGCCGAGGGCTACGACGCCACGTTCAAGGTCAACCCGCCGCTGCGCACGGCCGAGGACGTCGCGGCGCTGCGGGCCGGTCTGGCCGACGGCACGATCGACGCCGTGGCCACCGACCACGCCCCGCACGCCGGTGAGGACAAGGAGTGCGAGTGGGCGGCCGCCCGGCCCGGGATGCTCGGGCTGGAGCAGGCGCTGTCCGTCGTCGTCGACACCATGGTCGACACCGGGCTGCTCACCTGGCGCGAGGTGGCCGACCGGATGTCGGTGCGACCCGCCGAGATCGGCCGGCTGACCCACCAGGGCCGCCCGATCGCCGTGGGGGAGCCGGCCAACCTGGTGCTGCTCGACCCCACCGCGCGCGCCGTGGTCGACCCGGCCGCGCTGGCCAGCAAGAGCCGCAACAGCCCGTACGCCGGGCGCGAACTGCCCGCCCGCGTGGTGCACACGCTGCTGCGCGGAGAACTGTCGGTGCTCGATGGGAAGGTCCAGAAGTGAGTGAAGCGCTGCTCGTCCTCGAGGACGGCCGGGCGTTCCGCGGCGAGTCCTACGGGGCCACCGGGACGACGGTCGGCGAGGCGGTGTTCTCCACCGGGATGACCGGCTACCAGGAGACGCTGACCGACCCCAGCTACCACCGCCAGGTGGTGGTGATGACCGCCCCGCACATCGGCAACACCGGGGTCAACGACGAGGACGACGAGTCCCGCCGCATCTGGGTGGCCGGCTTCGTCGTGCGCGACCCCGCCCGCCGCCCCGCGAACTGGCGGTCCACCGGCACCCTGGACGCCGAGCTGGTCGACAACGGCGTCGTGGGCATCAGCGGGGTGGACACCCGGGCGCTGACCCGGCACCTGCGCGACCGCGGCGCCATGCGGGTGGGCATCTCCACCGAGCTGCTGGACGCCGACGAGCTGCTGGCCCGGGTGCTCGCCGCACCCTCGATGAGCGGCGCGGACCTCGCCCCCGAGGTCACCACCGAGCAGGCCTACGTCGTCCCGGCGGTGGGGGAGCGGAAGTACACGATCGCGGCGCTGGACCTGGGCATCAAGGCCGCCACCCCGCGGCACCTGGCCGAGCTCGGCGTGGAGACCCACGTGCTGCCGGCCACGGCCACCGCCGCCGAGCTGCTGGCCGCCGGCCCCGACGGGGTCTTCCTGTCCAACGGGCCCGGCGACCCGGCAGCCAGCGACTACGCCGTCGACGCCGTCAAGGGCGTGCTCGACGCCCGCCGGCCGCTGTTCGGCATCTGCTTCGGCAACCAGATCCTCGGACGCGCCCTGGGCCTGGGCACCTACAAGCTGCCCTTCGGCCACCGCGGGCTCAACCAGCCGGTGCTCGACCGGGTCACCGACTCGGTGCGGGTGACCAGCCAGAACCACGGCTTCGCCGTCGACGCCCCGCTCGACCGGGCCTCCGACACCCCCTACGGGCGGGTCGAGGTCAGCCACGTCGGGCTCAACGACCAGGTCGTCGAGGGCCTGCGCTGCCTGGACGTCCCCGCGTTCAGCGTCCAGTTCCACCCCGAGGCCGCCGCCGGCCCGCACGACGCGGCCCCGCTCTTCCAGCGCTTCGTGGACATGATGGAGGCAGACCGTGCCCAGGCGTGACGACATCCAGCACGTGATGGTGATCGGCTCCGGGCCGATCGTCATCGGCCAGGCCTGCGAGTTCGACTACTCCGGCACCCAGGCCTGCCGGGTGCTCAAGGCCGAGGGCCTGCGGGTCAGCCTGGTCAACAGCAACCCGGCCACGATCATGACCGACCCCGAGGTCGCCGACGCCACCTACGTGGAGCCGCTGACCCCGGAGTTCGTCGAGAAGGTCATCGCGAAGGAGCGCCCCGACGCGCTGCTGGCCACCCTGGGCGGGCAGACCGCGCTGAACCTCGGGCTCGCGCTGCAGGAGAACGGCGTGCTCGAGCGCTACGGCGTCCGGTTGATCGGGGCCGACGCCGAGGCGATCAACCGCGGCGAGGACCGGCAGCTGTTCAAGGACATCGTCCGCTCCATCGGCGCCGACGCCCCGCGCTCCACGGTCTGCGGCACCGTCGAGGAGGCGCTGGCCACCGCCGCCGAGGTCGGCTACCCGGTGGTCATCCGGCCCAGCTTCACCATGGGCGGGCTGGGCTCGGGCTTCGCCACCGACGAGGAGATGCTGCGCCGGATGGCCGGCCACGGCCTGGCCGACTCACCGGTGCACACCGTGCTCGTCGAGGAGTCGGTGCTGGGCTGGAAGGAGTACGAGCTCGAGCTGATGCGCGACCACACCGACAACGTGGTGGTCGTCTGCTCGATCGAGAACATCGACGCGATGGGCGTGCACACCGGTGACTCGGTGACCGTGGCGCCGGCGATGACGCTCACCGACCGCGAGTACCAGCACATGCGCGACGTCGGCATCGCCGTGCTCCGCGCGGTCGGGGTGGACACCGGTGGCTGCAACATCCAGTTCGCGGTCAACCCGGCCGACGGGCGGCTGGTGGTGATCGAGATGAACCCGCGGGTGAGCCGCTCGAGCGCGCTGGCCTCCAAGGCCACCGGGTTCCCGATCGCCAAGATCGCCGCCAAGCTGGCCATCGGCTACACCCTCGACGAGATCACCAACGACATCACCCGGGTCACCCCGGCGGCGTTCGAGCCCACGCTGGACTACGTCGTGGTGAAGATCCCGCGGTTCGCCTTCGAGAAGTTCCCCGGCGCCGACCCCCGGCTGACCACGACGATGAAGAGCGTCGGCGAGGTCATGAGCATGGGCCGCAACTTCACCGAGGCCCTGGGCAAGGCGATGCGGTCCACGGAGACGCCGCAGGTGGGCTTCTGGACCGGCCCCGTGCAGCCCGAGGCCACCGCCGAGGAGCTGGTGGAGCAGCTGCGCACCCCGCTGGACGGTCGGCTGTACGTGGCCGAGCGGGCGCTGGCCGCCGGGGCGAGCGTCGAGGCCGTCGCCGAGGCGTCCGGCTTCGACCCGTGGTTCGTCGACCAGGTGCTGCAGGTGCACGAGATCGGCACCGCCGTGCGCGAGGCGCCCTCGCTCACCCCGGAGCTGCTGCGCCGGGCCAAGCGGCACGGGTTGAGCGACCGGCAGATCGCCTCGCTGCGGCCCGAGCTGGCCGGTGAGGACGGCGTCCGGACGCTGCGGTGGCGGCTGGGCATCCGGCCGGTCTACAAGACCGTGGACACCTGTGCCGCGGAGTTCGAGGCCACGACGCCCTACCACTACTCGACCTACGACGAGGAGACCGAGGTGGCGCCGCGGGAGAAGACCGCGGTGCTGATCCTGGGCTCGGGGCCCAACCGCATCGGGCAGGGCATCGAGTTCGACTACTCGTGCGTGCACGCGGTGATGGCCCTGCAGGACGCCGGCTACGAGGCGGTGATGGTCAACTGCAACCCCGAGACCGTCTCCACCGACTACGACACCGCCGACCGGCTGTACTTCGAGCCGCTCACCTTCGAGGACGTGCTCGAGGTCGTCGAGGCCGAG
>Ga0182229_1000467_pt1 | contig 10469 bp, 8 predicted proteins | sample G6R1MG_32_FD_129663 | JGI IMG/M metagenome (GOLD analysis project Ga0182229, IMG submission 129663) | Miscanthus phyllosphere microbial communities from Michigan, USA - G6R4_MAIN_07NOV2016_LD1 MG | ecosystem: Host-associated > Plants > Phyllosphere > Phylloplane/Leaf | place: USA: Michigan...
CGAGTTGGGGCCTGCGAGGTCGACCCAGAGCTCGGTGACGGCCTGCTGCAGCACCGTGCCCTGCAGCTTGAGCACCGACGAGGCGGGGTGCGGCTTGCCGTCGGCGGAGTTGGCGACGACGCGCAGCGCCGTCAGCTCGAGCGCCAGCAGGTCGTTCTCGAGGTCGACGATCTGCGCCGCGACCAGCGGGTCGTCGAGCAGCGACGTGCCGCCGGGACCCGCCGTCTTGGCGAACTCCTTGGCCTGCGCCAGGGTGCGCTTGGTCGAGCCCACGGGGGCGACGCCGACGCGCTCGTTGCCGAGCAGGAACTTGGCGTAGTCCCAGCCCTTGTTCTCCTCGCCGACGAGGTTCTCCACGGGGACCCGCACCGCGTCGAAGAACACCTCGTTGACCTCGTGGCGGCCTTCCAGGGTGATGATCGGGCGCACGGTGATGCCGGGCGTCTTCATGTCGATGAGCAGGAAGGAGATGCCCCTCTGCTTCTTCGCCTCGAAGTCGGTGCGCACCAGGCAGAAGATCCAGTCCGCGTGCTGGCCGAGCGTCGTCCAGGTCTTCTGGCCGTCCACGATGTAATGGTCGCCGTCGCGCACCGCCCTGGTCTTGAGGGAGGCGAGGTCGGACCCCGCGCCGGGCTCCGAGAAGCCCTGGCACCACCAATCGTCGAGGTTGGCGGCGCGGGGAAGGAAGCGCTCCTTCTGGTCCTGCCGGCCGAAGGTCGCCAGCACGGGGCCGAACATGTAGCAGTTGAATTGCTGCGGCAGGGGCACCGCCGCCTGAAACAACTCCTCCGTGTAGATGTAGCGCTGGACGGTGGTCCAATCCCGGCCGCCCCATTCCCTGGGCCAATGCGGCACCGCCCAGCCCTTGGCGTTCAGGATGCGCTGGCTGGTGACGATGTCCTCCTTCGAGAGGCCGCGCCCTTCGGAGACCTTCCTGCGGATCTCGGCGGGGATCTGCTCCCGGCAGAAGCTGCGGACCTCGTCGCGGAAGGCGACTTCCTCGGGGGTGAAGCGGAGATCCATGGATCAGCCTCCGATCTCGAACAGGCCGGCGCAGCCCTGGCCGCCCGCGACGCACATCGTGACGACGGCGTAGCGCGCGCCCCGGCGGCGCCCTTCCAGCAGGGCGTGGCCGACGAGGCGGGCGCCCGACATGCCGAAGGGATGGCCGATGGCGATGGCGCCGCCATTCACGTTGACTCGTGCCGGGTCGATCCCGAGCCGGTCGCGGCAATAGACGGATTGCGAGGCGAAGGCCTCGTTCAACTCCCACAGGTCGATGTCGGCGACGGTGAGCCCGTGCCGTTCGAGCAGGCGCGGCACGGCGAAGACCGGGCCGATGCCCATCTCCTCCGGCGCGCAGCCCGCCGAGGCGAAGCCCCGGAAGGTCCCGAGCGGGGTCAGCCCGCGCCGCGCCGCCTCGTCGGCGGACATCAGCACGCTGGCCGAGGCGCCGTCCGAGAGCTGGCTCGCATTGCCGGCGGTGATGAAGGCGCCCTCCCCGCGCACGGGCTTGAGCTTGGCGAGGCCGTCGAGCGTGGTGTCAGGGCGGTTGCCCTCGTCCTTGGTGAGCCGCGTCTCGACCTGCCGCGTTTCCCCGGTGGCCTTGTCGGTGACGGCCATGACCGCGCTCATCGGCACGATCTCGTCATCGAACAGCCCGGCCTCCTGCGCGGCCGCCGTGCGGCGCTGGCTTTCCAGGGCGAACGCGTCCTGCGCCTGCCGCGAGACGCCGTAGCGCTCGGCCACGATGTCGGCGGTCTCGATCATCGGCATGGCGATGGCGGGCAGGTGCGCATCGAGCCACGCGTTGCGGGTGAGTTCGCGCTGCACATGCGGCTGGACGAGGCTGATCGATTCGACCCCGCCCGCCACGGCGACGGGCACGCCGTCGAGGACGATGCGCCGCGCGGCCGAGGCGATGGCCTCCAGCCCGGAGGCGCAGAAGCGCGAGACCGTGACCCCCGCCGAGGCGACGGGCATTCCGGCGATGAGCGCGGCGCGGCGGGCGACGTTGCCGCCGGTCGAGGCTTCCGGGTAGCCGCAGCCGAGCACCACCTCCTCCACCGCCTCCGGTTCGAGCCGGGCGCGGTCGAGGGCGGCGCGGATCGCGTGGGCGGCGAGGTCGGCGCCGTGGGTCTGGTTGAACGCGCCCCGCTGCGCCTTGCCGATCGGCGTGCGCGCGGTGGAGACGATGACGGCGTGGGTCATGCGCGCGCCTTCCCATCGGCGAAGCGGCCGCCCTCGGCGGCGAGGCGCTTCAGGAGGGGGGCGGGCTCCTGGCTCTCGTCGCCGGTCTCGGCGGCGAAGCGGGTGAGGTCGGCGGCGATCCTGTCGAGGCCGACCGTATCGGCCCAGTGCATCGGGCCGCCGCGCCACGCGGGCCAATTGTAGCCGTTGATCCAGATCGTATCGATGTCGCCGGGCCGGGCCGCGATCCCCTCCTCGAGGATGCGGGCGCCCTCGTTGACCATCGGGTACATCAGCCGTGCCACGATCTCGTCGGCGGTGAAGCGGCGGCGGGTGAGGCCGTGCTCGGCGGACGTGCGCTCGATCAGCGTCTCCACCTCCGGGTCGCGGATGCCGGTGCGGGCGCCCTCGGGATAGAGGTAGAAGCCGCGCCCGGTCTTCTGGCCGTAGCGGCCCATCTCGGCCAGCGAATCCGCGACCGGGGCCCGCCCGCCGAAATCCTTGCGCGAGCGCCAGCCGATATCGAGCCCGGCGAGGTCGCTCATGGCGTAGGGCCCCATGCGGAAGCCGAACTCGGTCACGGCGGCGTCGATCTCGTGCGGGAGCGCGCCTTCGAGCAACAGCCGCTCGCCGGCCTTGCTGCGCTTTTCCAGGATGCGGTTGCCGACGAAGCCGAAGCACACGCCGACCGCCACCGGCAGCTTGTTGAGGCGCCGTCCGAGGTCGAGGGCGGTGGCCAGCGCGTCCGGCGCGGTCTTCTCCGCGCGGACCACCTCCACGAGGCGCATGACGTTGGCCGGGCTGAAGAAGTGCATGCCGAGCACGTCCTGCGGCCGGTTCGTCACGGCGGCGATGGCGTTCACGTCGAGGTAGGAGGTGTTGGTGGCCAGGATCGCGCCGGGCTTCGCGATCCGGTCGAGCTCGGTGAAGATCGCGCGCTTGACGCCCATCTCCTCGAAGGCCGCCTCGATCACGATGTCGGCCTCCGCCGCATGGGCGAGGCCGACCGCCCCGGTGATGCGGCTGATGCGGGCATCCCGCTCGGCCTCGGAAATCGAGCCGCGCTTGGCCGAGCCGGCATAGAGGCCGCGCACCCGGTCGAGCCCCTGGGCCAGGGCCCCCTGCTCGGTCTCGATCACCGTGACGGGGATGCCGGCATTGGCGAAGCACATGGCGATGCCGCCGCCCATCGTGCCGGCGCCGATCACGGCGGCGCGGGCGATCTCCCGGCGGGGCGTGTCCTTGGGCAGGCCCGGCACCTTCGCCGCCTCGCGCTCCGCGAAGAAGGCATGGCGCAGGGCCTTCGAGCGAGGATCGTCCACCAGGGCGCGGAATTCCTCGCGCTCGGCGGCGACCGCCGCGTCGAAGGGCTTGTCGAACGCGCCGCGCACCGCGCGCACCAGGGCGGCGACGTTGGTCGCCTGGGAATCGCGCTTCAGCGCCTCCTCCGCCTTGGCCTCGAAGGTCTCGCGGGCGGATGGCGTCAGGTGCTCGTCCCGGTCGCGGGCGCGGGGGAGCCGCCCGGCATCGGCCAGCTCGCGGGCATGGACCCGCGCCGCCTCCACGAGGTCGCCGAGTTCCACCTTGTCCACGAAGCCGAGTTCGGCGGCTTTGCCGGCGCTCACCGGCTCGCCGGTCAGCATCATGGCGAAGGCGGGGGCCGGGCCGATCAGGCGCGGCAGGCGCTGCGTGCCGCCCGCGCCGGGGATGAGCCCGAGCTTGATCTCCGGCAGACCGAGCTTCGCCCCCGGTGCGGCGAGCCGCGCGTGACAGGCGAGCGCCAGTTCGAGCCCGCCGCCGAGTGCCGCGCCGTTGATGGCGGCGACCACGGGCTTCGGGGCGGCCTCCAGCCGGGCCAGGATGTCGGGCAGGATCGGCGGCTGCGGCGGCTTGCCGAACTCGCTGATGTCGGCCCCGCCGACGAACAGCTTGCCCTCGGCCGCCAGCACGACGGCCCGCACCGACGCGTCCGCGAAGGCCTCGGCCAGGGCGTCGTCGAGCCGGGCGCGGAGTTCGGCGCCGAGCGCGTTGACGGGCGGATTCGAGAGGGTGAGCACGGCGATGCCGCCGTGGTCGTCACGTTTGATCACCGGGCCCTCCCTGTTCCGCTGTGCGGAATGTCGTTCTGCATTTGCGCCAGGGTGGCCGGTCGGGGACGGGCCTGTCAAGGCGTGGAAGGATCGGAACGCAACGCCGTCTCGGCTGGCGGAACGGGGCGAAAGCTCCGGTTTGACAGGCTCGGCGGGGCCATGCGAACCCTTCCGCCGCCGCGAGACGGGGTTCAACCCGTCGCGGTCCTTTGCGGTTGCGCGGCCCCTGCGGAGGCCGCCAGGGAGGAGACCCGCGTGAAGAGCCGGATGCCCGTTTCGCGCCGTCCGACGCCGGGAGACCGGCCGTGAGCGGCGTGACCGTCCCCTCCGCCGCCGAGGCGCGGCTGCCGCCGGCCCTGCGGGGGCGGCTCGCCCTGCCGGTCATCGCCTCGCCGATGTTCATCGTCTCGGGGCCGGACCTCGTGATCGCGCAATGCCTCGCGGGGGTGGTCGGCTCGTTCCCGGCGCTGAACGCGCGGCCGCAACCCGTCCTCGACGAGTGGCTGACGCGGATCACCACCACCCTGCAAGAGGCCCAGGCCGCCGACCCCTCGCGACGGATCGCGCCCTTCGCGGTGAACCAGATCGTCCACGCCTCGAACGACCGGCTGGCGCAGGATGTCGAGGCCTGCGTGCGCCACGCGGTGCCGATCATCATCACCAGCCTGCGGGCGCCGGATGCGGTGATCAAGCCGGTCCACGCCTATGGCGGGGTGGTGTTCCACGATGTCATCTCCGTCCGCCACGCCGAGAAGGCGCTGGAAGCGGGCGTCGACGGGCTGATCCTCGTCTGCGCCGGGGCCGGCGGGCATGCGGGCACGCTCTCGCCGTTCGCCCTGGTCTCGGAGGTGCGCCGCTTCTACGACGGGCCGATCATCCTGTCGGGGGCCATCGCCACGGGCTCGGCGATCCTCGCCGCGCAGGCGATGGGGGCCGACCTCGCCTATATGGGCACGCGCTTCATCGCCACGCAGGAGGCGAACGCCGCGCCGGGCTACCGGGAGATGATCGCCGGTTCCTCGGCCAACGACATCCTCTACACGCCCTATTTCACCGGCGTGCCGGGCAATTACCTGACGCCGAGCATCCTCAAGTCCGGGCTCGACCCGAACGCCCTGCCGGAGCGCGACAAGAGCGCGATGGATTTCGGCAGCGCCCAGGTGAAGGCGTGGCGGGACGTGTGGGGCGCCGGCCAGGGCGTCGGCAGCATCGACGACGCGCCCCCCACCGCCGACCTCGTCGCCCGCCTCGCCCGGGAATACGCCGAGGCGAAAAACCGGCTCGCGGGATGAGCGACCTCGCCGCGGAGGCTGCCGGGGAGGACCGGCACTTCGTCACGGCGCTCGCCCGGGGCCTGTCGGTGCTCGCCTGTTTCGGGCCGGGGCGGACGAGCCTCGCCAACCACGACATCGCGGAGGCCTGCGGCCTGCCGCGCTCCACGGTCTCGCGGCTGACCCACACCCTGACCCGCCTCGGCTACCTGCAGCACCTGCCGGAATCCGGCCGCTACCGCCTCGGCACGGCGACCATCGCCCTGTCCTCGGCGGCGCTGGGCGGGCTCGACGTGCGCGCCATCGCCCGTCCGGCCCTGCGGGCGGTGGCCGAGGCGGCGAACGCCTCCGTGGGGCTCGGCGTCCGCGACGGGTTGAGCATGCGCTACGTCGATTGCCATCGCGGCCCGGCGGCCATCGCGCTCAACCTCGACACCGGTTCGCGGATCTCGCTCGCCCGCAGCGCCATGGGCCGCGCCTATGTCGCGATCTGCCCCGAGCGGGAGCGCGAGCGGATCTACGAGGACCTGAAGGCCCTCGACCCGGTGGCGTGGCCGAAGCTGCGCGCCGGGCTCGACCGGGCGGTGCAGGAGCACCGGGAGATCGGCTGCTGCACCTCCTTCGGCGAGTGGCAGGAGACGGTTTCCGCCATCGCCGTGGGGTTCGACCCCGGCGGGGGCCTGCCGGCGATGTCGGTGAATTGCGGCGCCCCCTCGGTGATCACCGACGGGCGCTTCCTGATGGAGGTGGCCCGTCCGCTGCTGATCGAGGCCGTGCGCGGCCTCGACGGCGTGATGGGCGCTTGAGGATGACGCGATGCTGTTCGACCCCGACGACCTGCCGCTGACCGGCATCCGCGTCCTCGACCTGTCGCGGGTGCTGGCCGGGCCGTGGTGCGCGCAGGTGCTCGGCGATTTCGGTGCCGACGTGATCAAGGTCGAGCATCCGGAGCGGGGGGACGACACCCGCGACTGGGGCGTGCGCACGACGCCGGGCAACACCTCGTATTTCGACAGCGTGAACCGCAACAAGCGCTCCATCGGCGTCGATCTCGCCGACCCGGAGGGCCTCGCCCTGGTGAAGGCGATGGCCCGCGACAGCGACGTGCTGGTGCAGAACTTCAAGACCGGCGGCGCCGACCGGCTTGGCCTCGGCTACGACACCCTGTCGGCCGACAACCCGGGCCTGATCTACTGCTCGGTGGCGGGCTACGCCTCGGACGGGTCGGAGGCGACGCGGCCGGGCTACGACCTCGTCGTGCAGGGCGAATCGGGGGTCATGGCCCTGAACGGCGAGCAGGGCGGGCCGCCCCTCAAGTTCGGCGTGGCGGCGGTGGACCTGTTCACCGGCCAATACGCGGCGCAGGCGGTGATCGCGGCGCTCTACCAGCGGGAGCGCACCGGCAAGGGCCGCAGGATCGACCTCGCGCTGTTCGACAGCGGCGTCTCGCTCACCTCGTATTACGGGCTCGAATCCCTGGCGCAGGGCTTCGATTCGCCCCGCTACGGCAACGCCCATCCCTCCATCGTGCCCTACGGCGTGTTCGAGGCGGGCGACGGGCCCTTGGTCATCACGGTGGGCAACAACGGCCAGTACCGGCGCTTCTGCGAGCAGGTACTGGAGCGGCCCGACCTCTGCGCCGACCCGCGCTTCGCGACCAATCTCGACCGCTCGAAGAACCGCGCCGCCTTCGTGCCGGTGCTGGACGCCGAACTCGCCAAATGGACCCGCCGCGACCTCATCGCGCGGCTGCGGGAATGCGGCATCCCCTGCGGCGAGGTGACGGGCCTGCGCGAGGCGCTGCTCGGCGACCGGGCGAAGGAAGCTGGGCTGATCGTCCCCGGCGAGGCTGGCGGCACCGTCATCGCCCCGACCTACCGCCTCGACGGGCGGCGCCTGCCCGTCCGCCGGATGCCGCCCGATCTCGGCGGGTCCACCGCCGAGATCCTGGAGGAACGCCTGGGCCTCGGCCCCGCCGCATGCGAGGCGCTGAAGGCGAAGGGCGTGGTGCGCTAGCGCCGCGTTCCCCAGCGGGAGCCCATGGGGCTGCTGCCGGCATCGGCGCCGATGGCCGGGCCGGCGGCGCGCTCGGGGCGGTGGGTCGAGGGAGCGGCCATCGGCTCCGGGGCGATCATGTCCGGCACCCCGGCCTGGGCCTCGGTGCCGCGGCCTTCCGCGAACTGGCCCGCCTTGCGGAAGGTCCAGAGGTAGCCCGGCACGACGGCCTCGGCGGCGGTCGGCACGATGCCGAACGCCTCGATGCTGCGGCCTTCCGCCTTCGCCGCGTCGGAGACGACGTTGTCGGTCTGGAGCAGGATCACCTGATCGCGGGTGAGCTTCAGCTCGTCCGGCAGCATCCCGAGCGTCAGGGTGTTCACGATCTCCAGCGCCCGCGCCTGGATCTTGGCCAGCGGCAGCGGCAGGTCGAGGACGAGGCGGCTGCGCTGGATGGTCTTCAGCATGTAGCGGACGAGATGGTCGAGGGTCGCGACCTCCGGCCCGCCGAGTTCGTAGACCCTGCCCCCCGCGACCTGCCCGTCGACCGCCTTGGCGACGGCCTCGGCCACGTCGCCGACGAAGACCGGCTGGAAGCGGGTCTGCGCGCCGGCCAGCGGCAGCACCGGCAGGGCGCGGGCGAGGCCGGCGAAGCGGTTGAAGAAGCTGTCGCCCGGCCCGAAGATCAGCGACGGGCGCAGGATGATCGCGTCCGGGCAGGCGGCGAGCACCTTGGCCTCGCCCTCCGCCTTGGTGCGGGCATAGGCCGAGGGCGAGTTCGCGTCGGCGCCGATGGCCGAAACCTGGATCATCCGCGCGCCGTTGGCGGCGGCGGCACGGGCGATGGCGCCGGCCCCGTCCGCCTGGAGCCGCGCGAAGCGCTGCGGCCCGCTCTCCTGCAGGATGCCGACGAGGTTGATGACCACGTCCGACCGCTCGACGGCGCGGGTGATCGAGTCCGGGTAGCGCAGGTTCGCCTGCACGGCGACGATCTGGCCGACCTTGCCGAGCGGCTGGAGGAACAGGGCGAGGTCCGGCCGCCGCACCGCGACGCGGATCCGGTAGCCGCGCTTGGCGAGCGCCCGGACGACGTGGCGGCCGAGGAAGCCGGAACCGCCGAAGATCGTCACGAGCTGCGTGTCGGGGCGCCGCGCCGGCCCGGCGGGCGTCTCGTGCTGCGGGTCGAGATGCGTTTCCTGGCCGGTCATCACCGTCGTCTCGGGCTCCTTGCAGTGCGGAAGAAACACTGCCGGGGCCTCCTTAGCCCAACCTGGCGCCGCAGGGGAGAGGCGAGGGCCGCGCGCGGTGATGTGATGAGCCGATCCGTCTCGCCGGGGAACGACGGGGCGGCGCGGACATTCCCCCGCTCTCACCCAGGTCGCTTGCAGGGAATGCGATGATGTTCGGGATGCTCGCCTCGGCCGTGGTCGCTGTGTTCGGATTGCTCGTGGCGCTGGGGCGCATCGGCCACCCGATCGACGATCAGGCGGTGTCGCCCTTCGGATGGAGCATCCTGACGGTCGGGGCCGCCCTGTTCGTGCTGTTCGCCTTCCGCCGCTTCAGCGCCGCGCGCGGAAACCGCCCGGCCTGATTCGGATGCGGAGTTCAGGCCGCGCGGACGCGGGGGCGGGCCTCGCCGGCCACGGCGTGCAGGTCCGCACTCCGCCCGCCCACCACCACCGATTGATGCTCGCGGGCGATGAAGGCGCTCGGCATCTCGGCCTGCAGGTCCGCTTCCATGGCCTGCAGGGTCGTGTCGGAATGGGCCGGGTGCAGGTGGATGATCGCCACCGATTTCACCCCGGCGGCGTGGGCGAGTTCGACGCCCTTCTGCCATGTGGAATGGCCCCAGCCCCGGCAGGTCGGATATTCGCAATCCGTGAACATGCCGTCGTAGACCATCAGGTCGGCGCCCGCGACGAACTCCGCCAGGGCCGGATCCGGCCACGGGTCGCGGTGCTCGATGTCGCTGATGATGCACAGGCGCCGGCCGTTATGGTCGAACCGGTAGCCCACCGACCCCTGCGGATGGTTGAGCAGGATCGTGTCCACGCGCGTCCCGTCCTCGAAGACCAGCGGCTCGCCGGCCTTGAACCCGTGATGGCTGAACGTGCAGCACAGGGCGTCGAGTGTAATCGGGAACAGCGGGGGCGCGAACAGCCTGTCGAGGGCCTCGCCCGCCGACTGGCCGTCGAGGTTGCCGCACCATGTGCGGATGGTGCGGTCGCAGTCCAGCACCGCCGGCTTGAAGAAGGGCAGGCCCGCCGTGTGGTCGAGGTGAAGGTGGCTGAACAGCAGGTCCACCCGCTGCGGCAGGTCGGTCCGGTGGTTCTGGCCGAGGTTGTACAGGCCCGAGCCGGCGTCGATCACGAACAGGCGCTCGCCGCAGCGGACCTCCAGGCACGGGGTGCTTCCGCCGAACTCGGCGTATTGCGGCCCGCTGACCGGGGTCGACCCACGGACGCCCCAGAACCTGAGGACGAGGTCGTCGTTCGCTGTGCCCGGAAGGGGCACGGGATCCTGGGACATGGTGATCACTTCGGACGGACCTTCCCGACCGCAACAAGGATCGGATCTCCGTCGTCGTTCCAGAGAAAATGGGCGAAGTCCGGCAGAAGTCCGTTACAGGACTACCGTTTCGTCCCTGATGGACAATGAATTGGGGAATGTAACCGTGCCGCGATGTGCGGGCCCACACATGGGGCCGGCGCCGATCACGGCCTTCCTGCAGGTCAGCCATGCCATTTCGGTCGGGCGCTAAAGCTTTGCCGGGGAAGGACTTCTTCCGTCCGGCCGTGCCTCAGAGCGGGGCCGCCGAGGCGACGAGGCCGGGCCGGCTGAGTCGCGGCTCGCCATCCTGGCCGAGAGTGTCGCGCAAAAGACGCGGCAGGCTGTCGGCGTAACGAGTCTGGAACGGGTCGGC
>Ga0182229_1000468_pt1 | contig 10468 bp, 9 predicted proteins | sample G6R1MG_32_FD_129663 | JGI IMG/M metagenome (GOLD analysis project Ga0182229, IMG submission 129663) | Miscanthus phyllosphere microbial communities from Michigan, USA - G6R4_MAIN_07NOV2016_LD1 MG | ecosystem: Host-associated > Plants > Phyllosphere > Phylloplane/Leaf | place: USA: Michigan...
GGGCAGCCTCCGAACTGTCCCGTCAATCCGAACAGCTCTCCGCCGCCATGAGCCGCTTCATCGCGACCGTGCGCGCCGCGTGAGGGTTCACACGCGGCCCGCCCGATGAGGGCATCTGGAGTCTAAGGACAATCGACGCCAGTATTTGTCACTATGTCGCACCACCCCCAAATTTCTAAGCGATGGTTGACTTGCAATAGGTCATTGCTTGGAAGTGGAAGCCCCGTGCCGTTATCGGTCTTCGTGATGCTCGCCGCCGCCGCTGGCGGGGTCGCCATTGTCGTCTGTGCCCTGCCGACACTGGATCGTTATCTGACCTGGTGAACGGAGCCGGCAACTTTCGCCCTTCCGGCGCATTGGTCGCGCACGAATGACTTGCGGGCGAGGCTATGGCTGTCTGGGTGATGATCTGCGGCGGCCTCGGAGCCCTCGCCACGCTGGCGTTCATGCTGCCGGGCCTCGACTCGTTCTTCGAGTGGTAGGGCCGCAGCCATCGGCGACGGTGCGACCCAACTCACTTTGATCTTCGACCGAGGCCGTCGTCAGGCGGCTCCGGCGGGAAAGTCGGTCGCCACGCTGGTCGCGCGCCACGCGTCGATCTCCGCGAGGGTCGCCCGGAGCTTCGCCTCGACCGCTTCGACGCCCCATGCGCCGAGAACGAGGTGGCGGGGCGGCTTGCTCTCCAGGGTCAGCGCGATCATCGCATCGCTGGCCCTGACGGGATCGCCCGCCTGGGTCCCGCTCTTCTCGGCGGTGTTGCGCAGGCGCGCCCCCGCGGTTTCGGCATAATCGGCGAGACGGCTCTGGGTCTGCTTCAGGGAGCGGCCGGCCCAATCGGTGCGGAACGGGCCGGGCTCGACGCACGTCACCTTGATGCCCAGCGGCTCGACCTCGCTCGCCAGCGCGTCCGACCATCCCTCCACGGCGTGCTTGGTGGCCGCGTAGTAGCCGGAGCCGGGGAAGCCGACGAAGCCCGCGACCGAGGAGATGTTGAGGATGTGCCCGGAGCGGGCATTCCGCATGTGCGGCAGCACCGTTCGCGTGAGATCGAACAGCCCGAAGACGTTGGCTTCGAATTGCGCCCGGATCTCGGCGTCGACGCCCTCCTCCACCGAGCTCTGGTAGCCGTAGCCCGCATTGTTCACGAGGACGTCGATCCGGCCGAACCGGGCCATCGCGGCCTGCACCGCGGCCTCCACCTGATCGTGCCGGGTGACATCGAGGGGGACGGTCAGGACGCTGTCCTCCGTTCCACCCGCCAACCCGGTGATCGCGGCCGCATCGCGGGCCGTCGCCACGACACGCCAGCCGCGCGCGAGCACGCGCTCGACCAGGGCGCGACCGAAGCCGCTCGAACAGCCGGTGATGAGCCAAACGGGGCTGGACGACGTGTTCATGACCTGTCCTTGCGCGATGATGAGTGGCGGAGCCGGACTTCGCCGCTTCGGTCTGGCTGAAGGCCACACGCTCCGTCCCGTGCCCTCTACGTGGAGCGAGAGCCCCGGAAGACGAGGCTACGGCCCCGGCCCTCCCCGCGTCCGACTTGCGGAGCAGGCCGCCAGGGGGCATCCTCGGCAATGCAAGACAAGTTTCGTTATCTTGCGTTGGAGGCTGCCATGGATGTCGTCGTGACACCGACCGGGTCGGAGGGGGCTTCCTGGCGCCTGAACGACCGGCTCGGCCGCCCTCTCGGCCACATCGAGAGGTCCGGCCTCGCGACGGGGTTCGAGATCAAGCCCGGGCCGAGCGGCGGACTGCGCGCGGTGCCGACGTTTCACGCGACGCTCGACAACGCCATGACGGCGATCGCGCAGCACATGCAGGGCGCGTGTACGCTGGAGAGCCAGGATTGGGACTGACCCGCATGTCGGGGCTGCCCGCCGTCATTGCCCCCCTTGAGGCCGCGCCGCCCGCGCAGGCCGACGACGACGCCCAGATGATCCGGCTATGGCTCGCCCGTTCGTCCAGCCCGAACACGCGGCGGAACTACGAGCGCGAGGCGGCACGCTTCCTGGCGCATGTCGGTCAGTCGCTCGGCACCGTCCGGATCGGCGATCTGCAGGACTACATCGCGCGCCGGCCGGGATCCTCGGCCACGGTGGCCCTGACGGCCGCGGCGCTCAAAAGCCTGTTCGCCTTCGCCCAGGAGGTCGGCTACCTGCGGTTCAACATCGGCGCGGCGGTGAAGGTGCCGCCGATCAAGAACACGCTGGCCGAACGCATCATGGCGGAAGCCGACGCATTGCTGATGATCCGGCAGGAACCGTCCCTCCGGAACCGGGTGCTGTTGACCGTGCTCTACGGCGGCGGCCTGCGCATCTCCGAGGTCTGCGGCCTGCGCTGGCGGGATCTCGCGCCGCGCGACGAGGCGGGGCAGGCGGCGGTGTTCGGAAAGGGCGGCAAGACGCGGGTCGTGCTGCTCTCGGCCGCGACGTGGAAGGGGCTCGCCGTGCTGCGGGGCGGCTCGGACACGACGGGCGCCCGGGCGGCAGGGGCATCCGCCGATGCGCCCGTGTTTCTGTCGCGGAAGGGCGGAGCCCTGGATCCGAGCGCGGTCCATCGAATCGTCAAGGCGGCGGCGGCGCGGGCCGGCCTTCCGTCCGACGTCTCGGCGCATTGGCTTCGGCACGCCCACGCGAGCCACGCCCTGGATCGCGGCGCGCCGATCCACCTCGTCCAGGCGACCCTCGGGCATGCCTCGGTCGCGACGACGGGGCGGTATCTCCACGCGCGCCCCTCCGAGAGTTCAGCCAAGTTTCTGGGGGTCTAGGACAATGATCCGATACGGCTTCGCCGCGCTCGCGCTCACCGCCGGCCTATCGGTCGGCACGGCGCAAGCAGCCCCCACCATCGAGGGTCTGCTGAAGGATGGCTGGGAAATCGCCGGGCTCGCGGGAAATTACGATGTCCGCACGTCGCTTCTCCTCTTCCGGAAGAAGGACGTGAGCTACCTCGTGCAATGCTCCACGCTGTACGACGTCACCAGAGACAAGCGCGTCGTCGTCAACTGCTACGAGCTTCACTGAGAGCGACGCCCGCCCGGGCGTGACGGGGATCGAGAACGGTGTCGACGCCGTCAGCTGGCCTTGGCGAACGGCTCCGAGGTGTCTTCGCGCAGCACATAGCCACGCCCCCAGATGGTCTCGATGTAGTTCTTGCCCTGGCTCGCCTTCGCCAGCTTCTTGCGCAGCTTGCAGATGAAGACGTCGATGATCTTCATCTCGGGCTCGTCCATGCCGCCGTAGAGATGGGTCAGGAACATCTCCTTGGTGATGGTCGAGCCCTTCCGAAGGGCGAGGAGTTCCAGCATCTGGTACTCCTTGGCCGTGAGCGGGACGATGAGGCCCGACGCCTCGACGACCTTCTGGTCCAGGTTGACGGTCAGATCGCCGATGCTGACGACCGACTCGGCGTGCCCCTGTGACCGGCGGACGATGGCGTGGATGCGCGCGACCAGCTCGTCCTTGTGGAACGGCTTGGTGAGATAGTCGTCGGCACCGAAGCCGAGGCCCTTCACCTTGTCCTCGATGCTGCTCATGCCGGAGAGCACGAGGATCGGCGTCTTCACCTTCGCGACGCGAAGCTTGCGCAGCACCTCGTAGCCCGAGATGTCGGGCAGGTTCAGGTCGAGGAGGATGATGTCGTAATCGTACAACTTCCCGAGGTCGATTCCCTCTTCCCCGAGATCGGTCGTGTATGTGTTGAAGCTTTCAGACTTCAGCATCAATTCTATGCTTTGCGCAACCGTCGTCTCGTCTTCGATCAGCAGAACGCGCATGAAGTCACCTCGATCCGAGGCGGGTTATACCTCGTCAACCATACCAGTTGGTTAACGGCCGGCTGGCGGTTAGTTCGTCCCGAGAACGGGGGTCCGTGAAGCCGACCGGCCGACGGCCCCCTCATGCGGCCTCGCGGGCCTCTCTCGTCAGCGCCTTGATCGAGGCGTCGTCCAGGCGATCCGCCTCGACCAGTTCCACACCGAAACGGCCTTCGCCCGCGTAGACCACCGATCCACGGCGGCCGCGGCCGTCCCCGAAGTCGATCGTCACCACGCTCCCGGCCTTCACCTCTTCACCGGGCAGGCACACCTTCGCCCCGCCCATGCTGACGTCTTCGAGGCGTGCCTCACGCCGCCTGCCCGCGACAATCACATGGATCGTGGCGCTCGACGGGTGCCGCGTGTTGGCACGACGGTCCGTGATCGCCTGGACGACGTCCTCGAGGCGCGTGCCGAACGCCCCGGCCTCCCCGAGGAGGTCCTCGGCGAACTGGGCCAACTCGGTCGCGAGGCGATCCGTCTCGCTCGCGGCGGCGGGCAGGGATCTGAGGTCCTCGATCGCCGCGCGGGTGCGATCGGCGGACACCTGCACGGTCCGGTCGATCTCCGCGGTCGTCGCGCTCTGCTCCTCGACGGCGCTCGCGATCGTCGAGGCCACCCCGTTGATCGCCGTGATCGTCTCATCGATGCCGCCCATGGCCGTGAGCACGTCGTTCGAGGCCTTGCGGAGGGCCGTGACCTGCTGGCCGATCTCGGCCGTCGCCTTGCCGGTCTGCTCGGCCAGTCCCTTCACCTCGCTCGCCACGACGGCGAAGCCCCGACCCGCAACGCCCGCGCGGGCGGCCTCGATGGTCGCGTTGAGCGCCAGGAGGTTCGTCTGTGCCGCGATCTGGCTGATCAGATCGGTGAAGCCGCCGATCCGCTCGCTGGCCTGATCGAGCAACAATGCGAGCGAACGGGCGGCATGGACCTGAACCTGCGCCTGTCGCACCACCGTATTGGACTGCGCGGCCTGGGTTGCGATCTCCGCGATCGACGCCGACAGTTCCGTCACGGCGGCCGCCACGCTGGAGATATCCGCGACCGATCCCTGGAGACCGTCGACGGAGTGGTCGAGCTGCTGCCGCGTCGTGCCGGCGTGGCCGCGAACCTGTTTCGTCGATGCACCCATCGCGCCGGCCAGTTTCTGGAAACGGCCTATGGCGTGCTTCGTCGAGGCTGTGATGCGGTCCGAGATCTCCACCATGTAGGCGACCCAGGCATCCCGCTCGACCGTACGGTCAGCGTCGGATGCCGCCGCGATCTGAGCCGCGGTGCGGTCGCGGTAGTGCACGACCGCGCGGGCCAGCTCGGCGATCTCGTCCCCGCCGTCAGCTTCCGGCACGGCCGCCGTGACATCCTGGTCGGCCAGAACCCGGATACGACGCCCGAGCGTGTCGAGCGCCCGCACGATCGACCGGCTCAGGAGCCATGCGATCAGGAAGGCGATGGCCGTGACGCTGAAGCCGACCGCACAGGCGACGCTCAGGGCGCCGTAAAAGCCATCGATGCGGACCTTGAGCAGGCGATCGAGTTCGTCGGCCGCCGCCGTCTGCAGGCGGTCGCTCGCCGCCATGGCCGCGGCCATGGTCTCCTCGAAAACCGCCGTCTCTCGCGGTGCCCGGCCGCCGGTCTCGCGCGCCAGCATCAGGGCGTCGGCCGCCGAGAACAGGGCCTTGTAGGCGCCCAAAAGGGCGTTCAGCGGTCGGGCGAGCGCCTGTTTGGTGTCTCCCGCGTTGGCGGCGAAGGCCTTGGCCAGCGAGCGTTCGACGCCGTCGAGATTCGCCCGCACCTTGCCCAGGTCGATGAGCGTCGCGGCGTACTCGGCCTTGGAGATGTCGCTCCGCTCGGCTTGGGCACGCGCTTGGCCCAGCAGGCGCCAGTTCAATTCGAGCATCTCGGGCAGCCGGACCACGGCGGCCTCCATGACGTAGAAGGAGTCGAGGTCGGGATCGAGCAGAAGGTTCGACCCGTCTCCGATGGCGTCGATCAGGGCATGGGCGGCGGCGACCTGCGCGGCACGATCGGCGCCGGACAGGGCCTTGCCGAGGTCATTGCCCGCGGCCGCAGCCTTGTTGGCCTCCGCCAGGGCGAGGCTGCTCGCGCGCTCGGCTTGCACGATCCGCGGATCGAGCGCCGCACCGGGGAGCACGGTCGCAGCCCGGAGCATGACAGGCCACACGGCGCGGATCTGCGTGACCCCCAGCCTCTCGGCGTCGGCGAAGCGGACGCCGGTCATCGCCTGCTGCACGTAGAGCGCCGCGAAGAGCCCGATCGGCAGTAGGAACAAGCTCACAGTCGCAATGAGCTTGCGACGGATCGTGAAGATGGTCTTCAAGGCAGACTCCGCGCCATTCGGGCATACACACGCAGCCTACAGCTTTGCATCTCTCCCCTGAGCAACTGTGAATTGATCTGAAATTATAGTGCGATAATCGCCCGCAAATGGCAGCATATCCGCCAATTCTGGCCCGCCGAGCGCAGGGGTCTGCCGTTATATTGTGAATTATCTCTCACATGCGCATCCATTGAGGCTCGGCGCGGAAGGCAGGTCGAGAGCGGCTTTCCCAACGGATGGCCGGTTGGGGACGGCGGACGCATCGACGCGGCACCGCTTATGACCCGTCGCGAGCGATCGGAGCAGCCACTTCGAAGCACTTGTCAGCTGTCCTGGGACATGCTCATTTTTGTCGACAGCTTATGACCCTCACGGATCTACACGCAGCGACATGCCAGATCTCGCGCAGAACAAGACGAACGTGATTGCATTCTATGAACTGATGTTCAACGATTGTCGTCCACGCGACGCCATCGAGCGTTATGCCGGCGCCACCTACATTCAGCACAACCCGCATGTGGCCACGGGCAAGGACGGCTTCATCGCCTATTTCGAGCGAATGTCGCGGGAATGGCCGGGCAAGCGCGTGGAGATCAAGCGAGCCATTGCCGAAGGCGATCTGGTCGTCCTGCACTGTCTCCAGCACTGGCCGGGCGACCACGACTATGCGGCCATCGACATCTTTCGCCTCGATGACGAGGGCCGGATCGTTGAGCACTGGGATGTGCTGCAGATCCTGCCCGAAGCGTCGGCCCATGCGAACGGAATGTTCTAGATCGCGACTGTCTCCTGCGCGTCCGGGATGCGCAGTGCGTATCCCGTCCGTGCCAAAGTCATCGAGGGGCCGATGGTGATCACGGCGGCCACTCGAATGATCGAGGGGAGTGCATTCACACTCTAGTAGTTGATCTGCAACTGCCCGCGGAACAGATGACCTTCCGCCCGGCCCAGCCGTCGCTCGTCGGCTTCCCGGCGCTTCATGCGCGCGTAGGCCAAGGTGATCTCCAGCGCCTTGATGGGCTGGAACTCCACGCCGACCTCGACCTCGTCGGTATCGAGCCGGGGGGCGTTCGTCGCCACCTTCCATCCGCCATCGTAGGTCTGCAGGCGCGCATAGGGCATGAACGGCCCGACGGGCGAGTGATCGACCTTGACCATCGCCTGGACGTAGCCGCCGCTCAGCGGCTTGGTCTCGATCATGCGGCTGATGGGGTCGAATTCCGGTCCCCGGCCCCAATTCCATTCGGCCTGAAGGCCGAACGGTTGCGGATACAGGATCGCGTGCAGGCCGACACGGCGGTCGTCGAAGGCGACCGCGCTGACGCCGCCCGCGCGGATCTCGGGTTGAAACCGGTTGCGATAGGCCGATGCGCCCACCTCGACGACCTGCCCCGCGAAGATCGGGCCCAGCGCGTCCAGTTCGAACGGCCACGTCGCCATGCCGGCGACCATGAGGTCCTTGTTCTGCTCGACCCGGTTGATGGTCTGGCCGTTATAGAGGCCGAGGCCGAAGGCGCCGTAATTGCCGAACAGCTTCTGCCCGCCGGCGGCGAGGCGGTCCCAGATGCGCTGCACATGCCAGGGCGTGTAATAGGCGGTGAGGCCGATATCGCGCTCGCCGGGAATCGCGCTGTTGATCGCGTCCGAGCGGTCGAGGGTGAGGCGGTTCTGCGACGATTGCAGGTTCTCCCAGCCGTAGGGGACCTTCTGCTGGCCGAACCGCAGCTTCGTGCGGCGCTCGTCGTCGAGATACACGTCGGCGAACGCGTCCCGAAGCTGCGCGAAGTTTCCGCGCGGCTCGCCCCCCGACTGGTTGCTGACGTTCACCGCGAAATCCGGCTGGATGTACAGGAACAGCCGCTCGTGGATGTCGCCCTGCAGGACGAGGCGGACCCGCCGGAAGGTGAAGTTGTTGCGGTCCGAAATGCCGCCGTCGTGCACGGAGCGCAGGCGCGCGCGGCCGGCCGGCGCGGTGTCGTCCCCGGACAGAAACTCGTTGACGCGCAGCTGGGTGTACCCGCGCAGCGACAGGCGCTCGAACCACGTCTTGGCCCGGCCGGGCTCGGCGATCCGATCCGTCAGGGGTTGCGGCGCCGGGGGGACGAGGGCGTCCCACCAGGTCGCCGGCTCATCGAAGACCAGCGGTTTCACGACCGGCTTGGCCGTGTTCGCCGCAGGCGGCGGCGACACCGCGGACTCGACCGGCCGCCCCGCGGCGGGCCGGGTGCCCGCATCGCTGCGCCGAAGACCCGAGGCCGCGACGGCGGGCCGGGCGCCGTGCCGCGGAACGGCCGCCTGAGCCTGGATCAAGGCCTTGAGTTCGTTGATCTGACGCTGAAGCTCCGCGACGGTCTGGGCGGCGGCCGGCCGGCATGGCAGCAGCAACGCGCCCAGGCTGAGCGCGGCTGCGAAAGAGCGGTGTCTCATCACGGGGCCCTGTTGATTGTTCTCGCCCGATCGAACGGGATCCACGGCAAGTCGTCGCTCACGACAGGAGCGGATGTGCTTTGGACAGCATGTCTGCGCACAGGACTCGAATTCTCGAAGCAAGCAGCCTCGACAATTGATGAACCTTATCGCTCATCAATCTCAGACAAGTCTTGTTGCCGTTCCGCCGGGGGAGCTATCGAGCTTAAATGACGCGTTCGTGACAGTAAAAATATGGAATAATCGCGGATTAAACTGCGGTCGGCGCCGTTTCGTATCGATCCCACCGCGCGTGTAGCCTGCAAGAGGGGACGACGCGCGAGACCAGGGCGAGTTTTATTTTAATCCGCCTCGGATTGTGCGCTGAGACACATGGAGACCAGGCTCAGTCGCCTCGCCGATCCCTGTCCGGGTCGCGGTCTGCTTCGATGACGGGGTGGGGCCCGCGTGCGATCCCCCTCGGCCCCCCGACCGTTCATGAAACCGCCGGACCCGCTCGCGCCTTATCCGGCCGACCGATCCCGGAGACCCACCATGACCCAACCCCAAAAGAACGCCTTGATCGTCGGCGCGTCCCGCGGCCTCGGGCTCGGCCTCGTCGAGACCTTCCTGACGCGCGGCTGGCGCGTCACCGCCACCCAGCGCACACCGTCTCCCGATCTCGCCCGCCTGAAGGCGGACGCCCTGCGCATCGAGACCGCCGAGATCGACGACGATGCCGGCGTCGCCGCCCTGCACGACCGGTTGGCCTCCGAGCGCTTCGACCTGATCTTCGTGGTGGCGGGCGTCGCCACGCAGGCGCACGATCCGCTGCACGCGGTGCCCCGGGCCGTCGCCGCGCAGGTCTATCTCACCAACGCGGTCAGCCCGATCCGCTTCGCCGAGACCTTCCTGGATCGCCTCGCGCCGGGCGGCAGCCTCGCCCTGATGAGCTCGATCCTCGGCAGCGTCAGCCTGAACGAGGCGGGCGGCTGGGAGACCTACCGGGCCAGCAAGGCGGCGCTGAACACCCTGGCGCGCAGCTTCGAGATCCGCCACCGGGCGGAGGGCGTCTCCGTGCTGGTCCTGCATCCGGGTTGGGTCCGCACCGAGATGGGCGGGGAGGGAGCCGATATCGACGTGGCCACCAGCGTCACGGGCCTCGCCGACGTGATCACGGCGCGGCTCGGCGAGCCCGGCGCCCAGTATCTCGACTACCGGGGCGAGACGCTGCCCTGGTAGGCCCCCACGCCGCAGTGGCGGCTCGGCCGTGATCCCGACCGAGGCGCGGACGCAGGCGTTGCATCCGGGCGCAAGAAGCATCACACACGCGGAAGATTCACGGACCGTTCGGTGTGCAGCCCTTGAGCGATGTGCGCCGAAGAGTCGGCAGTTCGGCGCCGTCCGTGATCATCCAGACAATAGGAACACGTGATGAAGACGCGCGCCGCGGTCGCGTGGGAGGCCAAGAAGCCTCTCACGATCGAGACCATCGACATCGAGGGACCCAAGGCCGGCGAGGTTCTGGTCGAGCTGATGGCCACCGGGATCTGCCACACCGACGCCTACACCCTCTCGGGCCTCGATTCCGAGGGCAAGTTCCCGGCGATCCTCGGCCATGAGGGCGCGGGCATCGTCCGCGAGGTCGGCGCCGGCGTCACCACGCTGAAGCCCGGCGATCACGTCATCCCGCTCTACACGCCGGAATGCCGCCAGTGCAAAAGCTGCCTGAGCCAGAAGACCAATCTCTGCACCGCCATTCGCGCCACCCAGGGCAAAGGGGTGATGCCCGACGGCACCTCGCGCTTCCGCTGCGACGAATCCACCGTCTTCCACTACATGGGCTGCTCGACCTTCTCGAACTTCACCGTGCTGCCCGAGATCGCGGTGGCCAAGGTGCGCGAGGA
>Ga0182229_1000469_pt1 | contig 10459 bp, 9 predicted proteins | sample G6R1MG_32_FD_129663 | JGI IMG/M metagenome (GOLD analysis project Ga0182229, IMG submission 129663) | Miscanthus phyllosphere microbial communities from Michigan, USA - G6R4_MAIN_07NOV2016_LD1 MG | ecosystem: Host-associated > Plants > Phyllosphere > Phylloplane/Leaf | place: USA: Michigan...
GGCGGGGTCTGCGATCTCACCGACGAGACGGCCTACGACCACTGGCTCGGGCGGGTCCACGTCGGCGAGGTCTGGGGGATCGGCCGGGCCTCGCTCGCTAAGCTGGAGGCCATGGGCGTCGATACGGTGGCGGATCTGCGCGACCTCGACCCGCGGCCGGTGCGCAAGGCGCTGACGGTGGTGGGCGAGCGCATGATCCACGAGCTGCGCGGCCTGTCCTGCCTGCCGCTCGACCTCGTGCCGGCCCGCCGCAAGGGTTGCGCGGTCACCCGCTCGTTCTCCGGTCGGGTCACGGACCGGGCGACGTTGGAGCAGGCCGTGGCCGCCCACGCCACGCGGCTCGGCGAGAAGCTGCGCCGGGAAGGGCTGGGCACGGACCAGATCGCGGTCTTCTATCACACCAGCGAGCACGACCGCGGCGAGCCCATGCGCTCGGTTCAGACGGTGGTCCGCCTGCCCGAGGCGACGAACGATTCCCTCGCGCTGATCAAGGCCGCCCGGCACGGCATTGCCAAGACCTGGCGCGAGCAGGGCACGCCACCGTGGCGCTACTCGAAGGCCGGCGTCATCACCACGGACCTCGTGCCGCTGAGCCACAGCCCGCGGGCGCTGATCGACCGCCTCGACCGCGAGCGCTCCGTCCCGTTGATGGCGGCGATGGATGCCTGCAACGCCCGCTTCGGCCGGGGCAGCGTGGTGCCGGCACGCGCCGGCCTGGAGCGCGCCCGCGGCACCTGGAGCACGAAGTTCGAGATGCGCTCGCCGCGCTACACCACGCAGGTGGGAGAGCTGCCGACGGCAATGGCGTGAGCGGCGATCACGGCGCCCATCCGATCAGCCGCGCGATCCCGTAGGCGAGCCCGCCGTACAGCACCACGGCGCCGACGATGAAGAACGCCCGCAGCGCGATCTCCCCCAGGTCCGGCGGGTCCGGGTTCCGCTTTGGCAGCGGCTCTGAATCCCGCTCGACCTCGCGCAGGTAGCGGTCGAACTGCTCGGCGGGGCTCTCCCGCGGATGGTCAGCCATGCCTCAGAATGGATTCGGCGCTTGCCGCGTCTTCGACCCGCCCTCACTCGGACGGGCCGATTCACGCCGTGGTGCTGGCGCTTCCTTGGTCTCCCCCGGCCGTGGATTCACCTTCTCGGCCGTGCACCGCGTCGTAGGCGGGGATCCGCAGGTCTTCGCGAGCGCATCCCAACCGACGCACGATCCGCTGGGCCCGCGGTAGCCTGGGCCACCGCGGCAGCCGCAGCCGGAGCAGGCCTCGGCCTGGGCCGGCATGGCAGTGAAGGTGAGGGCGACAAGGGCGAGGGCGGTACGCAGCGAATCGAGCATGCGCACAACTTACGATAATTCTGGCCGCGCTAGCAGGATCGCCGTGCGCACCGCCCCACGCTTCGAGGCTGGGCTCACGTCGTCGCGTCCGACCATCATCGTCGTGAAGGCGTGCGCCGTCACCGCCGCAGCGAGGTCGACCCGGTACCCATCCGCGATGGGAAACGGTTCCGAAGCAGGTCCGGAGAGGAAGGCATCGACAGCCGCGTTCATCTGCTCGTCGGTGACCGCCTTGGCCTTGAAGAGGTCGCCGATGGTGGGCTGGTTAGCCGTGCTGCTTACCATGTGCTTACCAGCCTTTATTTCCGGTAAGCAAGTAAGTAGCTAAGTGCTGGTGCCGCAAGAGGGATTCGAACCCCCGACCCCCTCATTACGAATGAGGTGCTCTACCAGCTGAGCTATTGCGGCCCGAACGTCGCGGCATGCAGGGCGTGGCGCGGGTCCGTCGGGGCAAGGGTCTTAGACGCAGCCTCGCACCTTGGCAAGGCATCCCCCCTCGCTCCCGCGATGCGCGCGGGTCACGCGACGGCGCGAACGCTGCCGCATCACGTACGGTGCACGCTCCCGAGCTTGACGGCGGCCGGGGTGCGGACAAGGTGACGTGGCCTTCCCGAAAGGATCTCGATGGCCCTGTTCGCCCGCCTGATCGCCTATGCCGCGACGACCTTCGGCAGGGGGCAGCCCGACAGCGCTGCGCCCGAGGACGAAGAGCACTTGGCCGCGACCGCGCTCCTCGTCCACGTGGCGCGCGCCGACGGCGTGCTCGATCCGGCCGAGGGCGAGCGCCTCACCCGCCTCGTGCGGTCGCGCTACGCCGCCTCGGACGAGGAGGCGCGGGCGCTGATCGCACGGGCCGCGACCGTCGACACCGAGACGCGTGATCTCACGAGCCTCGTCGAGATGATCGGCCGGGAGGGCGGCGCGGACGAGCGGCGGCGCCTGCTCTCCATGGCATGGTCGGTGGCGGGGGCGGACGGGGAGATCCACGAGTTCGAGGAGGCGCTGGTGCATCGCCTCGGCGCCCTGCTGGGGCTCGACGAGGCGGCGATCGCGGCGGCCCGGATGCCGGCCGCCGTGACCCGCGTGCTCGACGCCCCCGCCCTCTGACGCCCCGTGATCGTCGCGCTCGGCCTGATCCTGCTGGCGCAGCTCATGGGCGAGGTCGTCGCCCGGGGCATTGGCCTGCCCGTGCCCGGTCCGGTGATCGGCATGGCCCTGATGCTGGCCTTCCTGATCCTGCGCGACCGGACCCCGCGGTTGTCCGTGCGGGTCCTGCCCGGGCCCCTGGTCGACGGCAGCCTGGAGGGGACCGCCAAGGCCCTGCTCGCGCATCTCTCGCTGATGTTCGTGCCGGCGGGGGTGGGCATCGTCGGGCGGCTCGACGTGCTCTCCGCGCACGGCTGGACGCTCGCCCTGGTGCTCGGCCTGTCGGTGGTGGCGACCCTGCTCGCCACCGTCGCCACCTTCCTCGCGGTCTCGCGCCTCGTGCGCCCGGCCGGAGAGGACGACGCCTGATGACTCCGGCCGCCCCGGCCCACGACTTCGCGGTCTGGGTCTATCTCTCGCGCACGCCCCTGCTGTGGTTGACCGTGACGCTGGTGGCCTACGCGATGGCCGAGCGGATCTCGGCCGCCACCCACCGTCATCCGCTGGCGAACCCCGTCCTGCACGCGATCTGGATGACGGGGCTCGTTCTGACCCTGACCGGCACGCCCTACCCGACCTACTTCGAGGGCGCGCAGTTCGTGCACTTCCTGCTCGGGCCGGCCACGGTCGCGCTGGCGATCCCCCTCTACGAGCGCCGGGTCACTGTGATGCGCGCCCTGGCGCCGATGCTCGCGGCGCTGGCCGTCGGCTGCGTCACGGCGCTGGCCTCCGCGATGGCGCTGGCCGCCCTGTTTGGCATCCCGCGCGGGATCATCGTCGCGATGGCCCCGAAATCGGCCACCACCGGCGTCGCCATGGGCATCACCGAGACGCTCGGCGGAGACCCTACGCTCACCGCCGTGCTGGTGATGCTCACGGGCGTGGCCGGCGCCATCGTGGTCTCGCCGATGATGGACCTCCTGCGCATCCACGACATGCGCGCCCGAGGCTTCGCGGCGGGGCTCGCCGCCCACGGGCTGGGCACCGCCCGCGCCTTCCAGGTCAGCGAGGTGGCCGGCACCTTCGCCGGCATCGCCATGGGCCTCAACGCCTTCCTCACCGCCGTGCTGGTGCCGATCGCCGTAAGCTTCCTGCGCTGAGGAGCCCGCGCTACTCCGCCGCCTGCGGCACCGCGCGGGGCTCGAAGCGCCCGTCGTTGGCGGCCATCATGTCGATGCGGGACTGGTGCAGCGCGTGCAGGGTCGAGCGGTGGCCGATCGAGACGATGGTCGTGCCGGGCAGGGTCTCGCGCAGCATCCGGTAGATCGTGGCCTCGCTCTCCTCGTCGAGCGCGGCGGTCGATTCGTCGAGGAACAGCCATTGCGGCTTGGCGAGCACGGCGCGGGCGATGGCCAGCCGCTGCTGCTCGCCGCCCGACAGGCGCTGGTCCCAGGCATCCTCCTCGTCGAGGCGATCGGCCAGCTGCGGGAGCTGCGCGGCCACCAGGGCCTCGCGGATCGCCGCGTCCGGGAACTGGTCGGTGGTGTTGGGATAGACTACCGCACCGCGCAGGGTCCCGAGGGGGATGTAGGGTTTCTGCGGCAGCAGGAGCGCCGACTGGCCCGCGGGCACGTCGATGCGGCCGCGCCCGTAGGGCCAGATCCCGGCGATCGCCCGGAACAGCGTGGACTTGCCCGAGCCCGACGGGCCGGTGACCAGGGTCGCGCGGCCCCTGGCCAGCGACAGGCCGTCCGCCCGCACGATCTCGCGGCCGTCCGGCAGGCTCAAGCCCAACTTCGACGCGGTGACGTCGCCCGCCGTGTCGTTGCCCTGCACGAGCCCGTAGCCGGCGCCCGACAGCGCCTCGGCCTTGGTCATGGCCCGCTTGAAGGAGCCCAGGCGGTTGGTGTTGGCCTTGTAGGAGGCGATGGTGGTGTAGGAGTTGATGAAGAACGAGAGTGAGCCCTGCACGCTCGAGAACGCGTCGCCGGTCTGCTGGAACTGCCCCAGGGTGATCTTCTTGGCGAAGTAGGACGGCGCGGCCAGGATGTAGGGAAACACCACGCTGAGCTGGCTGTAGGACAGCGTGAAGCTGCCGAGCTTGATCCGCCGGTAGATGATGCCGAGGTAGTTCTCGATGATCGAGCCGAACAGGCCGCGCAGACGCACCGTTTCGGCGCGCTCGCCGCGCAGGAGCGCGATCTGCTCGGAGTAGATGCGCGAGCGGGCGAGCGAGAAGCGGAAGTCGGCCTCCACCTTCTCCTGCCGGAAGTCGAGCCCGATCAGCGGTCGGCCGATCAGGTGCGTGAGCCACGTACCCACCACCGCGTAGCCGACCACGAGCCAGATCAGGAAACCGGGGATCACCGTGTCGGTGAACGGCAGTACGAAGTCCCGCGACAGGCCCCACAGGATGACCATGAAGGAGACCAGCGTGGCGGCCTGCGAGAGCAGGCGGATCGAGAGGGTCGTGGTCTGCTGGATGAACAGGTTGACGTCGCTCTGGATGCGCTGGTCGGGGTTGTCGGCGTGCTCCCCGGTGAACGGGATGCGGTAATGTGTGCCGCCGTCGAGCCAGCGCTCGTAGAGCGAGCGGGTCAGCCAGGTGCGCCAGCGGATGTGGAGGCTCGCGTCGACGAACACGTCGAGCATGCCGATGGCCACCCAGACGGCGGCGAGCGGCCCGAACACCCAGATCAGCTGATACCAGAACACGTCGGCCTGGTATTCCTGAAGGGCATTGAACAGGTCGCGGTACCAGAAGTTCAGGCGCAGCTGCAGCGCGACCTGGGCGAAGGTGATGAAGATCGAGAGCGCCACGAGACGCTGCCCGATCGCGCCCTCCGTGCCCCCGAAGAACCGGAACGGGCCGATCTCCCGGGTGGGCTCGTCGCGGTTGGCGAAGTAGGGGTCTGCGATGAGCGTGATCGCGCGGATCGGCTCGAGGTATGAGATGCCGAGCACGATGGCCGCGAACACCACGGCGCCGGTGGCGGCGAAGTCCGGCGGCAGGAGGGCCGCGACCGTGCGGGGCAACGCCCCGAGCCCGGCGGCCTCCTTGGCGAGCGCCAGGAACAGGTAGCCGAACCCGTAGACCGACACGAACACTTTCAGGTAGGCCGAGAGCCGGCTCGACCCGAGCAGGATGCCCGCCATGGCGAAGCCCGCCAGCGAGACGTAGAGCGGCGGCGAGGGCAGGCCGGGCGCGGCCAGCAGGGCCAGGGCGACGAGCGCGGTGAGGACGGCCTGCACGCCGAGCCCGCTCTTGAGTGCGGCCACGCTGTTCTCCTTCACGCCCCCCGGTCGATCCCTCCCGCCGCCTCGGCGGCTGAGCGGGATCGGCCTGTCCGATGCTGCCTCTGGGCAAGCGCCGTGGCCAGATCGTGGCGCCGACGCCGCGTTGTCGCGTGAAATCTCGGACAGGTCGATGGGGATCCGGCTGCCGGAGGCTGATGCGAAAGGGCTTCGGGCAACCACGGTGCGACGCCATGGCTCAGGCCTCGCATCGCCCGGACGGCTCGGCGGGACGGATTGCTGATCCGCGATCGCTCAGTTCTTGTCCCAGTCCCAGTCGTCGTAGGTCGGCTCCCGGCAGCGGTAGCCGACGGGGCATTGCGGGTTGTCGCGGGTCGGCAGGAAGCGCAGCTCCGCGATCTCGGTGAACTCGCAGAAGCTGCGGTCGCGTACGATCCGTTCCGCCGGCAGGGATCCGACGCCCAGCACCACCGATCCCTGCTCGCGCACCAGCGAGGTCGCCTCCGCACAGCTCATGCGCGGGCTCGATCCGCGCGTCTGCGCCTCCGCCGCGGGAGCGGACAGGATCGTGCCCAGAACAGCGAGGACGATCGGTTTCATAGGTCTTCCCGAGGCCGTCGTTCCCGTTTCGGACCTAAGCTTGACCATGGCAGGTTCCGTGGGCGCCGCATAGGGGATGCCGCGGGCTCGCCGCATTCGCGGTCTCTACCGTCGATGACCCGTGTAGAAACGACTTAACGATCCGTTACGCCGCGATTCGACGGGCCCGGGGCGATCCGGTCCCGGCACGGGTCGTCGGGCCGCGGCCCGTGCGATCGGGAGGGGGACGATGGAGCGAGGGGGCGAGGCCGGTACGGGCGATGCCGGGAGGCCGTCTGCAACCGCACGCATCCGGATGACCGTCCCGCTGATCCTGGCGGCGGGCTGGGGGGCGCTGTTCTCCTTCATGGCGACGGTGCTGATGGACGACGGCCCCGCCGGTCCGGAGCCCTCCGCTGCGCTCGCGGGCATCGGCGCCCAGGCCGCCTCGTTCGAGGTGCCGGCGGCGGACCAAGCGCGCCCGCGCTGGCCGGAGCCGTTGTCGGTAGCGGCCTCGGTGCCGGACCGGACGACGGAGGGAGCGGGGCCGTCTCCCGACGTCGCCGGCCCCGCTCCCTCCCTGTCTCCCCCCGTCGAGCGGGCGGACTACATCGGCACCTGGGGACCGACCGCCCACGCCTGCGGCGCCCCCTCGCGTCGCCGCGGCTACATCCCCGCCGTGCTGACCCAGGACGGCGCCAGGGCCGGCCGCACCCTCTGCCGCTTCCGTCACGGACGCCGCGAGGGCCAGGGCTGGGCCGTGGCGGCGGAGTGCAGCGAACGCGGACGGCGCTGGACCTCGCAGGTCCGCCTCGTCGTCGATGGCGACCGCCTGACCTGGACCAGTGGCAAGGGCGCCGCCTCCTACGTCCGCTGCGGGCGGCGCGACGGCTGAGTGTCCATCGATGGTGTCGGCGCCCGGCTGGCCTTTCGCCCCGGTTGCGTGCAGGGAAACCCTGTGCCGATCCTCGGATCGGCGCGCGGGCGCGACGGGGAAGTCGGTGGCGTAGGGCGATGGCTGGGGTGCGTGAGGATTGCTTCGCCGAGGCCGGTCCGATGCTCTCGCTCGACGAGGCGGTGGCGCGGGTGAGCGCGGACGTGCCGGTCGTCGCCGGCTCCGAGACCGTGCCGGTCTGGCTCGCCGACGGTCGCATCGCCGCCGCCGACGCCTTCGCCCGCACCGATCTCCCGCCCTTCGACAACGCGGCCGTCGACGGCTACGCCGTGTGCTTCTCCGACTTGGCGGCCTCCGGCCCGACGCGTCTCCCGCTTGCCGGCCGGATCCCCGCCGGGGCCTCGCCCGAGGGCATCGCCGCGCGCGGCGGAGCCGTGCGCATCTTCACCGGCGCGCCGATGCCGTCGGGCGCCGACACGGTCTTCATGCAGGAGGACGTGCGGACCGACGCCGCCGGCATCGTCCTGCCGCCGGGGCAGTGCCCGGGTGCCAACCGGCGGCGCGCGGGCGAGGACATCGTCCGCGGCGGCCTCGTCGTCCCGGCCGGGCGCCGTCTGCGTCCGCAGGATCTCGGGCTCGCCGCCGCCGCCGGGCTCGACGCGCTGAGCGTGCGCCGCCGCCTGCGGGTCGCCCTGTTCTCCACCGGGGACGAACTCGCCGACCCGAGCGCCGCACTCGGCCCCGGTATGATCCACGACGCCAACCGAGTGATGCTGGCGGCCCTGCTCACGCGCCTGGGCGCCGTGGTCGGCGATCTCGGCATCCTGCGCGACGATCCCGCCGGCCTCCCTGCGCGGCTCGCGGCGGCGGGCACGGAGCACGACCTGATCCTGACCTCGGGCGGTGTCTCGGTGGGCGAGGAGGATCACGTCAAGGCGGCCGTCGAGGCCGTGGGGCGGCTCGCCTTCTGGCGGCTGGCGATCAAGCCGGGCAAGCCGCTTGCCATGGGCACCGTGGGCACCACGCCCTTCGTCGGCCTGCCGGGCAACCCGGTGGCGGCCTACGTCACCCTGCTCTTCGTGGTCCGCCCCCTGCTCGCCCGGCTCGGCGGCGGCACGGTCGAGCCACCCCGGCCGATGCCGGTGCGCGCCGCATTTAGCCTGAGGCGCAAGCCGGGCCGGCGCGAGTTCGTGCGGGTGAGCCTCGCGCAGGGCGCGGACGGGGTCATCGAGGCGCGCAAGAACCCGCGCGAGGGCTCCGGCATGCTGACCTCGCTCACGGGCAGCGACGGCCTCGCCGAGATCGCGGAGGCCACCGGCGCTGTGGCGCCGGGCGACACGGTCGGCTTCCACTCCCACGCGCTGCTCTGGTAACGAACGTTCACTCGGCGGCGTCGGAGATCCGGAACCCCTCGATGCCCTGCCGCTCGGGATTGATCGCGGCGAGCGCGCGCTTGGCCGCCTCCAGCGGGTGCTCGGATTCGATGCGCACGGAGGCGAGGTCGGGGCTCTTGTAGACCGTGACGATGGTGTCCATCACCTCGGTGAGCGTGGTGCGCTTGTCTTCCGGAGCGGCGATCAGGAGTTGCAGGCCCCAGGCCTGGTAGAGATCGACCAGCGCCTGGGAGTTGCGCACGTCGAGCTTGGAGAAGGCCTCGTCCAGAAGACACAGGCCCAGGCCCGGATTCTCGTCGCCCGGGCGGTCGCCGGGATAGTAGGCCGAGGCGAGCGAGGCCGCGATTGCCACGTAGAACGGCGCCTGCGCCTCGCCCCCCGAGCCGCGCAGCGCCCGGTTCGACATGGTGGTGCGGTTGCCAGCGCGGTCCCGCATGCCGATCTCGTAGACGAAGTAGTTGCGGTAGTCGGCGAGCCGCGCGGCGCTCTCCTCGCCCGCGATCAGCGCCGAGATCTCCTCGATCGCCGCCGAGAGCGGCCCCTCCGGCACGGCCCCGCCGTCGCCCGGCAGCACCGCCTGCGCCGCGTCCGCCGATCGGGCGACCTCCGTGGCGAGCGCGTGCACGGCGGCGTAGCGCCGGTCCACCGCCGCCTCGAAGGCGTAGGTCTGGCCGGTGAAGGTCTGGCTCGACAGGCGCTCGTTGAGGGCGTCGAGGCGGGTGCGCACCCGCTCGAACTTGTCCGCCAGCCGCGTCAGCAGGTCCTCGGTCATCAGGCGGCGCATCTCGCCTTCCGCCCGCACGGCCTGATCGCGGTAGCGACGCAGTTCGTGGCCGGCGACCTCGTCATGGGCGCGCTGCGCCCAGCCGTAGCCGAACGAGGCCGGCACGTCGCCGCGCCCCAGCGGGTTCTCGATCCGCCACTGCACGCAGTACTCGGCAAGGTCGCGCTCGGCCGCCCTTCCTTGCGTGCGCGCCGTCTCCCCGGCCTCGCGGGCGGCCCCGCGCGCCGCGCCGGCGAGTGCGGCGAGCGCCTTCGCGTCGAGCCCCCTCAGGTCGGCCCGCGCCGTGGCGACCGAGCCGGGATCGGCGCCGTCCGGCCGCGCCAGCCGGATCCGCACGCAATCACCGCCGACCCAGCGGGCATGGGCGCTGCGGCGCGCGGCCAGCGCGGCGCGGGCCGCCTCCCGCGAGGTGGCGAGCTTCGCCCTGAGCCCCGCCTCTTCCGCGAGCAGGGCGTCGCGCTTGGGTTCCAGCACCTGCACCAGCTCGGTGAGGTAGGCCGAGCGCTCGCGAGCCAGCTCCTTGATCTCGGCATCGAGCGCCCCGGTATCGGCCTTCGCGATCGCCTCGCGTTCGGTGACGAGGCTGCGGCGGCGGCCCTCAATCGCGTCGGCCTCCTCGCTGAGCGCCGCGACGTCGACCGTGGATTCGGACAGGCGCACCCGCAGCATCGCGGCGATGCGGGCGGCCTCGCGCATCACGCCTGCCTCGCCGCGCAGGCGCCGCGCGTCGGCCACCGCCCGTTCCAGGCTCTGGCGCCCCTCGGCGGTGGGGCCGCGGCTTCCCCGCGTCATCATCAGCTGGACCGGGCGCACCACCGAATAGGCCATGCCGGAGGTGGAGCGCCCGCTCGGCGCCACCGCCCGGCTCATGTGACCGAGCGCAGCGTCGTTCGGGGCGAGGTCGTAGCCGCCGAGCCGGGCGCTCAGGAAGGCCTCCGCATGCGGGTCGGCGGTCTCGATCAGGCTCAAGGGGCCTTCGTCGAAGCGCCCCCCGCCCCGGCGGCGGGCGGTGTCGGTGGTCTTGACCAAGAGACAGCGGTAGAACTGGCTCCTGCGCGCCTCGAGATGCCCGAAGGCTTGGTTCAGGCGGTCGGGCTGCACCACCAGGGCCTCGCGGGCGCCGCCGAGCA
>Ga0182229_1000470_pt1 | contig 10457 bp, 11 predicted proteins | sample G6R1MG_32_FD_129663 | JGI IMG/M metagenome (GOLD analysis project Ga0182229, IMG submission 129663) | Miscanthus phyllosphere microbial communities from Michigan, USA - G6R4_MAIN_07NOV2016_LD1 MG | ecosystem: Host-associated > Plants > Phyllosphere > Phylloplane/Leaf | place: USA: Michigan...
CGGCGGTGGAGTTCCTGTTCCCCTACGAGCATCCGCCGGAGGCCATCGCCGAGCGCCTGCGCGCGAACGGCCTGACCCAGGCGCTGTTCAACATGCCGCCGGGGGATTTCGCGAGTGGCGAGCGTGGGTTGGCGGCGCTTCCTCACCGGTTCGATGAGGTGAAGGCGGGCGTCGAGACGGCGCTCCGCTACGCCGAGGCGACGGGGGTGAAGCGCCTGCACCTGATGGCCGGGCTCGCCGACCCGGCGGATCCGCAGGCCCGGGACGCCTACCGGAAGGCCGTGGCCTACGCCGCCGAAAGGCTCGCCCCGGCCGGGCTCGACCTCGTGCTGGAGCCGATCAACAGCCGCAACATGCCGGGCTATTTCCTCAACGATTTCGGGGCGGCGGCGGCCCTGATCCGGGAGCTGGCCCTGCCGAACCTGAAGCTCCAGTTCGACCTCTACCATTGCCAGATCCTGCACGGCGACGTGACCATGCGCCTGCGCGACCTGATGCCGATGGTCGGCCATGTGCAGACGGCGAGCGTGCCCGACCGGCACGAGCCCGGCACCGGCGAGATGGACGACGCGTTCCTCTTCGCGGAACTCGACCGGCTCGGCTACGACGGGTTCGTCGGCTGCGAATACATCCCGGCGGGGAACACCGAGGCGGGCCTCGGCTGGTTCGCCCCCTACAGGAAGGCCTGACCCCGATGCCGCTCGCCCTCGGCTGCGTCGCCGACGACTATACCGGCGCCTCGGACCTCGCGAACACCCTGACCAAGGCGGGGCTGCGCACGGTCCAGACCATCGGCATCCCCGCCCCCGACCTCCCGCTGCCGGAGACGGACGCGGTGGTGGTGGCCCTCAAGAGCCGCTCGATCCCGGCGCCGGAGGCGGTCGCCCGCTCGCGGGAGGCGGAGGCGTGGCTGCGCGGGCGCGGCGCGGCGCATGTGATGTTCAAAATCTGCTCGACCTTCGACTCGACGGACGAGGGCAATATCGGCCCCGTCACGGACGCCCTGAGGGAGGCGGCCGGCGAGGCCATCGCCCTCGTGACACCCGCCTTCCCGGAGACGGGCCGCAGCGTCTACCAGGGCAACCTGTTCGTCGGCGCCCTGCCCCTGAACGAGAGCCCGCTCAAGGACCACCCCCTCAACCCGATGCGGGACGCCAACCTCGTGCGGGTGCTCGCCCGCCAGAGCCGGAGCGGGGTGGGGCTCATCGACATGGCGACCGTCACGAAGGGGCCGGAGGCCGTCGCCGCCAAGCTCGACGCGCTCGCCGCCGAGGGCAAGGGCGCGGCCATCGCCGACGCCATCTTCGACCGCGACCTCGAAACGCTGGGCCGCGCCATCGTGGCGAGGCGATTCTCGGTCGGCGCCTCGGGCCTCGGTCTCGGCCTCGCCCGCGCCCTGGCGGAGGACGGCCGGGGCACGCGCGACGCGGCCGGCGCCGCCGTGGGCGAGCCGGTCGGCGGCCATGCCGCCTGCCTCGCCGGAAGCTGCTCCCAGGCGACCCTCGGGCAGGTCGCGGCGGCGGAGGCCCGGATGCCGGTCCTGCGCCTCGATGCCGGACGGCTGTTGTCGGAGTCGGAGGCGGTGGTGGCCGAGGCGCTGGCCTTCGCCCGCGAGCGGATCGCGGCGGGCCCGGTGCTGATCGCCTCGTCGGCCGAGCCGGAGGCGGTGCGGGCCCTCCAATCCCGCCACGGCTCGGAAGCCGCCGGCCATGCCGTCGAGGCGGCCCTCTCGGCCATCGCCGAAGGGCTGGTCGCGGCGGGCGTGCGGCGCCTCGTGATCGCAGGCGGCGAGACCTCCGGCGCCTGCGTCGACCGCCTCGGCCTGCGCGCCTTCCTCGTCGGGCCGGAGATCGCGGCCGGCGTGCCGGTGCTGCGCAGCGCCGGCCGCCCGGAGCCGATGCTGCTCGCCCTCAAGTCGGGGAATTTCGGCGGCCCCGACTTCTTCGCCCGCGCCCTCGACATGATGCAGTGAGGTTTCGATGCACGCTCTGATCCTCGGTGCCGCCGGCATGATCGGCCGGCGCCTCGTCGACACCCTCGTGGATACGGGGCAAGTCGGCGGGCAGCCGCTCACCGGCCTGACGCTCCTCGATGTGGTCGCCCCCACCGCCCCCGAGGGCGTGCCCGGCCCGGTGCGGGCGGAGGCCGCCGACCTGTCGCGGCCCGGCGCCGCCGAGGCGGCGGTGCGCGACCGGCCGGAGGTGATCTTCCACCTCGCGGCGGTGGTCTCCGGCGAGGCGGAGGCGAATTTCGACCTCGGCTACCGGGTGAACCTCGACGCCACGCGCTTCCTGTTCGAGGCGATCCGCGCGATCGAGGGCTACCGGCCGAAGGTGGTGTTCACCTCCTCGCTCGCCGTGTTCGGCCCGCCCTTCCCGGGGGTGATCCCCGACGACCACATCCTGCGCCCGGCCACCTCCTACGGCACGCAGAAGGCGATGGGCGAGATGCTGCTCGCCGACTATGCCCGCCGGGGCATCTTCGACGGGATCGGCCTGCGCCTGCCGACGATCTGCGTCCGGCCGGGCAAGCCGAACAAGGCGGCCTCGGGCTTCTTCTCCGGCATCATCCGCGAGCCGCTGGCCGGGCAGGAAGCCCGCCTGCCGGTGCCGGACACGGTGCGGCACTGGTTCGCGAGCCCGGCGGCGGCGGTGGGCTTCCTCACCCACGCGGCGGGGCTCGACCTCACCCGCCTCGGCACCCGCCGGAGCCTGACCATGCCGGGCGTCTCCGCGACGGTCGCCGAGGAGATCGAGGCCCTGCGCCGCGCGGCCGGCGACAAGGCGGTCGCCCTGATCCGCCGGGAGCCGGACGAGGCGGTCCTGCGCATCGTGGAGACGTGGCCGGAGGCGTTCGACACCCAGGCCGCGACGGAACTGGGCTTCCGGGCGGACGCCTCGTTCGACGCCATCGTGGCCCAGCACATCGCGGAATTCCACGGGGGGTGAGGGGGGCTGAGTCCGCCCTTCCCGCTTCATCGTCATTGCGAACGAAGCGAATCCATCCAGGGAGGCGGGACGTTTCCGACCGTAGCGCTGCTGGATGGCTTCACTGCGTTCGCAATGACGGTGCGGGGGATAGCCGCCTCGCGCGCACCCACACGATTGTCTTGACGGCCCTCCGTCCAGATTGTCCGGCCTTATGGAGCAAATGCACCAGAAAGCACGCTAGGTCAAGGCGTATGCCATCGCCTATGATGGCAAAATGACCGAGACGTACGCTCATGCCATCACCGGCCTTCTCCAACGCCGCCAGGAGCTTCAAGACGAAGCCGCCACGCTCAGAGAGCGCATGGCGACGATCCAAACGGACGTGGAGGCGATAGACCGCGTGCTCGACTCCCTCGGCTACGAGGGCGAGCTGGAGAACCGGACAGCCCGCACGGAGCGGATCGTCCTGTTCTACCGCAACGAGCTGCGGAGCTTCATTCTCAAGGAGCTACGGGGCTCAGACAGGCCTCTCAGCACGCGCGAGCTAGCCGAACGCATCTGCGGCGCCGAGGGCAAGGCGATGCCCGACAAACGGCTTCTGAGCGATGTGGTGAAGCGGGCGAGCAAGGCGCTGCGGATGATGCGCCTCGCCAAACTCGTGGCCGTATCGCACTACGAGCGGAGCATGTGCTTTTGGAGGGCCGCGTAGCGGCGCGGCGGCTGTGCGCTCAGCAAGATGCGAGCGAGCCGGATGGTGGATGGGGAGCGAACGCAGGCGGGGCAGGTTTGGCGATCTAGATGAACTAGATCGGCTAAGACGCGAAGAAACTAAGAGATCCTTTTGCTGCCGCCCCTCTCTGCCTCTTTCTCAATAATCGAAAGCGACTCCTCGTGAATGATAGCTGAGCGCAGCTCAGCAATCACCCCCTCCCTATTCATTCGCATCAACTTACTCTGAGGGATCGAAAACCTCTCAGTCCCGACCCTGATCAAGTCTTTTTTTGACAAATTTTCTTCTTCGATGAGCCTGTTCAGCGTCGCGCTATCTGTATTGCGGATTGCGACGCTCAGCTCGTCGTTTTCAATTGGCAGGGCAAGCTGTTTCTGCTTGCGCCCGCCAGACAATTTATCGGCAAGCGCGTCTAAGGCCGCGCTAAGAGGCGGATTGCCCGTAGCTTCATCTCTGTAAAGTATCGATAGATGCCGCAGAAACCGCGACAGCTCGTGATCCGATATACTTCGGACCCTCTTTGCGTTGGATTTGATTTGATGAGCCATGTCGAAGTTCATATCAAGGGCTGCAAGTTGGCCGTAAGATCGCGGAACATCCGATGGATCATCCTCTTTCCTACATTCTGAGTGCTAACCATATCGTAAACAGGGACGCCGAGGGCCAACGCCTGTGATATTCCAGTCCCCTCCTCGATATAAGGCTCTATAAGGTTAGGCCCCCATCTTCTAACCAGCGAACCCAAGTGCTGGGTATGGTCATCTGTATATCCAGAATGGGCCGGACCATGTGGTGTAATTCTGGTAATGACTACTCCCACCAACGATGTGTTTGGAACGTGCATCGTACGTGGGGAGCCGAAGGCAGCTAAAGCGTTTAGCCTTGCGTCGATGCCGTTTTGTATCATTCCGACAAGATGCGGGGCGCCGCGCTCCATGACAGATTCCGGAATTACGGGGATAATGTAGCCGTGGCTTGCGGCGATGGCGTTCTGAGAAACAATTTTTGTTGCAGGAGGGCAATCGAATATTATGTAGTCGTATTCATTATCGACGCCTGTTTCTTCGATCCAGCGGCAGATCAAAGTTCTTTTGTCCCATTCCGAGTGAATTGCGTTTCCATGATGAGAGGCCGTCAAATTGATCTCAACATCATCTAGCTCAAGACTGGCCGGAACAATATCAAGCGAGTCATAATGAGTGGTTCTAGCGCGCTTGACCGCTTCCTTTTCAATAATTTCAGCCCCTGGTAGATTTTGAGACTGCCCTACAAATGGCTTGAAAATTTCAGTAACGGTTTTGCCGTTTTGCACTGCTGTGGACCAATGATTACCTGTCAGGCATATAATAGACAGGCTGCTTTGATGGTCCATATCCATCAGTAAGACTCGACTATTATGGTATCTGGCAAGCCCTGCGGCTAACTGAAAAGCCAGAGTGGTCTTTCCTACGCCGCCTTTGAAATTGATGATGCTGACCCTGCGAGCCATTCTGTTCCTTAATCCATATCGACCGTGTTGTGAGACGTAGGATGGGGCAATGGGCGGCGCGGGTCCAGAAAATCCTGGCATTGGCTATGGCCCGACCCCTTCGCATCTGAGTCAGGTCGAGGGATGCTCCTTTCACTTGGCCTCTCTGCGCTGCCAGTAGCCCTTCCAAGCCCGGCTGACCGGCGAAGCCATCGTCAGACCAATCGTGCGGTTGAACGCATCGCCGTTCGGGAGGCGACGGTTGTCCTCCTTCCAAGCGGCCTCGGCGGCGTACTGGTGGAGGTAGCGAGCCGTAACGAAGTGGTGCTGCCCGGCCACCATGCGGCGCAGGCGGGCAAAGGCGGCGGTCCTTACGATCCTCCTTGCGGTTCTCAGGGCGCACGTGGCCGCCGAAATAGGCGCCGTCGATCTCGACCTCGCCCTCAAGCGTCACGCCCTTGGCTTCCGTCCCAAGCGCCTCACGAAGCTTGTGAGCCAGCACGAAGGCCGTCTTGTAGGAGACGGAGAGATCGCGGCCGAGTTGGAGCGCTGACAGGCCCTTCACCGCGTTGACGAAGATCGCCACGGCTCCGCACAGGTCCATGAAGGACAGCTTGCGGGAGGCGAAGATCGTCCCCGACGTGACCGAGAACTGCGAGCCGCACCCAGCACACTTAAAGCGACGCCGCGTGGTGATGTTGTAGTGCTCCAAGCACCCGCACTTCGGGCACACGGGCTCACCATCCGTCTCGGGCCAGCGAAGCCGCTTGAAGGTCTCATACGCCTTGTCCTCGCCGCCCTTGTAGATCGCCTTGAGCGAGAGGGTGCGGGCCTTGGCCGAGAGGAGGAAGTGTTGGCACATTGCCATCGTGTCCGATGCCTATGCATCGCATTTGATGGCATTGCCTTTCCGTAGTCAAGGGCAAAAGCATCGCGTATGATGGCATCTGCAATCAGGCAGGATGCGACATGACTGACGAGACGGAACAGGCATGGGACGCCCGTGTGAAGGGCATTCTGAAAGCGGAGTTGAAGCGCAAGGGCGTGACCTACGCGCAACTCGTGGACAAGCTGGCCGAAGTCGGCGTGAAAGAGACAGAGCCGAACGTTCGCAACAAGTTGGCGCGAGGGAAGTTTACGGCCGTTTTTTTTGTGCAATGCTTGGTCGCAATTGGCGCCACCGAAGTGCGCCTGTAGCGGGAGAGCGGCGTGCCTGCGGATACCTACGAGCTATTTAGGCTAACGCTTATCGAACGCTATCAAGCAGACCTCTTTAGCACTGATATTCCCAGTCGAGAAAAGTACATTCAAGATACATTCAGCAAACGGATTGAGTTCGATCATTATACTATGCCATACTCCTACATTCCGGTTTCGTCCGAACTGGGGACGAGGATAGTTGTTGGAAAAATAGGCCGCGCTATCAAAGTTCCAGAGAATTCCTCTCCGGAGGAAGGCTTTGAAGAACAGTTGCGTGACTCTTGGAAAGCCGCAGTTGTTGCTATCGACCCAGGCAGCGGAGTCGATGGTCAGAAGGTTGCAATGTTGCGAGAGCAAAAACTTGGGCGCACTTTTTCGGTGCTCAAGTCGCTTGTTAAGGAACTAAATATAGATATATCTTCGCCGTATACATTTGAGGTGATGCCAATATTTAGCTCTCAGAGTTTTTGGGAATTTGCCAAACAGAACAAAGGCAGCATCACGTCTTTGACATTCGACTTCGTCGTTCCGAATGGGATCTGGAATACCGACTCGCACATAAAGGAAGACCTTAGATCCGTACGAGAGGCGATGAACGCGGAAGAGGTCATAACAACATTCAAAAGCGAGAAGGGGATAATAACCGATAGCCCGCAGGTAGAAGAGGCGATGGCTTATATTGATAAGGGCAGCGGGTCGGCGGCGGCAAAAACGCGAGACGGCAAGACTTTCGACTCGACAACCAAGTCAAAGCGGGCTATAGTAGAGTACGAACGAAGCGCATCTCCGCGCACCGCGCTTGCGCGAGCGCTAAGAAGCTTGGCAAAGATCCTCGATCATGAGTAGAACCCTTGCTGTAGCTGGTTTTTTCTCTTTGATAACGGCTATTGTAATTCTTACGATTACAATGCCTTCAATTATAAGTGATGAAAACGTATTCCTTAAGAACTTTGTCAATCATGAGTACATTGGGTTTATGGGGGTTCTTGTCACTATTACGCTTGCGTCTGCGGCAAACATCCACATCGAGCTTAATCGCTATGACGAGGCGTTAGGCAAGAGTGCCTTTGAACGCTCAAGGGCTGATCTCAGGCACTCTGCCATGTCTCTCATTGTGGCGCTTTGCGTAGCCCTAGTGACGGTACTCGTTAAAGGGTCTCTCCCTGAGTTACCTAGGTGGCAAGCTGCCGTTAACGGAGCCGCCATCATCACCATCGCCTTTAGCATTGTGACAGTGGTCGATCTGACTTTGGCAGCGTTCCGGCTGGCGCCTCTACCCAAGAAGCCGGGGCCACCTAGCTCGTAAGATCAGTGTCTTATCCGAGGGGCTTTCATGGCATCGCCAGAACCATTCCGTCGTTGGGCCGAGAACGAAATTGCCTCCTATCGGCGCCTCTTGGAGGGCTACGAGTCGGGCCGGCTCAAGCAGGGCGAGCAATTGGACAGCGGGCAACTCGTGGACCGCACACCCGAAGCGATTGCCGACTGCCGCAGAATCGTCGCGGACTTGGAGAAGCTGCTAGAGGGCTAGGCAGCGCCACCATCGCAAAGGCGTCTTTCGCCATCACTTGCGGTGGCATCCGCCATCACCGTGGCGCATTTGCTCCATAAGGCCGAGATTGTCGTCGAACGCCTTGTCCGCCTTGACGCCGGTCTTGGGGTTAACGTGCCAACTCGTCCTGGATCGGCCGGATGCGCTCGGCGAGCGTCTTGCCGGTCCGCGCCAGTTCGTGCACCAACGCGACCCGCACCGCCTTAGCCTTGCTCACGCCCGTCCGCGATGCCAATTTCTCGGCGAGCCGATCGACCTCGTCGCTGGCGATGGTGAGCGGCATGGCTGCCTCCGTGGCGAGCGCAAAAAACGTAAGCCCGCCCGCCCCTTGCCGCAAGCACACCAGACATTGAGAGAACCCGGATGACCCGCCTCGACGAGGCCCGCGCCGCGCTGAAGGAGACCTTCGGCTACGAGGATTTCCGGCCCGGCCAGGACGAGGTGATCGGCGCGGTCCTCGACGGGCAGGACGTGTTCGCCGTGATGCCCACGGGCTCCGGGAAGTCGATGACCTACCAATTGCCGGCCCTGGTCGATGCCGGGCTGACCGTGGTGGTCTCGCCGCTCATCGCCCTGATGCACGATCAGGTGCAGCAGATGCGCAGCGTCGGCATCCCGGCGGCGACCCTCAATTCCACCGTGCCGGAGGCCGAATCCCGCGAGGCATGGCGGGCGATCCGCTCAGGGGAGATGCGCCTGCTGTTCGTCTCCCCCGAGCGCCTCCTCATGGATGGCTGCATGGAGGCCCTGCGCGGGGCCGGGGTCCAGCGGCTCGCGGTGGACGAGGCGCATTGCGTCTCGCAATGGGGGCACGATTTCCGCCCCGAATACCGGGAGATCGCCCGCGCCCGCGAAGCCTTGGGCAACGTCCAGACCGTGGCGCTCACCGCCACCGCCGACGCGGCCACCCGCGCCGAGATCGCCGAGCGGCTGTTCCCCGAGGGGCGGCACCCGAGGATCTTCGTCCACTCCTTCGACCGGCCGAACATCCGCCTGACCTTCCAGCCGAAGGACAACCCGTCCCGGCAGATCGAGCGCTTCCTGCGGCACCGCCGCTCCGAGAGCGGCATCATCTACTGCTCGTCCCGCAAGCGCACGGAGCAGCTGGCCGAGACCCTGAGCAAGGACGGGTTCACCGCCCTGCCCTACCATGCCGGCCTCGACCAGGGGACGCGGGCCCGCAACCAGGACCGCTTCCTGCAGGAGGACGGGATGGTGATGACCGCCACCGTCGCCTTCGGCATGGGCATCAACAAGCCCGACGTGCGCTTCGTCATCCACGCGGACATGCCGACCAACGTCGAGGGCTACTATCAGGAGATCGGCCGCGCCGGCCGCGACGGGCTGCCCGCCGACACTCTCACGCTCTACGGCCTCGACGACATGGCGCTCCGCCGCCGGCAGATCGACGAGAAGGAGATCTCCGACGAGCGCCGCCGGGTCGAGCGGCGCAAGCTGGAGGCGATGATCTCCCTGTGCGAGGGCGCCTCCTGCCGCCGGCAATCGCTGCTCGCCTATTTCGGCGAGACCAGCGGGCGGTGCGGCCGCTGCGACCTGTGCCGCGACGGGGTGGAACTCGTGGACGGCACCGTGCCGGCGCAGAAGCTGCTCTCGGCCATCGTGCGCACCGGGCAGCGCTTCGGCGCGGCCTATGTCTGCGACGTGGTGCACGGCAAGGAGAGCGACCCGATCCGCCGCAACGGCCATGACGGGCTCAAGACCTTCGGGGTCGGCGCCGACAAGCCTGTGGCGGCGTGGCGGGCGATCCTGCGCCAGCTCTTCGCGGCCGGGGCGGTGGCCGAGAACGCCGACGGCTATGGCGGCCTCAGCCTCACCGAGAAGGGCACGGACATCCTCTACGGGCGCGAGCCCATCACCCTGCGGCCGGACCCCGAGCCCAAGCCCGAATCCCGCGAGCGCCGCCGCACCGCACCCCGCGCGGCCGAGGAACTGGGCCTGCCCGAGGCGGACGAGGCGCTGTTCCAGCATCTGCGTGGTCTTCGCGCGACCATCGCCAGGGCCGAGGGAATCGCCGCCTTCATGGTGTTCCCGGACCGCACGCTGATCGAAATGGCGCGGCAGAAACCCGTTGATCTCTGGGCGATGCGCAGCATCCACGGCGTCGGCGAGCGCAAGCGCGAGGCCTACGGAGACCGTTTCGCCGAGGCGATCAAGGAGTTCCTGACCCATCCCACGGCCGCCTGATCCCCTGTTCCGTGAGGCGATACTCACCCCAGATGTTGCATCGCAGGTCAGGAAGGCACTAATCCGTCGCGGCCCACTCCAGCACCTTGTCCGGGTCCGCCGTCGTAGGCCTGTTCGTCGAGACCGCCGCATGTTCCGCAACGATGTCCCGATCACGCCCGAGCTTGTGGCCCAGCACGGCCTCAAACCGGACGAGTACGACCGCTTCCGGGCGCTCATCGGCCGCGACCCGACGCTGACCGAGCTCGGCATCGTCTCGGCGATGTGGAACGAGCATTGCTCGTACAAATCCTCGCGCAAGCACCTGCGCGGCCTGCCGACCTCGGCGCCGTGGGTGATCCAGGGCCCCGGCGAGAACGCGGGCGTCATCGA
>Ga0182229_1000471_pt1 | contig 10453 bp, 10 predicted proteins | sample G6R1MG_32_FD_129663 | JGI IMG/M metagenome (GOLD analysis project Ga0182229, IMG submission 129663) | Miscanthus phyllosphere microbial communities from Michigan, USA - G6R4_MAIN_07NOV2016_LD1 MG | ecosystem: Host-associated > Plants > Phyllosphere > Phylloplane/Leaf | place: USA: Michigan...
GACGATGCTGAAAGCGACGTCGGTCGGCGCGATGGCCCCTGATTTTACGCAGGCCGATACCTTGGGTAAAGCGGTTTCGTTGCGTGATTTTCGGGGGAAATATGTCCTGGTCGACTTCTGGGCGAGCTGGTGTGGGCCCTGTCGGCAAGAAAACCCCAACGTCGTGAAGGCCTACAATCAGTACAAAGACAAAAATTTCACCGTGCTGGGCGTATCGCTCGACCGGCCGGGGGCAAAAGAAGCCTGGATGAACGCCATCCACAAAGATGGCCTGACCTGGACGCAGGTGTCGGACCTGAAATTCTGGGATAACGAGGTGGCGCGTCAGTATGGCATCCGGTCGATTCCGCAAAACTTCCTGATCGGACCCGACGGAACGATTGTCGCCAAAAACATTCGGGGCGAAGCGCTGAGCAAAAAAGTGGCCGAAGTAACGGGCGGTAACTAAACCGATCGGTACGGGTTATCCACTACACGGATAATCCGTACCCATTCTTTGCACACAACAGCAACAACGCATGCGCACAACCGCCCTCACTAAAAACGAGTCGACACAACGGTTTGAACTGACCGTCGACGGCAAGCCAGCTTTTATCGTCTATGAACCGCTGGGTGATGCGGTTCTGGTGCTGACCCACACCGAAGTTGATCCTGCTTTGGAGGGCAACGGTGTTGGCTCGAAACTGGTCGAAGAAACGCTACAGTACATCGATAAGCAGGGAATGCGGGTCGTAGCGACGTGCCCGTTTGTCAGTACGTACATCAAACGCCATCCCGACTGGAAACGATTGCTGGCTGACGATAATGCAGTGACCTGATTAAGATCAGCTACGTACCGTAGCAGGTACTGCCCTGAGCAACTCAATTGCTCAGGGCAGTACCTGCTATTAATGACTTGACCCATTCGTTGCGGCATCCTGCCGGGCAATGGCCACCCCTCGGTCAATAATCAACCGCAGCTGACTGTAACTGGGTGGTTTGACGAGGTAGTCGTCCGCGCCCAGTTCGGCCGTCCGTTGTCGATCGAGCTTGTCGTCGGACGTGGTCAGGACCACGACCGGAATCGTCTGCCAGGTGTCGTTTTCCTTGATGACTTTAAGCGTGGCAACGCCATCCATACGTGGCATGTTCAGGTCCAGCAGAATCAGGTTGGGGTACGCGCCGGTGGTTATTTGGGTCAACCGGTCGATGACGCCTACACCATCAATAAATTCGTCGATCCGGCATGGGGTGGTATGCTGTCGGAACGCCTGTCGCAACAGCAGACGGTCATCGTCGTCGTCGTCAACTAAGTAAATCAATAGGTCATTCATTGTTGGATAAGTTCGGTGAGTAGGGTGTCTCTCAAGGAGACAAGGGTAGTAAAACAAACTAAACGGACATGGTGTGAAAAGGGGACGGCTGCGCGGCAAACCGGTCAATCAGAAACGTAAGGCGTGGAAATTTCGTATGTAATCAGTTGAATTGATCTTGGAAAAATAGCATAAAAAAACCGGAAAAGAGCCAGTCTTTCCCGGTTTTTTTATGCTGAATGCGCCTGCTTCTAGCGATTCATCGAGATCAGGAATTCTTCGTTGCTGCGCGTTCCTTTCATGCGTTCCAGCAGGAAATCCATGCTTTCCATTGCGTTCATATCGGCCATGTGTTTCCGCAGAATCCAGACGCGTTGCAGGGTTTCTTTGTCCAGCAACAGATCTTCCCGACGGGTGCCCGAGGCCAGTACGTCGACGGCCGGGTAAACGCGCTTGTTGGCCAGTTTGCGATCGAGCTGTAACTCCATGTTGCCCGTACCTTTGAATTCTTCAAAGATCACTTCATCCATCTTCGAGCCTGTATCAATCAGTGCCGTGGCAATGATGGTCAGCGAGCCACCGTTTTCGACGTTACGGGCTGCGCCGAAGAACCGCTTGGGCCGGTGCAGGGCATTCGCGTCGACACCACCCGACAGGATTTTACCGGACGACGGGACAACGGTATTGTAGGCGCGTGCCAGCCGGGTAATCGAATCAAGCAGGATAACCACATCGTGCCCGCATTCGACCATGCGTTTGGCTTTTTCCAGAACCATGCTCGATACTTTCACGTGCCGGTCGGCCTGCTCATCAAAGGTGGACGAAATAACCTCCGCGTTGACACTCCGCGCCATGTCGGTTACTTCTTCGGGCCGCTCATCGATCAGCAGCACGATCAGGTATACCTCCGGGTGGTTACGGGTAATGGCGTTGGCGATTTCCTTCAGCAGTACCGTTTTACCCGTTTTGGGCTGCGCGACGATCATGCCGCGCTGTCCTTTGCCGATGGGCGCGAACAGGTCGAGCACGCGCGACGAATAGTTTTCGGGCTTATTACTCAAGTGCAGCTGCTCTTCTGGAAAGAGCGGGGTCAGGTATTCAAACGGAATCCGGTCGCGGATTTCTTCCGTCGTCTTGCCGTTAACGGTCGTGATGCGCAGCAGGGCAAAATACTTCTCGCCTTCCTTGGGGGGGCGAATCGCGCCCTGTACGGTATCCCCCGTCTTCAGACCAAATAGTTTGATCTGCGAAGGCGATACGTAAATGTCATCTGGGCTGGCGAGGTAGTTGTAGTCGGCCGAGCGCAGGAATCCGTAGCCACCGTCAGACATGATTTCCAGTACGCCCTGGTTTTCGATGATGCCATCAAACTCCCGAATGTGCTGGTTATACTGTCGCCGGATGCGATTCTGGTATTCCTGAGCCTCCCGTGACAACTGGGGGGCTGCCGGTTGAGCGGCCGTATTGGTTGTATCGGCCGGTTGGTCAGCCTGCACGGGCTGGGCCGCTTGCTCGGCTACGGGCGCTGTTGTATCGTTCTGAACCGGGGCCGCTTGCTGCTGATTACCAGCCGTGTCCGCGCTGACAACCGTTGGTGTCAGAAACTCGTCGTCGGCCTGAGTGTTAAGCCGGTTTGCCGACTCGTCGGTGACGGCCCGTTGCGTACGGGGCCGCTGATCGCGGTCGCGCCGGGAGAACGTGTCACGTTGTTGCGTCGAATCGCGGTTATCCCGGTTGTCGCGGTTCTCCCGCTGCGTATTGTCGCGCTGATCGCGGTCGCGGGGGTACCCGCCAGTCGCGTCCTGCCGAAACCGATTGTTGTCGCGTCCGTCCCGTCCGTTACCCGATTCCCGTCCGTTGCCAGCTGGTGATTGCTGACCATCCGGACGTTGGTTACGCTGCCGGTTCTGGTTTTGATCATTCCGCGTTGATGAATCGCGATTGACTTCATACCGATTCCGGTTCGGATTCGGCTGATTTTGAGTACCAGCGCGATTGTCGACCCGGGCGGCTGGTGCGGGAACTGGTGCCGCCGGTTGCTCAACCTGAGCTGGTTGCGCATCTTCCGGGAACGTACCTGGCTTCGTTTCGACTGCCGCTGTGGATGCAGCCGTCGTATCCACCGTAGCAGTCATTCCATCCTCCGGTGTCGGTGCCGGGTTGTCCGAGGCATCGGCGTCACGCCGTATACGTTGCCGGGTACGGATGGTTGGCTCGGCCTCAACAGCCGGTGTCACGGCTGCCGTTGGTGGCGCTTCGGTAACAGCTACCGGCGCTGCTTCGGCGACGGTCGTCTCCGGTGCCGGCTGCGGAGTGGCTGCTTCCACTGCGGCTGCTTCCACAGCCGCTGACTCTGCAGCGGCCGTATCGGTAGTCGGGGCTGGTTTTTTGCGACTTCGTTTAGCCGGTGCCGTAGCCGGTTCAGCGGGCGCAGCGTCGGTTGATGAAGTAACCGACTGTCGGTCAAGGATTTTGTTAACTAGTTCTTTCTTAGGAAGCTTGGTGGCGTCGCGAATGCCAACTTCATCGGCAATGCCGCGAAGCTCAGAAACCAGCTTCATCGTCAAGTCGTCAATGGTATACATACAGTGCTAGGAGCAGTAAATCGTACAGAGGTGCGGTCGCACGGCGGTAGAATGGATGAAAAGGTCGAACCGGAATCGGTGAAAGAGCGGGTAAAAACAGCGAACTGACCTCATGCCTGCAACAGGCAATCAGCAGCCGACATGCCCAACCACTCGCTGAGAGTCAGGTGCGTACGCAGGGGAAACGGGTCAAAGTGAAAATGTGATTTGTCTGATCCGGATGTGAAAGGCTGGTGCAGCCAGACACAGACGCTGACAATGATTGGGAGGTCAGTAGCGACAGATACATGCGGGGCGGGATCGCTACGCGTATCATACTGACAAAGGCAAAGATAGGTTATGGTGATACGTTTGTCAATAGAAACGCTGGATGTACGAAAAAGTTTGCAGCACGCTGGCGCATGATTGTCATGCCAATACCCTTAAAAAAGCTTAAAACGGCAAATTTTGATATAGGTTGTACCCGTGTCCAGCGTTAGCCTACCGATATTTGCCGCTGGTAATTGATCGTACGGACCATCACGGTAGCATGAATCTGGTAGTCGATTGGGGCAACTCAAGTGTAAAAGCGGGCTGGTTTGATACTGCTGAACTGGTCAGGACGGACCATTTCGCTACGGCAGACGCATTGCTACAGGCCCTGGCAACGCCGGGTAGTCCGCAGCCGGATCAGGTAATCGTATCGTCGACGAGTCGGTTGGAAGCGGGTATCCGGCAGGAATTAGCTGGGCTGACCGATGATTTGTACGTTTTCGACAACCGGATGCCGGTGCCGATTCAGAATGGTTACGAGACGCCCCAGACGCTAGGGCCCGATCGGCTGGCTGCTGCCGTGGGGGCGGCCGCTTTATTTCCGGGCCGAGCCTGTCTGGTGCTGGATCTGGGTACGTGCCTGACGGCCGATCTGGTCGATGATGCGGGGACATTCCGGGGTGGGTTGATTGCGCCCGGTCTGCACATGCGGTTTCGGGCGATGCACGAACATACGGCCCGGCTTCCGCTGATCGATGACCCGTTGGCCGACACGGATTGGCCTGCGCTTACGGCTCGTACTACCCGTGATGCGCTGCGAAGTGGGGTATTGAATGGGCTTAGCTTTGAACTAAACGGACTAATCAGCGCCCACCGGGAAAACTGGCCCGCTTTGGCCGTGCTGTTGTGTGGGGGCGACGGGCCGGTTTTGAGAAGTCGGCTGAAAGAGCCGATATTTGCAGTACCGGAACTGGTACTGATTGGACTGAATCGAATTTTACGCCATAATGTTGAGAATTTACGCACGGGTAGGCCGGCTAATTGGAAGTAGTGTACTGGCCGTAGCGCTGGTATCGTCGCTGGCACACGGACAAGGGCTGGGCAACACACCCTACTCGGCGCTGGGGTTGGGCGATATGTATCCGGTAGGCAATGCCGCTAACCTGGGTATGGGGGGCGTTGGTATCAGCAACTCCAACCCATTTTATCTGAATTTGCAGAATCCGGCTTTGCTGGCGACACGCCCGATGGCCACCGTATTCGAAGTAGGTCTGCAGGGACTGTCCCGTTCGCTGACGCAACAAACGGGTACGAGCACCCAGAATCAGCAGAATGCGGGTGCCAATCTGGGGTACCTGGCCCTAGCGTTTCCCGCCAATCCGCGCTGGAGCATGTCGATTAATCTGCGCCCGTTTACCTACGTCAACTATGCCACGGCGCAAACCCAACTGGTACCGGGTACGAACCGAACGGGTGTATATACGTACGATGGGTCGGGTGGCCTGAACAAAGCCTCGTTTGCGACGGGGCTTAAGTTGTTCGAGAAAAAGAACGTGTACATCGGCGGGGAGGCTTCGTTCCTGTTCGGAAACATTACCAACTCGTCGTCGGCTTACGTAGCCCTTAGCGGTAACGGTACCGACACCCAGGTCAACCTGTTGAACCGGGTTAACTACGGCGACATCGTGTTCAAGCTGGGGGCTGCCTGGCGGCCGAAACTAAGCGAAAACTGGACGCTCAATCTGGGGGCTACCTATGATCCGGAAACGCGGGTGCGGGGAACGCAGACCGACATTTACCAACTGACGCAGGGTGGTTCACCACTGGCCGTACCCGATACCGCCCGCATCAACGCGACGGGTAAATCAACGCTGCCGCAGCAAATTCACGGGGGGATCAGTATCGAACGAAACAATCGCTTCACGGCGGGTGTGGACGTGGGTTATCAGCAATGGAGCCGGTTCACCAACACCAACAACGTGAACGCCGGTTTGCTGGACGCCATCACGACGGCCGTTGGGCTGGAACTGACGCCTAAGCCAAACTCAACCCGTTACCGTGACCTGATTACGTACCGGGTTGGGGCGCAGTACAATCAGATGCCCTACGAGATCGGGGGTGCGCGCATCAAAGACATGAACGTAAGTGCCGGCTTTTCGCTACCGCTGGGCCGCTACCGCGTCAATCAGGTGACGATGTCGCTGGTGTACGGACAACGGGGTATGCTGGTTCCGAGTCAGGTGCGCGAACAGTATCTGCGCGTCGCGCTCGGCTTCTCACTGGCCGATCGCTGGTTTATCAAACGGGTTATCGATTAGTGTTGTTAGGTAGACGACAGCTAGCAACGCGAACGAGTTACCATGGTACAAAACCACACAAAACGAGGCGTCGTGGCCGGCCTGCTTTCCGGCCTGCTCGTGACCCTGTTTGGGTGCGAGGAAGCCAAGACAACCAAGAAAGTAGAGCCATTCAACGGCCCCATCGAGACCATCAACAACGTTGAGATGCAGTACAGCGAGGCCGCGCAGCTGAAGGTAACGCTGAAAACGCCCAAGCAGCTTCGCTATCTCAACGACGACCGCAAGTACCCCCAGCAGGTCAATATCGTCTTTTACAACCCGACCGGGCAACCCGTTACGACGCTGCGTTCCGACTCCGGACGGTATGATAAGGCCAAGGATCTGTATACGGTAATGGGGAACGTCGTCGTGATCAACACGCAGAAACAGGAAAAGCTGCTGACGCCGACCCTGAACTGGAAACCCAGTACCAAAAAAGTATACACGGAAAAACGGGTCACGATCATTAGCCAGCTCACGGGCGAAAAGCTATACGGCATCGGTATGGACGCGAACCAGGATTTTTCGCAGTACTCGATCCGCAAACCTACCGGTATCTTTAACGTCGACGGCGGTATTTAATAAGAAGCCCCGGCGCTAACGGTCCGGGGCCTCTTTAGTTCTTCGGGCGGCACTTCTCCAGTTGGGATTTTACCGTGTTCAGCCCGGTAAGCTGCGTTTCCTTGCCCCATTCATTGTAAATATAAGTAACCAGCTCGGCTACTTCGAGATCGCTCAGCTGGGGCTGGGCAGGCATGACGCGGTTATACGTTTTCCCATTCACAACGACCGGCCCCTGCATGCCGTACCGGATCAGGCAAATCACCGAGTCTTTGTGCTGGAGATAATCCGAGTTGGCAATGGGTGGGTACAGAGCCGCTAATCCCTGACCCTTAGGCTGATGGCAATTCGCGCAGTAGTTCTGGTAAAGCAGAATCCCTTCGGTGATGTATTTCTGTCGCTTGATTTCCTCGTCACTCTGGCAGGAAACAACCCCCCCGATCAGGGATAACGCGCCGGCGAACGCACAAAGGAGCTTCCTCATGCCTTGTATTCGGCCAACAGCCGGTCTATGTCATTCATCAGCTTGTCGGTGCCAGCTGCGGTCGTGCCATCGTAGATGCCCCGGATGCGCCGGTCTTTGTCGACCAGGATAAAGGCCCCGCTGTGAACGACGCCCCCCGGTACCGACGAATCCTCCTGTGCCGTAACCATGTAGCTGTTCTGACCAATGTCGTACATCTTGTCGCGATCACCCGTGAGGAATAACCATTGCTTACCGGTCACGCCCAGATTGGCCGCGAACTCGTTCAGCACGGAAACGGAGTCGTGCCGTGGGTCGATCGAGTGCGAAAGCAGCATCACATCGGAATTGCCTTTGTACTTCTCGTACACTCGCTTGAGTTGTACTTTCATCTTCGGGCAGATTGTGGGACAACTCGTAAAAAAGAAGTCGGCCACGTAAATCTTGCCGGCTACCGTCTTCGCCGTAATCGTGTCGTTGTACTGATCGACGAAAGCAAAGTCCGGAATCTGATGGGCCACCGAATCGGTCACCGTTTTACCATCGACAGTGCGGGTAACGGCTTCTTTCTCGCCCAGAACAGGCAGCTTGTCGCCGGGCGAGTTGCAGGCAAAAACAAAAGATAATAGGCTGGCAGCCAACAGACTAACTTTAAGGGGTTGCCAGAAACTGGCGGGTATGATCGAGACTTTCATTGACTTTGTTTTTAACGTCGGTGATGCTGGCTTTTTGCTGATCGAGGTACCGCAGAGCCTCGTCGGTGGGTAGGGTAGCCAGCGTATCGTAGCGGTACTGCGCCATCCAGTGGGTCATCAGGCTGTCGGCTACGCGTAGATCGCGTAACAGGCGCCGGGCCTGACTACGATCTTCGTCGAGCCGAAGAGCACTCGACGCTGTGCCGGTTTCGGCCGTACTATCGAGCGTTAACAGCCGCATCGTCAACTGTCGTTGCGACCGCATCAGATCATCCATCTGCGGCATGACGGCATCATGAATGGATAATACGTCCTTTTCTGCCTGGTCAACGGCTGGCCGATCCGCGTCAGAACAGGCTGTCAGCCAGCATACCGTCAGCAAAACGGCGGCTGGCGACCCGAATCGAATGGGCATAAATCAGTGAATTATAGCCGAACGGTGGGCGGGGGCGGGTAGGCATTATTTGGCGGACACACTGCTGCGTTGTTTCAGGATCTCGCGGGCGTTTTTCAGCGCGCTCGCCGACGGATTTTTACCCCCGATCATCTGCGCAATCTCGTGCACCCGTTCGTCAAAGGTCAGTTTTCTGATGCGGCTGACCGTTTTATCGGCTGAGTGGTCTTTGTACACGAAATAATGCGCCGTACCCTGCCCGGCAATCTGATGCAGGTGTGTGATGGCGATAATCTGGTGACTACTCGACATATCGCGCATCATGTTACCCATCTTGATGGCAATCTCGCCGGAAATACCCGTGTCAATTTCGTCGAAGATAATCGTCGGCAGCGATCGTTTGCTGGCCAGAATGTACTTGATCGCCAGCATGAGCCGGGAAAACTCACCGCCCGACGCGACCGCCTTAAGCTGTTGGGGTTGAATGCCTTTGTTGGCGCTGAACAGAAACGAAATGGTATCGATACCAACCGGGCCGGGCTTACTGGTTTCGGCTTTGATGTGCAGCGATGCATTGGGCATTCCCAGATCGTTGAGCAAACTGCCGATCTCGGTTTCGATCAGCGGGAGTATACCCAGCCGCGATTCCGACAATTCGTGGGCGCCTTCCATCAGCTGCTTCCGCGCGGCTTCGGCTTCCGCTTTTGCTGCCGCCAGGTTATCATCCAGATTCAGCACCGTGTTGACTTTACGGCCCAGTTCATCGCGCAGGGCGATCAGGTCTGCAACGGTAGCCGCCTGGTGCTTGGTCTGCAACTGGTAAATCAGGTTCAACCGTTCCCGAATCGTGTCGGCGCGCGTGTCGTCGACGTCGACGTTATCCTGTTCCGTGCTTATTTCAAGTGCCAGATCGCGTAGTTCGATGAGCGCGCTCTGCGCCCGCTGCTGCAACTGTTCGTACTGATCCGATAATTTGCTGATATACGACAAATTGCTAACCGCGCCTTTCAGGAAGTCGATGACCGACTGCTCAGCGTTATCGAGGTACTCGTAGGCCAGTTGCAGCCGCTCTTTGATGTCGCCGGCGTTTTCCAGAATGGTTAGTTCCTGCTCCAGCGTTTCCTGCTCGGTGACCTGTAGTTGGGCTTTGGTTAGTTCGTCGTACAGAAAGCTGTTGTAATCGAACTCCTTACGCATGGCCGCAGCCTCTGACTGAAGCTTGTCGTACACCGCGCGGGCGGCTCGGTACGCCTGATAATCCGTACGGTACCGGCGTAGCTGCGTTTCGTTTTGCGCGTAGGTGTCGACTATTTCCAACTGATAATCGTTGGAACCCAGCAGCACCGAGTCATGCTGCGAATGGATATCCATCAACTCACTCGTAACGCGTCGGAGGATTTCCAGATTGACGGGGGTGTCGTTGACAAAGGCGCGGGATTTTCCGCTGACGCCAATCTCACGACGGACAATGCATGTATCGGAGAAGTCGAGCTCTTCCTCGTCGAAGATCTGCTCGATGCGATACCCCGACACGGCAAACGTACCTTCGATAACGCATTTCTTCTCCGGGTTGTACAGCACACGCGTATCGGCCCGGTTGCCCAGCAACAGCCCGATTGCCCCCAACATGATTGATTTACCGGCTCCGGTTTCCCCCGTGATGATATTCAATTCACGGTCGGGGCGGAGTTCAAGCTCGTCAATCAGCGCATAATTCTTGATCAGTAGATGCGACAACATAAAGGAAGGGGTCTCACGGTATCAACACGTCGGGGAGGGGCGAAGTTCGGTGATTTTGGTTTGTGGTTCGTAGTTTGTCGTTCCTCCGGCGGTATGCTTACGCAGTAACGACAAACCACGAACCACAAACCA
>Ga0182229_1000472_pt1 | contig 10425 bp, 13 predicted proteins | sample G6R1MG_32_FD_129663 | JGI IMG/M metagenome (GOLD analysis project Ga0182229, IMG submission 129663) | Miscanthus phyllosphere microbial communities from Michigan, USA - G6R4_MAIN_07NOV2016_LD1 MG | ecosystem: Host-associated > Plants > Phyllosphere > Phylloplane/Leaf | place: USA: Michigan...
GAAACGCGTTGTATTTCAGAGGCTTGCGGCAGAGCTTTTTGAAGTGTGAATCCGCTAGCCCGCCCGGGAGAGGGGGCCTGGCGCGCTCCTTCGAAGCCGGCAGGAGCGGGCATCTTAGGACGAGGTCGAGGGTCGGAGGGACGGGTCGAGCAAGCCCTGAGACGTCCGATACCCGTGCCGTCAGAACACGGCGTGGTCGCCGCGCTCGGCGACGGCCTCGCCTCGGACCACGCGCGCGTAATAAGCGAACAGCGTGTCAGAGCCCGTCGAGGGCGTGGCGCGGGCATCGTAGCGGCCCGTGGTCGGATCCAGGACGAGCATCGACTCCGTGGCGTAGTAGCGCCCGATGCGCGCAAGCTCGGCTTTGGCCGCCAGGGCCGGGACTAGCCGCCCGAGGATGGACAGAACGGCGATGATCCTGTCCAGCAGCGCCACCGGCACGTGCCGGAAGCGCGGCGCGCGCCCCGTCAGGGCGAACAGGTGCTCGCCCTGCGCCTTCGGGGTGATCGCCTCGCCCGGCCCTCCGATCGGGAGGATGCGATTGCGCCGGTCCGCGGCGTCGATGCACTCGGCGAGATAGCGGCCCAGATCGTCGTCGCTGATCGGCTTGCAGGCGGTCAGCAGCCCGTCGCCGAAGACCAGGAACGGCTTGCCGCGCCGCACCCGATCGATCTGCCCCGAGAGCGATTTGAAGAACGCGGTCGGCCGCACGATCGTGTAGGCGAGGCCTGACTCGATCAGCGACCGCTCGAACGCCAGCTTGGCGTGCTGGAAGGCGAGGACCGGCTTCTGGACGCAGATCGCCGAGAGCAGGATCACCTGTGTGACGCCGGCCGCCTTGGCGGCCTCCAGCGCGTTCACATGCGCCTGATAATCGATCGCCCAGGCATCGTCGGGCAAGCCGGTGCGCGAGGCGAGACACGAGATCAGGACGTCGAACGGCTCGCCGCGGAGGCCGTCGCGGGCGAGCGAGGCCGGATCGGTCACGTCCGCGACCCGCGCGGTGGCGCCCGCGGGCAGGGCGGGGGGATCCGCCGGCCCTGACGGGTCGCGGCGCCTGACGAGGCAGACGACCGCGTGACCGCGCGCCGCCAGCGCCCGCACCGTCGCGCGGCCGATCGTGCCGGTACCACCCAGAACGAGGATGCGCCGTGCGGGTGCATCCTCCGGCCGATCCGCCCTCACGGCACCCGCTTGCGCAGCACGAAACTCCCCACCGCCAAGAACTTCTGCGCCCGCTTGCCGGTGTCGACCTCCGTGGTGAACACGTTGCCCTTCGAATCGACTGCAAGGTTGTGGACCCAGTGGAACTGGCCCGCCATGCGACCGTTCCGGCCGAAGGCGCCGACCGTCGCGCCGGTGGCGCGCTCGAGGGTGCGGACCTCGTTGTTGGCGCCGTCGGCATTGAGCAGGTAGGTCTCGTCGGCGTCCGGCCACAGGGCCAGCTCCCAGACCGAGCCGTTGGCCCGGGTGTTCTTCTCCACGACGAACTCCTTCACGAAGCTGCCGTCCTTCCGGAACACCTGGATCCGGTTGTTGGTGCGGTCGCAGACATAGACCAGCCCGTCATGGGCGATGCGCACGCAATGGACCGGGTTGGCGAATTGCTGGCGCGGGGCGGCGGACGGGTCGTAGGGGCCGAGCTTGTCGTCGGTGGGCGGCTTGCCGTAGGCGCCCCACATCCGCTTGAACGCCCCGGTGTCCCGGTCGAACACGATGATGCGGTGGTTGTAGTAGCCGTCCGCCACGTAGACCTCGTTCGCCGCCCCGTCGAAATCGACATTGGCGGGCTTGCCCAGGCGGCTGGTGTCGCGGCTGTCGGTCTGCGGGCCGGACTTGCCGATCTGCAGGACGAACTTGCCGTCGGGGGTGAATTTCAGGAGCTGGCCGTCCTGGTCGCCGTTGCCGGCGATCCAGACGAAACCCTTCTCGTCGATCTGGATGCCGTGCTCGTTGGTCGGCCAGTCGTAGCCCTCGCCCGGGCCACCCCAGCTGCGCAGCAGGGTGCCGTCCTGGGCGAATTCCAGCACCGGCGGCGCGGGCTTGCAGCACTTGCTACGCGGCGGATCGAGGCTCGCGGCCTTCTCGTCGTCGGTGAGCGTGCGCGGCCGCTGGACCACCCAGACATGGTCCTGCGCATCCACGGCGACGCCGGAGGCCTGGCCGAGGATCCAGTCGTTCGGCAGGGGCTTCGGCCAGGATGGGTCGACCTCGAAGCGCGGAGCCTCCGCGGCTGCGGCAGGGCCTGCGAGGGCGAGCAGGCAAGCGAGCGCCGGCAGCGCGGTGGAAAGAATCCTCATGGCGTGTCCTCCCGGCGCCTGTCCCAGCGCTCGGCGCCAGCATGGCGTCCCGCGCGGCCCGGTGCCAGCGCTACGGCGCCGACGCGGTGACAGATCGGAGCGGACAGAAAAAAGGCCACTCCCGAAGGAGCGGCCCGAAGTCTAGGGAGGAAACGCCCAAGAAGGGCAGCGGGACGGCGACGCCATCGCCATCCCGCGCTGCACAATCTGCGCGCGCTGGGAAAAATTACAAGCCCGTCGGGACGGGAACGGCGCCCTTTTTCGCGCCGCCAAAAGGATCGCCGGGGCGCTGTGTCGAAAATGTCGCAGCGCTGCCGATGCCCCACAGGACAGATCTCACGCGCGATGGACCCGAAAAACCGACCGTAAACCCTTGAGGAGCCGGGATTTCGTCGTGGCGGTTCCATTGCCGGCTGACGATTTCACTGCGGCATTTCATAACGGGCCTCCGGCCGGACGAATTCGATACCCGCTCTAGCTTTCCGGCCAAGTCTTTGTCGGATCTCGTGAAAGGAATGCGTGCGGATATGGCGATCCAGGGTGAGCGGATCCGGGTTCTCAACGATGTCGAGCCGCGGAAGGACGGACGGTATGTCCTGTATCTCCTGCAGCAGGCCAACCGGGCGACATTCAATCCGGCGCTCGAACTCGCCATCGAGGAGGCGAACCGCCTCGATCTGCCGGTGGTCGCCTGCTTCGGCCTGCTCGACGGCGCGAGCGGATTCCCGGAGGCCAATGCCCGGCACTACGCCTTCCTGCTCCAGGGTCTCGCGGATGCGAAGGCGGGGCTGGAGAAGCGCGGCGTCGGCTTCGTGATGCGCAAGTGCTCGCCGGCGAAGATCGCCATCGACCTCGCCGAGGAGGCCGCGCTGCTGATCCTCGACCGGGGCTACCTCGCCATCCAGAAGGGCTGGTACCGGGAAATCACGAAGGCCGTGAAGACGCGCATCGTCCAGGTCGAGGGCGACGTGGTGGTGCCCGTCGAGACCGCGTCGAACAAGCATGAATACGCCGCCCGGACGCTCCGGCCGAAGCTGAACCGGCTCTGGGACCCGTTCATCGCCGACCTGCGCCCGCGCAAGCTCAAGCATGCCGCGAAGGCCGCGACGCCCAAGGGCGAGATCGACGTCTCCGATCCGGAGGCGGTTCTGGCCGGCATGACGCTCGACCGGGTGGTCGGGCCGGTGAAGCGCTTCACCGGGGGCGAGACCGAGGCCCGCAAGCGCCTGAAGGCGTTCCTGAAGGACGGGTTCGCGGGCTACGGTGCGGGGCGCAACATGCCGGAGGCGGCCGCTGCCTCGCACATGAGCCCGTTCCTGCATTTCGGCCAGATCTCCCCCGTGGAGATCGCCCTGGCGGTGCGGGAGGCCAAGGCCGGCGACGATGACGATCGCGGCGCCTACCTGGAGGAGCTGATCGTCCGGCGCGAGCTCGCCATGAACCACGTCTTCTACACGGAGGGCTACGACGATTACGACAAGGCGGTCCCGGACTGGGCCCGCAAGACCCTGGCCGAGCAGGCCGACGATGCGCGTCCGCATGCGTATTCGGAGGAGCAGCTCGCGGCCGGCGAGACCCACGAGCCGTATTGGAACGCCGCGATGCGCGAGATGCGCGAGACCGGCTACATGCACAACCAGCTGCGCATGTACTGGGGCAAGAAGATCCTGGAATGGTCGCCCTCGCCCGAGGAGGGTTTTGCCCGGACGCTCCGGCTCAACAACCGCTACTTCCTGGACGGGCGCGACCCCAACTCCTTCACCAACGTCGCCTGGGTGTACGGCCTCCACGACCGCCCCTGGCAGCGCCGCCCGATCTTCGGCACGGTCCGCTACCAGAGCGAGAACTCGCTGAAGAAGTTCGACGCGAAGGCGTATGTGAAGGCGGTGGAGCGGCTGTGTGAGGCGGAGGGGTGAGCGATCGTCCATCGATCGTCGAGGTTGCGGATTATACGGGAATTCCGTATGACTCGCGGTCATGGCATCCGACCGGTTCGATCCTGCCAAGGACGCGACCAACCGCGAGAAGCACAAGCTTCCCTTGGCCTTCGGCGACCGCATTTTCGAGGACGACGATCACCTGATTATCGCTTCCATCCGTGAGATCGACGGGGAGGAAAGGTTCAAGGTGGTCGGGATCGTTGAGGGGAAGCTGTTTACCGGCGTGTTTGTCTGGAGGGCCGACCTGCCCCGTTTCATCTCGGTGAGAAGGAGCAACACAGGTGAAGAGAGAGCCTATCGCACTGCCGGCTGACTCGGGCGACGCCGAAGATTTCGACGTGACGGCCGAGGCGCTGGATCGTGCCCAGCGCGCACGCCTGATCCGTAAGACAAGGACCGGGCTCGGCCTGTCGCAGTCCGAGTTCGCCAGCCGCTTCCGGGTTCCGGTCGGCACGCTGCGCGATTGGGAGCAGGCGCGGGTGACCGCGCCGGATTTCGCCATCGCCTATGTGCGTGTCATCGGACAGCATCCGGACATGGTGGCAAAAGCCGTCGCATAGACCACGATCCTCAGCCGGATGCTTCCGGCTTTGGTAACCAGCAGCGGACGTTGAACCCGCCGGGATCAGAGGTCTTCAACCCTGGAGCAATGGCCGGCTACGATACGCAAGCCCGGATCGCTTTCGCGCCAGACATGCGTGTAGGCGAAGATACCTGAAGCTGGATGCTGATCGAACGCAGCTTCGAGCTTTGCCTCGGTTGTGGTGGCAATGAGCGTATCGGCCGGATGAACGCGCGTTTCGAACAGATCGAACCGCTGGATCTGGACGATCAGGATCCGGTTTGCCTCCAGGTCTTTCTCCTTCGTCATCACGGTTCCCGGCGGGCCCGTTAATACCAAATCGTCACCCATCAGATCGGAGAGTGACTGAACATCTCCCGTGACCATCGTGATGCGAAATCACGCCTCGCATCGCATCACACTCTGAGCTTGATGCATTGCCGTTGGTCCCAATTCTTCACCAAACGCAGTCTACAAAGGTTTGGTCAACCGCAGGCGGGCGGCATTCGCAGGCCTCCTTGCCTGACGTGGATCGTCAGCGATCCACCCTCACCGGGCGATGCAGAACAGCCAGCTCGCCGCGCCAATCGCGCCGTAACCCGAGCCATTCGCGGCTAAGTGCGGTATGACCTGCCCTCAGTCGGCGGGAGCGAAATATTTATTCATGGACCAGATGCGGGATGACGCGCCGAAGACGACTCGCGCGCCCAGCACAACACGCTCCCGCTACCGCCGCTCGATCACGCGCCTGCGCTCGGCCTCGCTGGAGGCTTATCCGCTGTGGCGGGGGCGGCTGCTGTTCCTCGCGGGCGGCATCTGCGTCGGGTTGGCCGCGGTGCTGATGGCCAAGGGCGCCGACCTCGCGCAGGACGGGTTCCGGCGGCTCACCGCGCCCTCGCCGCTGATCGCGCTGGTGCTCACGCCCGCCGGCTTCGCACTCGCCGCCCTGCTCGCCCGGACGGTGTTCCCGAACTCGCAAGGCTCGGGCATCCCGCAGGTGATCGCCGCCCGGCACGCCCGGGATGCGCGCTTCCGGTTCTCGCTCATCTCGCCCCGGGTGGCGTGCGGCAAGGTGCTGGTCCTGTTCCTCGGGTTGCTCTGCGGCGCTTCGGCGGGCCGCGAGGGGCCGACCGTGCAGGTCGGCGCCGCGATCATGGCCGCCTTCGGCCGCCTGACGCCGGACCGCCTGCCGGGGCTGCTGCTCGCGGGCGGCGCGGCCGGGGTCGCGGCGGCGTTCAACACCCCGCTCGCCGGCATCGTGTTCGGCATCGAGGAATTGGGCCGGGCCTACGAGGCGCGCTCGTCGGGCCTGATCGTCGCCGGGATCGTGGCCGCGGGCCTCACCTCCCTCTGGCTCATGGGCAACTACACCTATTTCGGCACCAGCCAGGCGGAGCTGCCGCTGGCGGCGAGCTGGATCGTGCCGCTGCTGGCGGCAGGGGGCGGCTTCGCGGGCGGGGTGTTCAGCCGGCTGGTGATCCTGTTCGCCCGGGGACTGCCGGGAACCGCCGGCCGCATGATCGGCGCCCGGCCGGTGGTGTTCGCGGCGGTCTGCGGCCTGTGCGTGGCCCTGTGCGGGCTGGCCTCCAACGGAACCGCCTACGGCACCGGTTACGAGGAGGCCCGGGCGATCCTGCATGGCGACGCGACCGCCGGCTGGACCTACGCGCCGCTGAAATTCGCCGCCACGGTGCTCAGCTCGGTCAGCGGCATCCCGGGCGGCCTGTTCGCGCCGTCACTGGCGGTCGGGGCCGGGATCGGTGGGACGATGCACAGCCTCCTGCCGGCCATGCCGGTGGGCGCCCTCGTGCTGATCGGGATGGTCGCCTACCTCACCGGCGTGCTCCAGGCGCCGATCACCAGCTTCGTCATCGTCACCGAGATGACCCAGAACCACACGATGATGATCCCGCTGATGATCGCGGCGCTCATCGCCGACGCGGCCTCGAAGGCGGTCTGCCGCGGCGGGCTCTACCACACGCTGGCCGAGATGATGCTGGAGCGGGCCGACGTTCCGGCGCAGCCGGTGGCCAAGACAGCCTGAGAATCGGACGGCCTGAGAATAAAAGGCTGTTGGCATCACGTCGACGCGGAACGGTCTCGCTTGCGGCCGGTTGAGGGAACGATTGTAGTTCGCCCGTGCCTCGGGCGCTTCCGGAGTGACGCGATGACCTTGCTGAAATGGGCCCTCATCTGCTTCGTGATCTCTCTGATCGCGGGCGGCCTCGGCTTCACCGGCATCGCCTCGGGCGCCGGCTCGCTGGCACGCATCCTGTTCGGCCTGTTCCTGCTGGTCGCCATCGTGATCGTGGTCATCGCCTTCGCGGTCGGTCAGGCGGTCTTCTGAGCCGCATGGCGGACGCGATGCAGGGCAAGGTCTGCCTCGTCACCGGGGCGACCAACGGCATCGGCTACGAGACGGCCCTGGGGCTCGCGCGCAAGGGCGCGCGGGTCGCCATCGTCGGGCGCGATTCCGGCAGGACGCAAGCCTGCGCCGAGCGGATCCGCGCCTCCGTCCCGGGCGCCATCGTGGACCCGCATGTCGCCGACCTGTCGGCGCAAGCGGAGATCCGCCAGCTCGCCGCATCGCTGCGCGACGCTTACCCGCGCCTCGACGGCCTGGTGAACAATGCCGGGGCGATCTTCGACCGGCGAGAGCTCACGGTCGACGGCATCGAACGCACCTGGGCGCTCGACCATCTCGGCTACGTGCTGCTGACGCTCGACCTCCTCGGCCCCCTGAAGGCTTCGGCCGCGGCCGGCGGCAAGCCGCGGATCGTCAATGTCGCCTCGGCGGCGCATTATCGGGGCCATGTCGACTTCGCCGACATCGAAGGCGCCCGGCGCTACGGCGCGATGCGGGCCTATTCCCAGGCCAAGCTCGGCAACGTGCTGTTCACCTACGCGCTCGCCCGGCGGGTTCAGGCCGACGGCATCACGGTCAACGCCCTGCATCCGGGGGTGATCAATACCGGCTTCGCCAAGAACACCGGCGGCCTGTTCGGCGCCGCCTGGTCGTTGATACGCCCGTTCCTGACCCAGCCCGACAAGGGCGCCGAAACCTCGCTCCACGTGGCGACCGCCCCCGAGCTCGACGGCGTCACCGGCCGCTATTTCTCGCATTCCCGGCCCAAGGCCTCATCGGCCGAGAGCCGCGATGAATCCGTGCAGGAGCGGGTCTGGGCGCTGAGTCTCGCGCAGATCGGGCGGGGCGGCTGAGCACTTCTCGGGGGCGCGTCACGCATCCCAAAGGCCGTTGCGGTCCGCTTCGCTCAGTGGCGGCTTCCGTTTCCCTGCCGGCTTCCGCTGGCCGATGCCTGGATGGCGGCGACGCGCTCGGCGAGGAGGTCAGGCGATCCGTCTGCGAGAATGCGCGTCCGTCGGACGAGCGCCCGTGAGGGATCGCAACATACGGTCGGGATTGCGCGACAGGGCCGCCCTCTTCGCGGGGGGGCGAGGCCGTTTCGCTGTCGACGGCGAGCGCTTCAGCGCGCGGCGCGTGCTTTGGCTGCGTTGAACGGCTCGGCGGCCGCAATCGCATCCGTACCCATGTCGAGCACCGCCGAGAATCGATCGCCCCCTGGCCGCAGAACAAGGGCGCCGGGCTCGACCGCGATCCGCTTGTCGTCGAGGCCGAGGAACCGGCTGACATCGATCACGACGGCCTCCAGGGTGCCGCCGTTCGCGATCAACAGATCGTCGATCTTCCCGACGCTTCCCCCGGCGGGATTGCGAACCTCGACGCCGATCAACTTCGAGGCGAGGAACGTGGTGGGCTTCAGGCCTTGACGCTTGGCTGCATCCTCAGCGTTTGCGGCTTCCATGAGTTGACCGGCCGTGCGCCCCGCGGTCGTCGTCCCGGGGCCGCTGCCGGGGACGATCGTGCTGGCGCCACCGAGCCCTGCGGGTTGTGCGAGCGTCGGAGACGCCGCCACGACCGCAAGAACAGACAAGCCTATCTTCAGGACGCGCATGCCCCACATCTCCACGGGTCCATCTGGATGTCATACGACGAGGAGTAATTTCTTAGACGGGCGAAACCGACGCCATCGCGTCCGCACGTCGTCAAGCCGGCTGTTTGTCGGGTGATCTCTTGGCCCGGGTCCAAGCGTGGGACGCCGAAAGCGTCAACGGGATCCGATGCCTGAGGCGCCACGACGTATCGTGGCGCCAGGGTGCGATTTATTTGCGATTGTTGATGAGCTTGTCGACGTTCTTGTTGGCCTCTTTGTTTTCTTTCTGCTGCGAGGTCACGTCGTGCTTGGTGTCCTTCATGGACATTTCATTGCGCTTGCCCTGCGGCATGTCCTGCGGAGCGGCCATGGCCGGGGTGATCGCCCAAAGGCACGCGAGACAAAGAGAGGCGCTCGCCGTCTTCTTCAGCATTTACATCTCCTCCATTGAATTGGCAGTGCCAGAATTCTTCCCGGAAGGCCCTGTTCCTGCGTGATGGATCACGAATTTGGGATTCCCGTGCATCCAACAGGCGACTGAGACTGCACCGGACGCCGATCGCCGACGGAACGCCAGGCCCGGCGCGACCCGCCGCAGGCTGCGGCTCGGGCGTACGGTTTCGCGATGTGTCGACAGACGCCGGATTTCCTTCCGGCGCCCCCGCTTTGTCGGCGGCTCTTACGGTTCCGCGGCCAGGGGCGGCCGGCGCATCGCGGGATGCGCCGACTGAGCCGAACGGGGATCGCGCCAGGCTCGCTTATTTGCCGGCGTTTGCGCCCGTCTTCGCGCCGGTGTCATGCGGCGATGCCTTGCCGGCCGTCGCTGCAGTGGCCTTCTGCGGAAGGGCGACGGCGTCGATCACATCGAAGCGCACCCTGTCCTGGGCCGATTTCAGGACGGCATTCGCCTCATAGTACTTGCCCTGCTCGATCAGCGTGGCCGCTTGATTGACGTCGGCCACGGTCTTGTCGAGCGGCAGGACCGCCATGGTGAAATTGACGTCGACATGGGCGAGCTTCAGCTTGTCGAGCGCACCTTTCTGATCGCCCTGAGAGAGGTTCTTGTTCGCCTCGGTGACCGCCGAGGCCTTTTCCGGCGTGGCTACGAAATCGTCACCGAGGGTCAGCTGGGCGTCGACGGGCACCCAAGCGACCTGCTCGTTGGAGGGCGCCTTGTTGGTATGGGCCGTTCCGGACGGTGCCGGCTTGCCGCCCGCCATGTCGGCCGGCGCCTTGAGGTCGGCTTCCGCCTTGTTGAAGACCGCATCATCGGTCTTCGCTTTCTGGAACGCCGCCTGAGCCTTGGCGATCATGTCCTTGGCCTGGGACGGGTTGGCTTCGAAAATGGCGAGCCGCGTCATCTGGAGGTCCCGGAACGCCTGCGCGCCGTCCTTCGAGAGTTTGCCGACATCCTGATCGACCGCCTTCTGCGCGGCACTGGGCTGCGCGACGGCCTGCTGGGTCGCCTGTTCGGCAGCGTAGGCGGATCCACCGAGGAAAGTGGTGATCACGAGCGCTGCAGTCACGGATTTGCGAGTAGCCATTTTGGGAACCTCCGCCTCGGCACTGGATGCAGGCTTCTGGTCGTTAGTGCCTCATCCAGCCCTGCTGTATTAAGCGCCGACGGTTGTTTTAGCCTCATGTCCGAACAATTAAGGTTCGGCAATGAA
>Ga0182229_1000473_pt1 | contig 10412 bp, 3 predicted proteins | sample G6R1MG_32_FD_129663 | JGI IMG/M metagenome (GOLD analysis project Ga0182229, IMG submission 129663) | Miscanthus phyllosphere microbial communities from Michigan, USA - G6R4_MAIN_07NOV2016_LD1 MG | ecosystem: Host-associated > Plants > Phyllosphere > Phylloplane/Leaf | place: USA: Michigan...
GGAGAGCGTCGCCGAGAAGGGCTGCCCGTGCCAGGGCTCGGCCACGGCGTCCACGCCACCCAGGTTGCCGACCCCGGAACCGCCGTAGGTCTCGGCGTCGGTGTTGAGCACCTCGCGCCAGCGGCCACCCCGGGGCAGCCCGATCCGGTAGCCCTCGTGCGGGGTGCCGGCGAAGTTGGCCACGCACGCCAGCGCCTGGCCGCCCTTGCCGTAGCGCAGGAAGCTCAGCACGTTGCCCGCGGCGTCGTTGGCGTCGATCCACTGGAAGCCGGCCGGGTCGACGTCCTGGCTCCAGAGCGCCTCGGTCTCCCGGTACCGGCCGTTGAGGTCGCTGACCAGGGACAGCACGCCGCGGTGCGCGGGGTCCTCGAGGTGCCACCAGTCCAACGAGCGGGACTCGGCCCACTCGCCGTCCTGGGCGAACTCCTGGCCCATGAAGAGCAGCTGCTTGCCCGGGTGGGCCCACATGTAGGCCAGGTAGGCGCGCAGGTTGGCCAGCTGCTGCCAGCGGTCCCCGGGCATCTTCCGCAGCAGGGAGCCCTTGCCGTACACGACCTCGTCGTGGCTGATCGGCAGCACGTAGTTCTCGCTGTAGGCGTAGACCAGGGAGAAGGTCAGCTGGTTGTGGTGGTAGACGCGGTGCACCGGCTGCTTCTCGACGTAGCCGAGCGAGTCGTGCATCCAGCCCATGTTCCACTTGAAGCCGAAGCCCAGGCCGCCCAGGTAGGTGGGCCGGGTGACGCCCGGCCACGCGGTCGACTCCTCGGCGATGGTCATGACCCCGGGGACCTCGCGGTAGACCGTCGCGTTCATCTCCTGCAGGAACGCCACGGCCTCGAGGTTCTCCCGGCCGCCGTGCACGTTGGGCGTCCACTGGCCCTCCTCGCGGGAGTAGTCCAGGTAGAGCATCGAGGCCACGGCGTCCACGCGCAGGCCGTCGACGTGGAACTCCTTGAGCCAGTAGAGGGCGTTGGCGACCAGGAAGTTGCGGACCTCGGACCGGCCGAAGTCGAAGACGTAGGTGCCCCAGTCCAGCTGCTCGCCGCGCTGGGGGTCGCCGTGCTCGTAGAGCGAGGTGCCGTCGAAGCGGCCCAGCGCCCACTCGTCCTTGGGGAAGTGCGCGGGCACCCAGTCGATGAGCACGCCGAGGCCGGCCTGGTGGGCCTTGTCGACCAGGTAGCGGAAGTCGTCGGGGACGCCGAAGCGGGCCGAGGGCGCGAAGTAGGAGGTGACCTGGTAGCCCCAGGAACCGCCGAAGGGGTGCTCGGCGACCGGCATGAACTCCAGGTGGGTGAAGCCGGCGTGCACCGCGTACTCGACGAGCTCGTCGGCGAGCTGGCGGTAGGACAGGCCCTGCTTCCACGACGCGACGTGCACCTCGTAGGCGCTGATCGGCCGCTCGTGCCAGTTGCCCTCGGCGCGGTCGGCGAGCCAGGCGTCGTCGGACCACTCGTACCGGGACTCGGTGACCACCGAGGCGTTCAGCGGCGGGACCTCGGTGGCGAAGGCCATCGGGTCGCTCTTCTCCCGCCAGACCCCGTCGGACCCCAGGACGTGGAAGCGGTAGCGCTGGCCGACCTCGACGCCGGGGACGAACAGCTCCCACACGCCGGAGGAGCCCAGCGAGCGCATCGGGAGCGCGCGGGCCTGCCACCAGTCGAAGTCGCCGGTCACCTTGACGCCGCGGGCGTTCGGGGCCCAGACGGCGAAGGAGGCACCGGTGACGGTGCCGCGGGCGGTGTCGTAGGAGCGCAGGTGCGCGCCGAGCACCTCCCAGAGCCGCTCGTGCCGGCCCTCGCGGATCAGGTGCTGGTCGACCTCGCCCAGGGTCGGCAGCCAGCGGTAGGGGTCGTCGGCGGTGACGGTGGTCGTGCCGCCGTCCCCGTCGCCGTAGACGACCTCCACGCGGTAGTCGCCCGGCTGGCGGGGGAGCGACGCCTCGTACACGCCGCCGCCGTGCAGCTGGACGGCCTCGTACCGGCTGCCGTCCTCGTCGAGGACGGCGACGGACACCGCGTCCGGGCGCAGCGTGCGCACCGCCCAGCCGGTGCCGGCCTGGTGGGCGCCGAGCAGGCCGTGCGGGTCGTGCGACCAGCCCTCGACCACGGCCCGCAGGGCCTCGCCGTCGACCGAGGTGCCCGTGCCGGGCTGCGGGTCGCTGACCGGGGCCAGCTCGACCGGCGGGGCCTGCTCGGGGGTGTCGTAGACCGTCGCACCGCTGGCGGGAGCCGCCGGCGTGCCGATGACGGCGGCGTGCCGGCCCGGCTCGTCCTCACCGACCGGCACCGGCGGGGTGCTGACCGGGGGCGGGGGGGTGCGGGTGCGTCCCGCGGACGCCAGCGAGGTGGGCTCGGCAGCCGGGGCGTCGTCCACGTCCGGGCTGGTGGAGGCCGGGCTGATCTCGGTGGTCTCGGCCGGGGAGTCACCGCCCGTGCCGGCCTGCCGGCCGTCCTCGCGGGGCTCGGGGTGCGAGACCTCGGCCGGGTCGCCGTCCGGGGCCTCGGGCTGGGGGGCCGAGGGTGCCGAGGGGTTGCCGGGCTCGGCGATCGGGGCCGGCGCGATGACCGGGACGGCGGTGATGCCCTGGCCCGGGTTGCTCGGCCGGTCGCGCTCGGCCTGCTCGAGCTCCTCCTGGAAGGCCTTGGTCTTCTCCTCGACCGCGCGCTGCAGGTCCTGGGGGTCGAGCGGGTCCTGCGGGTCGTCCTGGGTGGTCATCGTCGCTCCGTCCGTCGTGTGCAGGGTGGGGGGCCGTCCCCGGTGCGCCGAGACCTCATCCGTCGGTCGCCAGCCGGGCCAGCGAGCTGAGCGGGATCATCAGCCAGTGCGGTCGGTTGCGCGCCTCGTAGACGCACTCGTAGACCGCCTTGTCCGCCTCGAAGGCCCGCAGCAGCGCCGACGCGGCGGGGTCGGTGCCGCTGGCTGCGGCGTACCCGGCGCAGAAGGCGCTCCGGTTGCGCTCTGCCCACTCCTGCGCGCGGTACGCGCGCTGCGGGTCGTCGGACTGCTCCACGAGCATGTGCTTGGCCGCGTAGTCGAAGGAGCGGAGCATCCCGGCGACGTCGCGCAGCGGGGAGTCCGGCTCCCGGCGGCTGGCCAGCGAACGAGCCGGCTCGCCCTCGAAGTCCAGCACGATCCAGCCGGTGGTCGTGCGCAGCACCTGCCCCAGGTGCAGGTCGCCGTGCACCCGCTGGACGGTCACCGGCTCGGTGGCCGCGGCGACGTCGGCGTAGAGGGCACGCAGCCCCTCGGCGTGCTCGGCGAGCTCGGGGACGATCGCGGTGGCGGCATCCAGCCGGGCGGTCAGCTGGGCCGCCAGCTCGGCGTACCAGCCCGGGGCCGCGGGCGCGGACGGGAGGACCGCGGCCAGGTCGCGGTGCACGCTGGCGGTGGCCTCGCCCAGCCGCTCGGCCTCCCCGGCGAAGTCCCCGCCCACCTCGTCGGCGTGCAGGTCGGCCTCGGCGTAGAGGTCGCGCACGCTGGAGGTGGCCAGTCGCCAGCCGTCGCTGGCGTTGGGCACGAAGGACTGCAGGAACGCCACCGTCGCGGGCTCCGTGCCGGCGACCGGGTCGTCGATCTCCACGTGGCCCAGCAGCGGGGCGATGTGCGGGTTCTCGGTGCGGCGCAGCGCGTCGTGCACCTCGACGTCGGGGTTCAGCCCGGGCTCGAGCCGGCGGAACAGCTTCATGATCGCCGTCTCGCCGAACACCAGGGAGGTGTTGGACTGCTCGGTGGAGATCACGTCACCGGGCAGGCCCTCGGGGATGTAGGCGACCCCGGCCGGGTGGAAGTGCATCGGCCCCACGGTGGAGGCGGCCACCAGGTGGGTCAGCCACGGGACGGTGGCCTCCCGGTCGCGCATCGCGTCGTAGGCGTAGCTCTCCCCGCCGGCGCCGCCGATGGAGCCGACGAAGGCGTGCTCGAGGTCCTCGGCCGGGGTGTCCCGCCACGACAGCGGCACGAGGTAGAGCTCCTCGGCGCCGTCGGCGTAGGCCACCCGGACCCGGTGCACCGACAGCGCGGGGGTGCTCTCGTCGAGGAAGAAGCCGTCCTCGGTGACGCCGGCCCACTCGCGGCCCTTGCCGCTGAACCAGCGCTGGTGCGGCATCCACTCGGTCAGCAGGTCGGTCAGTGCGCTCATCGGGTCCCCTCCAGGCCGAGGCCGCCGCTGCCACCGGGCGCGTCGTCGACCGAGCCGACGATGCCGGCGTCGAGCAGGTTCTGGGCCACGCTGGAGCTGGTGGCGGTCTCCCAGGCCTCGTCGTCCTCCGCGGTGGCCGCGGCGGTGGGCTTGGACAGCTCGAACCAGTAGAAGCCGTGCCCGGCCAGGGTGAGCATGTAGGGCAGCACCCCGATCTCGGGGAACTCCACCCGCCCGGTCAGCTCGACCGGCACGTACCCCTCGAAGCGGCGGAGGTCGAGCTCCACCGGCTGCGGGAAGCGGGACAGGTTGTTCACGCAGAGCACGACGTCGTCGCCGAACTCGCGGACGAAGGACAGCACCGTCGGGTTGCGCGACCCGATCTCGGTGAAGCTCCCGACGCCGAAGGTCGGGTGCTCCTTGCGCACCGAGATCAGCGTGCGGGTCCAGTGCAGCAGCGAGTTGGAGTTGCGCAGCTGGCCCTCGACGTTGGTGACCTGGTAGCCGTAGACCGGGTCGGCGATCAGCGGCAGGTGCATCCGCTGGGGGTCGGCGGTGGAGAACCCGCCGTTGCGGTCGGGGCTCCACTGCATCGGGGTGCGGACGCCGTCGCGGTCACCGAGCCAGATGTTGTCGCCCATGCCGATCTCGTCGCCGTAGTACATGACCGGCGAACCGGGCAGCGACAGCAGCAGGGCGGTGAACAGCTCGAGGGTGTCCAGGTCGTTGTCCAGCAGCGGGGCCAGCCGGCGACGGATGCCGATGTTGGCCTTCATCCGGGGGTCCTGGGCGTACTCCCCCCACATGTAGTCGCGCTCCTCGTCGGTGACCATCTCCAGGGTCAGCTCGTCGTGGTTGCGCAGGAAGATGCCCCACTGGCAGTTGTCCGGGATGGCCGGCGTCTGGGCCATGATCTCCGAGATGGGGAAGCGCTGCTCCCGGCGCACGGCCATGAACAACCGCGGCATGACGGGGAAGTGGAAGGCCATCTGGCACTCGTCGCCGTCCTCACCGAAGTACTCGACGACGTCGGCGGGCCACTGGTTGGCCTCGCAGAGCATGACCCGGTCGGGGTACTCGGCGTCGACCACCTGGCGGACGTGCTTGAGGAACTCGTGGGTCTTCGGGAGGTTCTCGCAGTTGGTGCCCTCCTCCTCGAAGAGGTAGGGCACGGCGTCGAGCCGGAAGCCGTCGATGCCCAGGTCCAGCCAGAACCGCAGGGCGTCGACGATCGCCTCCTGCACCTTCGGGTTCTCGAAGTTCAGGTCGGGCTGGTGGCTGAAGAACCGGTGCCAGAAGTACTGCTTGCGCACCGGGTCGAAGGTCCAGTTCGACACCTCGGTGTCGACGAAGATGATCCGGGCGTCGGCGTACTCGGTGTCGTCGTCGCTCCACACGTAGAAGTCCCCGTAGGGACCCTCCGGGTCGTTGCGGCTGGCCTGGAACCACGGGTGCTGGTCCGAGGTGTGGTTCATGACGAAGTCGATGATCACGCGCATGCCGCGGCCGTGGGCCTGGGCGACCAGCTCGGTGAAGTCGTCGATGTCGCCGAACTCGGGGAGCACCGCGGTGTAGTCGGCGACGTCGTAGCCGCCGTCGCGCAGCGGGGAGGCGAAGAACGGGGGCAGCCAGATGCAGTCGACGCCGAGCCACTGCAGGTAGTCCAGCTTGCCGATCATCCCGCGCAGGTCGCCGATGCCGTCGCCGTTGCTGTCGGCGAAGCCGCGGACGAGCACCTCGTAGAAGACGGCGCGCTTGTACCACTCCGGATCGGCGCCGGGGGCGGGGAGACCCGGTCGGGCGGCGTTGGGGACGGGCACGGTCATGGGGAGGTCGGTCCTCGACTCTGGGTGTCTGGGGTGGCTGTCGGGGGTCGCGGTCAGCCGAACGGGGTGTGCCGGCGGACGGCGAAGACGTGCGCGGGCTCGCGGTAGGGGTCCAGCTCGACGTAGTTGAACTGGCCCCACTCGTACTCGTCGCCGGTGACCTGGTCGACCACGGTGAACCGGTCGCTCCAGTCCATCCCCAGCGCCGACAGGTCCAGGGCCGTGGTGCCGACCTGGGTGTGCTGGCTGGACAGCGAGACGACCACGAGCACGGCGTCGTCGGAGCCCGGGTCGGTCTTGGAGAAGCAGAGCAGGTTCTCGTTGTCGACCGGGTGGAAGGTCAGCGTGCGCAGCTGCTGCAGCGCGGGGTGCTCGCGGCGGACCCGGTTGAGCATCGTGAGGTAGGGCGCCAGCGAGCGGCCCTGGGCCTCGGCGGCGGCGTAGTCACGGGGCCGGAGCTGGAACTTCTCGGTGTCCAGGTACTCCTCGCTGCCCGGCTTGAGCGCGACGTGCTCGAAGAGCTCGAAGCCGGAGTAGACGCCCCAGGTGGGGCTCATCAGCGCGGCCAGCACGGCCCGGATCTTGAACATCGGCGGGCCGCCGAACTGCAGCGACGCGTGCAGGATGTCCGGGGTGTTGACGAAGAAGTTGGGCCGCATGTAGTGCGCGGTCCCGGCCAGGTCGCGGCCGTACTCCTCGATCTCCTGCTTCTCGGTGCGCCAGGTGAAGTAGCTGTAGCTCTGGGTGAAGCCGACCCGGGCCAGCTGGTGCATCATCGCCGGGCGGGTGAACGCCTCGGCCAGGAACAGCACGTCGGGGTCGGTCTTCTTGACCTCCCAGATCACCCAGTGCCAGAAGTTCAGCGCCTTGGTGTGCGGGTTGTCGACCCGGAACACCTTGACCCCGGCAGCGATCCAGACCCGCAGCACCCGCAGCGCCTCGGCGTAGATGCCGGCCGGGTCGTTGTCGAAGTTGATCGGGTAGATGTCCTGGTACTTCTTCGGCGGGTTCTCCGCGTAGGCGATGGTGCCGTCGGGCTTGGTGGTGAACCACTCCGGGTTGCTGGTCACCCACGGGTGGTCGGGCGCGGCCTGCAGCGCGAAGTCCAGCGCCACCTCCATGCCCAGCTCCCGGGTGCGGGCGACGAAGGCCTCGAAGTCGGCCATCGTGCCGAGCTCGGGGTGCACGGCGTCGTGGCCGCCGTCGGCGCTGCCGATGGCCCACGGGGAGCCGACGTCGCCGTCCTCGGTGGTGAGGGTGTTGTTCTTGCCCTTGCGGTTGACCGTGCCGATCGGGTGGATCGGGGGCAGGTAGACCACGTCGAAGCCCATCCCGGCGATCGCGGGGAGCCGCTCGGCCGCCTGGGCGAACGTGCCGTGCGTGGGCCGGCCGGCGACGACGGGGCCCTCGGAGCGCGGGAAGAACTCGTACCAGGAGCCGTAGAGCGCGCGGACCCGGTCGACCCAGACCTCGTAGCGGGGGGAGCGGGTGACCAGCCGGCGCACCGGGTGGGCGTGCAGCAGCTCGGTCATCGAGGACGCCAGCGCGGGGGAGAGCCGGGCGGTGAGCTCCAGGGAGGTGTCGCGCAGCGCGACGGCGGCCGCGGCCACGGCGCTGCGGTGCTCGCGCGGCACCGTCTTCTGCACCTCGTCGAGGAGCAGGGCGCCCTCCTCGAGGTCGTTGGCGAGGTCCTCGGCCCCCTGGCCGGCCTCGACCTTGACCTCGACGGCGTGGTGCCAGGTCGCGACGGGGTCGTCCCAGGCCTCGACCTGGTAGGTCCACAGGCCCTCCCGGTCGGGGACGACGGTCGCGGTCCACCGGTCGGGCTCGGGGCCGAAGGGGGCCATCCGCACCAGCGGCGGGCGGGTGGCCCGCTTGCCGGGGGTGGCCGGGGGGTTCCAGACCACGTTGGCCGCCACGGCGTCGTGCCCCTCGCGGAACACGGTGGCGGTGATCGGCACGTGCTCGCCGACCACGGCGCGGGACGAGAACGACCCGCAGGACACGACGGGGGCGACATCGGTGATGCCGAGACGGAGATCAGCGCGGCCAGTCATCGGCGTCACGCTATCGGCGTGCGGGAGCCGCGGCACGTCGGCGGTCCAGGGCCCGGGGGAGTGTGACGCAGGGCTCGGTGAGACCGCCCGGGGCCGCTAGGGTCGGCGTCGTGCGAGCCCTCCGTCGACTCACCGTCCGAGCCTCCCTCCCCGAGGCACTGGCCCCGCTCTCCACGTTGGTGATGAACCTCCGCTGGTCCTGGCACCCGGAGACCCGCGACCTGTTCGAGACGCTGGACCCCGAGCTGTGGCGCACCTGCGGCAACGACCCCGTCCGGGTGCTCGGCGAGGTCTCCGCGCAGCGGCTGGCCGAGCTCTCCCGGGACCGCAAGTTCCTGCGTCGGCTCTCCGACGTCAGCGACGACCTGCAGGAGTACCTGGACGCCCCGCACTGGTACCAGTCCCTGGGCGCCGACGCGCCCGGGTCGATCGCCTACTTCTCCGCCGAGTTCGGCATCACCGAGGTGCTGCCGCAGTACTCCGGCGGCCTCGGCATCCTGGCCGGGGACCACCTCAAGGCCGCCTCCGACCTGGGCCTCCCGCTGATCGGCGTCGGGCTGCTCTACCGGGCCGGCTACTTCTCCCAGGGGCTGTCGGCCGACGGCTGGCAGCTGGAGCACTACCCGGCCCTGGACCCGCACGGCCTGCCGGTGAAGCTCCTGCGCGATGCCGAGGGTGCCGCGGTCGTCATCACCGTGCCGCTGCCCGAGGGCCGCACCCTGCACGCGCACGTCTGGCGCGCGCAGGTCGGCCGGGTGTCCCTCCTCCTGCTCGACAGCGACATCGAGGAGAACGCCCCGGCCGAGCGCGGGGTCACCGACCGGCTCTACGGCGGCGGCGAGGACCACCGGCTGCGCCAGGAGATGCTGCTGGGCATCGGCGGCGTGCGCGCCGTCCGCGCGTTCTGCTCCCTCACCGGCACCCCGCAGCCCGAGGTCTTCCACGCCAACGAGGGCCACGCCGGCTTCCAGGGCGTGGAGCGCATCCGCGAGCTCACCGAGTCCCACGGGCTGTCCTTCGCCGAGGCGCTGCAGGCCGTGCGCGGCGGCACCGTGTTCACCACGCACACCCCGGTCCCGGCCGGCATCGACCGCTTCCCGCGGGCGCTCATCGAGCGCTACTTCGCCGGCTTCGGCGTCCCGGTCGACCAGCTGCTGCCGCTGGGCGCCGAGGAGGACGCCTCGAAGTTCAACATGGCGCACATGGGCCTGCGGCTGGGCCAGCGGGCCAACGGGGTCAGCGAGCTGCACGGGCACGTCAGCCGCGGCATGTTCGGTGACCTGTGGGCCGGCTTCGACGAGGACGACGTGCCGATCTCCTCCATCACCAACGGGGTGCACGCCCCGACCTGGACCGCCCGCGAGCTGGTCGAGCTGGGCACCCAGCGGACCAGCCAGGGCGACCCGGTCGACGTCACCGGACCGGTCCGGTTCGACGGGGTCGACCGGATCGACGCCGGTGACCTGTGGACGACGCGACGGCTGCTGCGCGGCCGGCTGGTCGACGAGGTGCGTCGCCGGGTGCGGGAGACCGCGCTGTCCCGCGGGGCGTCGGAGGCCGAGGTCGGCTGGACCGACTCGGTGTTCGACCCCGACGTGCTGACCATCGGCTTCGCCCGCCGGGTGCCCTCCTACAAGCGGCTGACCCTGATGCTGCGCGACCCGGCCCGCCTCAAGGCCCTGCTGCTGGACCCCGAGCGGCCGATCCAGCTGGTCATCGCCGGCAAGAGCCACCCGGCCGACGACGGCGGCAAGCAGCTCATCCAGCAGATGGTGAAGTTCGCCGACGACCCGGAGATCCGGCACCGGATCGCGTTCCTGCCCGGCTACGACATCGGGATGGCCCGGTACCTCTACTGGGGCTGCGACGTCTGGCTGAACAACCCGCTGCGGCCGCTGGAGGCCTGCGGCACCTCGGGGATGAAGTCCGCGCTCAACGGCGGGCTCAACCTGTCCATCAAGGACGGGTGGTGGGACGAGTGGTTCGACGGCCAGAACGGCTGGGCGATCCCCACCGCCGACGGCGTCGCGGACGCCGACCGGCGGGACGACGTCGAGGCCCAGGCCATCTACGACCTGCTCGACCGGCAGGTGCTGCCCCGGTTCTACGAGACCGACCGGGACGGCGTGCCCACCCGCTGGGTCGAGATGGTCAAGCACACCCTCAGGGACCTCGGCCCCAAGGTGCTGGCCAGCCGGATGGTCGCCGACTACGTGCAGCAGCTGTACGTGCCGGCCGCACAGAGCAGCCGGGCGCTGGCCGAGGGCGGCTACACGGTGGCCCGTGAGCAGGCGGCCTGGCGGGCGCACCTGCTGGGCAACTGGGGCAGCGTCCGGGTGGCCCACGTGGAGGCCACCGGGGTGGGGGACACCCCGGAGATCGGCTCGACCA
>Ga0182229_1000474_pt1 | contig 10407 bp, 9 predicted proteins | sample G6R1MG_32_FD_129663 | JGI IMG/M metagenome (GOLD analysis project Ga0182229, IMG submission 129663) | Miscanthus phyllosphere microbial communities from Michigan, USA - G6R4_MAIN_07NOV2016_LD1 MG | ecosystem: Host-associated > Plants > Phyllosphere > Phylloplane/Leaf | place: USA: Michigan...
CCCGAGGACGAGTCCACCGGATCCGGCTGGCACCCCGGGACGGTGCTCACCGACCTGCTCCGCAGCGCCGCACCGCGGCTGCCGATCCGCGACCGCGGGCAGATCCGGACGGCCCACCCCGGGGCCACCGACGGCGAGATCGCCGACCGGCTGGTCGCCCGCGCCGCCCGGCTGACCGCCGGGGTGGGCGCGGCCACCGGGGGGCTCACGGCCGCCCAGTGGTTCGCCACCCCCTCGCTGGTGGCCCTGCCGCTGGAGCTGGGCGCGGAGACCGTGCTGGTGGCCGCGGTCGAGGTCGTGCTCATCGGCGAGCTGCACGAGCTCTACGGCCGGCCCGCCACCGGGGACGCGCGCTCGCGGGCCGGGGCCTACCTGACCGCGTGGACCCAGCAGCGGGCCGTGGAGGGCGGGGCACGCACCGGGGGGCTGATCGCCCAGATCGGCTCCGCCGGGGTGAACGCGCTGCGTCGTCGGGTCACCCGCCGGCTGGCCCGCAACGTGTCCTCGGCGGCTCCGCTGCTGATCGGCGCGGGGCTGGCCGCCCGCAGCAACCGCAAGGCCACCACACAGCTGGCCGAGGCCGTGCTGGTCGACCTGCGGACGGCGCTCCCGGGCACGGGCCACCCTGCCCGGTGAGCCGGGCCACCCGGTCTAGCCTCGCCGTCGTGCCCGACGAACCGACCGTGACCGTCCCGGTGGCACTCGCCCCGGGCGCGGTCGCGCCGGCCTACGCCCTGCCCGGGGACGCCGGCGCGGACCTGGTCACCACCGAGGACGTGGAGCTCGCGCCGCACCAGCGGGCGCTGGTGGGCACCGGGGTGTCGGTGGCCATCCCCGAGGGGTACGCGGGCTTCGTGCACCCCCGCTCGGGCCTGGCCCACCGGCACGGACTGAGCCTGGTCAACGCGCCGGGCACGGTGGACAGCGGCTACCGCGGGGAGATCCGGGTCAACCTGGTCAACACCGACCCGAGCACGACGATCCGGCTCCGCCGCGGCGACCGGATCGCCCAGCTGGTCGTCCAGCCCGTCGTCCGCGCGGTCTTCACGCCGGTCGCCCAGCTGCCCGACAGCGAGCGTGGCGCCGGCGGGCACGGCTCGACCGGCGGGTTCGCAGCACCCACGACCACGGACACGACAGAGGGGCAGGACTGACATGCCGTTCGGACGGCGGCGCAACCGGATCGAGCGCAGCGTGCGGGAGCGGGGCGTGCCCCCGGAGCCGCAGGTGCGCGAGCGCGAGCAGGACGAGACCACCGGGCCGTGGGACTCCGCCGACGCCCCCGAGGACGGCGTCACCCGGGTCGACCTGGGGTCGCTGAAGCTGCCCGCGGTGCCCGGCATGGAGCTGCGGGTCGACGTGAACGCCAGTCAGAAGGTGATCGGGGCCAGCCTGCGCGCCGGGGACTCGCTGCTGCAGGTGTCGGCCTTCGCCGCGCCGCGCGCCGGCGGCATCTGGGACGGCGTCCGCGCCGACCTGGCCACCAGCGCCAGCGGCCAGGGCGGCTCGCTCACCGAGCAGGACGGGCCCTTCGGCCCCGAGCTGGCCGGCCACGTGCGGGCCACCCCGCCGCAGCAGCCGGGCCAGACGACGCCGCCCCAGCCGGTGGCGCGGGCGACCCGGTTCATCGGCGTCGACGGTCCGCGCTGGTTCCTGCGCGGGATGATCAGCGGCGCCGCTGCCGAGAGCCCGGAGGCCGGTGCCGCGCTGGAGGACGCCTTCCGCGGGATCGTCGTCGTCCGGGGGTCCGAGCCGATGCCGGTGCGCGAGCAGCTGCCGATGACCCTGCCCCCGCAGGCGGCCGAGCAGGTCGCCCGCCAGCAGGCGGCGGCCAAGGCCGGCGCGCCCGCCGCGGGAGCGCGGCCGGCCGCCACGCTGCCCGAGCCGCCCACCGCGTGACCACCACCCACGCCTACGGGGCCGACGAGCAGCAGTTCCTCGAGCTCACCCTGCCGGCCGGGTCGGACCCGGCGCCGGTGGCCGTCGTCCTGCACGGCGGGTTCTGGCGCGCCGCCTACGGGGTCGACCTGGCCCGGCCGCTGGCCGCCGACCTGGCCGCCCGCGGCTGGGCCGCCGTCGCCGTCGAGTACCGCCGGGTCGGCACCGGCGGCGGGTGGCCCACGACCCTGGACGACGTCGCCGCGGCGCTGGACCTGCTGCGCGACCTCCCCGACGCCGGGCGGCTGGACCTCTCGGTCCTCGCCGTCGTCGGGCACTCCGCCGGTGGACACCTGGCCGGCTGGGCCGCCGGCCGGCACCTGCTCCCGGCCGGTGCCCCCGGCGCCGACCCCCGCACCCGCGTCACGCCGGCGGTGCTGCAGGCCGGTGTGCTCGACCTCGAGCTCGCGGCCGGTCAGCGGATGGGCGACGGCGCGGTCACGGACTTCCTGGGCGGCTCGCCCGCCGAGCACCCGGACCGGTACGCCGCGGCGTCCCCGACCCGACTGGCCCCCACCGGGGTGCCCGTGCTGTGCGTGCACGGCGAGGCCGACACCACCGTGCCGCCGGAGCAGAGCCGGCGGTACGCCGAGGTGGACCCCGCCGCCGAGGTCGCGCTGGTCGACGGCGACCACATGGTGGTCATCGACGTGGCCGGACCTGCCTGGCAGATCACCACGACGTGGCTGGACCGACACCGGACAGCGGGCCCGCACCGTCCTACGCTGGGGCCGTGACCGAGACCCGCGCGCCGAGCTGGTTGTCCCGCAAGCTGCACAAGCTGACGGCCGACGACCGGACCATCGACGCCCAGGAGCTGCAGTCCGACGTCGCCACGGCCGGGTGCGAGCCGGTCAGCGCCTGCCGCAAGGGGCAGGTGGTGACCGTGACGGGGCGGCTCAAGTCCGTCGTCTACACCCCGCGGGAGACCGTGCCGACCCTGGAGGCCGAGCTGTTCGACGGCTCGGGCTCGGTGACGCTGGTCTGGCTGGGTCGCCGGCGCATCCCGGGCATCGAGCCCGGCCGCACGCTCACCGCCCGCGGCCGGTTCGCCTCCTTCGAGGGGCGCCAGGTCGTCTACAACCCCTGGTACGAGCTGAGCGCCGGGTGAGCTCCACCGACGGCCGCAAGGCCCCGGTGGTCGACCGTCAGATGGTCCTGGACCAGCTCGGCGGCTGGCGCGGGATGATCGACGTCTCGCTGCCCACGATCGCCTTCGTCGTCGCCAACTCCGTCGGCGGGCTGACCGTCGGCATCTGGGCCGCGGTCGGTGCCGCCGTGCTGGTCTTCGGGCTGCGGCTGGTGCGCAAGGAGAGCGTGCAGCAGGCGTTCTCGGGGCTGATCGGCGTCGCCATCGCGGTGGCCATCGCCCGGGTGTCGGGGGAGGCGCGGGACTTCTTCGTCCCCGGCCTGATCCGCAACGCCGCGCTCGGTGTGGTGCTGCTGGGCTCGATCGTGGTGCGCTGGCCGTTGGTCGGGGTGGCCGCGGAGTTCCTGGCCCCCAGCCACCTCGGGTCGATGGCCACGCACAGCCTGCGCGACAGCATGGGCGGCGGGAAGCTGTCGGGCCGGCTCAAGGAGAAGGCCGCCGCGGGTGCCGCTCCGGCCGACCAGGAGCCCGACGCCGTCGCCGAGCGGCACTGGCGCACCGACCGGCGGATGGTCCGTGCCTACTCCTGGCTGACGCTGATGTGGGCGATGACCTTCCTGGTCCGCTTCGCCGTCCAGGGGGTCCTGTACTGGCAGGACCAGGTGGAGCTGCTCGGCACCGCGTCCCTGGTGCTCGGGCTGCCGGTGACCGCCGTGGCGCTCGTCGTCACCCTGTGGGCCGTCGCCCGCCTGCACCGCCACCGCACGCCTCCCGCCGCCGGGGTCGCGTAACCGCCTGTAACGGCCCCGGTGCAGGGTCCCGCCCCGAGCGTCAGCGAGGGGTGGGGGGCACCGGGGTCCTTCAACAGTTGCCGTCGCGGCAGAGCAGGCGCTGGAGCTCCTCCTCGACATCGCCGTGCAGCACGAACAGCAGCTCGTCCCCGGCCTCGAGGGGCTCGTCGGGGGTGGGCGTGATGACCCGCTCGCCGCGCAGGATCGCGGTGAGCACGGTCTCCCGGGGCAGCGGCACGTCGCGGAGCGGACGGCCCACCCACGGGGTGTCCTCGGCGAGGGTGATCTCGGAGAGGTTGGCCGCGCCCTTGCGGAAGCTCATCAGCCGGACGACGTCGCCGACGGTGAACGCCTCCTCGACGAGGGCGGCGAGCACCCGCGGGGTGGAGACGGCGACGTCGACGCCCCACGCCTCGGTGTAGAGCCACTCGTTGCGCGGGTCCTTGACCCGGGCGACGACCCGGGCGACCGCGAACTCGGTCTTGGCCAGCAGCGAGACGACCAGGTTGGCCTTGTCGTCGCCGGTGGCGGCGATGACCACGTCGCAGCTGGACAGGTTGGCCTCCTCCAGCGCGGTGACCTCGCAGGCGTCGGCCTGCACCCACTCGGCGCCGGGGACGGACTTGGCGCGCACCTTGGCGCCGTTCTTCTCGATGAGCATCACGGTGTGCCCGTTGCCCAGCAGCTCCCCGGCGATGGACCGGCCGACCGCGCCGGCCCCCACGATGGCGATGCGCATCAGTGCTGTCCTCCTGCGGGGACGTTCTCGACCGCGTCGTGCACCTGGGCGGCGATGTCGTCGGTGGCGGCGACCACGAGGTGGTCACCGGTCTGCAGCACGGTGCTGGCGCGGGGGAGCTGGGCGTCGCCGAAGCGGACCAGCCAGGCGGCGCGGGCGCCGGTGGCGCGCTCGAGGTCGGCCAGCGGGCGGCCGACCCAGCCGTCGGTGACCGTGACCCGCATGAGCAGCACCTTGCCGGTGGGCTCGCGCCAGATCTCGGTGACCTTGACGCTGAGCAGCTCGCGCATCAGCCGGTTCACCGTCCACGGGACGGTGGCGACGCTGGGGATGCCCATCCGCTCGTAGACCTCGGCCCGCTTGGAGTCGTAGATCCGGGCGACGACGTGCTCGACGCCGAAGGTCTCCCGGGCCACCCGCGCGGCGATGATGTTGGAGTTGTCACCGCTGCTGACCGCGGCGAACGCCCCGGCGGAGTCGATGCCGGCGTCCAGCAGCGTCTGCCGGTCGAAGCCCAGGCCGGTGACCTGGCGGCCCTCGAACTCCGGGCCGAGGCGGCGGAAGGCCTCGGCGTTCTGGTCGATGACCGCGACGCTGTGCCCGATCTCCTCGAGACGGCGGGCGATGGCCGAGCCGACCCGACCGCAGCCCATGACGACCACGTGCACTGAGGTTCTCCCCGCGGGTCCGGCCCCCCGGCGTGGACCGCCGAGGCGTACAGCGCGCGAACGTACACCCGCTGCACGACACGACCGCGGTCCGTCGGGCGGGTCCGCGCACGCACCGTCCGTACCATCCGCTCGTGCCTTCGCTGTCCGACCTCGGGCAACTCCCCAAGCGCCTGGTCCTCGGGCGTCCCGTCCGCAGCGACCGGGCCGGCGAGTCCCTCCTGCCCAAGCGGCTCGCGCTGCCGATCTTCGCCAGCGACCCGCTCTCCTCGGTGGCCTACGCCACCCAGGAGATCCTCATCGTGCTGACCCTCGCGGGGACGGCGTTCCTGTTCCTGGCGCCCTGGCTGGCCGTCGCCGTCGTCCTGCTGCTGGTCGTGGTGGTGCTGTCCTACCGCCAGGTGGTGCACGCCTACCCCTCCGGCGGCGGGGACTACGAGGTGGCGGCCAAGAACCACGGCCGGTTCGCCTCGCTGGTGGTCGCCAGCGCGCTGCTCACCGACTACGTGCTCACCGTGGCCGTGTCGGTCAGCGCCGGCACCGACAACATCATCTCGGCGTTCCCGCAACTGGCCCAGCACCGCGTGCTGATCGCCGTCGTCCTGGTCGGGTTCCTGGCCGCGGCGAACCTGCGGGGCCTGCGGGAGTCGGGCAAGAGCTTCGCCGTCCCCACGTACCTGTTCGTGGCCGGGATCATGGTCATGATCGTCACCGGGTTCATCGAGTACTTCTTCCGGGACGCCTCGCTGGTCGCCGAGAGCGCGGCGTACACGATCACGCCGGAGCCGGGCTTCGACAACCTGACCGGGGTCGCCCTGCTGTTCTTCGCGCTGCGCGCCTTCGCCTCGGGCTGCACCGCGCTGACCGGCGTCGAGGCGATCGCCAACGGGGTGCCGGCCTTCAAGCCCCCGAAGTCGAAGAACGCGGCCACCACGCTGGCGCTGATGGGCGGGATCGCCGCGACGATGTTCGCCGGCGTCACCGCGCTGGCGCTGTTCTCCGGGGTCAAGTACGCCGAGTTCCCCTGCGACCTCGAGGGGTTCACGAACTGCGAGACCGAGCCGCAGCGCACGGTCATCGCCCAGGTCGCCAGCGCCGTCTTCGGCGGGGACACCTCGATCGGGTTCTTCTACATCCAGGCGGCCACCGCGCTGGTGCTGATCCTGGCCGCGAACACCGCGTTCAACGGCTTCCCGCTGCTGGGCTCGGTGCTGGCCCAGGACCGCTACATGCCCAAGCAGCTGCACACCCGCGGCGACAAGCTGGTGTACAGCAACGGCATCCTGCTGCTGGCCGGGTTCGCCGCGTTGCTGATCGTGGCCTTCCAGGCCGATTCCACCCGGCTGATCCAGCTCTACATCATCGGGGTGTTCACCAGCTTCACCATCGGCCAGTGGGGCATGGTCCGGCACTGGAACCGGGAGATGAAGACCGCCGAGGGCGCCGAGCGCAAGCAGATGCGCCGCTCCCAGGTGATCAACACCATCGGCGGGTCGCTCACCACGGTGGTGCTGGTCATCATCGTGCTCACCAAGTTCACCCGGGGCGCGTGGCTGGTCATCCTGGTGATGCCGTTCATCTACCTGCTCATGCGCCAGATCAACCGGCACTACACCCACGTCGCCGACCAGCTCGTGCCCAGCGGGGACTCCCGCACGCTGCCCTCCAAGGTGCACGCGGTCGTGCTGGTCAACAAGGTGCACAAGCCGACGCTGCGGGCGCTGGCGTTCGCCCGGGCCACCCGCCCCGACCAGCTCACCGCGCTGACGGTCAACGTGGACGACGCCGACACCCGGTCGCTGCAGGCCGACTGGGACCGCTACGACATCCCGATCCCGCTGACGGTGCTGGAGTCGCCCTACCGGGAGATCACCCGCCCGGTCGTCGACTTCGTCAAGGACATCCGCCGGGACAGCCCGCGCGAGCTCGTCGTCGTCTTCGTGCCGCAGTACGTGGTCGGCCACTGGTGGGAGAACGTGCTGCACAACCAGAGCGCGCTGCGGCTGCGCTCCCGGCTCCAGTTCCAGCCCGGCGTGATGATCACGACGGTGCCCTGGCAGCTGGAGGGGTCGCGGGACCGGGACGAGGAGCTGCAGCGCAACGCCGGCCCCGCCCCGGGCGACCTGCGGCGCGGCATCGTGGACGACCCGGACAGCGCGTGAGGGACCAGGGGCCTTCCTGGCTGGGGGAGCGGTTCGAGGTCACCGTGGGGCCGGTCGCGCACGGCGGGCACTGCGTGGCCCGGCACGAGGGCCGGGTGGTCTTCGTCCGGCACGCGCTGCCCGGCGAGCGCGTCGTCGTCGCGGTCACCGAGGACCGGCACCCGGGTTACTGCCGCGCCGACGCCGTCGAGGTGCTCGAGGCCTCCCCGGACCGGGTCGAGCGACCCTGCCCGGAGTCCGGCCCCGGCCGGTGCGGCGGGTGCGACTGGCAGCACGTCGACCCGGTCGCCCAGCGCCGCCTCAAGGGCGACGTGATCGCCGAGCAGTTCGCCCGCCTCGCCGGCATGGACGTGTCGCTGGACGTCGAGGAGCTGCCCGGCGGTGCGCTGCGCTGGCGCTCCCGGGCCCGGTTCGCCGTCGACCGCGAGGGGCGCCCCGGCCTGCGGCCGCACCGCTCACGGGACGTGCACGTGCTCACCGACTGCCCGATCACCGTCGAGCCGGCGGTCGCGGCGGTGCTGGGCCGCACCTGGGACGGCGCCGGGGCGGTCGACGTCGCCGTCGACTCGGTCGGCGGCGTCACCACCACCCGGCTGGACCGTCGCGGCCACGCCCAGTCCACGAAGGTCGTCCGGCCGCCCGCGGCCGCCGCCGCGGACGGGCAGCGGGCCGAACGCCGTGCCTGGGACCGCGACTGGCAGGTCGAGGGGACCGGCTTCTGGCAGGTGCACCCGGCCGCGGCCGACGCCCTGGTGGGCGCGGTCGCCGGGTACGCCGCCGTCGCCGAGGGCGAGCGGGTGCTGGACCTCTACGCCGGCGCCGGCCTGTTCGGCGGCTCGCTGGCCCCCGGTGTCGGGGTCGGGGGGCAGGTGGTCTGCGTCGAGTACGACGCCGGGGCCTGCGCCGCGGCCGCGGACAACCTGTCCGACCTGCCCCAGGCCGAGGTCTGGCAGGGGGCGGTGGACGCCGAGGGGCTGACCGGACTGCTGGCCGAGCTCGACGGCCCGCCCGACGTCGTCGTCCTCGACCCGCCGCGCGCCGGTGCCGGCAGGGAGGTCAGCGCCGTGCTCGCCGACTCCGGCGCCCGGGCCGTCGTCTACGTGGCCTGCGACCCGGCGTCCCTGGCCCGCGACGTGGCCGTGTTCGCCGAGGCCGGCTGGTCGGTCACCGGCCTGCGGGCCTTCGACGCCTTCCCGATGACCGCGCACGTGGAGTGCGTGGCGCTGCTGGAGCCGGTCCGCCCCTGACCCCTGCGATCAGCCCGTCGCCAGGGCGGACAGGTCGTACAGGGTGGTCTCCCCGGCCGGGACCCGGGTGGCGTGCGCGGCGACCCAGGTCTGGATCCGCAGGGCGTCGGGGCCGCCGGAGAGCCCGGCCACCCACCAGTGCACCCGGTGCGCGCCGACGTCGGCGACGAACTGGTCGAAGGTGGGGGAGGGGTCCTGGCCGGCGAAGCCGCCGACGTCCATCACCGGGACGCCGGCGGCGAGCTGGATCGAGGCGCCGTGGTGCCCGGTGGTCGCCGCGGCCCAGGTCCAGCCCTCGGCGCCCTGCTCGATCAGCCGCAGTGCGCGCTCGCTGATGCCCGCGCCGTCCCGGCGGGGGGCCGACCAGCCGGCTGCCGTCCGCGGGGGAGGCTCGGCGACCACGTTGCTGCCGGTGTGCGCCCGCGCGGCGGTGCCCACCGACCAGGCCAGCGGCCCCAGGGACACCGCCAGGACGGCGAGCCCGGCCACCCACGTGCGCCGTCGTCCCAGCAGCCCGACGACGGCCGGCCCGCCGGTCGCGGCGATGGCGAGGACCAGCCCGAACGACCCACCGATCCGCAGCACGACGAGGGTGGCGGCCCAGGCGACCGCGGTCAGCACGCCGAGGGCCAGCAGCACCCGGGCGGTGCGGTCGCGCCGGCGCCACAGGAGGGTGCCGGTGACGGCGACCAGCGCGGCGACCGCGGGACCGAGCACCACCGCGTAGTAGCTGTGCTCGATGCCCTTCATCAGCCCGAGGACGACGGCGCTGACCAGCAGCCACCCGCCCCAGAGCAGCAGCGCGGCCCGCACCCGGTCGGTGCGCGGGGCCCGGCGGACCAGCCAGAGCCCGGCGACCAGGGCCAGCAGCGCGGTGGGCAGCAGCCACCCGGCCTGGTCGCCGGCGCTGCCGAACAACCGGCCCAGGGTGCTGGGCCCGTGGTGCAGCCCGGCGCCGCCGGCGGACTCGTCGCCGTCGAGCCGGCCCAGCCCGTTGTAGCCGAACGCCAGGCCGAGCGGGCTGTCGTCGGCGGTGCCGCCCACCCACGGCCGGTCGGCCCGGGGGACCAGCGCGACCACCAGCAGCCACCACCCGGCCGCGACGACCAGGGCCACCCCGGCGAGCACCAGCTGACCCAGCCGACGACGCAGCCGCGGCGGACCGGCGACCAGGTACGCACCGGCCAGCCCGGGCAGCACCAGGAACGCCTGCAGCGACTTGGTCAGGAACCCGAACCCGACGACCACCCCGGCCAGCAGCAGCCAGCGGGTCCGGCCGTCCTCCAGCGCCCGGCTGGTGGCCCACCCGGCCAGCACGAGCAGCAGGGTCAGCAGCGCATCGGGGTTGTCGTACCGGAAGACCAGGGTGACCACCGGGGTGAGGGCGAGCAGCAGGCCGGCGAGCACCCCCGGCCACGGGCCCAGCAGCCGGCGCACGGTGGCCGCCAGCACCGCCACCGCAGCCACCCCCATCAGCGCCTCGGGCACCAGCAGCGACCAGCTCGAGAGCCCGAACAGCCGCACCGACAGGCCCATGACCCACAGCGCGGCCGGGGGCTTGTCCACGGTGATCGAGCCCGGGGCGTCCGAGGCGCCGTAGAACCAGGCGCGCCAGCTCGCCGCCCCGGCCTGGGCGGCCCCGGCGTAGAACGCGTTGCCCCAGCCCGACCGGGGCAGCGCCACCGTGTACAGCGCGGTCGTCCCGGCCAGCAGCAGGCCCAGCGCCACCCGGTCGGGACGCGCCCGGCGGCGGGCCCGCGGTGGGGCGGGCA